>Ga0210392_10000086_pt1 | contig 78281 bp, 67 predicted proteins | sample IncBWC30OmetaG_FD_161057 | JGI IMG/M metagenome (GOLD analysis project Ga0210392, IMG submission 161057) | Forest soil microbial communities from Barre Woods Harvard Forest LTER site, Petersham, Massachusetts, United States - Inc-BW-C-30-O ... | reverse complement strand
GCACAGGAAGAGGGAAAAAAAACAGCAACAGCAACAGCAACGGCAACGGCAAAGGCAACGGCAACGGCAAAGGCAACGGCAAAGGCAAAGGCAACGGCGACAGCAACAGCAACAGCAACAGCAGCGGCAAAGGCAAGAGCAACGACAAGAGCAACGGCAAATGCAAATGCAAATGCGGGGGTCCTTCGTTGCGCTCAGGATGACGGCGAACAGCGGGTTACCGCAAAGCGGCGGCTGGTGCGGAGGGCTAGTTGCGGGGGTTGCCGGCGTAGACACGGTTGTGGATCAGGTCGAGGGTGAGGGAGTCGAGGGAGTTGATGAGGTCGCGGCCGAGGGCTCCTTCGTAGGCGTCGGAGAGGGTGTTTTGGGGGTCTTTGAAGACGGCGATGTGGCGGAGGTCGAGGATGCGGTTGGCTAGCTCGAGGTCCGCGTGGTCGAGGATGTAGACGTGGTCGGTGGAGGTGCCGCCGGCGCCGTAGCCGTTGCGGGTGCCTTGCGCCTGGTGGAGGAAGTCGGCGGTGAAGTCGCGGTAGTAAGGGAGGAAGAAGCTGGTGGCGTTGGCGCCTGAGTCGAAGAGGAAGGGGCGGGATTGGTTGTGGGTGCGGGCGGAGAAGAGGACGTTTAGCTTCTCCATGTAGAGGGGCGAAGAGTCGCCGGCGAGGCGAAGCGTGGGGCCGGCCCGGAAGTGGTGGTCGTGGGTGAAGCGGATGATGCCGAGGGCCTGGAAGACGGGGTAGCCGAGGATGGCGGGGATTGTGTATTTTTTGCGGCCGGACTGGATGGTGAGGTTGGCGTCGGGGAGGACGAGGAGGACGACGTTGTGGACGGTGGCGGTGCCGAGGGTGAGGGTGTCGAGGATGGCGATGTGGAGGGGGTTTTCTGCGCCGGTGGCGCCTTGGGTGTGCGCGATGCCGGTGCTGAGGGTGAGGCCTAGCTGGTGGGCGAAGGATTCGGAGACGACGGAGAAGTTGGCGCCGGTGTCGAGGATCCAGGGGGTGGTGAGGTTGTGGGCGGTGAGGTCGGCGGTGATGGAGCTGAGACGGTCGGTGTGGGTGGGCAGGTCGACAGGGGCGTTGATTTCGATGGTTTGGGGTGGGGCGCTGAGGAGGAGCTGGATGGTGTCGGCGTCGTCCTTATCGTCTTTGAGGTAGGCGGGGGAGAGGCCGGAGGGGGCTTCGGTGAGCAGGCGGGTGTAGAGGGCGGAGGCCTGGGCGTAGCGGAAGAGCTTGAGGTTGGCGTCGGCGAGAGAGCCGAGAACGAGGGCGAGGCGGGTGGGGGAGAGGGTGGTGCCGGTGGCGAGGGGCTCGAGGAGATGAATGGCTTCGTCGAGGTGGTTGGTGCGGTCGGCGAGGACCCCGGCGAAGAGATCGTGCTCGGGGCCGGGCGGGGTGGTGGCCAGGTCGTGGGCGAGGTCGTCGTAGCGGAGTTGGGCGGTGTCGGTGTCCAGCCTGGTTTGCGCGGAGGCGGGGATTGCCAGAGCGCAAAGAAGGAGGGCGAGTACTCGGAGCATGTTGCGCTCAGTGTACTCGCCCTGTTGGTGCTTGGGTGGCGCAGAGTTACGCGGGAGTGACCTTCGTCGTCCAGGGGCTGGCGGCTTCGAGGGCTTTGTTGACGTTCTGGATGTTTTCTACGCCGGTGGTTTCGAGCCACTTTTTGAAGGCGTCGCGGCCTTGTTTGGCGTAGATGGCGATGCCGTCTTTCCAGGTGGCGCGGCCGCAGAGGACGCCGTTGAAGGCTACGCCGGATTCGCCGGCGAGCTCGAGGGTTTCGATGAAGACGGGGTTGGAGACGCCGGCCGAGAGGTAGATGAAGGGCAGGGTGGTTTCGGCGGCGGCGGAGCGGAAGAGGTCGAGGGCTTCGGCGCGGGTGTAGGCGCTGGCGCCCTTGTTGGCCTTGGTGCCGGCGACGTACTCCATGTTGACGGGGACTTCGACTTTGAGGACGTCGACGCAGTAGCGGGGCTTGGAGAACTCCTTCATGGAGCCGGAGACGACGGCGGGCTTCTTGCGGGCGAACTCGATCGACTTTTCGTCGCCGCCGAGCTCGTCGTAGCCGACGCACTCGAGGAAGAAGGGGATGTCGTGGGCGCGGCACTCGTCGCCGATGCGCTCGACCCAGGCGTGCTTGATGTCGTTGATGCGGGGCTGGTCGAGGGGGGTGTAGTAGAGCAGGATCTTGATGCAGTCGGCGCCGGCTTCGGCGAGGCGGCGAACGCTCCAGAGGTCGAGCAGGTCGGGCAGGCGGCCCTGGGTGGTGGCGTCGTAGCCAGTCTTCTCGTAGGCGAGGAGAAGGCCTTTGCCGTTGCGGTGCTTGGCGGCGGGAAGGCCGTACTCGGGGTCGAGCAGGATGGCGGAGGCGTAGCGGGTGAGGACTTCGGTGACGAGGGTTTTGAAGACTTCGAGATCGTGGCCGTCGGCGGCGGCTCCGCGCTCCTTGGCGAGGGACTTCTGGAGGGATCCGCGCTGATCCATGGCGGCAGCGGCGATGACGTTGCGCTCGTTGGAGACGGACTTAAGGCCAGCGAGTTTTCCGGGCGTGATCTTCATGACTTTCTTAAACTCCTACAGCGATAGATGCTGAATGGTGCAGTCGCGGACCAGGGGTGTGAGGTTGCGATCAGATGAGATTGTACATAGCGGCCGGGGAGATCGCACGCGGCGTGGGGGTGGGCGTGAGGCGGGCAGGAACGGTGGTTAGGCGCGGAGTCGGTCGCGCAGATGGCCGGCCAGTTGAACGAGGTGACGGAGGCGCGGGGCCTGGGTGGGGGACGCGTCGCGGAGGGCGAGCTCGGATTCGAGCAGGACGCTGGCGAGGGTGGTATTGAGTTCGCTGTGCAGGGCAGCGGTGGCGGCGGTGTGGGCGGTCGAAAGTTCCTGGGCGCGGCGGGTGAGGGCGCTGCGGGCTTGCCGAACGATGCGCGGGGCGCTGGAGAGCGCGAGGTTGAGCTCGAGGATGAGGGCGCTGCCGGCGTTCTGGTAGAGGAGGTCGGTGGTGGCCGAGTCGGCGGAGGCCAGGCTCTCGTCGATGAGGATGAGGGCGAAGTCCTTGCGGCGCAGGAGGGTGAGCGCGGCGCGGCGGCTGGGGGTGGAGTCAAGCTCGGCGTGGAGCTCGGAGCGGAGGGCATACGCGATGGGCTGGGCGACGGATTCAGGGGCGATCAGGAGGAGGGCTGTGGGCATGGAGGCTCCGGTTGGTGGGCAGGGGATAGGGGAGAGGGGACAGGGGATAGAGAGGCGGTGGGCTTGCGGTTCGGCAAGCTCGTCGTCAGGCGAGGTCGTCGCCGATGCCGTACTCCTTTAGCTTGCGGTAGAGGGTGGTCTTGCCGATGCCGAGCAGGCGGGCGGCGAGTAGCTTGTCGCCGTTGAGCTGGGCGATGGTGGTGAGGATAGCCTGCTTTTCGAGGTCGGCGATGGACTGGACGGGGGCGTTTTCCGCGGAGGCGGATGGGATGGCAGAGTCGCCGTTGGCAGCCTGGTTGGCATGCTGGAGGGATTGCTGGGCGTGGAACTGGTAATCCTGCATCTGGGTGGGGAAGTCGCCGAGGTGGAGGATGGGGCCGCTGGAGAGGGAGCAGGCGCGCTCGATGGCGCGCTCCAGCTCGCGAACATTGCCGGGCCAGTCGTACTCCATGAGCAGGTGCAGGGCTTCATCGGCGAAGATGTAGGCGAGGCCGTGCTCGGCCTTCATGCGTTCGAGGATGTGGGCTGCGAGCAGGGGGATATCGCCGCGCCGCTCGCGCAGGGCGGGGATGCGCAGGGTGACGATGTTGAGGCGGAAGTACAGGTCTTTGCGGAAGCGGCCGGTCTCGACCAGGTGGGTGAGATCGCGGGTGGTGGAGGCGAGGACGCGGGCTGTCAGGGGAGCGCCCTGGTCGGAGCCAACGGGGAGGACGACTTTGTCCTGGAGGGCGCGCAGCAGGCGGCCCTGAAGATCCAGGGGGAGCTCGCCGATTTCGTCGAGGAAGATGGTTTCACCCTCTGGACCGGCGAGCAGGCCGACCTTGGCGCGGGTGGATCCGGGAACCGCGCCTTTGGCGTGGCCGAAGAGCTCTCCCTCAATCATGGCGGGTGCGAGGGATCCGCAGTCGACGGGAAGAAAGGGTTTGTTGGCGTTGGTTCCGTTGGTGTGGATGGAGCGGGCGACGAGCTCCTTGCCGCTGCCGGACTCGCCGACGATGAGCACGGGATGGGAGGTTGCGGCGACCTTGGAGAGGATGCGGTAGAGCTTCTCCATGGCGGGCGAGTTGCCGACCAGGTTGCCCATGGAGGCGCCGGTGCGGAGGCGGTCGCGGAGGAGGCGGGATTCGACGTCGAAGGAGCGGCGCGTAGCCGCACGATCGAGGGTGGTGGAGAGCTCTTCAAGGGTAAAGGGCTTGGTGAGATAGTCGCCCGCGCCGGTGCGCATGGACTCTACGGCCGAGTTGACGGTGGCGAAGGCGGTCATGACGATGACGATGGTTTGAGGATGATGGGCGTGGATGTCTTCCAGCAGAGAGAGGCCGCCGCCGCCGGGAAGTTTGAGGTCGAGCAGCAGAATATCGATGGAACTGTGGGCGAGGGCGAGGCGCGCGGTGGCGACAGAGTCTGCGGACTGGGTGGCGAAGCCGAGGCTGGCGGCGATCTCGGAGCAGGCGTTGCGGATGGGAGCGTCGTCGTCCACGACCAGGACACGGAGGGGAGGGACGTGGTCGGTGTCGGTGCTGCGCGCGACCGGGTAGGCCGAGGTGTACTGGGGCCAGGAGACGGTGGAGGTCGCGGGTGCCGGCGTCGGCGGGCGGGCGGGTGGAAGGGGCACGATGGAATCGGGTGAGTACAGCTTGGGGGTAAGCACGTGAAGATCCTCGAAGGTGCCTAGGCGGTGGTGAGGGTTGAGGGGAGGTCCGCAGGGCAAGGCTCGGCGGGTGGGGGGGCGGGGATGGGCCACTTGAGACAGAAGGCGGTGCCCTGGCCGGGGCGGACGCGGATGGAGAGCTGACCTTGGGTGGCGGTGGCCAGCTCATGGACGATGCGATGACCGAGGCCATGGTGGGCGCCGGGTGGGAGCGGCTCGGGATGAAGATAGGCCTCGACATTGGTGGGCGACATGCCGGGGCCGTTGTCCTCGACGATGAGCTGCACGCGAGCGGCAATGACGGCGAGGGTAACGCGGATTTGCCCGGGAGTGGCGATGGGAAGGGCAGGGACGCAGGCCTGCTCGCGGCGAATGGCCTCGGCTGCATTGCGCACGAGATTGACGGTGATGCGCTCGATGATTTCGGAGGGGAAGTTGAGGGGAGGAAGCGAGATCTGGCAGGTGACGGTGACGTCCGCGGCGCCGGCGGCGATGCGCCGGAGGACGGGCGTAAGGCTGAGCAACATGGCGGCGTGGTTGGAACTGTCGGTGCGGATGTCGGAGGCGCGGGCACTGCGGGTGCGAAAGAGTTTGGAGGGACGAACGGCTGCGTCGGCGGTGCGGAGCGCCGGGACATCGCGGAGGCTGGCAGCGGGTGTGGCCAGCAGGCGATGGATGAGCCTGGCGCTGCGGTCGGAGATGAGGCGCAGTTCGGTGGCGTAGTGCTGGTGCTCGGCACGCAGGACGCCGGGGACATGGAGGAGATCGCAGTAGAGGCCGAGGGCGGCGAGGAGGTTTCCGGCGTCGTGGGCGAGGCCACCGGCTTCGGCGAGGGAGGGTGCGGGAGGGGCGGCTGGGTGGGGTGGGAGCAGCGCTGACGGCGTCTGGTGCAGTGCTGACGGCGTCTGGTGCAGTGCTGACGGCGTCGTGCGGGGCGACGTGGCTGCGGGGGGCGGTAATGAGTGCGACGAGGGAATCCGTGCGGCCAGACTGCTCTGTGATTGAGCCTGCATGGTGATCTCCGGGTGAAGAGGTGGTGTTTGGTTTTAGGGGTCTATCGCGTTTCGGAGGGTCCCAGAGTGGAACAAACGGATCGCGACAGTTGGGATTGCTCTTACCTCTATCGACAGATTTGCCCGTAAGATCAGGAATTTCCAAAAAAATTCCCGAGATGGAACCGGGGCTATGGGATGCACAGTATCACACGCAATTAGGAATTGCTGTGATGGCTGCACGGGTGTAGATGGGTTCGGAGCAGACGAGCCGAAGGGTTTCTATAATGAGCGGTATGACTAAGGTAGAGGTGACGGAGCTGTATCGGAGTGGTGGACGTGGTGCGCATGAGGCGCGGGAGCTGAAGTTGACGCCGGGGTTTGTGGCGACGGCGGAGGGGTCGGTGCTGATTGAGGTGGGGCATACGCGGGTTTTATGCAACGCGACGATTGAGAACGGGGTGCCGGGATGGATGCGCAACTCGGGGCGCGGGTGGGTGACGGCGGAGTATGGGATGCTGCCGCGGGCGACGCTGACGCGGTCACCGCGGGAGGCGGAAAAGGGCAAGATCGGAGGTCGGACGCATGAGATTCAGCGGCTGATCGGACGGAGCCTGCGCAGCGTGGTGGACATGAAGCTGCTGGGAGAGCGGACGGTGATTCTGGATTGCGATGTGCTGCAGGCCGATGGGGGGACGCGGACGGCGGCGATTACGGGGGCTTGCACGGCGCTGGCGCTGGCGCTGGGGAAGCTGGTGGAGGCGGGGAGTTTGAAGGAGTCTCCAATGCGGGAGATGGTGGCGGCTACGAGTGTGGGGGTGGTGGACGGGCGGGTGCTGCTGGATCTGGCGTACGAGGAGGACTCGCGTGCGGAGGTGGATATGAACGTGGTGATGACGAGTGGAGGCGGGCTGGTGGAGACGCAGGCGACGGCGGAGAAGGGGACGTACACGCGGAGGCAGCTGGACGAGATGCTGGATGTGGCCGAGGTGGGGATACGAGAGTTGCTGGCGGCGCAGAAGCGGTGCCTGGAGGGTTGAGATGGCGACGCCTGCGGTTGGAACTGCGATTGTGCCGTGGATCTCGGTGAAGAAAGGCCGCGGGGTGGAGGCGGTGGAGTTCTACAAGCGGGCGTTTGGCGCGGAGAACCTTCTGCTGCTCGATAACGAGGGCGGCGTGGTGGCACGGATGCGGGTGGAGGGCGCGGAGTTCTGGCTGGCGGACGAAGCGCCGGGGAATGGGAACTTCAGCCCTGAGAGGGTGGGCGGCGTGACGACGCGGCTGATCCTGGTGGTGGAGGATCCGGATGCGCTTTGGGAGCGCGCGGTGGCGGCCGGCGCGAAGGCTCTTTGCGTGATGACGGATGATCATGGCTGGCGGGTGGGAGGGGTGCTGGATCCGTTCGGGCACCATTGGGAGATGGCGCGGGAGGAGGAGACGAAGTAGCGCAGTGGGGCTATGATTTCGATTTGCGGATTTCGTTTTGAGGTTGTACGAAGGAAATCGAGGAGGGATTATGGCGTGTCATCATTTTGAGCATTTGAAGCCGGTGCCGAGTGCGAAGGCGAGTTATGCAAAGGGGTGCGCGGAGTGCATCAAGATGGGCGATACGTGGGTCCATCTGCGAGAGTGTTTGGTGTGCGGGAATGTGGCGTGCTGTGACTCGTCGAAGAACAAGCACGCGACCAAGCATTTTCATGAGGTGAAGCATGGGGTGATGCGGTCGGTGGAGCCGGGCGAGGCGTGGGGGTGGTGTTATGTGGATGAGGTGATGGTGGAGTTTTGAGGGCTGGTTGTGAGTTGTCCGTTCTCAGTTGTCCGTTGGTGCGGAGGCTGGATGAAGGGTGTGCGGCTGGGGGTGGGGCTGGCGACGGCGGTTGTACTGTCTGCATGCGCGTGTTGCCGACAGCACGCACGAGAGCGCGGCATTGGGTGAGGAACTCGTGGGGTTGGCAGGCCTGCATGGAAGGGGCGGTGATGGGGTCAGGCTGTTTTTGCAGCCTGCGCATCGTCAGCCACGGCTGCTGCTGCGGCTACTTTGGCGACATCTTTTTTCTTACCGGAGGGCTTCGACAGGCCGAGTCCGACCGCTGTCTCTACGGCAGTCTCGGTTAAGCCCTTCTTCACAGCTTTTCTTACTGCTTTTTCGACCTTCTTCGCAGCCTTATGGATTGCCTTATCGTTCGCCATAGTTCCTCACAGTTATTTCCGCCGTTGGGCAGTCTTCTTTGCGGCTTTCTTCACGGCTTTCTTTGTGGCTTTCTTTGTGGCTTTCTTGGCCGGGGTCTTGCTGGGTGGTGCCTTTTTTGCAGACTTCTTCGCGGTCGACTTCTTCGCTGACGTTTTGGTGGCGGATTTCTTGAGGGCCCTCGGGGCGGGTGCTTTCTTTGCGGCTTTCTTTGCGGGCGTCTTCCTGGCAGGGGCCTTCTTTAGAACTTCTGTCACTGTCGTCACTGCAGTGCCAACCGCGGTTTTAGCGGCGCCGGCAACATCTTCTGCCATGGCGATTCCGTAGCCAACGGCCATTGCGGCCTTTTCGATGATCGTTTTCTCAGCCATTCTCGGGTTCCTCAGACTTGTGTTTACAGGCAAGTACGAATTGTAGAGGCGTATCGCGGTATGCGCCGAAATCTTTTTCCGTGTGTGGTGGACTGCCGGATAGTTCGATTCCGCTTTCGTTCGGGAAATGCGGGCACCGTGTGACTTTCCTTTGGGTGTGATTGCAAGTTGGGGGGAAGCGGTGGTTACTGGAGGGAGTGGAGGTAGTTGCGCCAGCCGCCGAAGGGTGTGATCTCGGTGGCGTCTTCGATTCCAAAGGGTTCGGCGAGGAAGCCTTTGACCTGGGAGCCGTCTTCGAGGCGGAGGGTGCCGATGCAGAGGGGCGGGGGGACGCCTTCGACGAAGCTGCCTACTGTGTCTTCGGGGAGGGCCCAGATTTCTACTTCGATGCCCGGGCCTTCGAAGTTGGGGACGTGGACGAGGCCGGGCTTGGGAGGGACGGTGCCTTGGAGGGCGTAGAACTTGTAGTCGGGATGAGTGCGGCAGGTGCGGACGAGGCGGCCGCCGCGCTGGGTGAGTTGCCAGTTGAGCGGCTGGCCGGAGAGATGGGCGCCTACTACTGCCATGAGGAGAGTTCCGGCGGGTGGGATGGCTGGGGCGAGGGGCTTGGTTTCGGAGAGTTTGCGCGTGCTGCCGCCGAGGGTGGTGCTCGTTGTGGCGTCGGTAGCTCGGTGGAGGCGGTCGGCGAGGGTGAGGAGGCCGGCGTCGTGGAAGGCGGGGGCGATGAGGCTGACGCCGAAGGGAAGGCCGTCGGGACGGAGGGCGGTGGGGACGGCGATGGCGGAGAGGTCGAGGAGGTTGACGAAGTTGGTGTAGGTGCCGAGGTTGCTGTTGAGCTGGATGGGGTCGGCGGCGACTTCGGCGAGGGTGTAGGTGCGAGGGGCCGTGGGGAGGACTAGCACGTCGATGGTCTGCCAGACTGGCTTGGTTTGGGCGCGGAGGGCTTCGAGCTTGTAGGCGGCGTTGAAGGTGTCGACTGCGGAGTAGTTGGTGGCGCCGGAGATGATGGTGGCGACGGTTGGATCCATTTCGTCTGTGTGGTGCTGGATGAAGGGGGCAATGGCGGCGTAGCGCTCGGCTACCCAGGGACCTTTGTAGAGGAGTTGAGCGGCGGCCAGGAACGGAGCCAGGTCTATTTCGATGGGCTCGCCGCCCAGGGAGATTAGCTTGTCGATGGCGGACTGGAAGAGGGCGGGGTTGTGGGGGTCGCCGAAGAAGTTGAGCGTGGAGGCGGCGGGGATGCCGAAGCGGAAGGTGGCGGCGGCGGACCACGGTGTTGCTTGAGCGCCGATGGCGGGGACGCGCGAGTAGGGGTCGTCGGCGTCGAAGCCGCGGGCGGCGGTTAGGACGACGGAGGCGTCGAGAGAGGTTTCGGCGAAGATGGAGACGCAGTCGAGGGTGCGGCAGGCGGGGAAGACGCCCTTGGTGCTGAGGACGCCGCGCGTGGGCTTGAGGCCGATGAGGTTGTTGAACATTGCGGGGACGCGGCCGGATCCGGCTGTGTCGGTGCCGAGCGCGAAGGTGACTAGGCCGCTGGCCACGGCTACGGCAGAGCCTGCGCTGGAGCCGCCGGAGATGTAGTCGGGGTTGAAGACGCTGGAGGGGATGCCGTAGGGGGTGCGTGTGCCGACCAGGCCGGTGGCGAACTGGTCCATGTTGGTCTTGCCGATGAGGATGGCGCCGGCGGCTTCGAGGCGGGTGACTACGGTGGCGGATTCGGTTGGGGTAAAGGCGTAGGCGGGGCAGCCTACGGTGGTGGGGAGGTTGGCTGCGTCGATGTTGTCCTTGATGGCGAAAGGGATGCCGAAGAGGGGGAGCTTGGCGCGCTCGGCGGGGGCGAGGGCTTCTAGCTCGGCGGCGCGTTGGAGCGCGGCTTCGGTGGGGACGACGGAGATCCAGACTGGGTGGAGGCCTTCGGCTTCGATGCGGGTGTGGATGTCCGCGACGATGGAGGTCGGAGTGGATTTGCCGGAGGCGTAGGCCTGGTGGAGGGAGGTGATGTCCATGGTGTCCTAGGTGGGGCGAATGGAGACGACTAGTTGGCCGGCGTTGACGATGGCGCCGAGTTCGCAGTGAATTTGTTCGACGATGCCGTCGGTGTGGGAGAGGACGGCGATCTCGGTTTTCATGGCGTCGAGGACGATGATTTTTTCGTCGGCGGTTACGGTTTGGCCGGGCTTGACGACGATCTGGAAGATGCTGGCGGTGAGGGGGGAGGAGACGCCTTCGCAGCCTTCGGCTACTGTGGCTGCGGCGGTTTCCTGGGGCGGCTCGGGGGGTTCGGCTACGGTGAGGAGGCCGGCTTCGCGCCAGCGTTCGCGCTCGGCGTTGAAGGAGGCTTTCTGGTGGGATTTGAAGGCGGCGGCTTCGGGGGCGATGGAGTCTAAGAAGCGCTGGTACTCGGCTAGGGAGAAGGTGGTGTCTTCGACGCGGAGGGGGTAGCCGCCGTGGGGGAAGAGTTCGCGGGCTTGGAGGAGCTCGTCGGCGGAGACGGGGTAGAAGCGAATCTGGTCGAAGAAACGGAGGGACCAGGGGATGCCGGGAGCGAAGGCTTCGGTGGACTTCCAGGCGTTCCAGACCTGGATGGTGCGGCCTACGAGTTGGTAGCCGCCGGGGCCTTCCATGCCGTAGACGCACATGTAGGCGCCGCCGATGCCGACTGCGTTTTCGGGTGTCCAGGTGCGGGCGGGATTGTATTTGGTGGTGACTAGTCGATGGCGCGGGTCGACGGGCGTGGCTACGGGCGCGCCGAGGTAGACGTCGCCGAGGCCCAGGACGAGGTAGCTGGCTTCAAAGACGATGCGGTGCACGTCTTCGATGGAGTCGAGGCCGTTGATGCGGCGGATGAACTCGATGTTGGAGGGACACCAGGGGGCGTCGGGGCGGACCGCTTGCATGTATTTCTGCTGGGCGAGTTTTGCTTGTGGGTCGTCCCAGGAGAGCGGGAGGTGCACGATGCGCGAGGGGACGGTGATGTCCGTTAGCGGCGGCATGGTGCGGTCGAGTTCGGAGAGCGTGTCGATGAGTTGCTGGCGCGCGAGTATGCGGCTGTCGTAGTGGATGTGGAGGGAGCGGACGCCGGGAGTGATGTCGATGATGCCGGGGACGTTGGATTCGCGGAGGCGCTGCTCGAGGATGTGGACGCGGAAGCGGAGGTTGAGGTCGAGCTCGAGCTTGCCGTATTCGACGAGGAGATACTTGTCGCCGTCGGCGCGGAAGGTCATGGAGGGATCGCGGTCGGCGATGCGGAGGAGGATGGCGGGCTCGGGCGTGGAGGCTGCGGGGAGCGCGGGTGGAGCGGCTGTGAAGTCGAGCAGGAAGGCGTCTTGCTCGCGCTCCATGGCTTCTGCTTCGGCAAGGGTGACGCGTTTGAATTGGACGAGGTCGCCGGCTTTGAGCTGGCCCAGCTTCCAGAGTTCGGCCTGCACGATGGTGGCTGGGCAGACGAAGCCGCCGAGCGAGGGGCCGTCGGGGCCGAGGAGGATGGGCATGTCGCCGGTGAAGTCGATGGTGCCGATGGCGTAGGCGTTGTCGTGGATGTTGGAGGGGTGGAGGCCGGCTTCGCCACCGTCGGGGCGCGCCCACTTGGGCTTGGGGCCGACGAGGCGGACGCCGGTGCGATCGCTCTGGTAGTGGATCTTCCACTGCGTGGAGAAGAGCATGTCGATGTCTTCTTCGGTGAAGAACTCGGGTGCAGTGTGGGGGCCGAAGAGGACGCCGACGGTCCAGGTGTGGGTTAGCTCGGGGATGTGGTTGGCGGGCAGGGTTGCGGGGGTTTCGAGGGCGAGGTCGTGCTGGCCGAAGTGGAGGACGTCGCCCGCGCGGAGGGCTCGGCCGGCGTGACCGCCAAAGAGGCCGAGGACGAAGGTGCTGCGGCTGCCGAGGAAGGGTTGGGTGTCGAAGCTGCCGCGCACGGCTAGGTAGGCGCGGATGCCTTCTTTGGCGGCGGCTCCGAGGGAGAGGACGCTGCCGGATTTGACTTCGATGGCTTGCCAGGGCGCCATGGGCTTGCCGTCTAGCTTGGCAGTCATGTCTGCGCCGGTGAGCGCGATGAGAGCGTTGCCGTGGAATTTGAGGCGGCCGCCCATGGTGGCGAACTCGATGGCTGAGGCATTTTCTGCGTTGCCGACGAGGCGGTTCGCGATGCGGAAGGAGAGGTGGTCCATCGGGCCGGAGGGTGGGACGCCGACGTTCCAGTAGCCGATGCGGCCGGGGTAATCCTGCAGAGTGGTTTGCGTTCCGCCTTCGAGGAATTCGATGGCGTGGCGGGCGAAGGGGAAGGTGCCGAGGAAGGAGGTGGTGACTTTGCCGGAGACGAATTCGGGGGTGGTGATGATTTCGCGGAGGTAGCGGAGGTTGGTTTCGGTGCCGTCGATGGCGGTGGCGTTGAGCGCGGCGGAGAGCTTGGCGAGAGCCTCGGTGCGGTCTTTGCCGTGGACGATGATCTTGGCGATCATGGGGTCGTAGAAAGAGGTGATGGTGGTGCCGGATTCGATCCAGGTTTCTACGCGCGCGACTTCTGGCGGCGGGAAGGTGACGAGCGTTAGCTTGCCGGGGGTGGGCTGGAAGTTGTTGGCGGGGTCTTCGGCGTAGACGCGGGCTTCGATGGAGGCGCCGCCGGGTTGGATGTTGAAGCTCGAGAGTGCGGGCATTTCGCCGGCGGCCTGGAGGATCATCCACTCGACGAGATCGATGCCGGTGACTTCTTCGGTGACGCCGTGCTCGACCTGGAGGCGGGTGTTGACTTCCAGGAAGTAGAACTGCTGGGTGTCGTCGTCGTAGATGAATTCGACGGTGCCGGCGGAGGCGTAGGCGACGGATTTGGTGAGGAGGGTGGCGGCGGCTTTGAGGCGGGCGCGGGTTTCGTCGGTGAGGCCGGGTGCTGGCGTTTCTTCGAGGACTTTCTGGTGGCGGCGTTGCGCGGAGCAGTCGCGTTCGCCCAGGGCGAGGACGTTGCCCTGGCCGTCGCCGAAGATCTGGACTTCGATGTGGCGGGCGCGGGCTACGTATTTTTCCAGGTAGACGCCGGAGTCGCCGAAGTTGGCGCGGCTTAGGCGGAGAACGGAATCGTAGGCTTCGGCGAGTTGCTCGGCCGAGTGGCAGACGCGCATGCCGATGCCGCCGCCGCCGCCGGAGCTCTTGAGCATGACGGGATAGGTGAGGGCGTCGGCCTTGGTGAGGGCGTCGTCGAGGTTGGCTAGCAGGCCGGTGCCGGGGAGGAGTGGAACGTTGCAGGCCTGGGCGGTGGCGCGCGCGGTGTGCTTGAGGGCGAAGGCTTCGATGTGCTCGGGCGCGGGGCCGATGAAGGCGATGCCGCGGGCGGCGCAGGCACGGGCGAAGTCTACATTTTCGCTGAGAAAGCCGTAGCCGGGATGGATGGCTTCGGCGCCGGTTTGGGCGGCGGCGGCGAAGATCGCGTCGAAGGAGAGGTAGCTTTGCGCGGCGGGCGCTTCGCCGATGAGGATGGCTTCGTCGGCTTCGAGGACGTGGAGAGAATTTTTGTCGGCGGTGGAGTAGACGGCGACGGAACCGACGCCCATGCGTTTGAGGGTGCGTTCGATGCGGCAGGCGATGGCGCCGCGATTGGCGATGAGGACTTTCTTAAACATGCACACTCTTGTCGGCTTCCCAGATGAGGACCTGGATGGGGGTGGGGTTGTAGGCGTTGCAGGGATTGTTGAGCTGCGGGCAGTTGGAGATGGCGATGAGGGTGTCCATTTCGGCGCGGAGCTCGACGTACTTGCCTGCGTCGGAGACGCCGTCGGCGAAGGTGAGCTGGCCGGCGGGAGTGACGGGGACGTTCATGAAGAAGTTGATGTTGGCGGTGAGGTCGCGCTTGTCGAGGGAGCGGCCAGTGTGCTGCGACCAGTCCATTGCGCCTTTGAGGAAGGTCTGACGGCAGGCGTGCATGCTGCGCTTCTCGATGGCGTAGCGAACCATGTTGCTCTCGCAGGAGCAGGCGCCGCCTAGGGTGTCGTGGCGGCCGCAGGTGTCGGCGACGATGGTGAGGAGAACGTTGCGCTCGGTGGAGATTAGTTTTGTGCCGGTGGTGAGATAGATGTTCTGCTGCTCGCGGATGGTGTCTTGCGCGCTGTAGCGGTCGGCGTAGTTGCGGGCGTTGTAGAAGATCGTGTCGACTGCCTGGTTGCCTTCGAGGTCGACGATGCGGAGGAACTGGCCGGCGCGGATCTCGTGGACGAAGGGGTCGCCGGCGTCGACAACGGCGGAGACGATGGCGTCTTCGGGTAGGCGCGGGCTGGTCTTGATGATTTTTTCTGGCATGGGGAAAAAGCTCTCGGGAGTTTAGAGGAAGTAGCGTTCGGTGAGCGTGAAGCCGCGGGCGTTTTCTGGGCGGAAGGTGCGGCAGGGGTCGTCGGGGCCGGGCGCTCCTACCTTCTTGAGGGTGAGTTTGACGGGGCGCTGCGCGTAGATCGGATCAGGATCCATGGGGTGTTGGCAGGTGTTGAGAATGATGAGGGTGTTCATCTCGGCGCGGAGCTCGATGGCGCTGCCGGACTTGGAGTGGTTGGGGATGAAGTGCATGCTGCCGTCGTCGTGGACTTCTACCTTGGAGAAGAAGTTGATGTTCATCATGAGGTCGCGACTGTTGAGGCCGTACTTTTCTAGCTCGATGAGGAAGCCGTCGAGGGCGTTCTGGTGCCAGTTGTTGCGCGCTTGCTGGTAGGTGGAGGAGCCGTACTTTTTTTCGACGAGGGTGCGGTCGGAGCAGCCGCCCAGGGGGTCGTGCCAGCCGAGGGTGTCGTCGGTAATGGAGCAGAGGATGCGGGCCATGTCGGAGTAGAGGACGGCGCCGGTGGTGAGGCGGGCGATGTGCTGGGCCTTGAGGGTGTCGGGGAGATTGAGGCGCTCGGAGAGGTTGTCGGCGTTGAGGAGGATGGCGCCGACGTTGCAGTTGTCCTCAAGTGCTTCGAGACGCAGAGCGGTTCCGCGTTTGAGGATGTGCGACCAGGTAGACGATCCTGGGAGAGTTTCCTCCCATAAGACTGAAGAGTTCAAAAAGGCCATCCTCGTTGGTGCTGATGTTGCGGTTTCGGTGGTGGGGTTGCGGGTGTGGTATCAGAGTACGCCGTGGGGTCAGGGTTGATCGGGTGAGAGTCGCCAGACGGTGCCCTGGCGGCCGTTGGAGAGCCAGAGGGAGCCGAGGCCGAAGCGGAGGCCGTCGCCGCCGGGTCCGCCATATTGCCTGACGACGTTGTTGGTGGCGGGATCGATTTCGGTGAGAGGAAAGTCGAACATGGTGGCCCAGACGTGGCCTGCGCCGAAGGTGATTTCGCCGCCCATGCCGGGGATGCCGCAGGCGATGGTGGCGATGAGCGCGGAGGTTTTTTCGTCGACGCGGGAGATGGTGCCGTCGCCCTGGTTGAGGGTCCAGATGGAGCCTGCGCCGGTAGTGAGGAAGCGTGGCTTAGGGCCGATGGGGATGGTGGCGACTACCGATGCCGAGGAGGGATCGACCTTGAGCAGCTGGTTGTGTTCGTAGGAGGAGATCCAGACGAAGCCGTCGCTGAAGAGCGGATTTTCAGAGCCTGAGGGGAGCGGGATGGAGGCGATGATCGCGTTTTTGGTGGGGTCGATGCGGACGAGCGTGGAGGGCTTGATGACGAGCCAGATGGAGCCTGTGCCGACGGTGATGCCGCCTTCGGAGTTGGCGGGGTCGGCGGGGATTTGCGCGATGATTTTGCCGTCGGCGGGATCGAAGCGGGTGAGGACGTGGTCGCCGCAGCTGGGCGACCAGAGCGAGCCGAAGGCGCTGGCTACGCCGGAGCAGGGATCTTTGACGGCGAGGACTTTGCCGAGGGTGTTGGTGGCGGCGAGGAGCTGAACGATGTGGCTGTCGCGACCGGTGGTGACCCAGAGGGAGTCGGCTGTGACGACGGACCAGTCGGGACTGCCAGGGATGGTGAAGACGGCGTCTTTCTTGATGTCGGCCATGGAGCGCGAGACGCCGGGTAGATTGACGCCGGAGCGAACGATGCGAGGCCGGTGCGCGGGAGGCGTTGCGGGGGGCGCGGTGGTCTGCTGAGCTGCGAGCGGCAGCAGGGGTGTGGCGAGCAGGAGGGCGACGCACAGGGCGACCCGGGGATGGTTCTGGAAGGGCATGTCTTCTGGGCTCCTCGAAGGGGAGGGGTGGGTTAGGGAGTGGAGGATGAGCTATTGAGTCCGATAGTAGAGCAAACGGGATCGCGGGGCGGCAGCATTGAAGACTTGAATGGAGACGATAGATAGCGGCTATCCATCGAGAGTTTCTATGCAGGCGATTGTTGCTGGCGATAAGGATTGGCATTCCGGGGGCGGGGGCTTAGTATCGGGAAAACCCACAGTTTGATGAGACGGCGCTCCACACCGGGGGGGGGATTGAACCTTCCACCAGTTTCGGCATCCAGGACGAGCTTGGATGCGATGGTCTACAGGAGTTAATCGAGTGTTTGATGTGAAGTTGGCCGAGTCTGGCAGATGTTCGTTCGTGACTTGCTCAGGGTACGTTCGCTGGAGCGGTCTCGGGGCCGTGCTGTTTGCGGGCGCGCTGTTGGCGGTTCCGGGGTATGGTCTGCAGCCGAAGGTGAAGGCGAGTGACGCGGCGCAGGGGGCACACGCGGCGGGGAAGAAAGGCTCGGCTGCGCCGGATGCGGAGAAGGGGAAGGGCGAGAAGGCGGAGAAGAACGCCTACGACTTCATGCTGCCGGGCGCCGACGGAAAAGATGTGCCGGTCTCGAGCTTCAGGGGGAAGTACATCCTGATCGTGAACCTGGGGCGCAAGTCGACTTATAGCGAACAGTTGGCGGCGCTGATCAGGCTGAACGATGAATACAAGGACAAAGGGTTGGTCGTGATCGGGGTGCCCTCGAATCAGTTTGGGCTGGCGGAGCCGGGGACGCCGGCAGAGATTCAGAAGGCGTACGCGGAGGCGAAGGTCGACTTTCCGGTGATGGCGGTATCGAAGATTACCGGGGACGATGAACTGCCGCTGTACAGCTATCTTACGAAGAGCAAGGATGCGCCTGCGGGCGGGGCGGTGCACTGGAATTACACCAAGTTCGTCATCGACAAGAACGGCAATGTGATGGCGCGGCTTGATCCGGATGTGACGCCGGATTCGGCGGAGATGAAGTCGACGATCGACAAGGTGCTGGACGGAACGTACAAGCCGAAGAAGAAAGACGCAAAGCCTGGCGCGAAACCAGCGGATGACGATCAGGACGATGATGACTGAGCTTGCGAGGCCGTTATGGGATCCTTCTATGCTGTCGATTGCAACTTCAAATGCAGGCGGGAATTGTAACGGTTCGCGTTAAACTTCAGTCGTAGCCGGTCTTGGATTCTTATTTCGGATTTTGTTGTAAACGGTTTTGCCAGCTAACTCAACCAGCAGTGCCTGCAGCACGTAGAGAGCGGGCGAAGCGCAAACGTAATCCTCGAAGACCCAGGTGTCCATGCAATCGAAGCGGCTCGGAATTCTCTCGTTGGTGTGCAGCCTCGCGCTGCTGTTTGGTTTTTCAGATGCAGCGACGGCGGGCGCGCAGGCCCCGACCTTTACGGTTGGGTGGTCGGTTTATGCGGGATGGAATCCTTACTTCTACATGCAGAAGTCGGGGATTTTGAAGAAGTGGGCGGACAGGTACGGGATTGCGATCAAGGTGCAGCGGTTCGACTATGCAGCGTCGCTGGATTCGTTTGTGGCGAAGAATATTGATGCGTGCGCGATGACGAATATGGAGGCGCTGGACATGCCGGCGGCCGCAGGCGTGGATTCGACCGCGATCATCATGGGCGACTATAGCAACGGCAACGATGCGGTGCTGGTGCGAAATAATCTGACGTTCCAAACGCTTCCGGGCAAGCCGATCATGCTGGTGCAGAAGACGGTTTCGGAGTACCTGCTGGAGCGCGGGATGGTGCTGAACGGACAGCAGGGGCAGTTGAACAAGCTGCACCTGATTAACACGTCTGACTCGGATATTGTGGCGGCATATTTGAATAACAAGTCGAACCAGGCGGCGGTGACATGGAAGCCGCTGGCGAGCCAGATTCTGGCGGACAAGAGCGTGCATTCGATCTTCGATTCGTCGAAGATTCCGGGCGAGATTATGGACCTGATGGTGGTTCGGAGCGAGGTGTTGAATACACCGAACGGGCAGAAATTTGCGAAGGCGCTGACGGGGGCGTGGTACGAGACGATTCAGCAGGTGGCGGCGGGACAGGCGAACGCGCTGAAGTACTCGGCTGCGGCGTCGGGCGATTCGGTCGAGTCGTACAAGGAGCAGCTGAAGACGACGGCGCTGTTTGTTTCGCCGAAGTCGGCGGTTGAGTTTACCGACGGTGCCGACGTGCAGCAGAAGATGGACCTGGTGCGGCAGTTCTGCTTCAAGCATGGATTGCTGGGGCAGGGAATTCACTCGGTCGATGACGTTGCGATCGCTTATCCGAATGGCGCGGTGCAGGGCAACAAGGCACGTGTGCGGCTGCGTTTCAACTCCGCCTTTATGCAGGCGGCAGAGCAAGGGAAGCTATAGCCTCTATGACGAATCTCTCTCCATTCGACATCCAGGCACGACCCAACCGGCTGTTGGCGCAGGCGCTTTCGTGCCTGTTGTTCGTGGTGTGCATTGGACTGTACATGCATACGTCGATCGCGCGGCACAGGGAGAATCCGGAGGATCGGGTGGTGCCGAACGGGCACCAGTTGGTGGCGGGGATTCGGTCGGCGGTGCTGGAGCCGGCGGAGGAGGACGACTACATTGCGCCCGATAACGCGTCGACGTGGGAGCGGCTGCGGCACTCGATGATCTGGAAGGACACGGCTTCGAGCGGGGGGCGATTCTTCATCAGCCTGGCGCTGCTGATTCCGTTCGTAGTGCTGGCGGTGCACATCGGATTGTTCCCTTGGTTTGGCGCTGGCTTTCTGAGATTTTTTTTGTTCTTCGACAAGATTGTTGCGCTGTCGCTGCTGCCGATATTGTTTATCGCGTTTGGGATTGATCAATGGTCGAAGATTGCGCTGATTGTGATTGGCGTGGCGCCGACGATGATTCTGGATGTGACGCAGATGGTGAAGGCGGTGCCGCAGGAGCAGATCGTGAAGGCGTTCACGTTGGATGCGAACAACTTCGATGTGGCGTATCGGGTGGTGTTTCGGCAGGTGTTGCCGCAGGTGATCAATAGTCTGCGGCTGAATTTGAAGCCGATGATGCTGTTTCTGTTTGCGGGCGAGATGATTGCCGCGTCGGACGGGCTGGCTTATAGGATCGCGATTATGCGGCGGCATATGGGGATGGATGTGATTTTGCCGTACGTGCTGTGGGTTGCGCTGCTGCTGTTTCTGATTGATTTTTCGCTGCGGGTCATCAACAGGAGGCTGCATCCATGGTTTCAGGCATGAGTGCGCCGGAGATGACTGCTGGCCTGCACCTGATTGGTGGGCAGGCGACGCGGGCTGCGGTTGGAGCGGAGGAGCAGGCGCACGCTCAGGCAGCGAAGTCGATCTCGATTGAGGATGTGTCGGTGTCGTATGCGCTGGAGCGTTCGGCGCGGCGGTGCGTGCTGGAGAATATTTCGCTCGAGATTGAAGAGGGCGAGTTTGTGGTGCTGCTGGGTGAGACGGGCTGCGGCAAGAGCACGCTGCTGCGGATGCTGCTGGGGCAGGAGCGGCCGACGGCGGGGCAGATTTCGGTGGCAGGGTCGCGGGTGGAGCGGGTGGATGCGCGGTCGGGATATGTTCCGCAGCGCTACTCGCTGTTTCCGGATCGGACGGTGCTCGACAATTTGATGATGGGGCCGCTGACGTCGCAGTTTCACATTTTGGGAAGGATGCGGCCGAGCTATTGGGCGGCGCGGCATGCGGTGCGTGTGGAGGCGTTTCGGCAGCTTACGCACATGGGGCTGCAGGCCTCGGATGCGGGGAAGTATCCGTATCAGCTGTCGGGCGGCATGCAGCAGAGGGTGGCGATTGCGCAGGCGCTGATGATGAAGAATCGGGTGCTGCTGATGGATGAGGCGTTCAGTGCGCTGGACCCGGCGACGCGGTCCAGTTTGCAGCGGCTGTTGCGTTCGGTGTGGAGCGAGACGCGGCCGACGGTGGTGTTCGTAACGCACAACACGGCGGAGGCGCTCTTCCTGGGCACGCGGTTGATTGTGCTGGCGCGAGAGAGCAAGGACGACGCTTGTGGCTCGCGGGTGGCGCTGGATATGAAGCTGGCGGATGGCGGGATGACGTTGCGCAGCCATGGCCAACAGTTTCTCGATCTTGTGGAGCATGTGGAAGCCGCTTCCTGTGGCCAGAGGCGGGCGGGTGCAGGCGAGCGGCGGGCGGCACTGGATGTCTGCAACAACGGGTCAAGCGTGACGCGGCCGGCGAGCGAATCTGCCGAAGATGGAGAGCTACCGTGAAGAACGTCTGGAACTCTGAGCAGAGATTTGCGCGCGTTCTTGGCGCATGTACGATCGCGACGCTGGGGTTTGCGACCGCGAGCTATACGACCGTGCACGGACAGGACAAGGCAGCTGCGCCTGCGGCCGCGCAGACGGCGGCGCCTACGGATTCGAAAGAGGACAATACCCAGTTCTTCACGCAGAAGGTGCGGCCGGTGCTGGCGCAGAACTGCTACAAGTGCCACACGGACGAGGCTAAGGGTGGACTTCGGCTGGACTCGCATGAGGCGGTGCTGAAGGGCGGCGATTCGGGACCGGCGATTGTTCCGGGTGTGCCGGACAAGAGTCTGCTGATCGATGCGGTCATGCAGAACGGCGATTTGAAGATGCCGCCGAAGGGCGCGAAGCTGGCGGATGGTGACATCGCGAATTTGGTGGAGTGGGTGAAGCGCGGGGGGACGTGGGACAGCGCCGAGGCGACGGTGCCAGTAGTAACGCTGACTGCGGCGGAGGCGAAGGCTGCGCCGGGCGCGGATTATTTCGAGAACAAGGTACGGCCTATTTTGGTGAACTCTTGTGGGAGCTGCCACCAGGACAAGGTGTCGGGCGGGTTGAGTATTACGTCGCGAGCTGCGCTGCTGAAGGGCGGGGACAGTGGGCCGGCGATTGCGCCGGGCGATCCGGAGAAGAGCCTGCTGCTGATTGCGGTGCATCAGACGGGCGCGCTGAAGATGCCCAAGGGCGGAAAGCTGAGCTCGGATGAAGTTGCGGTGCTGACCGAGTGGATTCGGATGGGCGCGCCGTGGCCGCAGACGAAGGCGCCGATGGTGCTGGCGGGCAAACAGATTACCGAACAGATGCGGCAGTTCTGGTCGTTTATGCCGCTGGTAGAGCCGCCGGTTCCGGTGATTAAGGATCCTGCGCTGAAGGGATGGGCGAAGACGGACATCGACCACTTTGTGCTCGCGGAGCTGGAAGAGAAGGGCATGAAGCCGGCTCCGATGGCGGACAAGCGGACGCTGATTCGGCGGGCGACGCTGGATTTGATTGGGCTGCCGCCGACTCCGGAAGAGATTGAGGCGTTTGAGAAGGACAACTCGCCGGTTGGGTTTGCGAAGGTGGTGGACCGGCTGCTGGCGTCGAAGCAGTATGGCGAGCGGTGGGGACGGCACTGGCTGGATGTGGCGCGGTATGGCGATGATGATATTCGGGGACTGGATCCGCGCGGACGCGGGTATATGCCGATGGAAGGCGCATGGGTCTATCGCGACTGGGTGATCAAGCAGATCAATGACGATCTGCCCTATGACCAATTCGTGAAGCGGCAACTGGCGGGGGATTTGATGTCCGCGCATACGACGGCAGAGGATTTGAAGGGCACCGGATTTCTGGGAGGAGCTCCGTGGATCTGGGATCAGGCCGAGCCGATTCAAGGTCGCGCGGATGAACGGAACGAACGCATCGATGCGGTGACGCGTGGATTTCTGGGGCTGACGGTCGCGTGTGCGCGTTGCCATGATCACAAGTACGATCCGATTTTAGCGAAAGACTATTACGCGCTCGGCGGCGTGTTTGCGAGTTCCAACTATAAGGAATACGCGTTCATGCCAGAGGCTGAGATCGAGTACTGGCGGCAGCAGTTTAAGGATGCCAACGAGAAGGACAAGGCAGCGCAGCAATACAGCCAGGACGAGACGCAGATGCTGGCCAAGGCGTATGCAGCACAGACCTCGAAGTACATGGTTGGGGCGTGGAAGGTTGCCGGCAAGCCGAAGATGAAGGTGCAGGATGCGGCCGACGCGGCGCAGCTCGATCCGGAGATGCTGGATCGGTGGGTGGCGTTCCTGGCGAAGAAGCCGCTGTTTTATCCGTACCTGAAGGAATGGCAGGCCATGATCGCCGAGGGCGGAACGGAAGACCAGGCTAAGTTTCTTGCTGATTCGTTCCAGAGGCGCGTAACGGATCTGGAGATTGAAGAGAAGGCGATCGAGGACGAGAACGACAAGATCAAAGCGAAGGCGGGCGTTCCGACCGAGCGCGAGAAGGATGTGAAGCCGAACGAGTTCGACACCTATGACCAGTTCTGTCCGGGCTGCACGCTGGAGCTGAAGGTGATGAGCACGGAGAAGGCGAACCTGTACGAGGATATGTTCCTGCGTCAACTAGGCACGGGCGTTTTCGAAGAGCGCGGCTTGCCTGGATTGTTTGTGTTCCGTGGATGGGATTTGGAACGGCGGCTGGGGCCGGCCGAGCAGGCGTACATGGCCGAGTTGCAGAAGGATGGAAGCAACTTCAAAAAGCTGGGGCAAATTTATCCCTTCGTGCATGGCATGTCGGATCGGCCGAAGGCGGTGAACATTGCGCTGGATCTGCGCGGGAATCCACATGCGCATGGGGATCCGGTGCAGCGTGGATTCATTACGGTGCTGAGTCCCCAGGGAGGAAAGCCTTATACCGAGGGAAGCGGGCGGTTACAGCTTGCCGAGGACATTGTGGCGAGCCCGATTGCGACGCGAGTGTTTGTGAATCGCGTGTGGAAGTGGCACTTCGGGACGGGGATTGTGAACTCGGCGGATAATTTTGGCAAGGTTGGCGATCCCCCGTCGGATCCGGCGCTGCTGGAGTATTTGTCGGTGCAGTTCCGGAAGGATGGGATGTCGCTGAAGAAGCTGCAGCGGATGATTATGCTTTCGGCGGTGTATCAGCAGAGCAGCAAGGAGACGCCTGAGGAGCACATCAAGGATCCGCTGAACCGGTACTATTCGCACTTCTCGGTGCAGCGGCTGGATGCGGAGCAGTTGCGCGACTCGATGCTGTTTGTGTCGGGCGATCTGGATACCAAGGATCCGGGCGGGCCCGCGACGCCGTTGGGAATCGATAACGACAAGCGGACGGTGTACGCGAAGGTAAGCCGCTTCCGGATCGATCCTTTCCTGCAGGCGTTCGACTTTCCGAATCCGACATTTACTGCGGAGCAGCGCTTCTCGACGAATGTGCCGGTGCAGCGGCTGTACTTCATGAACGATCCGTTTGTGTACAAGCAGGCGGAGGTGCTTTCGAAGCGTGTTTATACGGCTGGCGATGATACGGCGCGCATTACCGAGGCGTACCGGCTGCTGTATGGGCGAGCGCCGACTCCGGCTGAGCTGCAGGCGGGGCTCGACTTCCTGAAGACTACGCCCGAGAAGCCGGGATACCTGGTGAACCAGGAACCGATCAGCGCGTGGAAGGAATACTGCCGTGTGCTGTTTAGCTCGAACGATTTTGAATTTTTGAATTGAGCGTCAGTCGTTACACTGGATCCAGGTGCATTGAGACGGGATCCACGGTTTTCCAGAAACGTACAACGAAGTACGACGGAGATCAGACCATGTCTTGTGAGAAACCGAAACCAGTTACACGCCGCGATGCCCTTCGCAAAATTGGCGGCGGCTTTGCGATGATGAGCTTCGCCAGCATGATTGGCGAATCGTTGGCAAAGGCCGAGACCCTGGATAAAGAGAATCCGGGGTCGGTGGCGGCGGATGCGTCGACCATGAAGCCGTGGATGCTGAAGGATCCGAACTTCAAGCCGAAGGCGAAGCACGTCATCTTCCTGTTTATGAATGGCGGCCTGTCGCACGTGGACAGCTTCGACAATAAGCCGATGCTCGCGAAGTATCACGGGCAGCCGATGCCGGGGGGGGACCTGGGGCACGAGCGCAAGACGGGCACGCTGATGAAGTCGCCGTTCGAGTTCTCGCGTTATGGCAAGAACGGGCTGGAGGTGTCGGAGCTGTTTCCGAATGTGGGCGCGTGCGCGGACGACATCTGCGTGGTGCGGTCGGTGTACACCGAGATTCCGAATCATGAGCCGGCGCTGATCATGATGAATACGGGCGCGAACATTATTGGGCGACCTTCGATGGGTGCGTGGCTGACCTATGGGCTGGGCACGGACAACAAGAATCTACCGGGATTTGTCGTGCTTTGTCCGCAGGTTCCGTCGACGGTGGGACCGCCGCTTTGGAGCGCGGGATTCCTTCCGGCGGTGAACCAGGCAACGTATGTTACGAGCGATACGAGGGATAAGAATTTCGATCCGTACAAGCTGATTCCTGACATTCACAATGAGAAGTACGACATCACGCAGCAGCGCAAAGAGATCGACCTGGTGAAGAAGCTGGACGCGCTGAGCGAGCAGCAGACCTATGGGGTGAGCGCCGATGCTGATGCGGATCCGCAGCTCGAGGCGACGATTGGCTCGATGGAGACGGCGTACCGGATGCAGACGGAGGCTCCGGATGTGTTCGACGTGCGCAAGGAATCCGAGGCGACGATCAAGATGTACGGCGAGGGTTCTACGGCGCGCGGATGCCTAACAGCGGCGAGGTTGATTGAGCGCGGGGTGCGGGTGGTGCAGGTGTATTACTCGATGGGCGACCCGTGGGATGCGCACCAGGATATCCAGGCGCATCGCAAGAATGCGAAGGACTCGGACCAGCCGTTTGCGGCGCTGATCAAGGATCTGAAGGGACGCGGGCTGCTGGACGAAACGATCATCGTATGCGGATCGGAGTTCGGACGCACGCCGGTTGTTGAGCTGGGCGGAGCAGGGACACATGCGGGGCGCGATCACAATCCGCATGGGTTTACGATGTGGCTTGCGGGCGGCGGCATCAAGGGCGGCATGACGTATGGTGCGACCGACGACTTCGGCTGGAAGGTGGTCGATAAGCCGGTGCACGTGCATGATATTCACGCCACGATTCTGTACCTGATGGGCATCGACCACACGAAGCTGACGTTCCGGTCGAGCGGCCGTGACTTCCGGCTGACGGATGTTTCGGGTAACGTGATTCACGACATCATTGCTTAAGGATTTATGTCGCTCAGGAAGACAATTCCATTTGCCGTTTTGGCGTGCATGCCGGTGCTGGCGGGCTGCCGTGCGACGCCGCCTTCGAAGGTAGAGACTTCGGTTGCGTACTGGACCAAGCGTCACATCACGGTCCGCGGGAAGAAGGATGTGAATCCGTATAAAGCGACGGAAGACAATATCGCTGAGGGCAAGGATTCGTTCACGTCGTACTGCATGGTTTGCCATGGGTTGGATGGGCAGAACACGGGGGTTCCGTTTGCGGAGACGATCTCGCCACGGGTGCCGTCGCTGGCTTCGCCGCAGGTTCAGCAATATACGGACGGGCAGCTGAAGTGGATCATCCAGAACGGGATTTGGCCATCTGGAATGCCACCGTCGAAGGGCGAATTTTCAGAGCGGGAGATGTGGGAGATGGTGCTGTATATCCGGCATCTGCCGCCGGCGGGGAGTCTTGGCAGTCCCGCCGTTTATAGTGGCGGGACCGGCAAGTAAGGCGCGACTACTGGGGCATGACGGCGCCGGATTTCACCCACTGCGTGACGATGGCGATGTCGGCGTCGGAGATCTGGGGCTTGTTGGGCGGCATGGGCCCGGGGTCATCCGCCGGTCCCTCGTGACGGATCAGCTTGATGAGAAGCGAATTGGCAGGGTCGCCAGGAACGACGACGGGGCCGTCGTGCCCACCCTTGAGAAGACCTGCGCGGGTGTCGATGTTGAGGCCGCCGCGGTGATTGGCGCCGCCGTGACAGCGAGCGCAGTTGGCGTCGAAGATGGGCTTAACTTTGGTGGTGTAGAACTCGGGCTTCGCGGCATTCTCGTGGGCATCGACGGTGGAAGCGTTCATGAGGCAAAAGCTGACGAGGGCGAGAGCACCAAGTCCTGGAATTACTGCAAAACGTAAGTTCATTTAAACCCCGGGTGGTTGTTTTAACTTTCGAGTTCAAGCTTGGTTAAGGTTGAGCGTGATCCCACATCTTTGATTTTTCTTCTTCTACGTGCTTCTTGTAGGCAGCGCGCTCGGCGGGACTATTGGAACTGGAAGGCCAGACGCTGAAGTCGCGGAGGGCTAGACGCTTTGGCGTGCCATGCATGGACGCGAGCGCGTCTTCGAGCTCGAGCAGGGAACCGCGCGCCAAGGCGAGCGGATGCTCGTTGGGCTGATACATGGTGCCGACGGGGTAATCGAGGAACGGCGTTGCGGACTGCTCGATATGGTTGCCGAGAACATTTGCGATTGGTTTGCCTTCGGTGAACTTGATGAGCCGCTCGACGCTTGCCTGGAAGGCAGGGAAGTCCGAAACGTAGAGGCGGCCGGGATACATGGTGTCTCCGGAGAGCAGGACACCGGTGTTGTGATCGTAAAAGGCGACGCTGGCGGCGCTATGGCCGGGAATCGGGATGATGTCGAGGACGCGTCCGCCGAGGTCGATGTGGCCGATGTCCTCGGGCCAATGCGAGATGCCGAAGAACTGTTTGTTGGCTTCGACCGAGGCAGCGACGAAGGTGACGGGAATGGAAGGGTCGTTCATCGACTGGAGGGCTTTGTCGCCCCACGTGTGGTCTTCATGTTCGTGGGTGTGGGTAACGATGAGCGGGATGCTGGTGCGGCCGTTGCGCTTGAGCCAGTTCTTGATGGTGAGCTGGAGCGTCGGCGCGAGGTCGCCGTCGCGGGAGCCGGTGTCGACGAGCATTGCTTTGTCTTTGCCGAAGAGGAGAAAGACGAAGGGCTTTTCGTAGTCGGTGCAAGGTGATTGGCGGAGGATGAAGAAGTTCGGGTTGTACTCATGCACCTGCCACTCGGGAATCTCCATGCATTTGGGCTGCTGGGAGAGCCAGTGGGCGGGGAGTGTGCCGCGCTCCAGGTTGCCGCCGTCGGGTTGGGGAAACTGCGCGAACGCGGGCGAGAGGGAGAGGCATAGAGCAGCCGCGAGAGCATTCGCGGCCAGGGAGTTACGAAACATTGGGACCTCGGTTCTTCTAAGAAATAGTACCGTGGCGCTCAGCCCGATCGGGAGGAGCGCCACGCTTGCTCCACGCGAAGGCTAGAAGATGTACTTGCCGGAGAACTGCATCTGGCGGGGTTGAAGCAGCAGCGCACCAGGGCCATTGAAACCGGCGGCCTGGTTTTGATAGACGCCGAAGTTGGGGCTATCGCCTGCGGATTGGGGGATACCGAAGCGATTGGTATTGATTACGTTGAAGACCTCAACAGAGATTTTGAACTGTTGCTCACGCCAGGTACGGAACGATTTGGAGAGGCCATCGTCGATCGACAAGTAGCCGTCGGAACGAAAGTTGTTGCGCTGGCCCGCCTCGCCGGGATAGGCGAAGCGCAGGTTCGCGGCAGCCTGTGCGGAGGAGATGCCGTTGAGTGCAGTCTCTTCCCGAAGGAGAGCGTTGTAATGATGGCCGCCGGTGGGAATGGGGCCAGTTTGCACCATGTTGCTGTTGAACGCGAAGTTCGTGCCCCAGACATTCTGAGCGACTGCGCTGAAGGGGAAGCCAGTGCTGTAGTGAACAACGCCGTTCAACTCCCACCCGCCGACCAGACGATCGGTCCATCCGCCACTGTTGAGGTAGGGTTTGCCTTTGCCAAAGGGGAAGGGGATCGAGTAGTTGGCGGTGATGTTGTGGCGCACGTCGAAGTCGGAGTTTGCGTACCACTGGTGCGGAGAGAAGGAGTTGATGATGGGGCTGCCGTTGGTGTTGCGCTCGGGGTCGGAGCCTTCGTCGAGTGAGTGCGAGAGCGTGTAGTTCACGTCGTACTCGAGTCCGGAGTGAAGCACCTGGCGGACGGAGAGCTGGAAGGCGTTGTAGTTGCTGACGCCGGTGGTGGACTGCACGAAGACCGAGGACGTTTGTGGAAAGAAGAAGCGGAAGCTCTGTCCGCTGGGGGATGCGGTAGGGTCGGTATCGGCCTGGAAGAGCGTGTTGGTCTCGTTGCCGCTGTTGGCCATGAGCGAAGCGTAGTAGCCCTGGGCGCCGGTGTAGGTAATGCCGGTCACGCCGTCGGTTGCGCTGAAGTTGGGAAAGAGATTCTGAAAGTAACCGCTGTTTGGGATCACAGCGGCATCAACGCCTTCGTCGATCAGCTTGCGGTAGACAGTGGCGGCCTGGAAGTACGTCATCCGGCTGTTGCCGTCGTAGACGTTGGTCGGCATGGCAACGTCGAGGTTTTGCAGGAGGTGACGCCCGAGGCGGCCGACATACGAGGCCGTGAGCGAGAGGCTCTTTGCAAATTCGTGTTGAACCGTGAGGTTGAAGGTCTCGGCGTACGGCGTCTTTTGATGATCGTTGATGCTGTAGTCAAAGGTGAAGGGGCTCTCGGCGGGGGTGTAGGGAAGCGGAAGAGGCGTCGTGGCGCCGGGCACGGTGGGGACATCGTGGTATCCGGTGAAACGTGGATTGGAGTTGATGTCGGTATAGGTGGCCAGATTGGTCTGCGAGAGAGAGAGGAGCGACTGGGGATTGGACTGGTAAGAGTCGATCACGCCGGCGCCAAAGTGGTCGTAGGCGAGGGCGAATCCGCCGCGGATGGAGGTCTTATTGTCCCTGGTTGCCCAGGCGAAGGCGATGCGGGGAGCGAAGTTCCCTTTCTGGGCGGTCCAGAAGTTGGGCTGTCCGTTATGCGAGCCGGCCGCGCGGAAGGAGATGTCGGTGGTGTACGCATTTCCGCTCGCCGCGGCGCTTGCCCTGTCAGCGAAAAAGGTGTTGAGGGAGATGGTGGGGGCAATCTCCTGACCGTTCTTCTCATCGGGAACACCGAGATAGACGTACCGGAGGCCCGCAGTGATCGTGAGCTGGCTGGTCGCTTTCCATTGATCCTGGAAGTAGTACTCCTGCTCGAGATTTCTGAAGGTGTGGGTGGGGACAACGCCTGCGCCCTGGGGCACGAGTGTGTTGTTTTGGACCAGGAACTCAGTGCCGGAGGTAGCTGCCTCGATGACGCCTGCGTTCGCGATGATGGCGTCGTTGTAGTTGGACTCGAAGGCCCCTGCGACAGGAGCGCAGTCGGCACCGCACTGCCCGGTGCTGGGATCGAAGCTGCCTCCCTGGTTGGCGATCGCGGCGGTGGCAAGGAGGTTGGGCGTAACCTGAGCCTCCTGCAGAAGGGGAGCGTCGAAATACTGCGAGTTCGACAGGTAGATGAAATCTGCGCCTGCCTGGAAGACGTGGCGGCCCTTGACGAAGGTGAAGTCATCGGCGAAGTTGTTGGTGGTCACGTGGTACACGGTGGAGGTCGTCGCGGCGGTCAACGTGTTGAAGGCGCCAAAGTTGACGAAGGGCTGGCTGCCCGTTCCGCGCGAGGCGTTCCCCAGCCGAACCAGGCCGTAGCGGAAGTTGTTGGTCATGCGGTCATTGATCGACCAGCTATGTCCTGCAGCGATTCCCTTGTTGTTGCCGAAGATGTTTGAGGCGGCCGGCAGGCCTGGAAACTGGAGCGATGTCGCCTGGTTGTCCGACTGCAGGTTGCCACGCACAAACAGGGTCTGGCGCGGGGTAATGTTCCAGTCGATGCGAACGATGTTCGTAATCTGGTGGATCGGTGCGGGCGAGGTGAAGTTGTATCCGCCTGTGTTCAGGAGATCGCCCGCTCCGTTTGCATTCGAGAGAGGAAATTCTTTGAAGTAGGCCACGGCCGCTGTGTTCGTAGCGGGAGCGGGACAGTTCGCCGTCGCGCAATTGGGATCTTGAGAGCGCTGATCGAGCGTAGCAATGTCGGCCGGCGTCAGGGTAAGAAGCGTGGGGTTGGCACAGTTTATGGAGTTGCCCACACCGCAGGTTTGGTAGGTGACGTTCCCGGTGACGAGCCCGCCGCCGCCAAGGATCGAGGGGACGGTCTGGCCTACCACGATATCGCTGGCCTGCTTGAAGCCTTCATACGCTCCGAAGAAGAAGAGCTTGTTCTTTTTGATCGGAAGACCGAGCGACGCGCCATAGGTGTTTTGCAGGATCTTTGCCGGGATGTTTGCCTCGTCGGTCTCCAGTTGGGACTGCTTGTTGAACCAGTTGTTTGAGGCACCAACGCCGCCGCGGTAGAACTCGTAGGCGCTGCCGTGGAATGCATTCGTTCCGCTCTTGGTGACCAGCGAAACTTGTCCACCCGAGGAGCGGCCGGCGTCCGCATTGGCATTGGTGGTGGTGACGCGGAACTCTTCAACCGAGTCACGCGTGGACCGCAGGGCGCCGTTGAAGGCGTAACCGAAGATCTGGTCGTTGTTATCGACGCCGTCGAGAGTGATGTTGGTTTGATCCTGGCGCGCGCCATTGACGATGCCGGTGCGGGAGTCGACGTTGAGGCCGCCGGTTTGCGCGCCGCTATCGAGTCCGAGGACGCCGGGCTGCAGCGAGAGCAGGTAGGTTACGTTGTTGGCGAGGTAGGGAAGGTTTGCGACCTGACTACTGTCGAAGGCCTTGCCGAGGGTTGCGTCGGTGGTGTCGATGGTAGCAATGCTGCTCTCGACATTGACGACTTCGGCGGAGCCGGCCGTCAACTTGAAGGTCAGGTTGACGGGCGTGGAGACCAGCAGTTCCACCTTTTGATCCAGCTCGGAGAAGCCGGGTGAGCTGACTTTCACCTCGTAGGTGCCGGGTGCAAGCTGCTCAAAGGAGAACTCACCCTTGGACTTGGCATGGGTGGTCTCGATCTTTCCTGAAGCTGCATTGGCGATATCGATGGTGGCGCCGGGAATGATGGCGCCACTGGTATCGACGACTGTTCCGGACAGCGCGGTCGTGTTGGTCTGCGCTGAAAGCCGGGGTGCGGCTAGCAGGAGAAGAAGCATACACGTCGCGCTAAACCTGATGATGCGGGTCTTCATGAACATCCTCCTGGGCAGGAAATGAGATAAAAGTTGGCGAGGCAAACGATCGCGGCGGAACGGGTATCCGGCGAGACCCTGGATGGTTGTGGCAGCCCAACGGCTGGAATGATCTGCTCGGCACAGCCTTGAGATTGCCTACTTCGTAACTTGGTGTGCGCTGATTATGCGGATACCAAACCGAGAAAGCAATCAACTCGGGACTGGCTCAATGGGGGCAATAGAAATCTTCTATTTATCGCGAGGAATAGAAATCTTCTATTTGGGCTAATATGAACGGAACGGTATTCCGGGGCCGGGAACAGCTGCTGGCAGCCGAAGTGCACCATCGGTTGTGCGGGCGGGCAACTGAACTCGGCGATCGTTACGGGCCGATGAACCGATCTATCTTTAGGTGAATAAAAACCCCTTGTGGAGAGGACACTTTGGACTTCGATTGGCTCACAACATTTCTTGAAGTCGCCCGGCAGAAGAGTTTTTCGCGTGCGGGGGAGAAGCTGCATCTGACGCAACCATCGATCTCGGCGCAGATCCGGGCGCTGGAATCGCACCTGGGGCATCGGCTGCTCAACCGTGGAGGCGGCAAGGTTACGCTGACGGCGGCAGGGCGCGTCTTCCAGCCGTTCGCGGAGCAGTCGCTGGCGCAGTTGCGGCACATCCACCTGACGCTGGCGGACATGGAGCGGATGCCGCGCGGCACGCTGACGGTGAGCGCGAACGATTCGACGGCGCTGTACGTTCTGCCCCTGCTGATCAGCAAGTTCAAGAAGCAGTATCCCCGGGTGGCATTGAACATTGTGCGGGCGGAGCGAGCGAAGACGCTGGAGCTGGTGCTGGAGCGGGAGGTGGAATTCGGCATCGCGTCGCTACCGGTGAAGGATGCGAGGCTGCATGTGGACACGATCCACAAAGACAACCTGGTGCTGGTGGTGCCGGCGGGCCATCCGCTGACAGAGCTGGGGGCGGTGACGCTGCAGCAGGTGGCGAAGTATGGGTTCCTGCTGCCGAACCGAGGCAGGCGGAGGGAGATGCTGGACTTCATGTTCGAGCAGCACAAGCTCACGCGGCGAATCACCATGGAACTCGATTCGAGCGAGCTACTGAAGCGGCTTATTCTCGCGGGTATGGGTGTGGGCTTCCTGCCGCGAATCAATATCGTCACCGAGGCGAGGCAGGGGCTGTTGCAGGCGGTGGATATTGAGGGGGTCGATCTGCCGCGGCACCTGGCGCTGATCAGCCGGCGGGATGCGACGCTGACGCGCGCGGGCAATGCGTTCTTCACGTTTGCGACGGGGCGGGCGCGCGGATCGCTGATGAAGGAGACAGTCGCTTTGAGTTCTGCGGCGGATCTTGAGGAGTTCTAGATTTGGTGGCGCTGCTATGCTTGAGGTTCGTATGGAGGAATTGGTTATGGCAGATGAGACAGTTTGTATTACGGTGCGGCCGAATGGCCCGTTGCGGGTGGAAGGGCACATCATACTGAAGGATGCCGATGGGCGGGAGTGGGATTTGACGGGCAAGCCGGCGATCAGCCTGTGCCGGTGTGGGATGAGCGAGAAGCGGCCGTTCTGCGATGGAGCGCACGCCCGGAATAACTTTTTGTGTGAGACGGCGCCTCCGGGAAACCTTACGTAGGGGCAGTTGTCCGTTCTCAGTTTTCAGTTGTGGACGTGATTGCGTCCTGGAGAGTGTGCATGCGTCTGATCAGGCTGGTAGTTTGTCTGGGGTTGGCGGGGAGCCTGGGTGGGGTGGGTGTTGGTTGGGCGCAGGTGGCGCCGGCACCGGCTACGACTCCAAACGCAACGACGCAGACGCAGACGCAGGCGACGGCTCCGGCGAAGGCTGAGGATGAGGCGGCGGCGCAGAAGGCTCGGATCGTGGCTGCGTTGAAGAATTATCACGGGCCGGAGTATGTGCGGTCGGAGGTGATGATTCCCATGCGCGATGGGGCGACACTGCACACGGTGATTCTGCGGCCGGTGGGGAGCGAGAAGGATGGGGCGCCGTTGCCATTCCTGATGATGCGCACGCCGTATGGGGTGGAGGGGTATAACGATGTTGCGGTGAAGCTGAGCAAGCCGGAGCTGGCGACGAGCGGATACATCTTTGTGGCGCAGGATATTCGGGGGCGGTATGCGTCGGGCGGGCAGTTTGTAATGAACCGGCCGATTGTTTCGCACACCACCAAGCAGGATGTGGATGAGACGACCGATACGAATGACAGCGTCGACTGGCTGCTGAAGAATGTGCCGAACAACGCTGGCAAGGTGGGGGTGATGGGGATCAGCTATCCGGGGTTTACGGCGATCATGGCGGGGATTGATGCGAACCCGGCGGTGAAGGCCATCAGCCCGCAGGCTCCAATGACCAATATCTGGATCGGCGACGACTTCTTTCACAATGGGGCGTTCCGCGAGACCTATGGGTTCGATTATGTGCAGCAGTTGGAGGCGCAGAAGACGGATGTGCCGCAGAGCTCGAAGGAGGATCAGTACAACTTCTTCCTGAGCCATGGGAACTTTGCGGGCGCAGCAGCATCGGCGGGGATGACGGACCTGCCGACCGCGAAGATCTTCCTGACGGAGCCGAGTTATGTGAAGTTCTGGCAGGACATGGCGGTGGAGCCGCATCTGAAGCGGCCGGAGGTTCCGACGCTGGAGGTGGGCGGGTACTGGGACCAGGAAGATATGTGGGGGCCGCAGGCGGAGTATGCGGCGTTGCGGGCTCATGAGAAGCCAAATGAGCCGCTGCACAAGGTGTGGATGGTGCTGGGGCCGTGGAATCACGGTGGATGGGGAGGCGGTCCGGGCGACAAGCTGGGTGGAAAGTTTGGCACGATTATGTTTGGTGGAGAGAAGACGGGGGCGTATTACCGCTCGCACTTTGAGGCTCCGTTCTTCGAGACGTATCTGAAGGGGAAGCCGGGATTCGATCTCGAGGATACAGCTAGCTTCCGGACGGGTGAGAACCAGTGGCACACGTATGCGATCTGGCCACCAAAGACTGGGTATCACCAGGAGCGGATGTACCTGGAGGCGGACCACAAGCTGGGGTTCGTGGGGCCGAAGGGTGATTATGACGTGAAGGCGGCGGCGTATGTGGCAGATCCGGCGGACCCGGTGCCTTATCGGCATCGGCCGGTGCAGTCGACGTATGGGGAGGGGTCGACGTGGCGGACCTGGCTGGTGGAGGATCAGCGGTTTGTTAGCGGGCGGAAGGATCTTGCGAACTTTGAGACGCCGGTGCTGACGGGCGACGTGACGGTGACGGGCGACGTGGTGGCGGATTTGTTTGGAGCGACTACGGGCACGGATACGGATTGGATTGTGAAGCTGATCGATGTGTATCCGGAGGGCGCGGAGGGGGTGACGACTCCTGAGACGAATGAGGCGACGGGCGAAGGGGCGAAGGGTGGGTATGAGTTGATGGTGGCCGAGGAGATTTTGCGAGGGCGCTATCGGAAGAGCTTTACGAAGCCGGAGGCGGTGAAGCCGGGGGAGGTGGCGGAGTATAAGTGGAGCCTGCATGGGGTGGACCACACGTTTTTGAAAGGCCACCGGATGATGGTGGAGGTGCAGTCGAGCTGGTTTCCGCTGTATGACCGGAATCCGCAGACGTATGTGGAGAACATCATGACGGCGCCGGCGGAGGCGTATAAGTCGGAGACTGTGTCGGTGTTTGGGTCGGCGAAGTACCCGTCACATCTGGATCTGCCGGTGGCGGATGGGGCGGTATTGCCGTAGGGCGTCGTGCAATGGAATAAATAACTGATAAGAGAACAGATGGCGACTGTTTGTCTAGATACGATATAGTTGAGAAAACGTATTTCCAGAGAAACTTTTGCGGTCTTGGTTCGTATCTTCAACAGTGCCTTTGTGTTCCGGGCGGGAGCTGCTTTGTTTTAAAGCGCTGCGGCCAAGCGAGTGCGACGCGCGCGCTGTTTTATTTGGACGAGTTCTTCCCAGGATCACAAGGGCAGTAGAGCTTCCGATGCGATGGAATTGAGAGAGATGCGAATGATGAACGTGGCAAGAGTGTGTGTACTGTTGTCGGCGACGATGGCTGCGGTGGCGGTTCCGGTGGTGCCGGCGATGGCGCAGGCTCCGACGGCTGCGGCGGGGCAGCGGCAGGCGGGGACGGTGAAGTCGACGAATGCGACCGGGCTGATATTGACGACGGCGGCGGGGCAGGACGTGGTGGTGACGATACCGGATGCGGCGAAGGTGCTGCTGGTGGCGCCGGGGAGCAAGGATCTGAAGTCGGCGACGCCGGGAACGCTGAGCGATGTGACGGTGGGGGACAAGGTGCTGGTGGTGGGGGATGCGAGCGGGCCGGGATTGACGGCGACACGCGTGATCCTGATGAAGGCGGGAGCGATTGCGGCGACTCACCAGGCGGAGGAGGTGGCGTGGAGCAAGGGCGGGGGCGGGATTGTGAAGTCGGTTGACGCAGCCGTGGGAACGGTTGTGATTGCGAGCGGGTTGAAGACAGTGACAGTGATGGTGACGCCGCAGACGGTGATTCGACGCTACTCGGGCGGTTCGGTGCGGTTTGCCGATGCCAAGGTGAGTACGATCGCGGAGATTCAGAAGGGCGATCAGTTGCGGGTGCGGGGCACGAAGTCCGCCGACGGGACGACGATTACGGCCGATGAGCTGGTGACGGGGATGTTCCGGAATTACTCGGGGCTGATTACTGCGATTGACGCGACGGCAGGGACGGTGACGCTGAAGGACCTGACGACGAAGAAGCCAGTGACGGTAGCCGTGGGGGCGAATAGTGATGTGCGGAGGATTCCTCCGATGCTGGCAGAGCGGGTGGCGGCGCGGATGAAGGGCACTAGCGCGGCTGGTACGGCTGGGGCAGCAGGTACAGCTCATGCAGGAGGTACAGCCGGTGCGGCAGGTACGGCGTCGGCGGAGCCTGGGCCGGATGGGGCAGCGCGCGAGCGGAGTGCTGGGTCGGATCTGTCGCAGATGTTGTCTCGGCTGCCGGTGGAGACGCTGGCCGGGTTGAAGGTGGGGGACGCGGTGATGATTGTGGCGACTTCGCCTGGCTCGGATACGGAGACGCCGATGGCGGTGACGCTGTTGGCGGGCGTGGATGCGATTCTGCGGGCGTCGCCGAGCGGCCAGACGATGACGCTGTCGCCGTGGAGCCTGGGCGGCGGAGGCGAGGGCGGTGAAGGCGGCGGCGGACCGGAAGGCGGACAGCGCTAGGCAAGGCCGCGATCGAAGCGGGTGCTCTGAAATTTATGCGCAGGGAATGGCGTGGGAGTGTAGGCCTGGGCGACGTGCAGGTCGTCCTAAGCAGGAAAGATTTGGTTGTGAGGATGCTACAGAGCAAGACGGGAGACGGACCGTTGGAGAGTTCAGGAGTGAGAATGCTGGTTGATGGCTTACGTAAGAAGACGATGTCGGGCTGGCTGGGAGCAGGGTTGGCGGGTGTGCTGGTGGCTGGGGCGGCGATGGCGGTGAGTGCGCAGACGCCTGCGCCGGCGACGGCTGGGGCTGCGGGGGTTCAGGCGGGGAAGACGCGCGTGCATGGCGTGGTGACGGATCCGGACGGGGCGTTGATTCCGGGAGCGACGGTGTTGCTGACGGGGAATGGACCGGCGGTGAAGGCGACGTCGGGGTCGGACGGATCGTATGGCGCGGGGGTGACTCCGGGGACGTATACGGTGACGGTGACGATGCCGGGTTTTGCGACGTACACGGCTACGGGGCTTGCGATCAATGGGGCCAGCGGGATGACGCTGAATGTGAAGCTGCAGATTGGCGTGCAGTCGCAGGTGGTGACGGTGAACGCGAACTCGGTGCAGTTGAGCGTGGACCCGGACTCGAACGCGAGCGCGGTGGTGTTGACGGGCAAGGACCTGGATGCGCTGTCGGATGATCCGGATGAGTTGTCGGATGAGTTGACGGCGCTGGCCGGGCCTGCGGCGGGGCCTAATGGCGGACAGATTTATGTAGACGGGTTTACGGGCGGGCAGCTGCCGCCGAAGTCGTCGATTCGCGAGATACGGATTAATCAGAATCCGTTTTCGGCGGAGTATGACCAGTTGGGGTATGGGCGCGTGGAGGTGTTCACGAAGCCGGGAACGGACAAGATTCATGGCAACTTCCAGCTGAACGGAAACGCATCGCAGTTCAACTCAGGAAACCCGTTGGCGACGGGATATCAGCCGCCGTACCATACGATTTTCGGGTTCGGGAATTTGACGGGGCCGCTGAACAAGTCCGCGTCGTACAACGTTGGCGGAAGCTATCGCGACATTGAGTCGGACGAGTTTACGAACGCGATTATTCTGGCGCCGGAGGCAGGGTCTCCGATACTGTGCGCGCCGGGGGATGCGACGTGCGTGGAGACTCCGTTCCAGGCGTCGACGTACTTCCCGCAGGTCCGCGGGGAGATCAATCCGCGGGTAGACCTGGCGCTGGGAGCGAAGAATGTTCTGGTGACGCGGTATCACTATGTGAACAACTCGGCGAAGAATGATGGCGTGAACAATCTGAATCTGCCATCGACGGCTTACGACCAGAGTTCGTTGAGCAACATTGTGCAGATGAGCGACACGGAGACGTGGAACTCGCGCATGGTGACGGAGACGCGGTTTGAGTATGAGCGCGAACATACGTCGGTAACGCCGGCGAGCACGGCACCGGCGGTGGGTGTGTCAGGATCGTTTACCGGGGGCGGTTATTCGGCGCAGGGGCTGAGCGATCACCAGGACCACTACGAGGTGCAGAGCTACAACTCCATTCAATTGAAGAACAATTTTATTCGCTTCGGCGGACGGCTGCGCGCGACGCGCGAGGCGGAGAACACGGGCAATCTGACGAACGGCTCGTTCACGTACGCGACGTCGGATGACTACCTGGCGGGAACGCCGCAACAGTTCCGGATTACGTTGGTGAACAATCACAAGATCGGGGACACGCTGACGGACGTGGGGCTGTATGTGGAGGACGACTGGAAGGCGCGGCAGAACCTGACGATTTCGTATGGCCTGCGGTACGAGACGCAGAACCATCTTCCGGGCAATCACGACTTTGTGCCGCGGGTGGCGTTCAACTACGGATTATTCAGCGGCAAGGGTGCGCCGAAGACGGTGATCCGCGGGGGATTCGGCATGTTTTATACGCGGTTTGCGCAGGAGTATGTGTTGACGACGGAGGAAGAGAACGGGATCAACACGACGTCGTACACGGTGGCGAATCCGGGGGCGAACTGCACCCCGAACCTGCCGAATCCGAGCGCGCCGAATTTAATTGAGGCGTGCGGTGCGACGTCGGATTCGCAGACGACGTACACGTCGGCGCCGAATCTTCGGGCACCGTACATGATGGAGTTCGCGGGCGGCGTGGATCAGCAGGTCGGGCGGAATGGAACGATCTCGGTGAACTATTTGCACACGCAGGGGGTGCACCAGTTTGCGACGCAGAATATTGGATATAACTTTGCCGATCCGATGGCGAGCACGGCGCAGTATCAGTTCTTCAGCGAAGGCGTATTCAATCAGAACCAGTTGATTATCCATGGGCGGGTGCAGACAACGAAGGCGATTTCGCTGTTCGGGTATTACTCGCTGAATTCGGCGCATGGCGATACGTCGGGCGCGACGTCGGACATTACGACGCCGGGAAATATTGCGGCGGATTATGGCCGCACGGCGTTTGATGTGAAGAACCGGATATTCCTGGCGGGGTCGGTGACGCTGCCGAAGTTTATCCAGGTGAGCCCGTTCTTCCTGGCGCAGAGTGGAACGCCGTACAACATCACGACTGGCAGCGACAACAATTTCGACACGTTTTACAACGACCGCGCGGACCTGGTGACGGGCGTGGCGCCGAATGGAAGCACGATCAAGTCGATTCCTGGATGCGGAACGTTTGCGCAGCCGGGGATTGTGGGCGGAGCGCCGGTGGTGCCGATCAACTATTGCACGGGGCCAGCGCTGTACACGTTCAATCTGCGGGTGACGAAGACGTTTGGGTTTGGAGCGTCGACGAAGGCGAATGCTGGTGGGAATGGTGGTGCTGGCGGCGGGCCGGGCGGTGGCGGCGGTCATGGTGGCGGCGGCGGTGGTGGAGGCCGCGGCGGTCCTGGCGGGGGTGGTCCGGGCGGAATGGGCGGGGGCGGCACGAGCACGGGCAAGCGCTATAACCTGGCGTTCGGCGTGCAGGTGCAGAACCTGTTCAACAAGGAGGACCTGTCGACACCGCAGGGAGTGTTGTCGTCGTCGAACTTTGGACAGTCCACGCAGATTTACGGACAGCCGTATACGACGACAAGCGCGCTGCGACGGATTACGCTACAGACATCGTTCACGTTCTGAGGGAGATACGGGGAAGAAAAGAGGCGCAGCCGCTGGCTGCGCCTCTTTTCTTTATGCGTGCGGCGACTGAGAAGAAGCGGGATCGAGAAGAGAGGCCATGCAGGCTTCCCACCCAGGTCTCAAAAGCGAGTCCTGGGGCACCCGGAATTGTGGTGACGTTAGAGAGGGTTAGCGCAGGCCGAGCATGGAGCCGCTGCGGGGTGGTGGGGCGTCGTCATCGTTCCTGGGCTCCAGTGGTTTGAGTTGCGAGGGAGCTGGCTCGGGTGGAGATGATTCGGCTGGGATTGGCTCGGACTGGGTGGGAGCGGGATCGCTGGACGTTGCGGATGGGGACGAGGTGTTGTCCGGTTCAAATTCGCGTAGCAGGCTGGCTAAGTGTTGGAACTCGCTTGGCTTGTCGGAGCGTGGCTCAGCTGGTGGCTCGGGCTGGAGCGGGGCTTCCGATTTGGCTTCGACGTTGTCAGGGGGAGTGGGGCGGGTTTCGACGGCGGGTTCGGCGACGACGATGGTCTTGGTGTTGAGGAATTCGCGCATGCCGACGGCAGAGAGCTCGCGGCCGTAGCCGGAGCGCTTGATGCCGCCGAAGGGGAGGCGGGGGTCGCTGGTGACGGGAGTGTTGAAGAAGACGGCGCCGCATTGGAGCTCGACGGCGAGGCGCTGGCGTTCGGCGTCGTCGGAGGTCCAGGCGCTGGCGGCGAGACCGAAGGGCGTGTCGTTGGCCAGGGCGATGGCCTCGTCGAGGGAGCTGACGCGGAAGAGCAGGGCGACGGGGCCGAAGATCTCTTCCTGGCAGATGGGGGCGTTGCGCATGAGGCCGGCGATGACGGTGGGCTGGAAGTAGTTGCCTAGCTGGCCGTCTTCGACGAAGGCGCGGCCGCCGCCGGTGAGGACGCGGCCGCCCGACTCGCGGGCGAGGGTGACCTGCTGGAGAAGCTCTTCGACGATCTGCGGTGTGGCGAGGGGGCCGATCTCGGTGGATTCGAGCATGGGGTCGCCGATGTGAAGGTCGGCCATGCCGGCGACGAAGCGTTTTTCGAATTCGGGATAGATGCTTTCGTGGACGATGAAGCGTTTGGCGGCGATGCAGGATTGGCCGTTATTGATGCAGCGCGCTTGAATCGCATTTGCGATGGCGGCGTCGAGGTTGGCGGAGGGGAGGACGATAAAGGGGTCGGAGCCGCCGAGCTCGAGGACGGTTTTCTTGATGAGCCAGCCGGCCTGGGCGGCGACGGCGCGGCCGGCGGCCTCGGAGCCGGTGAGGGTGACGGCGACGACGCGGGGGTCGTTGAGGAGGTGTTCTACCTGGCGGGCTTCGATGAGGAGAGCCTGGAAGACGCCGCGAGGGAAGCCGGCGCGGCGCACGAGGGCTTCGATCGCCAAGGCACATTGCGGGACGTTGGACGCGTGTTTGAGCAGGCCGATGTTGCCGGCCATGAGCGCCGGGGCGAGGAAGCGGAAGACCTGCCAGAGGGGGAAGTTCCAGGGCATGACGGCGAGGATGACGCCGAGGGGGTCATAGCGCACATAGCTGTCGGAGTGCTCGGTGACGATGCGCTCGGGGGCGAGGAAGCGGGCGGCGTTGTCGGCGTAGTAGCGGCAGACAGCGGCGCACCTGGAGACTTCGGCGCGGGCGGAGACGAGGGTTTTGCCCATCTCGGAGGTCATGGTGGTGGCTAGCTCCTCGACGTCGGCATCGAGGAGGGCGGCGAGGCGGCGCATCCAGAAGATGCGTTGGTCGAGCGTCTCTTTGGGGTAAGTTTTGGCAGCGCTGGCGGCGATGGCTAGCTTGGCGTTGACAGCATCAGGTGTGAGTGGATCAAAGCTGCGGAGAAGCTTTCCATTGGCCGGATTCAGGGATTGGATCATAGGGGCAGTGAGTCGAAGCAGAGTGTAGGGATAGAGTGTAGAGCGTAGAGAATACGGTTCGGTGCCAGGTTACGATTGCCGTCGTCTTGGTGTGAGTAGTGTAGCTGGATGGGGGCTTGAGGGCTAGGAGGTGTAAACCTCATTGGTTAACTGGGCGAGGGCGAGGGCGAGGACCCGGGTGCCGAGTGCGATGGATTCGGGGGTGGCGTATTCGTCGGGACGATGGGAGACGCCGTTGCGACAGGGGATGAAGAGCATGGCGACGGGGGCGATTGGGGCGATGAAGTTCGTATCATGGTAGGCACGTGCCACCATTTTTTTGTAGGGGATGGACTCGGAGTTGCAGATGGTTTCGAGGGTGGAGAGGATGCGCGGGTCGCTGATGGCGGGGACGTCGGCGTTGATGCACTGCTCGGTGATGGTGATGTGGCGGCGGGACTCGATGTCGCGGATGTCGGTGTGGAGGGCGGACATGATGGCGTCGCGGCGGGCTACGTCGGTGTCGCGGATGTCGAGGGTGAGGGTGACGCGGGAGGGGACGGAGTTGACGGCACCGGGGTGGACGGCGAGGGTGCCGACGGTGGCAACGGAGTCGACGCCGGACTCGCCGGAGGACTTGGCGGCGGCGTTGGCGGCGAGGGTAAGTTTCTCGACGGACAAGATGAGTTCGGCGGCGGCGGTGAGGGCGTCGCGGCGGTCGGGCATGAGGAGGGCGCCGGCATGGCCGCCGAAGCCGGTGATCTCGTAGCGGTAGCTGGCGGGGGCGGCGATGCTGGTGACGATGCCGATGGGGATTTGGTCGCGTTCGAGGAGCGGGCCTTGCTCGATGTGGAGTTCTACCCAGGCGTGGTAGTAGTGGGGCGGAAGTTTTACGGTTTCGAGGGTGCCGAGGAATCCGGCTTCGGTGCGGACGTCCTGGAGAGTGAGGCCCTGAATGGCTTCGGGGTCGGTTTCGGGGAGGCGGTCGGGGAGGGCGTCGGCGGTGGTGGGCGAGATGGTGCCGCCGAGGAGGCGGGAGCCGATGCAGCCGATGCCGAAGCGGGTGGGCTCCTCGGAGGTGAAGACGAGGAGTTCGATCGAGCGCCTGGGGGTGAAGCCGGACTCTTTGAGGGAGCGCATGGCTTCGAGACCGCCGAGGACGCCGACGGTGCCGTCGTACATGCCGGCGTGGGGGATCGCGTCGGTGTGGGAGCCGGTGCCTACGGCGGAGAGGGTGGGGTCGGAGCCGGAGAAGCGGATGAAGGTGTTGCCGATGGCGTCGGTGCGGAGGTGGAAGCCTGCGGTGGTGGCGAGGGAGGCGATGTAGGCGCGGGCTTCGAGGTCGCGGGGGGTGAAGACGATGCGGGTGACGGCGGTGGTGTTGGGGTCGGGAGAGGGTGGGCAGTCGGTGAGGGTGGCTAGGTGGTGGAGCTCGCGGAGGAGGCGGGTGGTGTTGATGGTGGGGTTGGTCATGGATGCCTTAGTTGGCTCTCTTCAATTCGTAATACGCATTGTCCACTTGAATTGCGAAATGGTTCTGTTCGTCAAAGATTATGTCTGTTCCGGGATCGGAGAACTCGCCACAAGCATGTGTCAGTTCAAAGGAATTGATCACTAGCTCAGTGATCCTCCCTCCATAAATCAAGCCAATTCGATTTGCTCCAATGTGATACCTGGTCGCGAATTGATCGTAGGTCATGACGGAGAGAGCTGTGCTCTTGATCGGAATAGTCTTTCCGCAAACCTTGATTGCGTCAGACGCTATTTCAATTGTTGATTTCTTGATCTTTGATTCCTTCGGCTCATCGAGATCAGTAGGACCTTGCGTATCGTATGCGCGACCAACTTTCCATGTGCCAAGAAGGGCCGATGGGATCGTCGGTTGGGGCGATGCGACGATGAGTAGCAGCGATGCTGCGAGGAGAGCTTTCATTTAGCCGAGGGGGTGGCGGTTGAAGTCTTTGTAGATTAGGTATTTTGCGGGGACTTTGCCTATGGCGCCGAACCATTGGGGGCAGTAGGCGGACATCCAGATGAAGTCGCCGGCTTTGGTTGGGTACCAGCTGTCGTTGAGGCGGTAGATGCCGCCGCCTTCGAGCATGAGGAGGCCGTGCTCCATGTAGTGGATTTCGACTTGCGAGAGGGCGGCGCCGGGGTCGTAGGTCATGGTGTTTACGGCGAAGTCGAAGATGTGGGAGTCGGGGAGGAGGTTGCGGACCTGGAGACCGGGGTCTGCGTTGAGAGCGACGGGGGCGATGTCGGGTTCGCGGTTGAGGAGGAACCAGGGGTCGGGGTCGGCGCCGGGGTCGTTGATGTAGAGAGGGTCGAGGGGGAGGTAGGGCTTGTCGATGACAGCTACGCGTGCCGGTGTGATGGCGGTCAACGTGTGCTCGTAGCCGGTGGGGAAGTAGGCGTAGCTGCCCGGGGAGAGGTCGTGGGGGATTCGCTTGCCGGGCTCGTCGAGTTTGAGATTGCCTTCCAGGACGTAGAGGAAGCGTTGCGAGGGGCTCTGGATAAGCTTGCCGTGCGGGGCGATCTCGAGGGTCATCATGGTGAAGGCGGCGCCGGTGGGTGGAGCGACGTGCACGATGGCGAGGCCGTTGGTGAGGCCGGGGAGAGGCGTGCGGATGAAGGTGTCCGGAGTGAGGAGCAGGTGATCGCGGTGGTTTGCGCTGCGCGTTAGGCCGAGGGTGTGCATAAGTACAGAGTGTAGAGGATAGGGGATAGAGCGTAGAGGAAAAGAGGTGGGTAGTGGCTGTTAAGTCTTGTGGGGGTGGAGGTGGAGGAGGAGGTTTAGGACGGTGGCGAGGGCGGCTTCTACGTCTTCGAGGCGAACGTCTTCGTCGGGGTGGTGGGAGAGGCCGCCGGGGGAGCGGAGGAAGAGCATGGTGGTGGGGACGGAGGCGGCGAGGATCATGGCGTCGTGGCCGGCACCGGAGAAGATGGGCTGCGCGTCGAAGCCGGCCCGTTCGGCGGCTTGATGCAACTTGACGGTGAGGTCGCGATTCATAGGGACGGCGCGCTGCTCGGACTGCACGACGGCGTGGACGCGGACGCCGCGGAGGGCGCCCGCTGCCTCGGCTTTGGTCAACAAGTGGGCTATCGCTGCGTGGCGGGATTCGTCTTTCGGGTGGCGGATGTCGAGGGAGGTGCGGACGGTGCCGGGGATGACGTTGATGGCGCCAGGCTCGGAGGAGATGCGGCCGACCGTGGCGACGAGCTGGGTGTAGTTGGCGGCGTAGCGCTCGACTTCGACGATCCATTGGGCGGCGGCGGCGAGGGCGTCCTGGCGGAGGGACATGGGGGTGGTGCCGGCGTGGTTGGCGTGGCCTTCGAAGGTGAGCTCGAGGCGGGATTGGCCGACGATGGCTTCGACTACGGCGAGCGAGGAGTCGCTCTTTTCAAGGACGGGACCTTGTTCGATGTGGACTTCGAGGGCGCCGAAGGTGTTGGGCGCGAGCGGGCAGGTGGTGGGGATGTGGGTGGGGTCGAGGCCGAACGCGCTGATGGCCTGGGCGACCGAGATGCCGTCGGCGTCGGTGCGGGCCAGGTGTTCCGGCGTGAGCTGGCCGGTGGTGGCGAGCGAAGAGAGGAAGGGGAAGCCGAAGCGGACGCCTTCTTCTTCGGCGAAGGCGATGAGCTCGATGTGGAAGGGGAGAGGGGTGGCGCCCAATTGCTCAATAGCCGCGAGGGAGAGGAGGACGCCGAGGGGGCCGTCGAAGGCGCCGGCGTTGGTGACGGTGTCGATGTGGGAGAAGAGGACGAAGGTGGGGGCGTCATCGTGTGCGGAGTGGCGGGTGGCGCGAATGTTGCCGGCGTCGTCGGTGCGGGCGGTGAGGTTCGCCTGGCGGATCCACCACTCGAGGAGGGTGTGGGCGTCGCGGGTGGCGGGCGAGAGGAAGAGGCGGGTGGTCTGGTTGGGGATGTCGGTGATGCGGGCGAGCTCGCGGCAGCGGGCGATGACGGTGGTGGCGCGGGTGGCGAGGGATTCGGCGGCGTGAGACATGTCGAGATCATTCTACGGTCCTGCGCGGACGGCGAGAGTTGGGGCTAGCGGTGGACAGGTTCAGGGTAGAGAAGCAGATTCCTCCGCTGCGCTGCGGAATGACAGCCAGAAAAGCAAAGGCAAGACCCTCGTGTCTCGCTTAGGCACGGCGGATGGTGGCTTCGATGGTGCCGTGGGGTTCGTCGGTGGGGACGAAGATGTGGTTGGGGTTTTCCTGGCCGAAGCGGGTGAGGTCGACGAGGAGGTTGTGCTTGTTGGGCATGAGGAGATAGATCTCGTCGATGAGGGTGGTGTGGTGGAGCGCGGCCTCGGCCATGGCGTAGAGGGTTTGTTGGACGGAGAGCGAGTCGTGCTTGGCGAAGGTGGCGATGATGACTTCGCGGAGGTGGGTGCGGACCTTGTTGAAGTCGACGCCTGCTGCGATGGCTTCGGGGGTGTAGGGCCACTGGGCTTTGAGGGCGGTGCCGAAGAGGCGGTCGGTGGTCTCGGGGAGGGTGGTGAGGCGGTCCTTGATGTAGCCGGTGAAGGCGGACTGGGAGGTCTTGAGGAGGGTGAGGTGGTCGAGGCCGGAGGTGATGGTGACGGGTTGGTTTTGTGCGCGGGCGACGGTTGCGGTTTGGCGCTCATCGGAGCCGCGCATGAAGGCGGTGGGGAAGGGCTTGCCGTCGACGGAGAGGCGTTTCCAGAGGGTGGACTCGATGATGACTTCAGCGGAGGCGACCTGGGGGTTGCGGGAGAGGATGTAGTCGATGAGCTCCTGGGCGTAGCACTCCATGCTGGTGGATTTGGATTCGCGGGCGACGAAGTAGACGGTGTTCTTCATCGTGTCGGTGGGGAGGATTTTGGAGTTGTCGCCGAGAGTGTGCGCGGTGTCGAAATCGCCGGTGAGGAGGATCTGGACGGTCCACTCGTCGAGGTCGTGGTGATCGAAGTGCTTGGTGAGGCGCATGAGGCGGATGCGCGATTTGCCGTAGCGGTTGGTGTGGAGTTTGGCGGGCATGAAGGGCTCCTGGTTCTCAGTTGTTCGTTCTCAGTTCTCAATTTAGGAAGCGAGAATGATCAGCTGCCTCTGTAGGTTGTGTAGCCGTTGGCGGTGAGCAGGAGAGGGATGTGGTGGTGCTGGGCGGGGTCAGTGACGGTGAAGACGATGTCGATGTAGGGGTAGAGGCTCTGCAGGTTCAGTGCGTGGAAGTAGGACGCGGTGTGGAAGTGGAGTTTGTAGGTTGCGGCGGCGAGGGAGCGGTCGCCGAGAAGGGTTTTGCAGCGGCCGTCGGCGTCGGTGGGTGCGGTGGCGATGTCGCGCCAGTGGTCGCCGTCGTGCAGCGAGAGGGTGACGGCGACGTTGGCGGCGGGACGGCCTAGAGCGGTGTCGAGGATGTGGGTCGAAAGAGTCATAAGGGTATGTTGGTGGCGGGGAGTAGAGAAAGAGTATCAGGAGGCGAGCCACTTGCGGAGGCGGATCTGGGTGATCTGGCGTTGTTGTTCGGCGGCTTCCGAGAGTTCGGTGGCGGGGTCGTTGGCGAGGCGGTGCTGGAGGAGGGTGAGGATCTCTTCGGCGGATTTGCCGGTGGCGCAGATGATGAAGATGCGGTTGAACTTTTGTTCGTAGAGGCGGTTGGCTGCGGCTAGCGCTGCGGCGGTGTCGGAGGTGAGGTTTGCGGCGGGCTGCTCGGTGGCGGAGAGGGCGAGGCTGGCGGCGGTGGCGGATTTGGCGTGTTGCTCGCCGATGCGGGGGTGGCTGTCGAAGGCTTGCTGCTGGGCTGTTTCGTCCAAGGAGCGCCAGATGATGTCGGCGCTGCAGGTTAGGTCGAAGGGAGTGGCGAAGGGGCGGAGGGCGGCTAGTTGGTTGGCCCAGGTCTGGGAGCCGTTGCAGGGGAGGATGGCTGCGGCGGCGGCTTCGGGCGAGAGGATGTTCCAGGCATCGAGGGTGGGAGTGGTCGGCATAGAGGGTCTAGCTTCTAGCAAAGGCAAAGCAACGGCGAGTGTCGGTGCGATCGCGAAGAACGGGAGACAGCAGGTTCCTTGCTGCGCTCGGAATGACAACCAGAAAAGCAAGAGCAAAAAAGCAAAAGCGAAAAGGCAAGGGGAAGAGCAAGAGCAAAAATGTAGAAGCAGATTCCCAGAGGGAATGACAGAAAGAAAGACAAAGACAAAGGCAAAGGCAAAGGCAAAGGCAAAAGCAACGGCAAGATATGCGTTCGGAGTTTAGGCAGAGGATAGCTGGTGTTCGCGGCCCTGGGGTGGGGTTGGGAATTCGTCGACGTTGTTGTGGCGGGTGAAGACTGGTTGGCCGCGGAGCCAGGTGGTGCGGACCTGGCCGCGGAGGGTTTCGCCGAGGTAGGGGGAGATCTTGTGGCGGTAGTGGAGCATGTCGGGGGTGAGTGTGAAGGTGGCGTCAGGATCGAAGGCTACGAGGTTGGCGTGTTTACCGGGTTCGATGGAGCCGGTGTGGGTGGCGAGGCCGGCGAGTTTTGCGGGTGCGGCGGAGGTCCATTGCGTTAGTTGCGAGAGGGAGAGCTCGCGGCGGGTGCACTGGGTCCAGAGGACAGAGAGGGCGGTGGAGAGGGAGGGGATGCCGCCCCAGGCGAGATCGAAGCGGCCGGGCTGTTCGCCGGGTTGTATGTGTTGTGCGTGCGTGCGCTTCATGTGTGGGGGGCAGGGGGAGTGGTCGGTGGCGATGAGGTCGATGGTGCCGTTGGTGAGGGCTTGCCAGAGTAATTCGCGGTTGACGGCGCGGCGGATGGCGGGCGCGGACTTGCAGAGGGTTGGGCCGTTGGGATTGGAGGGGATGGTTTCGGCGGTTAGGTGGAGGAAGTGGGGACAGGTTTCTATCGTGACGGGAAGGCCTTCGTGCTTGGCTGCGGCGATGAGCGGAAGGGCGCGCGCTGTCGAAAGATGCACGATGTGGAGACGGAAGCGGTGCTCGCGGCAGAGTTCCAGAAGCATCTCGATGGCGTCGAGTTCGGCTTCGTCGGGGCGGGAGGCTAGATAGGTGGAGTACTTGGTCCAGTCGGCGCCGGTGGCGTTGAGGTGGGCGACGGCGGCGTTGATAGAGGGGTCGAGTTCGGCGTGGACGAGGAGCGGGAGGCCGGTGCGGGCGATGTGGGGGATGGCGCGGACGAGGTTGGCGCGATCGATGGCAGTGAAGCCGTCGCAGCCGGGATAGATAAGGAAGCTCTTGAAGCCTGCGACGCCGGCGAGGGCGAGGGGTTCGAGGTCGCGCTGATTATTGTCGACGCAGCCGCCCCAGAAGGCGTAGTCGATCATGCACTGCGAGGTTCCGTTGGGGCCTCCGGTGGCCGCTGCTTCGCGCTTTAGCTCGAGGGCGGCGACGTTGGTGGTCTCGGGGAGGCAGTTGAGCGGCATGTCGATGAGAGTGGTGAAGCCGCCGGCGGCTGCGGCGCGGGTGGCGGTGGCGAAGCCTTCCCAATCGGTGCGGCCGGGCTCGTTGATGTGGGTGTGGACGTCGATGAGGCCGGGGAGAAGGGCGAGCGAGCCGAGGTCCTCGGTGGGGAGATGCGCGAGGCGGGAGGCGAGCGGCGAGGAATGAGAGGCGAGAGGCGAATTTGGGTGGACGGCGGTGATGATGCCGTCTTCGATGACGACGGTGGCGTCCTGCTCGCCGTGGGGCGTGATGACGCGACGGGAGCGGAGAGCGTGTACCATGATGCTGATTATCTCCCTTTTGTCTGGTATACCAAGGCCCCCACCCCGGTCTGGACAGGATGCGTATTGATGGATGCACCGAGCGAGTTTATGCGGCAGGCGATTGCGTTGGCGGTTGAGAACGTGACCAGCGGGCGCGGCGGTCCGTTCGGCGCGGTGATCGTGAAGGATGGCAAGGTGATTGCGACGGGGGTGAACCGCGTGACGGCTGCGAAGGATCCGACGGCGCATGCGGAGGTGACGGCGATTCGCGATGCGTGTACTTTGCTGGCGGCGTTTCAGCTGGAGGGTTGCGATATCTATTCCAGCTGCGAGCCTTGCCCGATGTGCCTGGCGGCGATTTACTGGGCACGGTGCCGGACGATCTATTACGGCTGCACGGCGGCGGATGCGGCGAAGGCTGGGTTCGACGATGCGTTTTTGTATGAGGAGATGAAGAAGCCGGTCGGGGAGCGAATGTTGCCGGTCGTGAATCTTTGCAGGGACGAGGCGGAGCAGGCGTTTGCGGCGTGGAGAAAAAGTCCGATGAAAGTGGAGTATTGATGGCTGACGAGAGCGTGGTGCGGGTAGGGTTATTGGGATTCGGGACGGTGGGCAGCGCGTTTGCTGAGGTGCTCGCGGCGCATGAGGACTCGCGGGTGCGGATTACGCATGTGTTCAATCGCGGGGTGGAGCGAAAGCGTTTGCATGAGCGCGCGGGGTTTGTGGGCTGGGGCGCGGTGTGGACCGAGCGCGTGGAGGATGTGATCGAGGCCGAGGATGTGGATGTGGTGGTGGAGTTGATGGGGGGGCTGGATCCTGCGGAGCGCTGGATCCGCGCGGCGCTGAGTGCCGGCAAGCACGTGGTGACGGCGAACAAGCAGTTGATCGCATATCGCGGGGCGGAGCTGTTTGCGCTGGCCGCGGAGAAGCGTGTGCAGCTGCTGTATGGGGCGGCAGTGGCGGGTGGCGTGCCGGTGATTCCGGGGATTGCGCAGGGGCTGAGCGGCGATGTGATTACGCGCATCAGCGGGATTGTGAATGGGACGTGCAATTTTATTTTGAGCTCGATGGAGGGCGGCGCGGAGTACGGCGAGGCGTTGAAGCAGGCGCAGGCGGCGGGGTATGCGGAGGTAGATCCGTCGGCGGATGTGGATGGGTACGATGCGCGGGCGAAGCTGTGCGTGCTGGCGCGGCTGGCGCTGCATGCGGAGATTGATCCGGAGCAGGTGCCGACGCGGACGATTGCGACGATTTCGGCGGTGGACTTTGCGTATGCCAAGGAGCTGGGATGTACGGTGCGGCAGGTGTCGCGAGCAGAGCTGGTGGACGGTGCGGTGAGTGCGGGTGTGGGGCCGATGCTGGTGCCAAGGACGTCGCCGATTGCGTGGTCGCATGGGACGCAGAATATGGTAGTGACGAGCGGGCAGTTTGGCGGCGATGTGGTGTTCAGCGGGCACGGTGCGGGTGGACATCCGACGGCCGTGGCGGTGATGAGCGATGTGCGCGCGATTGCGGAGGGTAGCGTACAGGTGCGGCTGCCGGCGAAGAAGATGAAGGTGGTGGGGGATGTGGTGGCGCCGCATTATTTGCGGTTTGTGGTGGCGGACCGGGCGGGGATTGTGGCCGCGATTGCGGGCGCGCTGGCGAGGGTGGGAGCGAATATTGATTCGATCCTGCAGCACCGGGGGTTTGCGGGCGATCGGTTGCCGTTCGTGGTGACGACGGAGCCGTCGATGAGCTCGTGGCTGGAGGAGGCGGTGGCGGAGATGGCGGGGTTTGATTTCATGCTGGAGCCGCCGCTGTGTTTGCAGATTTTGGTGGTGGATGACAAGGATACGGACTAGCAGGCGGCGAGCTAGTGATGGGTGAGGGTGACGTAGAGTTCGGAGCGGATCTTCCAGCCGTCCGCGGTGTGTTGCCACATGGCGGAGTAGGTGCCAGTGAAGGCGGTTTGGTTGTTGGCGTCGGTGGCGATCCAGTGGCCTTGTTCGGAGGCTTGCGATGCGTCGGAGGAGACGTCGATGCGGTCGGGGATGCGCTCGTAGGTTAGGGAGGTTTTGGGGTTGTCGAAGCCTTGCTTGAAGAGTTTGAGGTAGGCGGCGCGGGTGGGGACGAAGGTGCCGTCGCCGATGACGGCTACGAAGTTTTCGGCGAGGGAGTCGGCTACGCCGAGGAGGTTGCGGCGGGCGATGGAGCGGTTGGAGTGGGCGCGGGCGGCGCGGATTTGGAATTCGTCGTCGGTGGGCATTCGTTTGTTGTAGCAGGTGAATGATAGCTTGGGGCCCTCAGCCCACTGTGATTGTTTAACGCACAAACCCAGGGCGTTGCCCTGGGCTGTGATGGAGTGCGCCGGTGGCGCGTGTTCGTTAGTACTTGGGGAGGGACTTGTCGATGCGGTCGGCCCAGGCGAGGATGCCGCCGGCCAGGTTGCTTACGTTGGTGTAGCCCTGTTCCTTGAGGAAGAGAGCGGCGCGTTGGGAGCGGGCTCCGGATTTGCAGTGGACGACGATTTCGGTGGTCTTGGGGAAGGTGAGGCGGTGGAGCTGGTTGGGGAGATCGCCTACGGGGATCAGCGGTGCGCCGATGTCGACGATCTGGTACTCGTGGGGCTCGCGGACGTCGAGGATGAAGGGCGCAGTGTTGCTGTCGATGCGCGCTTTGAGCTGCTCGACGGACATCTGCGGGATGCCGTCGACTACGGGGAGGTCGGGCGTGGAGCCGTGCGAAGAAACTTCGAGCGGGCCAGCTTCGGTGGGCTTGGGGATGCCGCAGAACTGGTCGTAGTCAATGAGCTCTTTGATCTCGTGGGTGCCGCAGGCGGGGCACTCGGGGTTTTTGCGGAGCTTCATGGTGCGGAAGCTCATGGCGAGGGCGTCGACGAGCAGGAGGCGGCCGATGAGGGGCTCTCCGATTCCCAAGATTAGCTTGATGACTTCTGTAGCCTGGATGACGCCGACGAGGCCGGGGAGAATGCCGAGGACGCCGCCTTCTGCGCAGGAAGGGACGAGGCCTGGCGGTGGCGGCTCGGGGTAGAGGCAGCGGTAGCAGGGACCATCTTCGGTGGCGAAGACGGAGGCCTGGCCTTCGAAGCGGAAGATGCTGCCGTACGCATTCGGCTTGCCTGTCAGCACGCAGGCGTCGTTGACCAGGTAGCGGGTCTGGAAGTTGTCGGTGCCGTCGGCGATGACGTCGTAGTCTTTGAAGATCTCGAGCGCGTTGGCGCTGGTGAGCATGGTGTTGTGCTTGATGATGTTGGTGTTTTTGTTGAGGCCCTTGAGGGTGATCTCGGCGGAGTCGACTTTGAGTTTGCCGACGGTGGACTGCGAGTGGATGATCTGGCGCTGCAGGTTGGATTCGTCGACAATGTCGAAGTCGACCAGGCCGATGGTGCCGACGCCGGCGGCGGTGAGGTAGAGGGCGAGCGGCGCGCCGAGGCCGCCGGTGCCGACGCAGAGGACCTTGGCGGCCTTGAGCTTCTGTTGGCCTTCCATGCCGACCTCGGGGAGGATGAGGTGGCGGGAGTAGCGGGCGATCTCCTCGTTAGTGAGCTTGGGGAGGGAGACGGTTTCGGGATCGAGGGCGGTCGGCATGGTGTCCTTAAGTGTAGTCGTGGAGAGCCTGCAGCTCAAAGGCGAGGCGGGCGCGGAGAGGCGGCAACGTCTACTTAGAGCAGATGCTCGGGGTGGGGGGTGCGATTCGGATGTGCGGTGGGGTGGTGTTCTCGCGGCTAGCGACAACAACCTGCGGCGAGGGCGAGGGAGGGAGTGCCGCCGGCGATGGAGGGGATGATGGTGAGCTCGTCGGTGGAGGCGACGGGGGATTCTTCCTTGGCGGGAAGGTAGCGGACGTCGTCGTCGTTGAGGTAGAGGTTGACGAAGGAGCGCAGCTTGCCCTCGGGGGTGTAGAGGTGCTGCTGCAGTTCGGGGTGCGCGACGACCAGCGCGGCCAGGCCTTCGGCGACCGTTGAGCCGTTCACCGAGACAGTTTCCTGCTTGTCGGTGTAGGCGCGCAGCGGGGTTGGGATGTGTATTTCCATGAGTACAATTATCTCCCTATCGTTTGCAATGCTTGCAAGGAGGGTCTGATGCCGGATTCCGAAGCGAAGCAATTGGATGGATTCATCGCAAAGTTTTCGCCCGAGATTGCGGCGAGGACAAACTCTGTACTGAAGAAGATGCGTGAGAGGTATCCGACGGCGCAGGTGCTGGTGTACGACAACTACAACGCGCTGGCGATCGGGTTTGCTCCGGGTGAAAAGGCGGCCGAGGCGATCTTTTCCATCGCGGTTTTCCCAAGGCGGGTGAGTTTGTTTTTTCTGCAGGCGGAGGGCGTGCCAGATCCGGAAGGGCTGCTGAAAGGCAGCGGGAAAGTGGCGCGGCACGTGGTGCTTGGCTCGCCGGAGGACCTGGAGCTTCCAGCGATTCGGGCAATGATGGAGGCGGCGCTCGAGGTTGCGAAGACTCCGCTTGCGGCGAAGGGGGAGGGGCGGTTGATTATTAAGTCGGTGTCGGCGAAACAGCGGCCACGGCGGCCAGCGGCTAAGTGATCGCTACTTGATTTCGATGGGTTGGTTGAGGAAGGCTTTGTCGTCTTCGGTGGTGCCGGTTAGGAGGAAGCTGTTGGTGATCTGGGCCGTGCCTTTTTCGATGGCCGTGATGACGTAGGCACAGCCGAACCAGTGGGCTTCGGCGAAGTCGGTGGGCGACCACTGGGCGGGGTGGTCGGGATGGGAGTGGTAGAAGCCTACGATGTCGAGGCCGGCTCTGCGTGCCTGGCGCTGGGCGGCGATTAACTCTTGGGGGGCGATGTTGTAGCGGTTGTGGGCGCTGTCGGTGCGGGTGTTGCCGGCGCGGAGGAGTTCGGTGACGTGCAGGGCGTCGTCGGTGGATTTGCCGAGGAGGATGCCGCAGCACTCGTGGGGGTAGGTTTCCTCGCCGTGGGCGCGGAGTTCGTCGTAGAGGGGTTGGGGGATGGTGAGGGGCATGGTGGTTGTCAGTTCTCAGTTGTTAGATGTCAGTTTGCGCGAGGGTTATTCGCCTTCGGTTTTTTCGGTCCAGAATCGTTCGCTTAGGTATTTGTCGGCGGAGTCGGGGAGGATGGTTACGATGACGGCTTGGCGGTTGGCGCGGGCTTCTGCTTCGGCGATGTCGAGGGCTGCGGCTACGGCTGCGGCTGCGGAAACGCCGAGTAAGAGGCCCTGGGTTTTGCCGAGGTGTTTGGCCATGCGGTAGGCGCGCTCGGTGGGTATGTAGATGTTGCGGTCGGCGAGGGTGGGGTCGTAGATGGGCGGGACGATGGCGGTGGCCATGTGCTTGAGGCCTTCTAAGCCATTGAACGGACTGTCAGGTTGCATGGAGATGCACTGGATGGCTGGGTTGAGTTCCCGCAATCTTCTGGTCGCGCCCATGAAGGTGCCGGAGGTGCCGAGGCCGGCAACGAAGTGGGTGATGCGGCCGGTTGTCTGTTCCCAGATTTCGTTGGCGGTGCCGTGGTAGTGGGCCAGCCAGTTGTTGGGGTTGCCGTACTGGTCGGCGTAGAAATACTTTTCGGGTTCGGCTGCGGCGAGCTCGCGGGCTTTGCGGATGGCGCCGTCGGAGCCGTCGGCGGGGTCGGTCCAGAGGATGGTTGCGCCGTAGGCGGCGAGGATGTTTTTGCGCTCGGGGGAGACGTTGGAAGGTATGCAGAGGGTGACGGAGAAGCGCATGGCAGAGCCGAGCATGGCATAGGCGATGCCTGTGTTGCCGCTGGTGGCGTCGAGCAGGGATTTGCCGGGAGTGAGTTTGCCTTCGCGCTGCGCGGCGAGAACGATAGCGGAGGCGGCGCGGTCTTTGACGCTGCCGCCTGGGTTGGCCCACTCGGCCTTGCCGAGGATCTGGATAGCTGGGAGGTGGGCGGTAAGCGCATCGAGACGCAGGAGGGGCGTGTTGCCGATGCGGTCGAGAAGGCTGATGCCGAGCGGCGATGGAGGCGTGGTGGGCATGGGTGTGCGAAGGATCCCGGGCGCTATTGAGTGGTTTGCCGCAGTGTGATGTGGCTCATTGAGGTACGCGTGCGGTTGTGCGACAGTTAGTACAGGGTAGCCGTTGTCTTGCTGGTTGCGTGATGGGCGGCTCGAGCTGAGAGAAAGTTGAACTGTCGACCATGGCAAAGACGAAAGCGATTCCTACGTTTGATGAAGTGCTGGCCACGCTGGGTGGCGAAAAGTTTGATGTGTCTCCGGCTACGGAAGGTTCAAATCGAGCGGCGGGAGCGTACCGGGTGAGCAAGGATGGATGCGCGGCAGAGATTGCGGCGAGCGCGGAGAAGGGGTCTCCGACGCGTTTGCTGACCAAGGGCGGATGGGTGCTGGGCGGAGAGATTGCGCGGCTGGTGGACCGTGGCTATCAGAAATTTTTCAAGACCAGCAAGCTGGAGATTCCGGCGACCGCCGATCATCTGCGCGCGCTGCATCGGTTCGAGGACCAGTTGAAAGAGGCGGTGGGGTCGATGGTGCTGTACAACGAGGCGCTGGGGACGACCAGCGATCGGTATGACTACGATCGGATCAAGGGGCGTTAGGTTGGTCGCGCAATATGTCGGGCTTTCAGCACTCTGTATTGCGGCGGCCGGAACCTAGGCCTTCGACCCAGGCTGTGATGAGGCCGCGCCGTTGGCGCTAAGGAACCAGGTTAGCGTTTGCGGGGTTGCGAGCGCTGCCATTCGCGGTAGGCTTCGCTTTTGCCGATGTTGCGGGATTTGGCTACGCGCTTGAGGGCGTCTTTTTCGGAGAGAGATTCAGAGCGCATCAGGGCGGCGACTTCGTCGGCCAGGGTGTGGTGCGTGGCTGCGCTGGCGGGGGACAGGGCGGTTGGGATTCCATCGATGAGAAGGACCATCTCGCCGCGGATGGAGGGACGGGCGCGGAGGGTTGCGAGGAGTTCGGCTGCGGTGCCGCGGAGGAACTCTTCGTGGAGCTTGGTGAGCTCGCGGGCGAGGGCGATGCGCTGGTGGGGGCCGAAGAGATCGACGATGTCGGCGAGCGCGTCGACGATGCGGTGGGGTGTTTCGTAGAAGATGTGGGTGGTGGGTTCGGTGGATGGGGTGAGCGAGTTGCGGAGAGCTTCGAGGGTGGTGCGGCGCTGGCCTTCTTTGCTGGGAAGGAAGCCGTGGAAGGCGAAGCGTTCGGCGTTGAGGCCGCTGGCGATGAGGGCGCTGAGCGCGGCGTTGGCTCCGGGGATGGGGTAGACGGTGATGCCTGCCGCTATCGCTTCGGCCGCGATGGTGGCGCCGGGGTCGGCGATGCCGGGCATGCCTGCGTCGGAGACTACGGCGATGCGGCCGCCGGCTTTGAGGGCCTCGATCAGTTCGCTGGCGCGGGAGTTTTCGTTGTGGGTGTGGTAACTGACGGTTGGTGTGCGGATGCCGAAGTGGCCTAACAGCTTGGCGGTCTGACGGGTGTCTTCGCAGGCGATGCGGTCGACAGAGCGAAGGACGCGAAGGGCGCGCAGGGTGATGTCTTCGAGGTTGCCGATGGGGGTGGCGACGAGGTAGAGGCCGGGGGCGAGGGGCTTGTCGTGGGAGGAGTCTGCGGTGATGGGATCTGCAGGTCTCTCCACTGCGGCGGCAAAGGACGCCGCCTCCGGTCGAGATGACAAATCCTCGGGGGGATCAATCACGGATGTTCTCGCGCAGCCGGGAGGTGGTGGGGCGCATGAGTTTGATCTGCTGCACAGCGCGGGAGAGAGACTGCGGCGTAAGGATGCCGATCATCTTGAAGTCGGCACCATCGTCTTCGACGACGGGAATGAATTCGCTGGCGCCGAGCAGGGCGGCGCGGCGGAGGGCTTCGACGAGCTTGTCGTTGGGGCTGGCGAGCTGCAGGCTGCGGGTCATGATGCCCTGGAGGTAGCTGTCGCCGTCGGAGACCAGGCGGTCGGCGATGGTCTGGCGGGCGATGGAGCCGACGAGGCGGTCGCCGCGGACGACGGGGAAGACATCCTGGCCGGAGTGGACGGAGCGATCGAGTGCGCCCTGGAGGGTGTCGGAGCTGGAGAGCAGGGTGTACTCGGTGAGCATGACTTCGCGGACGAGGATGGTTTCGGCGTCGGTGGTGGAGACGGTGTGGGCGCTGGAGAGTTGCGCGCCGAGCATCATGAAGCCGCCGAGGATGACCAGCCACAGGCTCATCAGAATGAAGCCTGCGACGATCATGGCGAGGGCAAGGCCGGTGCCCAGGCCGAAGGAGGGGAAGTGCAGCATGCTGGCGACGCCGGATTTTGCCGGCTTGTCTTCGCCTGCGGGTTCGGGGCGTGCGACGCCTGCGGGGATTACGGGCATGGGCAGAAGGCTGACCATGCCGAGGATGATCTGCATCCAGACCAGGCTGCGGAGAATGTGGCTGGTGGAGATCCAGGGCTGCGCGAGCAGCGAGACGTGCGGCTCAAGCGCGTAACTGGTGCCGAGCAGAAGCAGGCCGACGGTGAAGTTCGCGATGGGGCCGGTGAGCATGAGGAGGCGGGTATTGGCGTCGGGGGTGTTGGCGTCGTGGGTGGAGGTGGAGAACGCCATGAGGCCACCGATGGGGAGAAGGAAGAGTGCGCGCAGACGGAGGCCAACGTAGGTTGCCGCGATGGAGCGCGCGACTTCGCGAACGAGCACGGCGGAACACATGCCCAGCCACAGCGCCACGCCGCGGGTGGCGCCGCCGCTTTCGACGACGGAGAAGCCGACGGAGATGATGAGCAGCAACACGAACGAGATGTGTACGCGCAGATCGACATTCATGAACCTGCCGATGGCGATGGACGAACGCAGCATGGATCTATTGTAGGTCCTGCGCGGACGGGTCCTGCGCGGACGGCGAGAGTGGGGGCACCGACTGGAGGGCCGGCGCGCGCGATATCCTCAGAGGATGAGGGTGATTGCGGGGGAGTTTCGATCGAGGTTGTTGCAGGCGCCGCGCGGCATGACGACGCGGCCTACGAGCGACCGGTTGCGGGAGACGCTGTTCAACGTGCTGGGACCGCTGGTGGAGGGGTCGCGGTTTGTGGATCTGTATGCGGGCTCGGGAGCAGTGGGGATTGAGGCGATCAGCCGGGGCGCGGATTTTGTGTGGTTCGCGGAGAGTGCACGGCCGGCGGTGGCGGCGATTCACGCGAATCTTTCGGCGCTGAAGATTGCTGGAGGTTTTGCGCTGGAGGATCGGGGTGTGGAGAAGATGCTGCAGGCGTTGCTGGCGAAAGAGCGCGCGGCGGAGATTGTGTTTCTGGATCCGCCGTACGGGGATGCCGAGGCGTATGAAGAGACGCTGAACTTCCTGGCGCGGCATCATGCGGCGGTGCTGGCGGACGGAGCGGTGGTGGTGGCGGAGCATGCGCGCAAGTCGCCGCTGGAGGCGAGGTACTCGGTGCTGGAGAGGACGCGGGTGTTGGAGCAGGGAGATGCTGCGCTGAGCTTTTACAGCGTGGCGTAGGTGGGTGCGGGTGGGCTAGTTGGGGTGGGCCGCGAGGAACGCCTTGTAGTTTTGGGATAGTGATTGCATGAAGGCGTCGACCAGCATGAGCTGTCCCTGGACGGATTCGATTTTCTGGATGACGCTTTGGGCTTGTTCGCGTGAAGGAGGCACAGACTCGTCCGGTTCATTGATGAAGGTTCCGATGGCCATTACCGAGTCGCGTGCGGCCTGCTGTTCTGCGCCGGTGAGAAGGTCCTGCTGCATGTAAATGCGGGAGTAGTCCTGGGCGAGATCATAGGGCATGTAGGAGAGGGCGCCTGTGGACTGCGCGGTCTTCCAGCTCACGCTGTCGAAGCCGACGATGCTGAAGTCGACCGACATGCCTTTGTCCTGGGGATATTTTCCGTTGGCGGCGGCGTAGTTGAGAACATAGACGTCGTGCTTGAGAGCGTCCTGGCGCTTATGCAGGGCAGTGAGGACGCCGTCGATGTTTGCGGCGTTACCTTTAATTTCGGCGTGCAGGCTGGCTTCGGCGTCGTGGACGAGATGGCGGCGGTGCTGCCACTCGACGAGGCCTTCGAGCGAGAGGGCGATGAGCAGGCCGATGGTGATGGTGGTGAGATGGAGGAAGAAATCGCGCCAGCCGTGCATGGATTCGTGGGGGGCGTGGACGTCCAGCAGAAGGCACCTCGTCGAGTAGCGATTGGATTAGCGTAGCAAATGGGCAGGCTAGGGGGTGAAGCCGCCTCCGTGATGCGCGCCGGTGAGGAGATCGACGGTGAAGGGAACTTCGCGGTCGGTGTGGAGGTTCCAGCCGGTGCCGTGGAGGTGGTGGGCGTCGGTGCGGGTGAGGGTGATGCCTTCCCAGCTGAGGCGCGCGCTTTGCCAGCGGATGCCTGCGGTGTCGATGGCGAGGACGGTGTGAAAGCCGGCGAGGAGGATTAAGGCGGCGGTGGGTGCGGGGAGGATCTGGGTGATGGGGCGGAGGGGCAGGTGGAGGCAGTGCTCAGGGGCGACCGTGTCGATGAGATAGGCGTAGCCGCCGGCGACGGCGAGGAGGTCGTCGGCGCGCGGGCAGGCGAAGATCCCGGTGGGAAGGGAAGGGTCGCGGAAGCCGAGGGCGCAGGTGGCGAGAAAGTTGGCGCTGGCGGCGGGTTTTACGTCGAGCAGAAGAGCGCCGCGGTTCATCGCGTCTTCTTCGCCGGGGATGTGCTGCGGGTAAACGTACTGGCGCGCTGGAGCGATCAGGGGAGGTGCGGTGAGGATGCGCGCGGCCCAGGTGTGGGGGAAGGATTGGGTCATGGGCTGAATGGTCCGAACGGTATGGGCATGGGTGGCGTCTTCAGGGTCCTTCGACTGCGTGCTACGCACTCCGCTCAGGATGACAGATTCTCATGTGAAGTGTTCCCAGCCGTGGGGTTGGAGTTCGAAGCGATCGGTGTCGCTAAGGAGGGTCATCTGCGGTTTGTGTTTTTGTGGCTTGATGATGCGGCCGATGCGGGTGATGGGGACGGCGGCGATGGAGCGCGGGATTTTTGTGGAGGGTGCGGCGGTGAACAGGAGCTCATAGTCTTCGCCGCCGTGGAGGAGGGCGGTGATCTGGGCGCGGTCGTCTAGGTTGGTGGAGAGAGGGTGTAGAGGGAGTTGGGCGAGGTCGAGCTCGGCCGCAACGTTGGAGGCGGTGCAGAGGTGGGCGAGGTCGGTGGAGAGGCCATCGCTGAGATCAATGCAGGCGGTGGCGAGGCGGCGGCGGCGGAGCGCCTGACCGACGGCGAGGCGCGGCTGGGGGAAGAGGTGGGGGTGGTCGGCGGCGGCGGTTGCGGTGCGGAACTTGCGCGGAGAGGCGGAGAGGGCGGCGAGCTCGGCTGCCGCTCCGCCAAGGGCGCCGGTGCAGTAGAGGAGGTCGCCGGGACGGGCTCCGGAGCGGCGGAGAGCGCGGCCTGCGGGCGCGGAGCCGAGGAGGACGATGTCGGCGAGGATGGCCTGGGCGGGGGATTGCGCGGTGTCGCCGCCGGCGAGAGGAACGTGGTGCGCGGCGGCGAGGGCGAGCAGCCCATCGAGGAAGCTGTCGAGCCAGCGAGGGTTGCGGGCTACGGATTTCGGCATGGCGAGGGAGAGGAAGGCGGCGAGGGGCCTGGCTCCCATGGCGGCGAGATCGCTGAGGCCGCGGGCCAGGGTGCGATGGCCGATGGAGGCTGGGCTGTGCCAGTTGCGGCGAAAGTGGCGGTCTTCGAGGGAGAAGTCGGTGGTGACCAGGAGCTCGTGGCCGGGGGGTGGTTTGAGGATGGCGCAGTCGTCGCCGATGCCCAGGCGGACCGCGTTAGAGGGCGAGGTGCGGGCGCGGATTCGGTCGATAATGCGCAGTTCGCCGAAGAGATTTTGCACAGGGCGGCGGTGGGAGGGATAAGGCACAGATTCCAGAGTAAATCCACAGGGCTGGACACTGCTGGAGAACGACGGAAAGGCCGCAAACAGCGGGCCGGATGGTTGCTCTAAGGCCGCCGCTCCGTTAAGATGGAGAGACGGTCATCGGGTGATCGTAAGGGGCTCTCCCGGGTTTCCTACTCGATGCTCAATCGGAAAAAGTCGTCGAAAAAGTGGCGATACGCACGGCCTTGCGTTGAATTCGAGAGTATTGTTTTCATCGGGGAAAGAAGACGCGCAAGATTGTCGCGAAACTGGTTGTAGGCAGGAGAAGCATTGCGGAAGCGCTTTATTGTTTATGTAACGCAGCATGAGGATGGCACGGTCGAACGCGTGGGCATTCCGATGCGTTACGTTACGATGTTCGTGGTTGCCGGGGTTGTGGGGATGTTTTCAATCGCCGGCATGGCGGGATCATACACACGCATGCTGGTGAAGGCCGAATCGATCAATCACATGCGCGATGAGCTCGCGATGACGCGCAAAGACTATGCGGGTCTGGAGAAACAGGCTCATGAGAAAGATGTTCAGGCGGCCAGCCTGGGGTCGCTGGCGGTTGAGGTTTCTGCAATTTACGGCCTGACGGCCGGGCGATTAACCCATATTCACGGGTCTCATCTTTCCAAGTCGGCGGCGGTGGATGCGGCGAAGGCTCCGTTGAAGGATGACACGGCGAATTTCAGCGATGACAGCTATTACAAGTCGCTGGAGACGTTCAACGCGCTGAAAGACACCGCAACGGAAGGACTTACGGCCCCGCAACCGCTCAATCAGAATCTTGGAGTTCGCGGGGTGCTGAGTGATTTCGCGTCGTTTGACGCCAGCACCGGTGCGAATGTACCCGACATGTGGCCGATCATGGGGCCGATTAATAGCGGATTTGGGCAGAGGGAAGATCCAGTTTTAGGCAATGGGGAAGGGGAGTTTCACGAGGGTGTGGACATTGGTGGGCCGGATGGGACACCGGTGCATGCTCCTGCTGCGGGCCGGGTGGTGAAGGCGGGGATGGGGACCGGGTATGGGCGCGAGGTGCAGATCGATCACGGGAACGGGATTGTGACGCTGTATGCCCATCTGCAGGGGTTCGACGTGGTTGCCGGTCAGAACGTGGTGAAGGGCGAAGTGATTGGTTATGTTGGACATAGCGGCACGCGGGTGACTGGACCGAACCTCCATTACGAGGTTCGGGTGAGGGGCATCCCGGTGAATCCGCACAAGTATCTGCGCACCACGATGGCGCAGATTGGTGGCGTGACGGGCGGCGGACGCTAGCTCGAAGGCGAAAAAGGGCCGTTTTTCGGTGTTTTGGGGGGCGACTTAGCCCGGTTTCGGGATGCGAATCGACTGCTTTAGCCTGGTTTCGGGGAGCGTAGGTCGGGTTTCGCAGTGTGCTGGTGGGTTAGGCCTTGATGGCCGACTTGGCACATTCGTTCGAGGCTACTGCGGAGCTGCTGATCGATGCAAGATCGACCTCGAAACGCGCATTGGTCTGATATCGCAAGTCGAAGTTCGGATCGGTAAACTTAAGCCGACTTCCCGGTAGTTATAAGGCTCAAGGATTGACGCGTTATCTGCAATCAATCCGACAGCCAGAGCCGCCGCAGTGCCTGTTATGATGTCCTTAATCTTAGCCGTTTCCAACAACAGTTTTGACGCAAGTTTCCAAGCTGTGCCTGTTCCATCGTTGAGTTTCCCATCTTGTATTACAGGAGATCGGCTTGAAGCGTATTTATCTTCTTCTCGCATTCTGTTGCTTCGCCCTCGTTGGCTGCGGCAGCGACGGTATGACCTTTCCGGTAACGGGCGCACCCATCTCAGGCAAGCTGCTGAGCGGTACGCTCCCAGTTGCGAAAGCGCACATCTATCTCATGGCCGTTGCGGCTACGGGATACGGCAAACCTTCTGTCTCACTGCTTGATGCAAGATCGACCGGCTCTCAGGACGCCGTGGGCGCTTACGTCGTGACAGCCGCGGACGGGAGCTTCACGATCCCCGGTTATTACAGATGCGGCGCAGAGACCGGTCTCTATATCTACGCCCGTGGCGGCGACTCAGGCATGGGACAGAACAGCGCGGCGACTGAACTCGCAGCCATCGGACCTTGCCCCCAGGCGCAAGCCGATGTGCCTCCCGTGGTCGTCGATGAGGTGACGACCGTCGCCATGTCGTTTGCCCTGGCCGGCTTTGCGAACGATGCGCTGCATATTGCCTCCAGCGGTTCGCCGCTGGCGCTGGTCGGGGTGGCCAACGCCTTCGTCAACGCATCGAACCTCGCTCCAATCACGACCGGCGTTGCTCCGGCGACGCTTCCCTCCGGCAGCGCCACCGTTCCACAAGCCACCATCAACACGCTCGCGAACATCCTGTTTTCATGCATCCACTCGGGGGGAGATCATTCGTCTGCGTGCCAGGCATTACTCGATCCCGGCTCGACGAGACCTTCGAGCGACACGGCGTCTGCCATGATCGCCATTGCACACAGCCCAGCAAACGCCGTGTCAACGCTATTTGCACAGCAATCGAGTGCACCGCCTTTTACGCCTTACCTCACGACCGCCCCGAACGACTTCAGCCTGGGTCTGGTCTTTACGGGTGGCGGCATCAACCTGACTGTCGGCATGGCTGTCGATGCCATGGGCAACGTCTGGAGCATTAGCAACGGGGACACCAGTACCAACTACAACCTCTATGTAACCGAGATATCCAGCGCGGGCGCCTTCGTGTCCGGGCCAAACGGCTATCTATCCGGGCAGCAGGTCTATGAGATAGGTCTCTCCAGCGACCAGGGCCCCATCGCGGTCGACACTCTCGGGAACGTTTGGATCGGAATTGGTGGCAACTCGGGCGGGGGCAGTCTTTGGGAGCTATCGAGCACTGGGACGGTGCTTTTTAAATCCGGGGGCGTAGTTACAAGCTTGAGCAGCGGGTACGACGGATTCTACCCGACGGGGCTGGCGATTGACGCCAACAACAATATCTGGGTCGCCGACAGATTTGCCAATATGGTCGATGAGTTCTCCAGTTCTGGCCAGCTGCTCTCCGGGTCGAATGGCTTCACGAGTGGCGGAATCAGCGATCCAACCGGTCTTGCGATTACCCCTTCCGGTAACGTTTGGATCATAAACGATACGGATTCTCCTTTCTCCATCAGCGAACTCTCCAGTTCTGGTGCGCCTCTCACACCGTCGACCGGACTCGCTGGAGCCGGCTTCTTCGGCGGCGCCACCGTTGCCGTTGATCACCAAAACAATGTTTGGACGGCTCGTGCTGGACTGGACGCCCAGGTCTCCAAGGTCTCTCCAGACGGTGCCATCCTTTCCGGGTCAGGTTACGCGACCACTGCTATGCAAGGGGCGGATGGGGATGGTGTGTCGATTGCGATCGACGGTGACGATAACGTGTGGACGCCAGCCGGTCCGTCAAACGTCATTGAGCTGTCCAACACGGGTGAGATTCTCTCGGGCGCCACCGGATATACCGCGGGATTATCCACCGGCCTGGCAACGATCGTGATTGATGGCTCGGGAGATCTTTGGGGCTCAAGCGCGACGTATACCCCCCCAACGAAGCGTGGCGTAGCAGGTGTCTTCACCTGGGAAATCGTGGAGATCATTGGCGTTGCAGCTCCGGTAGTTACGCCGATCGCAGCCGGCGTAAAGCTCAACATGCTTGGCGCCCGACCTTGACCCTCTCTCGTCCATAACTTCACCTTCAGCGATCCATTGAAGAAGATCCGCGTGCGTTTCAGGGATTTCACGGATCTTCGCGGCCACGGATTACGCCTCGCAAACGCGCTGTTCGCCAGTAATGATCCTCGATTGGTGCTAAATCGCCAATGCACTCATCGATGGACCCTATCAGTCGGCGGCGTGACTTATACGGTGTGGGATGGGGCGGCGGAGCGGGCATATTGGCGGGGGGCGCAGCCCATGACGCGGCGGAAGGCTTTGCCGAAGGCGCTCTCGGATTCATAGCCTAGCGAGGCGGCGATTGCCGAAAGGCTTTCTGGTGTGTTTTTTAATCGGTCGGCACCGAGGAGCATGCGCCAGCGGGTGAGGTATTCCATGGGGGTGGCGCCGACGATTTCGCGGAAGCGGAGGGCGAAGACGGAGCGGGACATGCCGACACGTTCGGCGAGGGACTGGAGCGTCCAGGGGTGGCCGGGGTCGTTGTGGATGGTGGCGATGGCGAGGCTCATGTGTTTGTCGGAGAGGGCGAAGAGCCAGCCGGGGGTGGCGCTGGCGGTGTCGGCGAGGTGCAGGCGGAGGGCCTGGACGAGCATCATATAGGCGAGTTGTTGCGCGATGAGCGAGCTGCCGGGTTGGGCGCTGCGCAGTTCTTCGCGCATGCGCTCGAGGGACCAGCGCATGGCGGCCTTGTCGGACTCGCGGCGGATGTGGATGATGGGCGGGAGGGACTGCAGGATCATCTCAGAGTGGCCGCCGGAGAGGGTGAAGTGGCCGCCGGCGATGTAGGGCGCGGCGTTGTTTGCGGCGGGGGATTCGCTGAGGGCGCCGGGGCGGGTGCGGGCTTCGCTGAAGGAGATGGGTTCGAGGCTGAGGTCGGTGGCGAGGCGGAAGGGGAGGCCGCGGGGGAGAAGGAAGCAGTCGCCGGCGTGAAGGAGGGCGGGCTCGGGCACGCCTTCAACGGCCAGCCAGCATTGGCCGGCGAGCATGGCGTAGCACTTGATGCCGCGGTGTTTGGGGAAGTGGATGGCGAGGTCGTCGAGTACCGCGAAGCCGCCGGCGACGTAGAGCTGGGGCTTCATGAGGGCGAGGACCTCGGAGAGAGGGTCCATGCGGGGGCTGGCGGGCTGATCGGGCTGGCGGGGCGGCGTGTCGCGGTTGGCGGCGTATTGAAGCTCGACGGGCGGGACGATTGGACTAATCATACGGACTTTCAGTATAGATCGTCCGGGTGGTGCGGGCCATCTAGTGATCGACGGTGCGGGATTGGCCGGACATTCGGAGTCGAGGAGAGAAGCTCATGCGTATTTTTGTGACGGGCGCGACGGGATTTATTGGTTCGAGGCTGGTGCCGGAGCTGATGGGGTCGGGGCATACGGTGCTGGGGTTGACGCGGTCGGAGGCCGGCGCGGAGAGGCTGCGGGCGGCAGGGGCCGAGGTGCAGTATGGCGATCTTGAGGACCTCGGGAGCTTGCGCGAGGGCGCGGCGAAGTCGGAGGGCGTGGTGCACCTGGCGTTCATCCACGATTTTTCGAATTTCCAGAGGGTGTGTGCGGTCGACCGCAACGCGATTACGGCGATGGGCGAGGTGCTGCTGGGATCGAAGCGGCCATTTGTGTTGACGTCGGGAACGGCGATGGCGGCGAATGTGGACGGGAAGCCGTCGACCGAGGAGAGCGAGAATGCGGCGTGGAATCCGCGCGCGGCTTCGGAGGCGGCGTTGAAGGCGTTGACGGAACGCGGCTTGAACGCGACGGTGGTGCGGTTGGCGCAGATTCACGATACGCGCAAGCAGGGGCTGGTGCCGTACATTACGGCGGTAGCGCGGGAGAAGGGCGTGTCGGCCTACATTGGCGAGGGCGGCAACCGGTGGCCGGCGGCGCATGTGTCGGACACGGCGCGGCTGTATCGGCTGGCGGTGGAGAGGGCGGAGCAGGGCGCGATTTATCACGCGGTGGACGAGGAGGGCGTGACGATGAAGGCGATGGCGGAGGCGCTGGGCCGCGGTCTGAAGGTGCCGGTGAAGAGCATTAAGCCGGAGGAGGTGGAGGCGCACTTTGGGTGGATGGCGATGTTTGCGGGGATGGATATGCCGTCGTCCAGCGCGATCACGCGGAAGAAGCTGGGCTGGAAGCCGAGCGGGCCGGGACTGATTGCGGATTTGGATGGGATGGATTACTCGCAGGCGTGAGGTGGCGGGCGCACCGGTAAGGAGGGTGCAGGCGGCGTCAGGGGATGAGGCGGGCCTGGCGGAGGGTGGCGAAGAGGTCGAGGAAGCTGTCTTCGCTGGATTGAAAGTCGGTGAAGCCGAGCTTGCGGCTTCTGGACATGTCGGTGATGACCTCGATGGGGCGCCCGAGGTCGGCGTCGGTATGCCAGGCGGAGGCGAGGACGTTGATGTCGGTTTCGACAAGATGGTTGTGCTGCGCGATGGACTTCCAGACCGGTGCGGCGTCGCAGAGCTGGGTCTCGAGAGGGAGGCCTTCACCGTGGAGCGGTGCAGCTTCGACGCCGAAGTAGCTGGCGATGCGGTGCCACATCCACTTCCAGCGGAAGGTGTCGCCATTGACGATGTTGAAGGCCTGATTGTTGGCGGCGGGCGTGTTGACTGCCCAGAGGAGCTGCTTGGCGAGGATGCGCGCGTCGGTGATGTCGGTGAGGCCGTTCCATTGCGCGGAGGATCCGGGAAACTGCATGGGCTTGCCGAGATGCTTGCAGATCGTCGCGTAGACGGCGAGGGTTGAGCCCATGTTCATGGCGTTGCCGACGGCGTAGCCGATGATGGTGTGGGGGCGGTGAACGGTCCAGGTGTAGCCGTCGCGGGCGGCGGCGGCGAAGACCTCGTCTTCCTGAGCGTAGTAAAAGTTTTCGATTTCGAGGCGCTCCTGCTCTTCACGCAGAGGGGTGGCGGGGAGGTTGCCCTTGGCGTAGGCCTCGAATGGGCCGAGGTAGTGTTTGAGGCCGGTGACGAGGGCGACGTGCTCTACGGTGCCGGCGGTGGAGACGGCGTTGAGGACGTTGCGGATCATGGCGGAGTTGACGCGGATGTTGTCGGCCTCGGTGGGCTGACGAAGCCAGGTGGTGAGGAAGATGTGGGTTGGCTGGATGCCCTTGAGTGCTGCGTTGACGGCTGCTGCGTCCTGGAGGTCGACGGCGAGGGGGGCGACGCCTTCGCGGTGTCCCGGACGCCGGGCCATGCCGTAGACGATCCAGTCCTTCTGGGAGAGGAGAAGATTGGCCAGGTTGTTGCCGACCATGCCGGAGACTCCGACGATCAGAGCTTTCTTCATTGCGTTGTTTCCTTCAGGAGGGGTTGGGGGTGAGGAGGGGGTGGCGAGTTCAGGACACTTTCAGTGAGATGCGGCGACTGGCTGTGCGGTCGCAGCGGAGAGGCGGATGAGGGCGGGTGGCGGAGAGGCGCTTTTAGCTGTTAGCTCTGAGCTGTTAGCAAAGGCAAGAAGAACAGCCGAGGCGGGGAGGCCTCGGCTGGTTGGGGATGTTGGCGGGTGCGGTGACTGTCGTATGGCGTTATGAGAGGAGCGGCTGCCTACGCTTTCTTGACGGGTGGTGGATTCCACTTGCCGGTTAGCGCGTCGGACTGGGGGGAATAGAGTCGCATCGTCAGGTTGAAGGGGCCACTGGGGGCGGGGAGCCAGTTGGCTTCCTTGGCGGGGCCGGGGCTTTGGTTTTGGAAGTATAGGTCAAGCGAGCCGTCAGCGTTGGATGCGAACGGCATCCAACTGCTGACGGCGAAGCGATTGAGCGCGTTCCCGACCTGGAAGCCATCCGCGTCGTAGAGCGTGATGGACCAGAAGGCCGCTACGGGTGGAGCGGCTCCCTTATCAAAGTGGATGGTGTATTGATTCGCACCGTCTAGCGGTTTGCCGGATTCGTCGGCAAGATTCAGGGGATAGATGGCGTCCTCGGGCAGATTTGCGCCCAGGCCAATTTGGGCCACCATTGCCCGTTTCAGGTAGTAGTTCCCGTAGACGCCCATCGTGTCGGTATTCATGGACCAGTAGTTCGCGACTTTCGCTAAGGTTGGCACCTTCCACTTCATCAGTGCCTGAGCACCGGCGGGCGCGCTTTCGATCGCCTGCTTCACGAGGGGATCGACGGTGGAAATATCAAAACTCTTTCCGGGTTCCATGCCGATCTGTTTCAACTGCGCGATGATGGGCTGATCGGTGGAGTGGGCAGGGTGGAGCTTCAGCAGTTCGGCTGCGTAGGCGAAGTAGGCGGCGGCGGCCATGGTGTCCACTTGCACCATGGGTGGGGTCTTCATATCGACGCTGGGGTCTGGCTTCACGGTCACCGGCTCAGGTTCGCTGCCCCAGCGCGAGAGCGGCGTGACCTTGTAGCCAGCCTGAATCTTATGCACGGCGTCGTAGTCCTCGGGTCCATCCGTCTTGGTGCGGCCGATGATCCAGACATACGGGGTGGGCGCGGCGATGGGGGAGAATTGTTCGGGAACGTTTCCACTCCAGCCGGGCGGGGTCACGAGAAAATTCGACGCCTTGGTGCCGGTGGTGCGCCAGCCGGGCGAGGCGAAGACGTCGGACCACATGTCGAGCATGGGCAGGAGATAATACCGGCCGGCGGTGTCTGGCGCAGAGATGATCAACGGTTCCCTGGTGAGATCGAGCCACGCGATGGAATAGAGCGTGTCGAAGTTGGGGCGCACAACGCCTTTGAAGTCCGCGGGCGGATACGCTGGGATATTTACGAACATATTCGCGGGGCCTTTGCCGAATTCTTTCCGATCGAGGTTTATGGATTGCTTCCGCGTCAGGTCCATCAAGATGAGCGGATAGAAATAAATGTAAGCAGCGACCGCAATGGCGTGTGCGGCTTCTGGAGTAATTGCTTTGCCTGAAATTGTCATGGTGCTGTTCCCCTTCGAAACCAATTCAGTTGGATTTCGCGAGCGTGTCTTTGACCAGGCCTGCGAACAAGGTTCAATCGGTGTTCATGCCAAGAGAATCTATGCGCCGCTTGCGGGCCTGACCACTGTCAAGAGTGACAGGACAGGCTGGGCCGCGTGGATTTAGACTTCAGGATTTTGTGCGTGGTGAGGAAGAGCGGACGCGCTTTGCGCGAGAAGCGGGTTCCTCGCTGCGCCCGGAATGACAATTTCTTTCAGAAATTGTCAAAGAAAGGCAAAGGCAAGAGCAACGACAGAAGCAGATCCCTGCGGGATGACAACCAGAAAGGCAAAGGCAAAGGCGGCAGATGGTCTGCCGCCTCGCCGTTGGTGGGTCGGGTTATTTGCTTAGGTAGGAGACGTGCCAGACGGAGCGGCTGCCGTCGTCGGTGACGTAGAGGCTGCCGTCGGCGCCTACGGTGACGCCTACGGGGCGGCCCCAGACCTGGCCGTCGGGGGTGACGAAGCCGGTGAGGAAGTCGTCGTATTCGCCGGTGGCGTGGCCGTCTTTCATGGGGATGTAGATGAGCTCGTAGCCGGCGCGGTTGGCGCGATTCCAGCTGCCGTGTTCGGCGGCGAAGATTCCGCCGTCATAGGTCGCGGGGAAGGCTCCGTGGGCTTTGCCGATGGTGGCCTTGTCGGGATAGAAGGTCATCTCGAGGGAGGCCATGTGGGGCTGGACGAGGACGTCGGGGGTGCGGACTTTGCTGGACATGTCGACGCGTTTGCAGTCCTTGGCGTCGGCGGCGGAGAGAGGCTTGGCGAGGCCGGGGTTGGGGCCGGTGCCAGCGGCGCAGGGTTGGGGCAGGCGCGGATCCTGGTGGCCTCCCATGTAGTACCAGGGCCAGCCGAAGAAGCTGCCTTGCGGGACGGAGGTGACGTAGTCGGGGACGAGGTGGTTGCCGAGGTTGTCGCGTTCGTTGGTGGAGCACCAGAGGGAGCCGGTGGTGGGATTGATGGCTTCGCCGACGCAGTTACGCAGGCCGTTGGCGTAGACGGTGATGAACTTGCCGTCGGGGGTGTACTCGAGGACGTCGGCGCGGTGGAACTCGCGGGGGTGGGTGTCGGCGTCGTCTGCGTTGGAGCCGGAGCCTACGGAGACGAGCATATATTTGTCGTCCTTGGTGAAGACTACATCGCGGGTCCAGTGGCCGCCGCCGCGGAGCTGGGCGTAGCCGGGGATGTCGGGGACCAGGGTCTCAGGCTTGCCGGTGGCGTGGAGGTCGCCATTTTTGTAGGCGAAGCGCTGGATGGTGGTGGCGTTGCCGATGTAGACGTACTGGGGGTTGGGGCCGGAGGGGTAGAAGGCGATGCCGAAGGGGTGGTCGAGGCCGGTGGCGAATTTCTCGATGGTGGCGGCGCGGCCGTTGGGGGCGACGCCGCGGAGGATGAAGATGGTGCCGGCGCCGGAGTCGGCGAGGAAGAGATCGCCGTTGGGGGCGGTGCGGATGAGGCGGGGCTCGGTGAAGGTGCCGTTGGAGAGCTTCATGTGCTCGGTGGCGGCGGAGCGCTGGAGGGGGACGGAGTCGCCGCCGGCGTAGAGGGTGACACTGAAGCTCGCGGGCGCGATGGGAAAGGCGTTGATCGGGCGGGGGACGACGTTGGGGCCGTTGTCGACGGCTTCGGCAGGATTGGGGGCCGGGAGGTCGGCGAGAGTGATTTTGTGGCGGACGCCGGGGCGCTGCTGGGCCCAGTCGGTGTAGGCGGACTGGCCGGTCAGCAGCGGCGGCGGAGGGGCTGTGGCGGCGGGGATTCTCTGGGCGAGTGCGGCGGAGGTTGCAGTGAGGGCGAGAGCGATGAGAGTGATCCGCTGGTTCATGGGGAGTCCTTGATGACGAATGGTGGTGCGGCAAAGCGGCTTTTAGCTTCTAGCTTTTGGCTTCTAGCAAGAGCAACGGCAAAGGCAAGAACGACTGCAAAGGCAACGGCACGAGCAAAGTAGATCCCTGCAGGACGACAGCCAGAAAACAAGCGACGAAGACATCGGTGACGGCGGTCGTTGTGGCTCTACAGGGTTCGATTAGTTGGACGTAGCAGTGGCGGTTCGAGTCGCATGGAGCCGTTTGGGGGTAGAGGATGGGCGGGCTGGCGGGGAGAGGGCGGGGGCTGGTGTGGCGGGGTGGAATGCAGAGGGGGCGAGGGGGGAGGCGGCGGGATCGTGGGTGGTGGTGAGGGCTTTGAGCTGGTCGATGCCGGCGTTGGCGTTGAGTAGGACGCGGCTGTCGTGGTGGGTGAGGGTGACGGAGTTGAGGATGGCCTGGATGGCGTTGTTGGAGGGGTTGGGGAGTTGCTGGCTTTGTGATTGCTGGGCAGCCGCCTGTTCGGCGCTGATGCCGCGGAGGAGGTTGAGCAGGTTGGTGAGGGTGTCGACGGTGGCGGTGGCGGAGTTGGGGTCGGGGGCGAACTCTTCGACGCGGAGGTGGACGGCGCCGCCGGAGAGGACGTGGGCGGCGGCCGTGTAGCGGAGGCTGGCGACGAAGTCGGTGTCGGTGCGGAGAGGGAGCTGGAGGCCGAGGACGCTGATGAAGTTGGGGTCGTCGTCGGAGGAGAGGGGGAGGCCGATGTGGCCGATGCCCCAGGCTTCGGAGAGGATGGGGACCTCGTGATAGCGGGCGGCGAGGAGCGAGGAGCCGGGGGTGGAGAGGGCGCCGGCGCGGGAGCGGTCGAGCATGGAGTGGATCTGCTCGGTGGTGGGCATGTTGGAGGCGGCGAGGATGTCGTAGCCGAGCTGGGCGATGCGGAGCTGGCGGCCGTCGACGGGGATGGTGAAGATGGTGCGGCCGGCGTAGGGCTCCTCGGAGGAGGCGATGGAGTGGAGGTACTGGGCGAGGCGCACGCCGTCGAAGCGGCCGACGAAGACTTCGGAAAAGGCGACGGGGCCGTTGGGGCCGTTGGGGTCGGGCATGCGGTGGAAGGCGAAGGCGACGGAGTCGAGGTCGCGCTCGGGGACGATGCCGGTGACGTCGATGAAGTGCTGGAAGTCGGGGCTGCGCTCGAGGGGAGTTTTGTCGAAGTGGGTGACGGAGCGGACGGGCTTGAGGTTGAGGAAGATGATCGCGTCGGATTCGGGGAGCAGGCGCGCGGCTTCGGGAGGAGCCTTGGCGCGGAGATAGAGCAGGACTCCGAGGACGCAGAGCAGGAGGATGGCGATGAGCAGGGGAATCAGCGTGCGTTTGCGCATGAGCCTTGGGGAGGGGAGAGAGGGAGGTGGCGAGAGGGTTTGCCGGAGGAATGCATGGGTGCGGGTGAGGCCGTGTCCATGGGTGCCATGCTACCAGTCCTGCGCGGACGGCGAGAGTTTTTTATTGGGGGTCGCGCGGACGGCGAGAGTTTGCTGGGGGGCTTAGGCAGGGCGCGGGCTGCGTCGGTCCCATCCGTTCGCTGGTTCGCGGACGGATGGGGGTGCTGCATGGGCGGTAGCCAGCGGTTTGGTTAGGCTACGGCGAAGGCGGTGGTGGATTCCAGCTTAATGGCGCGGGGGAAGAGGATGTTGTTCTCCAGGTGGGTGTGCTGACGGAAGTCGTGCTCGAACTCCTGGAGGGCGGTGTAGAAGATGCGGTAGGTGAGGCAGACGCCGAGGGGCGGGGTGTAGTTGTGGCTGAGCTGGCGGATCTGGGAGAGGAGGGCGGCGGCTTCTTCATGGTCGTGGGAGAGGACGGCGACGGGCTCGGGCAGGAAGCCGTAGCAGCTGACAGGGTCCTGGTCGGGCGAGGTGACGGAGCGCTCGAGGCTGACGATGTAGGGGAAGAGGACGGACTCTTCCTTGGCGAGGTGTTCGTTGATTTCGAGCTCCAGCGAGCCGAGGATGGAGTGGATGGCGGCGAGCTCGGGGTGGGTGGAGCCGTGGCGGCCGAAGACGTTGCCGGCTAGCTCGAGGAGGCGGGGAAGCTCGCGGCGGGCGTAGGCGTGGTGCTTGACGACGATGTGGGCGCAGAGGAGCTCGAGGGAGGCCCGGGCCCATTCGGGCTGGGGGAGGGTGGGGCGGCCGGCGGCGAACTCGAGGGCAAGCTGGACGGCGTGGGTGTCGAGGTGGACGGCGGCGCAGGCGGCGGCGAGGCTCTGGTTGCCGCCGCAGCAGTAGTCGATACCAAGGTGCTCGAATACACGGATGGCGGTGGGTTGGTGGAGGGCTATGTCGCGAACGGTTGGTGCGGCGGCCAGGTACTCTGCGGCGCTGTGGGTTGTGGGCAAGTGGGTCTCAGTTGAGGTCATGGGTCGCTCCCTTGGATCGAACTTAGAGGCGTTGGGGGGTACTGGCTGCGATTTAAATCACATGGGGCAAAATTAGTTTTTTGTGGGTGATATTTCGGGAATGGACCCGTGACATGTGTGACGGGCGTCGCAGCCATGGTCAGCCAGGGGTGGTTAGGGTTGGGGGGGAACGGAAACCAGAAGGGGAGATAATCGCCATGTTTTGTTATCAGTGTGAGCAGACGTCGAAGGGTGTGGGCTGCCAGACGCAGGGGGTCTGCGGTAAGGATGAGACAACGGCAACGCTGCAGGATCTGTTGATGCATGCGGTGAAGGGGATTTCGGTGTATGCGCACCATGCACGGTTGCTGGGCGTGGCGGACCAACGGCTGCGGGTGTGCGATCCCGAGGTGGACGCGTTTGTGATCGAGGCGGTGGTGGCGACGCTGACCAATGTGAACTTCGATCAGGACCGGCTGGTTGCGCTGATCTACGAGGCAGTCGCGATGCGGGCGGCGGCGCGGTGCGTGTATGAACGCGCGGCGGGCGAGAGTGGCATGGCGGCGACGCAGTTTGGCGGCGCGGCTGTGTGGATCGCGGCGGACACGGTGGAGGGGTTGATGGCGCAGGGACGGACGTTGACGCTGCCGGCGCGGACTCTTTCTGAGCGGAAGGAGATTGCGAATCTGCAGGAGCTGGTGCTGTATGGGATAAAGGGGGTAGCGGCGTATGCGGCGCAGGCGCTGGCGCTGGGCGCGGGCGATCCGGAGTCGTTTGGGAAGATCCACGAGGCGTTGTGTTTTCTGACGCACGAGAGGCCGAGCGTGGCGGAGTTGCTGGCGATGGCGCTGAGCGTCGGCGAGTTGAACTATCGGGTGCTGGAGGTGCTGGACAAGGCGCATACCGGGACGTTCGGACATCCGCGGCCTACACGGGTGCGGCTGGGCGCGCGCAAGGGGAAGGCGATCCTGGTTTCAGGCCATGACCTGCATGATCTGTATGCGCTGCTGTGGCAGACCCGGGGGACGGGGATCGAGGTATACACGCATGGCGAGATGCTGGCGGCGCATGGCTATCCGAAGCTGAGGGCGTTTGCGCACCTGGCGGGGAATTATGGCGGAGCGTGGATGGACCAGGCAGCGGACTTCGAGGCGTTTCCGGGGGCGATCCTGGTGACGTCGAACTGCATGCAGCAGCCGAAGGCGACATACAAGGAGCGGATCTTCACGTCGAGCGCGGTGAACTGGCCGGGGGTCAAGCATGTGGAGGGAACGGAGTTTGGACCGGTGATTGAGGCGGCGCTCGCGGCTCCGGGATTTGCGGAGGCTGGAGGGCGCGAGGAGATCGTGGTGGGGTTTGGGCACCACGCGGTGCTGAGCGTCGCGGACAAGGTAGTGGATGCTGTGAAGTCGGGTAAGCTGCGCCACTTGTTTTTGATTGCCGGATGCGATGGAGCGCGGTCCGAGCGAAATTACTACACGGAGCTGGCCAAGGCAGTTCCGCAAGACTGCGCGATTCTGACGCTGGCGTGCGGGAAGTACCGGTTCAACAAGCTGGATTTTGGAGAGGTTGCGGGGCTGCCGCGGTTGATGGATATGGGTCAGTGCAACGATGCCTATTCGGCTGTGCAGGTGACGCTGGCGTTGGCGAAGGCGCTGGAGTGTGGGATGAATGAGCTGCCGCTGTCGCTGGTGCTGAGCTGGTACGAGCAGAAGGCGATTGCGGTGGTGCTCACGCTGTTGTGGCTGGGGGTGAAGAATCTGCGGATCGGGCCAACGCTGCCGGCGTTCCTGTCGCCGGGAGTGCTGGCGCTGCTGCGGGAGCACTATCACTTGATGGCGATTGGGACGGCGGAGGAGGATATGGCGGCGATGCTTGCTTAGCTTCCAGCTTCTCGGTTCTAGCAAAGGCATAGCCATAGGGTGGGCGCGCGGACTGCGGGAGATTGGTCCGGCGACGTCGGCTTGAGTTGGGGGCGCCCGGAGAGTGGGGACTCTCCGGGCGGTAAATTTTGGTTGCGCGTGATGGTGGGGGTGACTAGGATGCTCGGTGACTGATTGTGGAGGTGCTTTGTGATCAACAAGATGTTGGTGAAGGCCGTGGTTACGGGCGGATTGCTAGCGGGATGGTTGCAGGAGCCAATGGCGCCGCCGATGAAGCTGGGGTTGTGGGAGACGACGGCCTCGACGACGATGCAGATGCCGGGGATGCAGATGGCGCCGCGAACGATGAAGGTACGGAGCTGCGCGACGGCGGAGTCGTGGAACAAGGCGTTTGGGCAGGCGCGGCAGAATAAGGACTGCAAGCCGATGAATGAGAAGAGGACGGCGACGAGCTACAGCTTTGATCTGAGCTGCTCGTCGGGTAAGGCGTCTGGACACGGTGAGATGCAGTTTGGGAATGGAACGACGGGGCACGGGACGATGCACATGGTGGTGAACACGGGCGACAAGACGATGACGATGGACACGAGTTGGGAGAGCACGTACGTGGGGGCGGACTGCGGATCGGTGACGCCGGAGAGCCCGCAGATTATTCAGTAGGGCGATTTTCGGCAGGGAAGGCGGCGCGCGCTGGTTGGGCGCGGGTTTCTTGGGTGGTGCTGGCTATGGTAAAGTGAAAGCTGCGCTCGGGTGGTTTGACGAGCGCCGTTTACTGTTAGAACCCAGTTGGGCAGAGATGTCTTGAAGGGGTTTTGGCGTACCGCCCGGAGAAATTCAAGCTAAGGAATTTGAGCGAAGAATTCAACGGGGGCCCGGCTAATGGGCTGGCGTAGCTCAGCTGGTAGAGCACCTGATTTGTAATCAGGCGGTCGGGGGTTCAAATCCCTTCGCCAGCTCCAGAAATCTGGGGCAGCAGTAGACGGGGTAGCAGTAGAAGGAAGCAGAAGTTGGTTGTACCTGCCAGTTGTTCCAGCCTTGCAGCGTTCGCCATCGACAACTCCGGCAGAGGATTTCGCGCGAGAGACTTCGTGCGGTATTGGAACGCGCGAGCGATCTGACGGAAGCGGGATGGGTTGCGGGAGAGCAGTTGGCAGAGCGTTAGAAGCAAAGGGCACAGGTGGCCGAGTGGTTAATGGCAGCAGACTGTAAATCTGCCACTCTACGAGTTACGGAGGTTCGAATCCTCCCCTGTGCACCATTTTTTAGTTGGAGTGAGTGAGATGGAACGGTCACTCAACCCGGCGGCAGATCGAGGTCGTATGTTCGTCGCCCTCGGACTTTTGGTAGTCTTAGGCTTGCTGTCGTGGTTCACGATTGATCCCGCGGCGGTAATCCACATGCAAGGATATTCATCCAGGTATGTGGGGATTGCGGATCGGGACGTCGAGGTGCGATGGCTGCCGATCTTGTTTTTAGGGCTCTTTGCGTTTCGGGTCGTGATCGCGAATATGCGGGCGCGGCTTGAGGAGCGGAAGAGTCAGGAACGCTGATGTAGCTCAGTGGTAGAGCACTCCCTTGGTAAGGGAGAGGTCATGGGTTCAAGCCCCATCATCAGCTCCAGAATTTTGAAAAGCAGCTGCTAGCTTTTAGCTCCTGGCTAAAGGCAAAGGCGGCGAGCGGTACGGGCTGAAGGCTGAGAGTCTTAAGCTAGAAGCTAAAGGCTAAGAGCTAGAAGCTGTTTGCGGGAGTAACTCAGTGGTAGAGTCACAGCCTTCCAAGCTGTTGGTCGCGGGTTCGATTCCCGTCTCCCGCTCCAGAAATTGAAGCTTTGAAGGACGGACGTACAACCATGGCGCAACCCCAGTTTCAGGTAGATCGCACGACCGCTCTGTATGAGCGCCCGGCAATGGATATTGTGGACGCAACCACGTTTGCCGAGGTGAAGCAGGCGATTGCGGGTTCGTTTGCGCCGGGCAATGTGGAGAAGTTTCTGAAGTCGGTGGAGCGCGGTGGGGTAAGGATTCGCCACTTTGAGACGGTGCTGAAGGGCGGCCAACTGGGCAAGGCGACGGCGGCGCAGTATGACAAGCTGTCGAATGGCGACCAGGGGCAGATCCGGGAGTTCTACCTGGCGTCGGTGGAGCAGGTGGAAGTTAAGCTTCGTGACAAACATTTCAAGATCTACGCGTATTACTAGGAAGTGCTGGAAACGCGTGAGCCGGAGCTATTAGGGGCTGTTAAAGGTCGAGCCAGATCTGAGATAGCAAGGTAACTCGGCGATGAGTTGTGCAGCAAGACAGTTTTCGATATCGAAAGGAAAGTGAGCAGTCATGGCGAAGGAAAAATTTGATCGCAGCAAGCCGCACGTAAACATTGGAACGATCGGACACATCGATCACGGCAAGACGACGCTGACGGCGGCGATTACGAAGGTTCTGTCGAAGCATAATCC
>Ga0210392_10000085_pt1 | contig 78510 bp, 78 predicted proteins | sample IncBWC30OmetaG_FD_161057 | JGI IMG/M metagenome (GOLD analysis project Ga0210392, IMG submission 161057) | Forest soil microbial communities from Barre Woods Harvard Forest LTER site, Petersham, Massachusetts, United States - Inc-BW-C-30-O ... | reverse complement strand
GCGTCGCGGAAACCATCTTGGCCAGCGGTCAACAGACCGCATCAACAGGCCGGACATATGGATGCAAGCGATCCGATCAGACCATCAAAAAACTCTTGTGGCACGGGGGCCGTCCACATATGGGCCCTGGCTCTGCAGCGCACCACGCCGCAAAGAGGCGGCGCGCTGCGCAGCATCCGGGGAACGGAGAGAAAACCAGCCGCCGCCTCACCGCGGCGCCAGCACCATCACCACCTGGCGGCCTTCGAAGCGGGCGTCCTGCTCGACCTTGGCGAAGTCGGCGACGTCGGCCTTGACCTTGTCCAGAAGCTTGGTGCCGATTTCCTGGTGCGCCATTTCGCGGCCGCGATAGCGCAGCGTGATCTTGACCTTGTCGCCTTCCTCGAAGAAGCGCTGCATCGCGCGCATCTTCACCTCATAGTCGTGATCGTCGATCATCGGCCGCAGCTTAATCTCCTTGATCTCGACCACCTTCTGTTTCTTGCGGGCTTCGGCGGCTTTTTTCTGCGCCGAATATTTGAACTTCCCGTAATCCATGATCTTGCAAACGGGAGGATTGGTATTGGGCGAAATCTCGACCAGATCCATGCCGGCTTCCATGGCCATCTTCACAGCGGCGGCCGTTTCGACGGTGCCGTGGTTGAGCCCGGTCTGATCGATCAGCTGGATTTCGTGATTGCGGATTTCATCGTTGGTGCGCGGCCCGTCTTTGGTGGCAGCGGGCGGAGCTCTGTTGGGACGGCGAATGGGGACTTCTCCAATGTTGTGAACGAAGGCGATAGTTTGAAGGAATTAGCGGTTGCGGGCAAGCAAAGTCGCAGTCTCGCGCGTCAAAACCATCAAATGCGAGACATTTTAGTCACGCCGAACAAGACCTCTCGGGCCGGATTGTTCAGACCAAGGCGACATAGAGGGCAGGCATCGCTTCCGCAAGCGCCGCGAGGGCGTCCGTTGACGAAAGCCACCTGCTCCCTCAAACAGCAAGGGAACGAGGCCAACTCTCCATGACTGCTCCATGACCGCGGCGGCTGGGATACCTGATACGGACCTGACGTTCATCGAGGTCGGCAGCGGATCCGCCGCGCGAAAGATCGCGGTGCGCGCCCGCGCCGGCGTCGGCCCGGGGCTGTTCTGGCTGAGCGGGTTCAATTCCGACATGCACGGCACCAAGGCGCTGGCGCTTGATGCCTGGGCGGCGGAACAGGGCCGCGCCTGCGTGCGCTTCGACTATTCCGGCCATGGGATAAGCGGCGGCGCGTTCATCGACGGCACCATCGGGCGCTGGCTGGAAGAGTGTGTCGCGGTGTTCGACCGGTTTTGCGAGGGCCCGCAGATCGTTATCGGCTCGTCGATGGGCGGCTGGATGGCGCTGCTGCTAGCGCGCGAGATCGCGCGGCGGCGCGGGACAAGCCGGGCGTCGCTGGCAGGGCTGGTGCTGATCGCGCCGGCGCCGGATTTTACCGAGGAACTGATGTGGAAGGGATTTTCACCGCAGGTTCGCGAGGAGATCGAGACCAAGGGCGTATGGCTGCGGCCGTCGGAGTACGGCGAACCCTATCCGATCACCAGGGCGCTGATCGAGGAAGGCCGCAACCACCTGCTGCTCGGCAGGGCAATCGAGGTCGGCTGCCCGGTACGCATCCTGCAGGGCGCGCAGGACCCGGACGTGCCGTGGAAACACGCCTTTGCGCTGGCGCACCGGCTGCCCAGCGACGACGTGGTGCTGACCATGATCCAGGACGGCGATCACCGCCTCTCGCGCCCGCAGGACATCGCGCGCATTATCGCAGCGGTGAAGGAGTTTCTTCCGGCGCCGTTGCCGTTGTGGCAGGCGGCGGACGAGCGAGCCGGAGAAAAGCCATGAACCCAGCCGCGATGTTGCGCGCATTCTGCGACGCCGTCGAACAACACGACGGCGCGGCATTCGCCGCGCTGTTCACCGAGGACGGCGTCTATCACGATGTGTTCTACGGAGCTTTTGAAGGCCGGACGAAAATCGCCGCGATGATCGACGACTGGTTTTATCGCACGGCCGATGATTTCCGCTGGGACATGCACGACCCCGTCAGCGACGGCAAAATGCTCTATGCGCGCTATACGTTCAGCTATCGCTCGAAACTGCCGGAAGCCAAGGGCGCCCGCGTCATGTTCGAGGGCGTTGCGATCATGACGCTGCGCGACGGGTTGATCGCGGCGTATCACGAGGTCGCCAACACCGCGCCGGGCTTTGTCGACATGAATTTCGCGCCGGAGCGCATCGCGAAGATCGTGGCAAAGCAGGGCGCGGCGCTGAAGTCGCGGCCGGAGATGAAGCGGCATCTGGCCTGAGTCGCCATTCCGGGGCGGGAGCGAAGCGAGCGAGCCCGGAATCCATAACCACCATTGTGAGTATGGATTCCGGCCTGCGCCAAGAGGCGCATCCCGGAATGACGAATTACCTCACGGCGGCGGCGGTTTCGCCATCGGTTTGCGTTGCGCAAGGGCTGCCACGGTCGATGTCCCGATCGGGCCCTGCTGGTCGTAGAGCCAGCATTCGCCGATCGCGATGCCGTCGGACGCCTGATGGTTCACCACCTCGAACCCGATCCATTCCTGCAGCGGCAGGCGATGTAGATACAGCGTAACGTCGCTGTTGATATAGCCGAGGCCCTGTTCGCCGGCGTTGGCATAGGGGCTGGCAAAATCCGCCGCCACCGCGACCCGCACGAACGGCGTCAGCGGCATACCCTCGACCAGGTCTCGCACTTCGCTCATCCACAGCCGCCGCGGCCCGACGGCGCCCATCGCGCCGACGATCGGGCGGGTGGTCCATTTGCCGTTCATGCCGAGGCGAGGATCGGTGGGCGCCGGAATATCCGAAGGCAGAGGCACATCCCAGTTCGGCGGCGACCACACCTTGCCTTCGGGATTTTCGGTACGACGCAATAACTGACACGACGCGCGCGCCATGCTGACGCCGCCGCTGAAAAACTCGGCCTCCACCACCTTGATGCGCAGGCCGTCGCGGATTACGCGCGATTTCACCTCGATCGGCGCAAAGCCGGGCAGGCGGAACATGTCAACGGTGAGCCGCGCCGGCACGAAATCGTCGCTGCCGTGGCGCGCCTCGATGACAAAGGCGAGCAAGCCGACGATGACGCGGCCGTGCAGCGATTTCGGGTCCCACGGGCCGTTTGCAGCGGTCGTGGGAATGAAGGCGTCGCCGTCGCGGGTGAAGAAGGGCAGGTTTGTCATGGCGCGGGACCATGACGGATTCTTCGCGATGAAATCAAGTCGCAGTTGTCATCGCCCGGCTTGACCGGGCGACCCAGCAATCGGCGCCGCCGGAGATCAAAACTCAACGCTCTGGAATACTGGGTGTCCCGCTTTCGCGGGGCATGACGAGCGGAGTTTGCCATTCCGTTTGCACGCTCGCATCCATTTCCGCGCCGATCGCATTTGCCGCAAGCGATCTAAATTCTTTGGGTGGCATCAATTGCGACAACGCCCACACCGCGGCCCCGCGGACCAGTGGACTTTCATCGTCGAGCAGTCGCTCGGCCTCAGCGGCGAGTGTCGCATCGTTCGAATTACCGATCGCGATCAGCACATTGCGGATAAAACGGTCGCGATGAATCCGTTTCACCGGCGATTTCGCAAACAGGGTGCGAAAAGCTGCGTCGTCGAGCCGCGCCAGTTCCGAAAGCTGTGGCGCGCGCAACTCTTCACGCGCAGCCAGTTTGATCTCGCGGCCTTGTTGCGCGAACTTGTTCCACGGGCACACCGCCAGACAATCGTCGCAGCCATAGATGCGGTTGCCGATGCTTTTTCGGAATTCGTGCGGGATCGGGCCCTTGCTCTCGATGGTGAGATACGAGATGCAGCGCCGCGCATCGAGCTTGTAAGGTGCGGGAAAAGCATTGGTCGGGCAGATGTCGAGACAGGCCCGGCAGGAGCCGCAGTGATCGGTGTCGGCGTCGTCGCACGGCAGATCGAGCGTCGTAAAAATCGCGCCGAGAAACAGCCACGAGCCGAATTCGCGCGAGACGAGGTTGGTGTGCTTGCCCTGCCAGCCCAATCCCGCCGCTTGCGCCAGCGGCTTTTCCATCACGGCGGCGGTATCGACGAATACTTTCACGTCGCCGCCTCCAGTGGCGACCAGCCAGCGCGCCAGCGCCTTCAGCCGCGCCTTGATCAGGTCGTGATAGTCGTCGCCCTGCGCATAAACCGAGATCGCGCCGCGCGTGCGCTGCTCCAGGATCGCCAGCGGATTTTCGTCCGGTCCGTAATTGACGCCGAGCATGATGATGGAGCGCACCTCGGGCCATAGCACGCGCGGATCGGCGCGGCGTTCAGGGCGGGCGGCCAGCCAGTCCATGTCGCCATGGCCGCCGGCATCGATAAAGGCATGGAAATGTTTGCCGGCATCACCGATCGCGTCCGGCGCGGCGACACCGATGCAATCGAAGCCGAGGGCGAGGGCTTCGCGGGTGAGGGCGGCTTTGAGGTCAGTTGGTTCGACGGTCTTCAACACCGCCGTCGTCCCCGCGCAGGCGGGGACCCATAACCACCGCTGTTTCGATGTGTCCCGGACGCGGTACAGCGTTCTTCACGCTGCTCCGCAGAGCCGGGACCGTAACAAGCGCCGGCGTCTGGTACGGCCCCGGCTCTGCAGCGCACCGCAAAAGCGCTGCGCTGCGTCCGGGGAACGATACCGAACGCGCTCAGAAATCCAGATCCACATAGGTGCGCGATGCCGGCACGCCGGCCAGCCATTCGCCCAGCAGCGGGCGAAACGATGGGCGGGATTTTATCCGCGCGTACCACGCCTTCGCCGCGTCGTCCTCGATCCATGGCACGTCGCCCAGATAGTCGATCGCCGACAGATGCGCCGCGGCGACCAGATCCGCGTAGGAGAGCCGGTCGCCGGCGAGAAAATTCCGCGTCCGCGCCAGCCAGCCGATATAGGCCAGATGATAGCGCACATTTGCCTTGGCCGCGCGGATCACGTCCATCGCAGGCGCCCCGCCGCCATGTTCCTCGCTCATGAAGCGCTTGTAGATGCGCTCGGTCACCAAGGGGCCGCTGGCCTCCTCGAAGAATTTCTCGTTGAACCACGCCATCAGGCGGCGGACCTCGATGCGCTCGGCCATCGCCGTCGGCAGCAGCCGGCGTTCGCCCAAGGCGCTGCCATGGGCCTCGTCGAGATATTCGGCGATGACGCCGGCGCCGGGTATCGGAGGAAACCCCTCGGTCGTCAGCACCGGCGTGGTCCCCGCCGGATTGAGGACGAGAAACGCCTCCCGCCGCTCCCAGGCGCGCTCCTCGACCAGCCGCAGATCGAGGCCGTGCTCGCCGAATGCGAGACGGATGAAGCGGGAATGCGGGCAAAACGGATGGTGCAGCAGCGTGAACATGACGGCCTTTTGATAGAGGCGCGGTGCTTAATAAATCCTCACCGCACGAGGGGCGCCAACCTACCGAACCGCGCGGTTGAGGCAACCCGTGTTTTCGCATTTTGACATTGCGGCAGCTCAGCGAATAAGCGAGAAGAACCCGGCTTTTTGGCCGAGTTTGATCACAACGGACCAAACCATGATGTCTGATGCAATAAGGGCGGTGATTCTCGGTATCATTGAAGGCGTCACGGAATTCTTGCCCGTGTCCTCGACCGGCCATCTGCTGCTGGCGCAACGCTTCTTCGGTCTCGGCGAGGGCAGTTTCTGGCAGACCTTTGCGGTGCTGATCCAGCTCGGCGCCATCCTAGCCATCGTCGTGATCTATTTCGCCAAACTGTGGCGGATCGCGCTCGGCATGTTTTCCAATCCCGACGACCGGCGTTTCGTCATCGGCGTGCTGGTGGCGTTTCTGCCTGCAGTGGTCATCGGCCTGATTGCCGGGAAATACATCAAGGAGTTCCTGTTCAATCCGTGGGTGGTCTGCTTCTCGCTGATCGTCGGCGGCGCGATTCTGCTCTGGGTCGATCAGCTCGACCTCGAACCGCATGAGCATGACGCCAGCGCCTTTCCGCTGTCCATGTATCTGAAGATCGGCTTCGCGCAATGCCTTGCGATGATTCCCGGCGTGTCGCGCTCCGGCGCCAGCATAGTGGCGGCGATGCTGCTCGGCGCCGACAAGCGTGCGGCGGCGGAGTTCTCGTTTTTCCTCGCGATTCCGACCATGGTCGGCGCGTTCGTCTACGATCTCTACAAGAACCGCGCCGACATGACGGCCGATCATATCGGCCTCATCGCGATCGGTTTCGTGGTGTCGTTCGTCACCGCGATCATCGTGGTGAAGACGTTCCTGAGCTACGTCACCCGCCACGGTTTTGCGCTGTTCGCATGGTGGCGCGTCATCGTCGGCACCCTCGGCCTGATCGCGCTGGCAATGGGGAGGTGATCTCTCGTGTCCCGGACGCGGTGCGGCATTCTTCATGCCGCTCCGCAGAGCCGGGACCCCGGTTAAGGAAGCAAGCTGGGCCCGGCTCTGCAGCGCACCGCTGCGCGAAGTGCTACGCGCTGCGCTGCGTCCGGGGCACGAGAGAGGCTACGCGCTCTTCTTCTGGAACTGCCCTGTTTTGCGGAAGCGCCAGAGGTATTGCGGCGCGATGGCTTCCAGCGATTCCGGCACGACGCCCAAGCCTTGCAGCGTCAGGCCCGCCGATGCAGCAGGGTCCGACACCACATTGTCATTGCGCAGCAGCGCGACCTGATCCGGCGTCAGTTTCAAGGGCCCCGGCGCGAACTGCAGCAAAAGCGCCTGCAGGCTTGCAAGGCCGAACGGCAGCGGTATCAGCATGCGTTTGCGCTCGGTCACGCGAAGAATGATCTCCATGATCTCGCGCATGGTCAGCACTTCCGGGCCGCCGAGTTCGTACACAGCCCCTTCCTTGGTCTTGCGATCGACCGCATCGGCTACCGCGGTCGCGACATCGCCGACATAGACCGGCTGCAGTTTGGTCACGCCGCCGCCGATCAGCGGCAGCATCGGCGACACCCGCGCCAGCGCCGCGAACCGGTTGCTGAACTGATCCTCCGGACCGAACACCACCGAGGGCCGCAGAATCGTGGCCAACGGCACCGCGTCGAGCACGGCCTTTTCGCCGGCGGCCTTGGAGCGTCCATAGCGGGATAATGAATTCTCATCGGCGCCGATCGCCGAGACATGCACCATCCGCGCGCCGGCGGCCTTGGCGGCCCTGGCCACGGCGCCGGCGCCCGCCCCCTGCACCGCGTCGAATTTCTGCGCGCCGCCCTCGGCCAGGATGCCGACCAGGTTGATGGCGGTGTGGCTGTCGCGCATCGCGGCTTCGACCGAAGCCGGATAGCGCAGGTTCGCCTGCACGGCGTGGATCTGGCCGACCTTGCCGAGCGGCTGCAGATGGCCGGCGAGTTCCGGCCGGCGCACCGCGACCCGGATGCGGTAATCGCGCTTGGCCAGCGCCCGGACCACGTGCCGCCCGAGGAAGCCCGAACCGCCGAAAACCGTGACGAGCGTGTCGATATTCGAGGCCATGGGGGACCGATCCTGAACCGTTCAAATGCGTGCGGGGTTAAGGGTTTTAGCTGTTTCGCGATACGCCAACGGGCTTGCACTGTACAGCGTATTTGGCGGGCATTGCGGCGATTTGACAAGCGCGCGACCGATCCGTACTAACCGGCGCTCTAGACCGGCAACCTGTGCCCAGGTGGCGGAATTGGTAGACGCGCTGGCTTCAGGTGCCAGTGGCTTAACGGCCGTGAAGGTTCGAGTCCTTTCCTGGGCACCACTTGTTTGAAGATCCCGAAATCCAGTCCGCCGTCATGATGGGCGCCATTTCAGTTGGCCCGCTTCATCCTTGCGGAAACAGCAGCGGCTCATAGTTACGCGCGCCGTGGAGAACCCGGCGCGACCTTCTTCCAGGCCTCGTAGAGGTCCTCGCCGTCGTCGCGAACGTGAAGCCCGTGCAGCTTCATTTCCCGCCGATCCATTGGGCGTGCGATTTCGATATAGCCGCGCTCCGCGGAAAGGCCGTAGGGGGCGCCGTCCTCGTTGGAATAGGCGTAGTAGACTTTCTCTACGCCCGACAGATACATCGCCGTCAGACACATTGGGCACGGGTAGCCGCTGGCATAGACGGTGCAACCGGAGAGGTCGGTGCTGTTCAGCGCCTTTGCGGCCGCGCGTACGGCCTGCATCTCGGCATGGGCGGTGGGGTCGCACAGATCGTCCACCTGATTGACGGCGCGGGCAACGACCTTGCCTTGCCGCGCGATCACGGCGCCAAACGGCGCGTTGGTGCCCCGGCGGACGTTTTCCATCGCGAGGCGGATCGAGTCGACAAGATGCTCCTCCGCCTTGGAATTCCCGTCCATCTTGCGCCTCCTGTCTCAACTGCCGCGGTAGGTCGAAAAGTACCACGGTGAGCAGAGCATGGGCACGTGATAGTGCTGGGTTGCGTCGAAAATGGCAAAGCGCACCGGCACGACGTCGGAAAGGCCGTCGGACACCTTGAAGTGCTCGCCGACATGGAAGCGCAGTTCAAACTGCCCCGTCCGCGCGGACGCCGCCGGCAATATCGGCGCGTCTGTGCGTCCATCCGGATTGGTGCGTGTCTTGTTAAGCAGCGCCGGCGGGTCGGTCGCGACATCGTAGAGTTCGACCTGAAGGCCGGAAAGCGGGCGCCCGGTAGTGATATCGAGGACGTGCGTCGTGATGCCAGTCATGAAGCGGCTCCTTGTGCATTCTGTCGGATGGAAGACGGCCAGCCCTTAGCTGCCGCGCGAATAGGTGTAGCTCCACGGCCCGAACTGGATCGGAAGGTGGATGCGCTCGGCGACGTTGACCACCCGGATGCGCACCGGCAGCTTCGACAGGAAGGGCGGCGTGGGCAGCTTCGCTTGCTTGCTCGCGAAATAGTCGTCCACGTGCAGGAGCAGTTCGTAGTCGCCGGCCTGATACGATTCGCCGATCAGCAACGGATCGTCGGAACGGCCGTTGGCGTTGGCGGTGACGGTGCGAATGAGTTTGTAGCGCTCCCCATCCAGCCTGGAGAAGTCGATGCGCAGACCCGTGGCGGGTGCGCCATGGAAGGTGTCCAGCGCATGTACCGTCAACCGCGGGCTCACGCCCTGCAGCACGATCGGCCCGCTCGCCTGAGCCGGCGCCGGCGTTTGCGCGGCCGCGCCGGCAGGCAGCAGCGTCGCGGCGCCGAGCGCGAGGCCCGAAAGCGCAAACTGCCTGCGCGCAGGCTTCAACAAGTCTTCTTTTGCCATCAGTTACTCCTTCAGGTTTGCCGATGCGGGACGCTGTAGATAGTCATCCGTTCACAAGCGCCTCGATACGCTTGCGGGTAATGATTTCGATCTGATCGAGCGCCGCGCGGCGCTCGGCTTCGGTAGGCTGCGCGGTGCGGGCGCGCATCGCCTCGAAGATTTGCTGCCTGGTGTTGTTGCGTACGGCGATGATGAACGGGAAGCCATGGCGCTCACGGTAAGCACGGTTCAATCGGTGCATTTCATCGCGCTCCGCGCTGGTCAGCGCATGCAGCCCCACGCTGCTCTGCTCGCCGGTAGACTCGGTCGTCATCGTGCCGGCCTGCGCCTCACGGCCGGCCAGTTCCGGATGACCGCAGAGGAAAGCGAGTTTGCGTTGCTCCGGCGCCTCGCGGACCACTTCCAGCATCGCGGCATGCAGCGCCTCCACGCTGGCAAAGGGGCGCCGGGACCATGCCGTTGCCGCGACCCATGGTGAGTTCTCGAATGCCGGTCCGAGTACGGCGACGAAGGCGTCGCGATCCATCGCATTGAGCGCGGCAAGATCGACTGCATTCGCGGCGGTTGACATGGATCGGGCTTTTCCTTCGAACTGCGGCGGACGGGTCAGTGGGCAAGCGCAGGGGTGCCGACCGGCTGTTTGCCGAATGCCGGCACAAAAGCGAGGATCAGCACCGTGGCGCAAATCTCGACGGCCGCGACGACGTAAAGGCCCGGTGCGAGGCTGCCCGTCACCGTCTTTATAACGCCCAGCATCCACGGCGCGCCAAAGCCGGCCAGGTTGGCGATCGAATTGATCAGCGCCACGCCGCCCGCGGCCGCCGTGCCGGCAAGGAAACGGTTCGGCATCTGCCAGAAAACCGGGATGGCGCTCATCGTCCCTACAATGGAAAGCGTGAGCGCCAGCAGCACGAGGGCAGCGCTCTGGTTCAGGGACATTGCGACGACCAGCAGCGATCCGGCGCCCAGTGCTGCAGCCAGCGCGCAATGGTAGCGCGATTCCTGATGCCGGTCGGAATGATAGCCGTTCGCGATCATGCCGGCCGCTCCGAAGAGATAGGCGGCCGCCATGATCCAGCCCACGGCCAGCGGGTTCGTGAAGCCGACTTCCTTGACCAGCGTCGGGCCATAAAATGTCAGCGACGAGTTGGCCGCGATGATGCAGAAGAAGATCAGGATCAGCAGCCATATTCTGGCGTCCCTGAGCGCGGCCAGCATGCCGTGTTCGCGGTGGCCGAGCAATTGACGGTCGCGTTCCATGTCGTCGAGCACCATGTCGCGCTCCCGCGCGGTCAGCCACCGCGCTTCTTCAGGCCGATCCGTCAGGTAGAAGAACGTGACGATGCCGGCGATCACCGAGGGAATGCCTTCCGACAGCAATACCCATTGCCAGCCAGCCCATCCATTGACGCCGTGCATACCGTTCATGATGGTGCCCGCCAGCGGCCCGCCGATCACACCGGCAAAGGCGGAGGCCGACATGAACATGCCAAAGGCCGTGGCGCGCCGGTCATTGGGGAACCAGTACGTCAGATACAGGATGATGCCCGGGTAGAAGCCGGCTTCGAATACACCAAGCAGGAACCGGAGCGCGTAAAACATTGCGGGCGTCTGCACAAACATTGTCGCCACCGACGTCAGGCCCCAGCCGATCGTGATGCGCATGATGGTCTTTCGGGCGCCGATCTTCTGCAGCAGCAGGTTGCTTGGCACCTCGAAGAAAAAGTAGCCGAGAAAGAAGATGCCGGCGCCGAAGCCATAGACCGCCTCGCTCCATTTCAGGTCGTCGAGCATCGTCAGCTTGATGAAGCCGATGTTGACGCGATCGATCCATGCCAGGATCCACAGCAGCATCAGGAAGGGCACCAGACGCTGGAATATCTTGCGATATGCGCCGTCCAGTTCGGTCGTTGCCTGAGGAGCCATGTTCATCCCCTGTTGCAGCGCGCCGGAGCGAAGCCGACGCCGTATCGGAACAATGCTTTAACCGTTCAATGCGTTTAGCAATTTCCGTGCCGTCGGGCGCGTTTGTCGTGGCAGGCGGCGGACCACCGGCCTTAAGCAAATGGCGATGACCACGCGACGGTGAGCGCGAAGAACATATGCGTTTTCAGTATGTTAGAAACCTTCAGCGGGACGCAATTTGATTTGCGTGATCGGGCCGCCGACAAACGGTCACGCGGCCCCTCGTTTGTTTTGGATTTCAACGATAGTTTATTCAGGCCCATCGATTCGAAGGGGCTGAAGAGGCCAACACACATGACCATCCGCCTGCATCGCGGCGATCTGACCGACCTGTCGCGCTATACCGGTTCGGTAGCGATCGACACCGAGACCATGGGCCTGCATCCGCACCGCGACCGGCTCTGCGTGGTGCAGCTGTCCGGCGGCGACGGCAGCGCGGATGTGGTGCAAATCGCGAAAGATCACGGCGATGCGCCGAACCTCAAGGCGTTACTGGCCAATCCCGGCATCACAAAAATTTTTCACTTCGCGCGGTTCGATCTCGCAGCCCTTTACGCCGCGTTCGGCGTGATGGCCCAGCCGGTGTACTGCACCAAGATCGCGTCCCGGCTGTGCCGCACCTATACCGACCGTCACGGCCTCAAGGATCTGGTGCGCGAATTGCTCAATATCGATATGTCGAAGCAGCAGCAGTCGAGCGACTGGGGTTCGCAGACGTTGAGCGACGCGCAGCTCGCCTATGCGGCGTCAGACGTGCTGCATCTGCACTCCTTACGCGAGCGCCTCGACATCATGCTCGCGCGCGAAGGCCGCACCGAACTCGCACAGGCGTGTTTTCAGTTCCTGCCGACGCGGGCGAAGCTCGACCTGCAGGGGTGGCCCACCGAAGACATTTTCGCGCATTCGTGAGGAAGACAACCGCGGTGTCCCGGCTCTGCGGAGCGGCATGAAGGATGCCGCACCGCGTCCGGGACACCATGTAGCAATTGTTTGGGGCTATTCGCCCCGTTTCGGTCACACTGATCGTTCTGGTAAGGCTGCATTATTAGGCATTTCAGCGTAGATTATCCGGATCAGGTTAACGCGCTTCGGAGCAGCGGTGCAGGTTCAGAACCCAACCCTTCAAGCTGGAATGGACGCGCGGTTTGCCATCGCCGCGCGCCACAGCCGGATGGTGCGGGTGCTGCGCGTTGCGGTGCCGGCGGTGGTGGGCGTGTCGATGGCCGGCCTGATCGCGATATCGATCTTCAATCCGTTTCGCGCTTTGATGAAACAGCTGCCGCTCGACATGGACAACCTGGTGGTGTCCGGCACCAAGATCACCATGGAATCACCGCACATGTCCGGCTTCTCGCCGGATCAGCGGCCCTATGAAGTCTGGGCGAAAACCGCGACCCAGGATCTCACCGATCCGGATCACGTGGAGCTGAACGCGCCGCGCGCCAAGGTCCTGATGGAAGACCGCTCGACGGTGACCATGGACGCGCGCACCGGCCTGTTCGATACCAAGGCGAATCTGCTGGACCTGCGCAAGGATATCTTCCTGCAGTCCTCCACCGGCTATGAAGCGCGCCTGTCGCAGGCGTTGCTTGATATCGGCAAAGGCACTGTGACCTCGGAGGAACATGTCGATGTCAAATTGCTCAACGGAACGCTCAGCGCCGACCGCTTGCGAATCACCGAGAAAGGCGACCTCGTTCGATTCGAAGGCAACGTGGTGATGAACCTGATCATGGACAGTCCCGATCCCGCTCCGGCGGCCGCCGAGCCCGAGCCTGAGCCGGCTCCTGTACAACCTGCCAAAGCGCGGCCATTACCGGCCAAGCGCGCCAACGCGAAATGAAATTGAAAATGATTTTTTTCCACCGCGGACCCCCGGTTAGGCGCCTGGTGTGCGGACTGTGCGCAGGCTCGATGGCGCTCGCCCTGATCGGCGAAGCCGGCGCACAAAGCGCGGTAAAGGGCGTGCCCAACGCCATGCAGGGCTTTTCGCAAAACCGCGACCAGCCGATCCAGATCGAAGCGGCGTCGCTGGAGATGCGCGACAAGAAGAAGGAAGCGACCTTCGCCGGCAATGTGAAGGTGGTCCAGGGCGACACCATCATGACCTCGAAGTCGCTGGTGGTGTTCTACGACCAGGCTGCGGCGGCCGCGCCGGCCCCCGCCGCGCCCAAAGGCGCAAAAACGGGCCCGATCCAGTCGGCAACGCCGGGACCCGGCGGCAGCTCGTCGATTCGGCGGCTGGAGGCCAGGGGCAGCGTGGTCGTCACCCAAAAGGATCAGATCGTGACCGGCGAGACCGCGATCTTCGACACCAAGGCCAATCAGGTCACCATGCAGGGCGGCGTGGTTCTCACGCAAGGTCAGAACGTACTGCGCGGCGACCGCCTCGTGGTGGACATGACAAGCGGGGTGTCGCGCGTCGAATCCGACACCGGACGCGTACAGGGCCTGTTCCAGTCGTCGGGCGGGGGCACCCCTGCGATACCGGGCATGTCGGGGCTCGGCGGGACGCCTGCTCCGGCGCCCGCGCCGGCAACGCCCTCCGCAAATAAACCGAAGTAAGATCAACGGGTTGCTAAATTGAGCCGGGCGCCGAGGTTGAACCGGCCGGCAGCAGCCTGTATCTACCGCACGGCTTGCGGATGCGATCCGTAAAGTATTTTCCGGCAAGCTGGAATCCGGTTGGGCGCAGGACAATGCTCCATTTCAATCACATGCGCGTATTCCGGCCGCAAAACCGTTGACCGTTTTCGCCCATTTCGCGGTAGCGTTCCACGGGGGACAAGGCTGCCTGCGCCAATCGAATCGCCGCGGCGGTAGCCGCGGATCATCGTGAAAGGCTGAGCGAAGCGGGGATGGTGGATTTACTCGGCATGTTCCGCAGGCGCGCTCCCAAACGCGGCCCGCCAGGGTTTGCGCGGTCGCACCCGGACATCACCGCGCTCGGCGACAATATCGGCGACCTGCTCACCCAGCCGGTGCGGGACGCACCGCCGATTGCGCGCGAGGCGCCGCGCGACATTCCGGCACCGAAGGCGCCGCAGGCCGAAAAACCTCGCCCGCGCGCCGCCGCCAATGGCGCGTCCGCCCCTCGCCTTGCCACCAAGGCCGGCTACCTGGCTGTGCATAGCGTGGAAAAGAGTTTTGGGTCGCGGCAGGTGGTTCGCGGCGTCAGCATCTATGTCCGCCGTGGCGAGGCGGTCGGTTTGCTGGGGCCGAACGGGGCCGGCAAGACCACGGTGTTCTACATGATCACCGGCCTGATCAAAGCCGATCGCGGCACCATCGAACTCGATGGCCACGACGTCACCAAGCTGCCGATGTATCAGCGCGCCCGGCTCGGCATAGGCTATTTGCCGCAGGAAGCATCGATCTTTCGCGGCCTCACGGTGGAGCAGAATATTCGCGCCGTGCTCGAAGTGGTCGAACCCTCAAAGAAAAAACGCGAGGCCGAACTGAACTCGCTGCTGGATGAGTTCAACATCGCAAGACTGCGTAAAACGCCATCAATCGCGCTGTCCGGCGGCGAGCGGCGCCGCGTCGAAATTGCCCGCGCGCTGGCGACGCGGCCGAACTACATGCTGCTCGACGAACCCTTCGCCGGCATCGATCCGATCGCGGTGGGCGACATTCAGGATCTTGTACGCCATCTTACCAATCGCGGCATCGGCGTATTGATCACCGACCACAATGTCCGCGAAACGCTGGGACTGACCGACCGCGCCTACATCGTCTATGCCGGTGAAATTCTGACCGAGGGCAATCCGGACGAGATCGTCAGCAACCCGGATGTACGGCGTCTTTACCTTGGCGAGGAATTCCGCCTCTAACCCAAATTTACAATTCGTCAAGCCGTGTACATCGGCTTTCGACTAGTTTAAGCAAGAATCGGACCATTAAGTGGTTCGGTTCTTGCTTAACGGTACTCCGGTATATGGCGCTTTCGCAAAGATTAGAGTTCCGCCAGTCGCAGTCGCTGGTGATGACGCCGCAGCTGATGCAGGCGATCAAGCTGCTGCAACTATCGAATCTCGATCTGGCGGCCTTTGTCGAGGACGAACTGGAGCGCAACCCACTGCTCGAGCGCGGCAATGAAGGCACCGAGCCACCGGTGCGGGGCGAACCTCCGCCGGAGCGTGCTGAATTCTCCGACCGCGACGAGCCCGGTCCCGGCTTCAGCGATGACAGCGGCGGTGACCGGTCCGAAATGGCGAATGGGGCCGCCAGCGACGGTTTCGAGCCGGTCCAGGAAGAGTGGCTGAACCGCGATCTCGGCAGCCGCGCCGAGATCGAGCAGACGCTGGACACCGGCCTCGACAACGTGTTTTCCGAGGAGCCTGCGGAGGCCGCCGCGCGCACCGCGCAGGACGCAGCACCCACCGCCTACACCGAGTGGGGTGGCGGAGCATCGAACGACGACAGCTACAACCTCGAAGCCTTTGTCGCCGCCGAGATCACGCTTGGCAGCCATCTCGCCGAGCAACTGGCGGTGGCCTTTACGGCCCCGGCGCAGCGCATGATCGGGCAATACCTCATAGATCTCGTGGACGAGGCGGGCTATCTGCCGCCGGACCTTGGCCAGGCCGCGGAGCGGCTCGGTGCGTCGCCCAAGGATGTCGAGGCGGTGCTCGCCACCTTGCAGAAATTCGATCCGCCCGGCGTCTGCGCGCGGGGTTTGAGCGAATGCCTCGCGATCCAGTTGCGCGAACTCGACCGTTATGACCCCGCCATGCAGGCGCTGGTCGAACATCTCGATCTGGTGGCGAAGCGCGATATCGGAAATCTGCGAAAAATCTGCGGCGTCGACGATGACGATCTTGCCGACATGATCGGCGAGATCCGGCGGCTCGATCCGAAGCCGGGCTTGAAATTCGGCTCGGCGCGCATGCAGACCGTGGTGCCGGATGTCTACGTGCGGCCCGGACCCGACGGCGGCTGGCATGTCGAACTCAACAGCGACACCCTGCCGAGGGTGCTGGTCAACCAGGTCTATTATTCCGAACTGTCGAAGACCATCCGCAAGGACGGCGACAAATCCTATTTCACCGACTGCCTGCAGAACGCCACATGGCTGGTGCGCGCGCTCGATCAGCGCGCCCGCACCATTCTCAAGGTCTCGACCGAAATCGTGCGCCAGCAGGATGGCTTTTTCACCCACGGCGTGGCCCATCTGCGCCCGCTCAATCTCAAGGCGGTGGCGGACGCGATCCAGATGCACGAATCGACGGTGTCGCGCGTCACTGCCAACAAATACATGGCGACTAATCGCGGCAGTTTTGAATTGAAGTATTTCTTCACCGCGTCGATCGCGTCCGCAGATGGCGGCGAAGCCCATTCCGCCGAAGCCGTTCGTCACCACATCAAGCAGTTGATCGACGGCGAAAGCCCGGCAGTGATCCTGTCGGACGATACCATCGTGGAACGATTGCGCGAGGCGGGCATTGATATTGCCCGCCGCACCGTGGCGAAATACCGCGAGGCGATGCGCATTCCGTCCTCGGTGCAGCGCCGCCGTGATAAACAGAGCATGCTCGGCAATGCACTTTCGGCGCCCGCCGTACCTTCCGACCGGTCCCGCGACACTGCACCGGCTTGATCGGCAACCGCCAATCTGGATACTGACTTTCCACCCTTGATGAAACGAGGCATGTCATGACTGTACGGGTCTCGGGCAAAAGCATCAGCGTCGGCGAAGCGCTGCGCGGGCGCGTCAGCGAACGCACCGACGAAGTCCTGCGCAAATATTTCGACGGCAATTATTCCGGCCATATCACGCTGAGCAAGGACGGCTTCGGCTTCCGCACCGACTGCTCGCTGCATCTGGATTCGGGGATCACGCTAGAGGCGGAGTCCAACGCGGCCGATGCCTATGCCAGCGCCGATCAGGCACTGCTGCAGATCGAAAAGCGCCTGCGCCGTTACAAGAGCCGGCTCAAGGATCGCTCCGCCCGCAAGACCCACGCGGCGGCCGTTGCCATCGCGGAGATGAGCATGCCTACGCTGGATGCGCCGAGCTACGTCATCGAGGCGCCGGCGTCCGACGGCGAGGACGAGGTAACCGCTTACAACGCGGTGATCATCGCCGAGGCCACCACGTCGCTGAAGCGGTTGTCGGTCAGCGAGGCGGTGATGGAGCTGGATCTCACCGGCGTCTCCGTCATCGTCTTCCAGCATGGCAGCAGCGGGCGGGTGAACATCATCTACCGGCGGCCGGACGGCAATGTAGGCTGGGTCGATCCGCCGGTGGTGAACCCCGGTGGTTAAGACCGGACCAGCATTGACGCCCCCCGAGGGGGTGCCTATAAGTCCGCCGCCTTGCCGGGCCGGCCTGGAATTTAAGGAATTGGCACTGGTTTTGCGTTAGATATGGGCGCAATTCCGTTCCGAAACGTTTCCCGCTTGACGCCGCCGCCTGTAAGCCTATTTCACAACCGGACCGATAACTTCACCTCGGAAGCCCCATGACGATTACCGATCTGGTCGCGCCCGAGGCGATACTCCCGGCGTTGAAAGTCAACAGCAAGAAGCAGGCGCTGCAGGAACTGGCGGCGCGCGCCGCGGCGCTGACCGGGCAGAACGAGCGGTCGATCTTTGAAGTCTTGCTGCAGCGCGAGAAGCTGGGCACCACCGCGGTCGGCTATGGCGTCGCCATCCCGCACGGCAAGCTGCCGAAGCTGGAAAAGCTGTTCGGCCTGTTCGCCCGGCTGGAGCGCCCGATCGATTTCGAGGCGATGGACGGCCAGCCGGTCGATCTCACCTTCCTGCTGCTGGCCCCGGAAGGCGCCGGCGCCGATCATCTCAAGGCGCTGGCACGGATCGCGCGTCTCTTGCGCGACCAGGACGTCGCCAAGAAACTGCGCGCCTCGCGCGACGCCCAGGCGATCTATTCGGTGCTGGCGCTGCCGCCGGCGAGCGCAGCGTAGGCGGCGCTCATTCATCGCCGGGCTACGGCGGTACACCGACCTATGGTACAAGCGAGCCATGAAGAGGTCTGAAGCACTCAGGAAGCTGAACAGCTATGCCGGCGCCATCAAGGCGCTGGGCGCGACTTCGCTTTACCTATTCGGTTCAACGGCTCGCAACAAAGCCAACGCCAACAGCGATATCGACCTTTTCGTAGACTACGACCCGCGGGGCCGCTTCAGCGCCCTGGATCTGGTGGCAGCCAAACGGCTGCTCGAAGAGGGTCTTGGCATCGAGGTGGATCTCACCACGCGCAAAGGGCTCCATCCGTTGATTCGCGAAAAGGTCGAGGCCGAGGCAACGCGGGTTTTCTAGATGGCTACGCGCTCGCCTCTGCTGCGTATCCACGACATGCTCGAAAGCATTCGAGGGATCGAAAAAGCCATCGCAGGAAAGACCTTCCGTGACTACGAGCCTTTTTGGCTGTTGCGCTCAGCCATCGAGCGCGGCATCGAGGTGATTTCCGAAGCCAGCCGTCGATGCCTCGATCATCTGGAGGGCTGTCAAGAATGATTTACCGCCGCTCAAGGATGCCTTGCTCGCGCTAAAGACTTCCCTGGAATAGCAACGATGTGCGGTGCCGCCGGAATAGCTGGATCAACTCGCGGCGCAGGTCTTCGAACAGATGCGCGGGCGCCTCCCCGATAAGATCGAGCACGCGCGCCCGCGTATCGCAAATTCAATCTGTGCTTCGTTCGCGCGTTCAGTGAACGCTGACCGCCTGCAGTTCGTTGCTCCATGCATTGGCGACTGCCGCTTCGCGGCTGTCGGTCAGCATGATCGGAGTGCCGTCGGCGGCATGCAGCGCGAACAATTTCAGGCCCGGTGCGATCTTCGGCGCCTGGGGAAAGAGCCCCGGCACGTCCTCGGAACGGATCTGCTTCACATAGGCGAGTTGCCCCTCGCCCAGGGTCGCCAGCGCCTCGGTGGAGACGCCATTCGGCTCGTACACAACATCAGCTTCAGTCATGGTCTCGACTCCTCATGTCAGTTAAGCGGTCGAGTCCGCTACTCGTTCCATTCACAGGTGCATGACCTGTTCCGGGTCATGCATTATTCGTGCTCATTGATAGCAATTGTCTTAACGACCTTTTCAGGCTCCGGCCTTGCAAGGTCGATCGACAACAGCCCGTTTTTTAGGTCCGCGCCCAGCACCTGCATCCCCTCCGCCAGCACGAAGGTGCGCTGGAAGTGGCGCGCGGCGATGCCGCGATGGATGTATTGCCGGGCCTTGTCGTCCTGCTGGCGGCCGCGGATCACAAGCTGGTTTTCCTCAATGGTTACATCGAGTTGGTCGCGGGTAAAGCCCGCCACCGCCAGCGTGATCTGGAGCCGTTCGGGCTGGCCGTTGTTACGGTCGCAGCGCTCGATGTTATAGGGAGGATAGCCGTCGGCGCCCTTGACGACGCGATCGAGCGCACGCTCGATTTCGTCGAATCCCAACAGGAACGGACTGGATAACGAAGGAACACGAGACATTACAAAGTCCTCTCGAAGCGACTTTGAGGGGCCCTTGCGGCGCCCCATGGCGACCGGCCGGCGGTTTTGCCGTCCGGTCAACAGCCAATATGGGCATGATTTGCGCAGGCTTCAAGCGGGCGTAAACCCGCGGAAAGTACCCGTCAGGCCGCGACGGGCTTGAAGATAATCTGCCCGCGATCCGATTTTTTGGCCCGCTTTGGCCGTGGCCGGGAAATAATCTCCACGTCCAGGTCGAACGCCGTAAGAAAAGCCATCAGGCGCTCAATCGAATATTCGCGGAAATTCCCTTTGAACAGTCGAGACACCTCCGGCTGGGAAATGCCCATAACCTCTCCCGCCTTGCCTTGGGTGAGCTTGCGCGCATTGGTCAACCGATAAAGTTCGGCCACGATCTGCGCCTTCAAAAAGTGACTGTCGGCGGCAGGCAGACCCAAGTCGGCAAAAATATTGTCGCCGCCTTCATGCACTTCGATCCCGGCAGTCATTCATTGCTCTCCTGCTTCGTTCGTGCGGTGTGGTCGGCCTCGGCATCCTTCAGGCGCCGCTTGATCAGATCGATGTCGCTTTGCTGCCCTGCTTCGATTTCTTCTTGAAAGCGTGCAGAACATAGACGGCGGAGGCCAAACGCACCGTGTAAACGGCCCGATAGGTGTCTCCGTCGAAGTCGTCGATTAATTCCACTGTGCCGCCGCCCAATCCCTTGAGCAACTTCGCCGAGGGCGGATGCTGGCCCGTCTGCGCCAGGAATAGTTCGAATCCGAAACTGTCACCTTCGGTGGAAAATCTCGAAAGTCTTTCCGGCTGGAGCCAACCCACCTGAGTAGTCGTGAGGAACGTGGCAGCCTTTCCATTAGCCTGAATATGAGTATATGCTCATCGAGGTCAAGTGTGTAAAGGTCAAGCGTGTCGTTGGCGTGAAATTGATCCGCGAGTTCGGAGCTGATCAAAGATCGATCCGGCTGCGGCCGTCGGCGCTGAACAGATGCAGCTTGTCGCGCGGCGCGGTGGCCCGGATGCGCTGGCCGATCGCCGGCGCCTCGGTTCCTGGAATGCGCACGATGACTTCGCCGGGCGGCAGCTCGCCTGGCTTGGCGCTGACCGTCGGCGCGTCGCCTGGCTGCGAGCGGAGACCGTAGACATAGGTTTCCGCACCGACGCGCTCGATCGCTTCGACGGTCAGGTCTAGTGCGAGGCCGTCCGGCGGTGAGTCGCTGGAAATCAGGAGGTCTTCCGGGCGCACGCCCAAAATGCCGTTGCCGTCCGGGGCCTGAAAGCCGCCGGCGTCGCGCAGCGGCATCAGGTTCATCGGCGGCGCGCCGATGAAGGAGGCGACGAACGTCGTGGCCGGTTTCTGGTAGATATCGAGCGGATTGCCGAGTTGCTCGACCCGGCCGCCATTCATCACCACCAGGATATCGGCCAGCGTCATCGCCTCGAGCTGGTCGTGGGTGACGTAGATCGACGTGGTCTTCAGGCGGCGCTGCAATTTGCGGATTTCGACCCGCATGGCGATGCGCAGCTTGGCGTCGAGGTTGGACAGCGGCTCGTCGAACAGAAACACCTTTGGCTGCCGCACGATGGCGCGTCCCATCGCGACGCGCTGGCGCTGGCCGCCGGACAGTTGCCGCGGCTTGCGCTGCAGCAGCGCGCCGAGCTCGAGGATTTTCGCGGCCTCATTGACCCGTGTGTCGATCTCGGCCTCCGGCATGTGGCGGTTGCGCAGGCCATAGGCCATGTTGTTGTAGACGCTCATATGCGGATAGAGCGCGTAGTTCTGGAACACCATCGCGATATCGCGCTCGGCCGGTTCGATCTCGTTGACGATGCGGCCGCCGATGTCGATCTTGCCGGAGGTCGTTGTCTCCAGCCCCGCGATCATGCGCAGCAATGTGGACTTGCCGCAGCCGGAAGGCCCCACCAGCACGCAGAACTGGCCGTCGCCGACATCGAGGCTGATGCCCTTGATGGCCTCGAAACCGCCGGCGTAGGTTTTGCGGACATCTGTCAGCGTGACGTTGGCCATCGTGCCCTATTTCTCCGTCTCGACCAGGCCGCGCACGAACAGGCGCTGCATGAACACCACCACCGCGACCGGCGGCACCATGGCGAGGACCGCGGTAGCCATCGCCAGTTGCCATTCAGCCAGCTCGTCGGTCGTGGTCAGCATTTTCTTGATACCGGTCACGATGGTCTGCATCGAATCCTGCGTGGTGATCAGCAGCGGCCACAGATACTGGTTCCAGCCATAGATGAACTGGATCACGAACAGCGCGGCGATGGTGGTGACCGACAGCGGCAGCAGCGTATCCTTGAAAAACTGGAACGGACCGGCGCCGTCGATCTTGGAGGCCTCCAGCAGTTCGTCGGGAATGGTCATGAAGAACTGCCGGAACAGCAGCGTGCCGGTCGCGGATGCGATCAAGGGCAGGATCAGTCCCGCATAGGTGTCGAGCATATGCAGGTCCGCCACCACCTTGTAGGTCGGATAGATGCGCACCTCGACCGGCAGCATCAGCGTGACGAAGATGATCCAGAACGCGGTCTGGCGGAACCGGAAGCGGAAATACACCACCGCATAGGCGGACAGGATCGAAATGAAGATCTTGCCCACCGCGATGCCGATGGCGGAGATGAACGAATTCATCAGCATGTGGCCGACCGGCTCGCGGCTGGTGCGCGAGCCGCCGACGAACACGGCCCGGTAGTAGTTTTCCAGCGCGTGGCCGCCCGGCGACAACGGCATGTTGCCGCCAACCACGGTCGCAGCGTCATGGGTCGAGGCGATCAATGCGAGATAGACCGGAAAGGCGACGATGAACACGCCGAAGGTGAGAATGGCGTAGGCGACGATATCGTTCCAGGGGCGATGCTCGACCATCAGTACTGCACCCTGCGCTCGACATAGCGGAACTGGATGGCGGTCAGCGCGATGACGATCACCATCAGCACCACCGATTGCGCCGCCGAGCCGCCGAGGTCGCCGCCGAGCCGGCCGTCGGCATAGACCTTGTAGACCATGGTGGTGGTCGCACCCGCAGGTCCCCCGCCGGTCACCGCGTCGATGATCCCGAACGTATCGAAGAAAACATAGACGATGTTCACCACCAGCAGGAAGAAGGTGGTTGGCGAAAGCAGCGGAAAGGTGATGGTCCAGAACCGCCGCAACGGGCCGGCGCCGTCGATCGCGCCGGCCTCGAGCACGCTTTTGGGAATCGACTGCAGGCCTGCGAGGAAGAACAGGAAGTTGTAGGAAATCTGTTTCCACACCGCGGCCATCACCACCAGAGCCATGGCGTGATTGCCGTTCAGCAGCGGATTCCAGTTAAAACCCATGATGCGCAGCGGCCGCGCCAGCGTGCCGAGCGAGGGATGGAACATGAAGATCCACAGCACGCCGGCCACCGCGGGCGCCACCGCGTAAGGCCAGATCATGAACGTCTTGTAGGCCGGCGCTGCCTTAAGGTTCTTGTCGGCCTGGGTCGCGAACAACAGCGCGATACTGAGCGACAGCGCCGCGACCAGAGATGAAAACACCGCCGTCGTCAGCATCGCCTTGTAATATTCGGGCTGCGCGAACAGCGACTGGTAATTTTCCAGCCCGACGAACTCCGAAACCAGCCCGAACGCATCCTCGCGCAGGAACGACTGCCAGACCGCCTGGCTCGCCGGCCAGTAGAAAAATACGACTGTTATGATCAGCTGCGGAACGAGCAGCAGGTACGGAAGCAGCTTGCTGTTGAATACGGCAGACTTTTCCATCTACGAATACTCCGTCTTCCTCGCGCAACGGCTACGCCGTTGTCGCGGGAGGAGCCGCGCACTTGCGCGGCGTCTCGAAGGATGGCCGCAAGCGCTTGTGGCCCATCGTTCGAGGCTCGCCGTGAAGAACGGCGAGCACCTCAGGATGACGGGCACGTTGGTCTGGCCGTCAGGCGTGGCGCCAAGAGTCCCCCTCTCGACCGTAAGAACGCCGGGAAGGTCGCTCCGTGCGTGAAGCCACGCTGCCATTTATTTTGCGGTCTTTTCGAAAGTCCGCAACATGGCATTGCCGCGGGTGGTCGCAGCATCGAGGGCGTCCTTGGCGGTTTTCTGCCCGGCGAGCGCGGCCTCGATTTCTTCGGCCCAGATGTCGCGCATCTGCACCATGTTGCCGAAGCGCAGGCCTCGAGAGTTTTCCGTCGGCTCCTTGTTGGTCAGTTCCTTCAGGGGCGTTTCCGGTATGGGATTCTTCTCGTAGAAACCGTCCGCCTTGGTCTTTTCGTAAGCCGCCTTGGTGATCGGCAGGTAACCGGATTCCTGATGCAGCCTGGCCTGGCGGTTGGTGTCGGACAGGAAGGTGAAGAACTTGGCGACGCCCTTGTATTCTTCGGGCTTCTTGCCGCCCATCACCCACAGCGACGCGCCGCCGATGATCGAGTTTTGCGGAGCCCCGGTGACATCGGGATAATACGGCATCGGCGCCGAGGTGAAGTCGAACTTGGCGGTGCCTTTCGCGGTGGCATAGTACCCTGAGGAGGTCAGGAAGATCGCACATTCGCCGGAGCCGAAGCGGCCTTCGCTGGCGTTGGCGCGGCCGGAATAGTCGTAGGTCTTGTCCTTCTGCAGGTCGATCAGGTTCTGCAAATGCTTTACGTGCAGTGGCGAGTTGAACTGCAGCACCGTGTCGAAGCCGTCCAGCCCATTGGCCTTGCTGCCGATCGGCACGTTATGCCACGCCGAAAATTGCTCGATGTTGGCCCACGTCGCCCAGGCATTGGAGAAGCCGCAGGTCGTGTGCCCTGCCGCCTTCAGTTTCTTGGCGGCGTCGAATACTTCCGGCCAGGTTTTTGGAATCTCGGCAACGCCGGCCTTCTTCAACTCGTCCTTGTTGATCCACATCACCATCGACGACGAATTGAAGGGAAACGACAGCATGTCGCCTTTGGCGGTCGAATAGTAGCCGGTGATGGTCGGAAGATACGCCTTCGGATCGAATGGCTCGCCCGCGTCCCTCATCAACTGGTAGACCGGTTTGATGGCGCCGGTGGCGCTCATCATGGTCGCGGTGCCGACCTCGAACACCTGCATGATATGCGGCGCGTTGCCGGCACGGAATGCGGCGATGCCGGCGTTCATGGTGTCGGGATAGCTGCCCTTGTAGGACGGCACCACCTTGTAGTCGCTCTGGCTGGCGTTGAAATCCTCGGCGAGCTTGTTGACGATGTCGTTGTTGCCGCCGGTCATGGCGTGCCACCACTGCAATTCGGTGACAGCATGAGCAGGCAAGGCGAGCGCAACAGTGATTGCCGCAGCAGCGCCGAAGTGTCGGATAGCCATCAAATCCCTCCCGGTTGGATCGTCACCTTCATTTCGCGCGATAACAGCGCCGGATGACGTGCAAATGACCGTATAAGCGAAAGGACGGTAGGGGGGAAGCGCCGGCGGAGGGAAGCGGGAAAATAGGCGGAGGGTCTCGTGTCCCGGGCGCGAGGGGGATTGTGCACATGGCAAACCCAAGAATTTTCTTTTGAATTGCGAAGGTCTGGAGACTCACTCAGGTTGATGGAACCCGATTCCCCAACTGGAGATTCCCTTGGCCGACGAAACGGACCCCGGAGAGCCGCCCAAGATCGGCACCGACAGCAGCCTCGCATATGCCGAGAGCGCAGACACGCCCTTCGTCTACTTTGATGGCGTTGGCTGCCATGGCAGTTCCCATGGCATAGTTGAAATAGAGTTGGCCGCTCGCATTATGTCGCCGACCAGTGACGGCGGCGTTCAAGTGCAGTTTGTCCCCACCGGGCGACTGCGGTGCAGCCTCGCTGCTGCTGCTTCGTTGCGAAACTCTATCGACGCCTCGCTAAAGATGGCGGAGCAGCCGCAGCAGCAGCAGCCACCCGCCGCTACGTCGAAGCTGAACTAGGTTCAATGAGATCAACCCTATGTGCGCGAAGTATCGAAGGCGGTCATCTACTGTCATGGGCGGGAAGCTCCGAACCGGCATGGCATGGTTCGAGCCGCAGGAATATGCGCGCATTCTCGAAATCATGAACTACCCGTCCGATATGTCCCGGGACTACGACCGATGGCGCGAAGTCGCTGAGAATAGCGCGCGCAGCGGCAAGCGAGCCGGGCGTTTCATCGTTAGGGTCGTAGTCCACCCGGAGGAATTTGTCGAATGGTGCGCTTCCAAGGCTGTCCAGCCAATAGTGGTGCCATCAACGGTTTCGTTTACCAGCGGGCTACGGGCCATGGTGCCTAGGCATTCTTTCGCGCCTTCGGCTTCTTCGGCGGATTGCTCAGCTTTTGCCGGGCGATCTTGCCCAGCTTCTCGCTGGAGTGCTTTTCGTCGTCGTCCGTTTCGAGATCGCGGGCGGCTTGACTTCTCAATTTGACCTTTGGCCTTAGACATGCCCGTTGCCTTTGTCGCGTACATCGATGAATCCGGCGATACCGGACTGAATCTAGTCAAAAAACCGGACGACCCGAAAGGGGCGACCGAATGGCTTGTTCTGTCGGCCTTCGTTGTAAGGGCCGTAAACGATCCAAAGATGGTCACTTGGAGAGATGACGTTCAAACCAAGTTTACTAGCCAGCGGTCCGATTTGCATTTCAACAGGTTGTTGCCCTTCAAAAAAGAGCTGGTTTGTTCGGCCTTGGCGACGAAGACCGCAAAAGGCTTCGTCGTGATGTCCAACAAAAAGAATATCGAGAAATACAGAAACCCGCGCCTAGACGCTGACAATAAGGCTTGGATTTACTGGTTTCTTGCGCGCTTGTTGCTTGAGCGAGTCACCGCGCTTTGCGCCCAATGTGTGCCGGAAGAACGTAAGGGCCAAGACAAACTTCGAATCATATTCTCACGGCGCGGCGACCTTACCTACAAGGATTTTACGAACTACCTTTTGAAGATGTACTACGATCAAGGTAACCAGGTTCTAGGCTACAAAGAATTGGATTGGTCTGTTATCGACTTCGAGGAGATTTACGCTCACGACCACGGTGACAAAGCAGGGCTTCAATTGTCCGACGTGATCGCTGGCGCTTTCTTTCAGGCGGTTGAACTGAATAGAGGTGCGCAAACCGAGTGCGACCCCTGCTACGCGAAACTTCTGAAGCCGCTGATGCACCACAATGGAAAACGTTGGTATCTCGGCTTCGGCGTTAAGCCGATGCCGATGCTTCCTGAAATGGATCTCACTGATCCGCAGAAACAGATTTTCACGTCCTACGGAGCAAATGCGAAAAGTTGGCAAAAAAAGTGAGCAGGCCCCTAGCTCCTATTACAATCCCTTTGAGGGGATCATTGCCTCGCGCGATTGGAGACTCGGAGTAGTTCTAGCGCTGCCTGCTCAAATCACAATATAGCTGATTCAGCCTTTAGAATCAAGGATTTCTAAGCCTTTGAACGGAATCGTCTTTTAGAAAGGTATGGCGCGATCGCGGTTGCTGTAACGGAAATCAAATTCCGCCAGATAGCTGTGCAGATGCTTCTCGCCGCAGTGCTGGTAGACGCCTTTCATGCCGCGTTTGAAGATCGAATAGAAGCCTTCAACCGTGTTCGTGCCGATCTCGCCGCGAGCGTATTCCTTTTTCGCGTGATGCACCGCGCCGTGAGCCAAAATAGCTTTGGGCGTCCGCATCGGTACTTCAACGGACTGCTTTAGCGGGACATATATTGTTTAGGCACACCCTCATGGGTGAAGCCAGCGCTTTTTCGGCCTAGTCGATAGAAAACATATTTCCTAGCAAAAAAGAAATCGTAAGGCCCATCGTCATCGGCGCTGACGTTATTGTCGAAAAGGAAGTTACCATAAATCCAGAGAAACTTTTTTCCTTCCCGAATTTCACACCGCTGCTCCTCGTTTAGGGTGACAGTGTACCCCTCGCGCTGGATAGAACGCGGTCGGCCCCGTATCAAGAGCGCGCGCTCAGGGAATGTATCGTGAGTTTCCGCGTTGGCCCGATCTTGGGGAAGCGCAATCGCAACCATATAGCCAAGTTGCACTCCATAAATGAGGGCAGCCATTTCGCCGTGGTTCTCAAAGCGAACGTCCAGCAAACATTCTTCTGGGATAGAGTTTTCCGAAATGAGTTCTTGCGGAGCGTCAAGCCGCCTCAAAAACATTTCGTAAGACATGTACGGACGCTGGGCTTGCAGAGCAGCCTCTATCTGCCGCTTCCCAGCAAAATATAGCGCGCAGGTCGCTATCCAAAGCAGTATTGTCGAGACCGCCAGAACGAGTGTGTACACCGCCACAGGGTCTTCGGTTGTCCATTCCCAGTAGCGTTCAAGGATTGTTTTCTGCTCGCGGTGTGTTGCGGCAGGTTGCTGTTGGGCCGTTGTGTGGTGAGAAGCCAGCCCGGCTTGAAAGACTAAAAAGCCGAACAGCGCCAGAAACGCTAGGCCGACAGCGGCAATCTTAGCCCGTTTCAGCATTGCAACCCCAGCCGCTAAATCTCGTCCAACACTACCCCTTCAAGTTCCAGCGCCGCAAGGCAGGCCAGAAGACCTCGTAGGGAACATCCTCGTTTGAGCTTTGCTTTGATGGAGGCGGGCGATTCGTTCGGCAGACCGTGCTTCAGAGCCGGGACCCCGCTTAAGCAAGAAAGCTTGACCCCGGCTCTGCAGCGCACCGCTCCGCAAGTGCAATGCGCTGCGTCCGGGGCGCGTACTTCAGCGTTTCCGTTCCGGCCCGCAGACCACACCTTTTTCGATCAGCGCGTCGATCTCGCCTTTCGAATACCCGAACTCCGTCAGCACCGCGGTGGCGTGCTCGCTGAATTTCGGCGGCAAGTTGCGCAACGACGCCTTGCTGCGCGCAAAACGGATCGGCGAGGCGACGCCCTTGTACCAGTCCTTTTCGATCACGTCGCCGCGGTGGACGGTGTGGGCGCTGGTCAGCGCCTGGTCGATCGACTGCACCGGTCCGGCCGGCAGGCCGGCGGCGAGCAGGCGATTGCACAGCGGTTCGGCATCGTGCTGGCTGAACACGGCGGCGAGTTCGGCGCGCAGCGCGTCGCGGTTGGCGATGCGATCCTTGTTGCGCGCAAAGCGCGGATCGGTGCCGAGTTCCGGCTTGCCGATTTCTTTTGCGAGCTTGCGGAAGGTGCCGTCATTGCCGACGCCGATGAAGATGTTGTCGGTGCGGGTCGGGAAGATCGCATAGGGTACGAGGTTCGGATGCTCGTTGCCGGTAAGGCTGGGCGGCTTGCCGTGCATGAAATAATTCGCCGCATGCGGATGCATGATGGCGAGGCCGGTTTCGTACAGCGTGGTTTCGAGAAACTGTCCGAGGCCGGATTTCTGCCGTTCCGCCAGCGCCATCAGGATGCCGATCGCGGCGTAAAGCCCGGTGGTGATATCGACCAGCGGCACGCCGATGCGCATCGGCCCGCACTCGGGCGAGCCGGTGGCGGCGATCATGCCGGTCATGGCCTGGATGATGGCGTCGTAACCGGGATTGCCGCCGCGCGGGCCGTCGCCGCCAAAGCCGGAAATCCGGCAATGCACCAGCTTCGGAAATTTCGCCCGCAGCACGTCGTTGCCGATGCCCCATTTGTCCAATGTGCCCGGCTTGAAATTCTCGATCAGGACGTCGGCGTTCTCCAGCATCCTGAGCAGGATTTCGCGGCCGCCTTCCGAGGCGAGATCGAGCCCGATCGAACGCTTGTTGCGGTTGATGCCGACGAAGTAAGCCGCGTCGTCGTCGTGGAATGGCGGTCCCCAGTCGCGCACCTCGTCGCCGGCCGGCGGCTCGACCTTGACCACATCGGCGCCGTGATCGGCAAGAATCTGCGTGCAATACGGCCCGCCAAGCACGCGTGTGAGATCGATCACGCGCAGGCCCGTCATGGCGCCGGGGGAGGGAGCAGTGGTCATGGGTGGTTCTTTGGAGGTGTCATCGCGGTATTAAACATCGGAGCCGCTTTTTCGCAAATGCTCGGCCCCTTCGTCGCTGCGCTCCGTCTTCGCCTTCCGGGCTACGCCGGACACGCTTCGCCTTCGGCGAAGCGTGGTGGAGCCAGGCGGGATCGAACCGCCGACCTCTTGCATGCCATGCAAGCGCTCTCCCAGCTGAGCTATGGCCCCGAACTTTCCCCGCACTTTAGCCGCGCGGGCGGCAAAAACCCTGATCACAAATCAGGGCTGATCTCAAGTCTCCTCGTCGCCCGACACATCGCCAATGATGTCGGTCACGTCCTCGTCGCCCTCTTCCTCGTCGGCGATGAAGGTGGAATCGTCGTCGTCGTCGTCCTCGATGGTCTCGTCGATCTCGATGTCGTCTTCGGACTCCGGCACCACGGCCTTGACCTTGCCGGTATTCTCCTCGGCATCGGCCTCTTCCAGCGGAACCAGCTCTTCGGCCTCGACCGGCTCCGGCGCAGCTTCCGCAGCAGATGCCGCAGCAGCAGCACTCGCGCGCGCCGCCGCATCCGCGCGCGTCCGCGGCGGCGGAATCGGTGCAATCGGCACCACCTCGCCGGTATAGGGCGAGATCACTGGATTCTTGTTGAGGTCATAGAATTTCTTGCCAGTCGTCGGGCAAATGCGTTTGGTTCCGAGATCGGATTTGGCCACGTGTGGAATCCTGGGAATTTTTCGAAAAACGGTGCTTCACTTGGCTAGTTGCACCGCCGCTGTCAATAGCGCTTTGCGATGGAATAGACCGCAGCGTGACGGGGCGTGGCACATGTGTTACCTGCCGCCCGCGCAGAGGACACAATCTTGACCCATTCTGACCAGCCGACCCCGTTGGAAGCCCGATCCAGCGGTCCCTTGACCGGCAAAGTCCGCGTTCCCGGCGACAAGTCGATTTCGCATCGCGCCCTGATCCTGGGCGCGCTGGCGGTCGGCGAAACCAGAGTTTCCGGCCTGCTTGAGGGCGAGGACGTACTTAACACCGCCAAGGCGATGCAGGCGCTGGGCGCGCGGGTCGAGCGCCAAGATACCAATGGCACCGCCACGTGGTCGGTGCGCGGTACAGGCGTGGCCGGCTTTGCGCAGCCGGATGCGCCGCTCGATTTCGGCAATTCCGGCACCGGCTGCCGGCTGGTGATGGGCGCGGTGGCCGGTTGCCCGATTACGGCGATATTCGACGGCGACGCGTCGCTACGCAGCCGGCCGATGCGGCGGGTGCTCGATCCGCTGGAATTGATGGGCGCCCGGGTGGGCGAGGCCAGGGAGGGCGGGCGGCTGCCATTGTCGCTGCAAGGCGCACGCGATCCGCTGCCGATCCTCTACCGCACCCCGGTGGCGTCGGCGCAGATCAAGTCGGCGGTGCTGCTGGCGGGGCTATCGACGCCCGGCATCACCACGGTGATCGAGACCGAGGCCAGCCGTGACCACACCGAACTGATGCTGAAGCATTTTGGCGCGCAGATCGCCTCTGCGCGCGAAGGCAGCCATGGCCGCAAGATCGCGCTCACCGGCCAGCCGGAACTGCACGGTGCCGATGTCGTGGTGCCGGCCGATCCGTCATCGGCGGCGTTTCCGATCGTGGCGGCCTTGATCGTTCGGGGCTCCGACATCGTGCTGACGGACGTGATGACCAATCCGCTGCGCACCGGGCTGTTCACGACACTGCGCGAAATGGGCGCCTCGATCGAGGAAAGCGAGGTTCGCGGCGACGCCGGCGAGCCGATGGCGCAATTCCGCGTGCGCGCCTCGAAACTGCGCGGCGTCGAGGTGCCGCCGGAACGCGCGCCGTCGATGATCGACGAATATCTGGTGCTGGCGGTCGCGGCGGGCTTTGCCGAAGGTACTACTATCATGCGCGGTCTGCAGGAATTGCGGGTCAAGGAATCCGATCGGCTGGAGGCGACCGCCGCGATGCTGCGCGTCAACGGCGTACACGTCGAGATTTCAGGCGACGACATGATCGTCGAGGGCAAAGGCCATGTCCCCGGCGGCGGCCTCGTCGCCACCCACATGGATCATCGCATTGCGATGTCCGCGCTGGTGATGGGGCTTGCCTCCGGCAAGCCGGTAAAGGTCGACGACACCGCCTTCATTGCCACCAGTTTTCCGGATTTCATCCCGATGATGCGACGGCTCGGGGCGGAGTTTTCGTAGCGTCTGCCGGAACGAATTGGATGCGACCCATTGGACTCTCTGAGGCTGTCGGTAAAATTCAGGCAGGCACTTCTCCAGAAGTCGCGCTGGCCGAGTTCGTCGATGCCTTTGATCTCGCACTTACGGACGAGGTTCGCTTTGCGATGCTCGAAAGGGAGCCGGTGTTGACGCAAGACGAACGGCTCAATGCGTTGGTCGGGGCAATTGCTGAATATCTCGCGAAACAGTACGAACTCGGCCACGTACTGACATGGGTCTCCGGGCCCGCACGCTGCCTTGACCGCCCATGGCACACGAGTTCAATGTTCATCGACTGGAAGCGTGAGTTTTTGACGGACGGCATGCGCGAATATCTTACTTTCGCGAGTCCCGCAGAGTTTGCCTCCCGCAACATCTTTACCGAGGAACGGCCGTTGCATCGGGCGAGCGCCGCTCTGGAGAGCAAATGATCATCGCCATCGACGGCCCCGCGGCCTCGGGAAAAGGCACCCTCGGCAAGCGGCTCGCCGCGTACTACGGCTATCGTCATCTCGATACCGGCGTGATCTACCGTGCGGTTGCCAAGGCGCTGATGGACGCAGGCGCCGATCTCACAGATGAGATGATTGCGGTCTCCGCGGCGCTCGCGCTTGATCCCGAAAAGTTCGGCAATCCGGCGCTGAAGACCCAAGCCGTGGGCGAGGCCGCCTCTGTGGTGTCCGCGATTCCCGGGGTGCGGCAGGTTTTGGTCAATTTTCAGCGCCAATTTGCCTCCGATCCGCCCGGCGCGGTTCTCGACGGCCGCGACATTGGAACCGTGATCTGCCCCGACGCGGACGTGAAGATTTTCGTCGTCGCCGACCCCAAGGTCCGGGCCCGCCGCCGCACCCTGGAGGCCCGGGCGCGCGGCGAGGATGCCGACGAGGCCGCGGTGCTGGCGGACATCCTGAAACGTGACGAACGGGACCAGAACAGGGCCGTTGCGCCTTTAAAAGCGGCCTCAGATGCATACTTGCTCGATAACTCGCATTTGGATATAGAAGCGGGCGTCCGGGCCGCCATCGACATTGTCGAGGCCGTCCGAGCGGGCCGGCCGAGGGTTTGACGCCCTGCCGTCATTGGAGGAAAGCCCGCTCCAGGTTCTTGAAGTCGATAAAGCTTTTAGGCTCCGGACATTTAAGTCACGCGCATTCTTTTCGTAAAACCGGTACCCACTTTTGCGGAATGCGCGACATCACCGTATCGAACGTGCAGGCATGCTGCCGGCCCGCTCTCGCGATGTTTCGCGAGGCGGTCGTTAGGGTTTGCGGACCTCTAACACTTCACGCGCGATACGCCCTTTAACCCGAATGGCCGGCGACACCCGCATCTGGAGAACAAATGGCTTCGACTGCTGCTTCCTATAATCCTTCCCGCGACGATTTTGCCGCGATGCTCGATGAATCCTTCGCAGGCGGCAATCTGCAGGAAAGCTCCGTCATCAAGGGCATTGTTGTCGCGATCGAAAAAGACATGGCCGTCATCGACGTCGGCCTCAAGACCGAAGGCCGCGTGGCGCTTCGCGAATTCAACGGTCCCGGCCGCGAGGCCGATCTCAAGGTCGGCGACGAGGTCGAGGTGTTCCTCGACCGCATCGAAAATGCGCTCGGCGAAGCCGTGCTGTCGCGCGACAAGGCGCGCCGCGAGGAAAGCTGGGGCAAGCTCGAGAAGGCCTTCAACAACAACGAGAAGGTCCACGGCGTCATCTTCAACCAGGTCAAGGGCGGCTTCACCGTCGATCTCGACGGCGCGGTAGCCTTCCTGCCGCGCTCGCAGGTCGATATCCGCCCGATCCGCGACGTGGCACCGCTGATGAACAATTCGCAGCCATTCCAGATCCTCAAGATGGATCGCCGCCGCGGCAACATCGTGGTGTCGCGCCGCACCGTGCTGGAAGAGACCCGCGCCGAACAGCGCCAGGAACTGGTGCAGAATCTCGAAGAGGGTCAGGTGATCGACGGCGTGGTCAAGAACATCACCGATTACGGTGCGTTCGTGGATCTCGGCGGCATCGACGGCCTGCTGCATGTCACCGATATCGCATGGCGCCGGGTGAATCACCCGACCGAGGTCTTGACCATCGGTCAGACGGTGAAGGTGAAGATCATCAAGATCAACCACGAAACCCACCGCATCTCGCTCGGCATGAAGCAGCTGCTGGACGATCCGTGGCAGGGTATCGAGGCGAAGTATCCGCTCAATGCGCGCTTCACCGGCCGCGTCACCAACATCACCGACTACGGCGCGTTCGTCGAACTGGAGCCGGGCATCGAAGGCCTGATCCACGTCTCGGAAATGTCGTGGACCAAAAAGAACATGCACCCCGGCAAGATCGTTTCGACCTCGCAGGAAGTCGAAGTGCAGGTTCTCGAGGTCGATTCGGTCAAGCGCCGGATTTCGCTGGGCCTCAAGCAGACCATGCGTAATCCGTGGGAAGTGTTCGTCGAGAAGTATCCGGTCGGCGCCACCGTCGAGGGCGAGGTCAAGAACAAGACCGAGTTCGGCCTGTTCCTCGGACTCGACGGCGACGTCGATGGCATGGTGCATCTCTCCGACCTCGACTGGAAGCTTCCGGGCGAGCAGGTGATCGACAACTTCAAGAAAGGCGACATGGTCAAGGCCATCGTGCTCGATGTCGATGTCGAGAAGGAGCGCATCTCGCTCGGCGTCAAGCAGCTCGAGGGCGATCCGTTCGCCGAGCCCGGCGACGTCAAGAAGGGCGCGGTGGTGACCTGCGAAGTGCTCGAGGTGAAGGAATCCGGTATCGAGGTTCAGATCTCCGGCACCGACTTCACCACCTTCATCAAGCGGTCTGAGCTGGCGCGTGAGCGCAGCGATCAGCGCGCCGAGCGTTTCGCGGTTGGCGAAAAGGTCGATGCGCGGGTGATCCAGTTCGACAAGAAGGCCCGCAAGGTGCAGGTTTCGATCAAGGCGCTGGAAGTCGCCGAAGAGAAGGAAGCCATCGCGCAGTACGGCTCGTCGGATTCGGGAGCCACGCTGGGCGACATTCTCGGCACCGCGCTGAAGCAGCGCACCGACAAGTAAGCGTAGGCTTTTTTGTCGCAGCAAATACGGGCTCCGGTTTCGACCGGAGCCCCTTTTGCGTGTCCCGGACGCGGTGCGGCATTCTTCATGCCGCTCCGCAGAGCCGGGACCCCGGTAACGGTCTTAGCAAGCTGGACCCGCTGCGGCGCACCGTTCCGCAAGGGCTACACGCTGCGCCGCGTCCGGGGCACGCGAGGACGGGGTCTTGTTTTCTCCAAAATGCATCGCAATTGATGCTATTGAATCATCTCTTATCAATACTGTGCCGACAAAACCGTGTGATGCCCAGGAGAGCCCATGTCGCTCGATTCCGATGTGATCGTCGACCGCCGCAGGATGCGCCGCAAGCTGACGTTCTGGCGCGCCGCTGCCGTGCTGGTCGCCATCGCCGCGATTGTCACGGTCGGTGTGCTGGCAACGCCGAACGGGCGCCAGGCGCTGACCACGTCCGGTTCAATCGCGCGCGTCAATATCGAAGGCCTGATCCGCAGCGACCAGCCGCGGGTCGAGGCGCTGGAGCGGCTGGAGAAATCGTCGGCCGCGGCTGTGATCGTGCACATCAATTCGCCGGGCGGCACCACCGCCGGCTCCGAGCAGCTCTATGACGCGCTGGTGCGGTTGAAGGCAAAGAAGCCGCTGGTGGTAGTGGTCGAGGGACTGGCGGCGTCGGGCGGTTACATCACCGCGATCGCCGCCGATCACATCGTCGCCCAGCAGACCTCGCTGGTCGGCTCCATCGGCGTGCTGTTTCAATTTCCGAATTTCACCGAGCTGATGAAGACCGTCGGCGTCAAGGTCGAGGAAGTGAAGTCGTCGCCACTGAAGGCCGCACCCAACGGCTTCGAGCCGACCAGTCCGGAGGCGCGCGCCGCGCTCGACGCGCTGGTGAAGGATACCTATGCGTGGTTTCGCGATCTTGTGAAAACGCGCCGCGGCATGGACGACACGCTGCTTGAGAAGGTCGCCGACGGCCGCGTCTTCACCGGCCATCAGGCCGTCGATCTCAAGCTGGTCGATCAGCTCGGCGACGAGACCACCGCGATCGCGTGGCTGGTCGCGAACAAGAATGTCAAAAGCAACCTGCCGGTGCGGGAGTTCAAACTGTCGCCGCGGTTCGGCGACCTGACTTTTCTGCGCACCGCGGCCTCGATCACGCTCGACGCGCTCGGTTTGAGCGCGATCGCGCGGCAGGTCGAACAGGCCGGGGTCGCGCAAGCGGTCGAGCATCTCGGTCTCGACGGCATGCTGGCATTGTGGCGTCCGGCCGTCTCGAACTAGGCCGGTTAAGTCCGGTTTCCGTCACTTTCTCCCGCACTGCGGGCGTTGTCACAATCCTCGATCCGGCGGTTTGTCACCTGTTTTCGAAAGCTGTGAATTTCATTTAGCGTCTTGACAGTTCAAGGTATTTTCACGGAAATGGATGTCCCCACGCCACGGGTCCCGTCACCTATGATCAAATCCGAACTCGTTCAGCGCATCGCCGAGCACAACCCGCACCTTTATCAGCGGGATGTGGAGAACATTGTGAACGCGATCCTCGATGAAATTGTCGCGGCCCTGGCGCGCGGCGACCGTGTCGAGCTGCGCGGTTTCGGCGCGTTCTCGGTGAAGCATCGCCCCGCCCGCGCGGGACGCAATCCGCGCACCGGCGCGCATGTGCCAGTCGATCAGAAGAGCGTGCCGTTTTTCAAGACCGGCAAGGAAATGCGCGAGCGGCTGAACCGCGAAACCGGGGCTCCCGAAGCGGGCGCGTGATCGCTTCACTGCGGAGAGGCCATGCGCAAATTTTTAACCGCTTTGATCGTGATTCCGCTGGGCGTGCTCTTCATCGTGTTTGCGGTTGCCAACCGTCATCTGGTCACGGTCTCGTTCGATCCGTTTAATTCCCGCGATCCTTCTGTCGGAGTCACCATGCCGCTGTTCGTGATCATTATCGGCGTGGCGATCCTGGGCGTGGCGGCCGGTGGCACCGCGACCTGGTTCCGGCAGCGCCATTGGCGGCGGGCGGCGCGGCAACATGAGGCCGATGCGCGGCAGGCGCGGTCGGAATTGGCTGACCAGCGCGCCGGCGCGATGACCGCACGGGGCGATTCGCGCTTCCTGGCGTTGCCCCCGCAGGGTACCGGATATGGGGCCGCCGGGCGAGACAAGTACGGCGCGACGTTGTAGAACCCGCCCCAATCGTCCTGCTTCCTTCAACCTGCCGTCGCTGCCCTAACCCGTGCCTTGAACCATGTCCCTGATCGTCAAAATTTGCGGCCTGTCCACGCGCGAGACGCTCGACGTCGCGTTGCAGGCCGGCGCCGATATGGTGGGCTTTGTATTTTTTCCGCCATCGCCGCGGCATCTCGGTCTGGAAAAGGCCCGCCAGCTCGGCAAGCAGGCCAAGGGCCGCGCGATAAAAGTCGCGCTCTCGGTCGATGCCGACGATGCGACGCTCGGCAACATCGTCGACGCGCTGCAGCCGGACATTTTGCAATTGCACGGCCGGGAATCCGTGGCCCGGGTGCGCGACATCAAGCAGAAATTCGGCCTGCAGGTGATGAAGGCGCTGGCGGTTGAAACCTCAGCCGACCTTGCGCAGCTGCCCGGCTATGCCGCGGTGGCCGACCGTATCCTGTTCGATGCCCGCGCGCCGAAAGGTGCCACGCGCCCCGGCGGCCTCGGCGCCACCTTCGACTGGCATGTGCTGGAAAATTTCGATCTCAAATTGCCCTTCATGGTCTCGGGCGGTCTCGATGCAGCGAATGTCGCGGAGGCCGTGCGGGTTACCCGCGCCGGTGGCGTCGATGTCTCCTCCGGCGTGGAAAGCGCTGTCGGTATCAAGGATCCCGACATGATCCGCGCCTTTATCCGCGCCGCGCGCGCCACCGAAGAGTTGACGATCTGATGAATCCGAAGCTGCCCAATTCTTTCCGAGCTGGCCCCGACGAAACCGGGCACTTCGGCATTTTCGGCGGCCGCTTTGTCGCCGAAACGCTGATGCCGTTGATTCTCGACCTGGAAAAGGCCTATGCCGCCGCCAAGGCCGATCCGGCATTCCAGGCGGAAATGAATGGCCACCTCAGGGACTATGTCGGCCGGCCGTCGCCACTGTATTTTGCGGAAAGGCTCACCGAGCATCTCGGCGGCGCGAAAATCTATTTCAAGCGCGAGGAGCTCAACCACACCGGCTCGCACAAGGTCAACAACGTGCTCGGCCAGATCATGGTGGCGCGGCGCATGGACAAGAAGCGCATCATCGCCGAGACTGGCGCGGGGCAACACGGCGTCGCCACCGCGACGCTGTGCGCGCGGTTCGGTCTTGAATGCATCGTCTACATGGGTGCGGTCGATGTGGCGCGTCAGGCACCGAACGTGTTCCGGATGGAAATGCTGGGCGCCAAGGTGGTCGCGGTGCAGTCGGGTACGCGCACGCTGAAGGACGCGATGAACGAGGCGTTGCGCGACTGGGTCACCAACGTCCACAATACCTATTACTGCATCGGTACCGTCGCGGGCCCGCATCCGTATCCGGCGATGGTGCGCGACTTCCAGTCGATCATCGGCAATGAGACCCGCGCGCAGATGCAGGAGGCCGAAGGCCGACTGCCTGATTCGCTAATCGCCTGTATCGGCGGCGGCTCCAACGCGATGGGGCTATTTCATCCCTTCCTCGACGACCCCGGCGTGGAAATCTTCGGCGTCGAGGCGGCGGGCCATGGCCTGACGCAGTTGCATGCGGCTTCGATTGCCGGCGGCAGGCCGGGCGTGCTGCATGGCAACCGGACCTATCTCTTGATGGACGATGACGGCCAGATCCAGGACGCGCATTCCATCTCGGCGGGGCTGGACTATCCCGGCATCGGCCCGGAGCATTCATGGCTGCATGAGAACGGCCGCGTGACCTATCTGTCCGCCACCGACGATGAGGCGCTTGAGGCGTTTCAACTGCTGTCAAAGCTGGAAGGCATCATTCCCGCGCTGGAGCCGGCGCACGCCATCGCCAAGGTGATGGACCTCGCACCGAAACGACCGCGCGATCACCTGATGGTGGTCAATCTCTCCGGCCGCGGCGACAAGGACATTCCCCAGGTCGCGGAGATTCTGAAGGGAAAATCGTGACCACCCGCATCGACACCCGTTTTGCCGAACTGAAAAAGGAAGGCCGCGCGGCCTTTGTCACCTTCCTGATGGCGGGGGATCCCGATCTCGCGACCTCGCTTGCCATTATCAAGGCGCTGCCAAAGGCCGGCGCCGATATCATCGAAATCGGGATGCCCTTCACCGATCCGATGGCGGATGGGCCTGCGATTCAGGCGAGCGGCCTGCGCGCATTGAAGGCCGGCACGACGCTGAAGAAGACGCTCGCGCTGGTGCGTGACTTTCGCGATGGGGACGCGGCGACGCCGATCATCCTGATGGGTTACTACAATCCGATTTACATCTATGGCGTCGACAAATTTCTGGCCGACGCCAGGGCCGCCGGCGTCGATGGCCTGATCCTTGTCGATATGCCGGCGGAAGAAGATGCCGAACTCTGTATTCCCGCATTGAAGGCGGGACTGAATTTCATCCGGCTGGCGACGCCGACCACCGACGACAAGCGGCTGCCGGCGGTGCTCGCGAATACCTCGGGTTTTGTTTATTACGTGTCGATCACCGGCATCACCGGCAGCGCCTCGGCCGATACCGAACAGGTCGCGGCGGCCGTCGGACGGATCAAGCGCCATACGCATTTGCCGGTGTGCGTCGGCTTTGGCATTCGAACACCCGATCAGGCGCGGGCGATTGCCGGCCGCGCCGACGGCGCCGTCGTGGGCACTGCGCTGGTTGACGCCTTGCATGCCAGCCTCGACGCCGATGGCCACGCCACGGCAAAGACGGTGCCTGCGGTGGCCGATCTGGTGGCCTCATTGGCGCAGGGCGTGCGCGGGGCCAAACAGGCTGCGGAATAAGCCACAATTGCCGGCGACATAGACCCGGCCGGTGGCTTGCCCGGCAAGGTCCGGGCCGCCATATATGCACAGCGATTCCTTGATCGCACGGAGCGAGACATGAATTGGCTCACCAACGTCGTCCGGCCGAAAATCCGCAACATCCTGCGCCGCGAAACGCCGGAGAATTTGTGGATCAAGTGCCCCGATACCGGGCAGCTGGTGTTCTACAAGGACGTCGAGAGCAATCAGTTCGTTATTCCCGGTTCGAACTATCACATGCGCATGGGCGCGGTGGCGCGGCTGAAATCGATCTTCGACAACGAGGTCTGGTATGACATCGCGCTGCCCGAGGTTACCGCCGATCCCCTGAAATTCCGCGACGAGCGCAAATATGCCGACCGCATCAAGGATGCCCGCGCCAAGACCGGGTTGAACGACGCCATCAAGGTAGGCTACGGCAAGCTTGAGGGCGCTGCCGTCGTCATCGCGGTGCAGGATTTCGACTTCATGGGCGGCTCGCTCGGCATGGCCGCGGGCGAAGCGATTGTGCGCGGCATGGAACTCGCCGTGGAAAAGAAATCGCCGTTCATCGTATTCGCGGCGTCCGGCGGCGCGCGCATGCAGGAGGGTATTCTGTCGCTGATGCAATTGCCGCGCACCACCGTGGCAGTGCAGATGCTGCGCGAAGCGAGGCTGCCCTATATCGTTGTACTAACCAATCCGACCACCGGCGGCGTCACTGCGTCCTACGCCATGCTCGGCGACGTGCAGATTGCGGAGCCTGGAGCGCTCATTGGTTTTGCAGGCGCGCGGGTGATCGAACAGACCATCCGCGAGAAATTGCCGGACGGTTTTCAGCGCGCCGAATATCTCAAGGACCACGGCATGATCGACATGGTGGTGCATCGCCACGATCTGCGCCCGACCCTGGCGCGGCTGTGCCGCCTGCTGATGAAATCGCCCGAGGTTGAATCTGTATCGAAGCCGGCGCCGGCGCCGGTCGTAAATCCGGCCCAGATCATATCCAGCCCGGACGTGACGCCGGCAGCACCGCGAGCGTGAACGCGCCTGCAGCCAGACCGGTGCCGCCACTTGGCGAGCTCATCGAGCGGCTGGCGAGGCTGCATCCCCAGCGCATCGACCTGAATCTGGAGCGGATGCATCGGCTGCTGCAGCGGCTGGATCATCCCGAACGCAAACTGCCAGGCGTGATTCATGTCGCCGGCACCAATGGCAAGGGTTCGACCATCGCGTATCTGCGCGCGATTCTGGAAGCCTCGGGCTTGAGCGTTCACGTCTACACCTCGCCGTATCTGGTGCGGATCAACGAGAGTTATCGGCTGGGCACGGCCGGGGGCGGCGCTCTCGCCGATGACAGCGAATTGCGCGCGGCGCTGGAGCATTGCGAGCAGGTCAATGACGGCGCCCCGATCACTATTTTCGAGATCGAAACCGCGGCGGCGTTTTGGCTGTTTTCGCAGCATCCGGCCGATGTAGTATTGCTGGAAACGGGCCTCGGCGGCCGGCTCGACGCAACCAACGTGATCGACGCGCCGCTCGCCACCGTCCTTACGCCCATCGGCATGGATCATACCGAGTTTCTCGGCGATACGCTGATCAAGATCGCGAGCGAGAAGGCTGCCATCATCAAGCGCGACGTGCCGGTGATCTGTGCGGAGCAGTCGCCGGAAGCGGCGGCGGTGATCGAGCGGCAGGCAAAACGCATGCACGCGCCGCTGCATTCCGCAGGCCAGGAGTGGCATGCCAATGTCGAGCGCGGGCGGCTGGTCTATCAGGACGAGCGCGGACTGATGGATCTCGCCGCGCCAAAATTGTTCGGGCGACATCAGTTCGACAATGCCGGCCTCGCGATCGCGACCTTGCGCGCGCTCGACACTTTCAGAATCGATAACGCCGCCTTCGAGGCCGGCGTCCTCAACGCCGAATGGCCGGCGCGGATGCAGCGGCTTGCATCGGGCGCGCTGGTCGACCTGGCGCCCCCCGGTTGCGAGCTATGGCTCGACGGCGGGCACAATGCCGATGGCGGGCGCGTGGTCGCCGCCGCTCTGGGCGACCTCGAGGAGCGGGTGTCGCGGCCGCTGGTGGTGATCGTCGGCATGATGGGCAACAAGGACGCGGAAAGCTTTCTCGCCAATTTCGCGGGGCTGACCCGGCATATCATCGCGGTGCAGATTCCGGATCGCGACAACGCTATGGCGCCGGATACGCTGGCGGACGCCGCGCGGCACTTAAGCATGCGGGTGGAAACCTCCCCCGGCGTCGAGGCGGCGCTGCGTTCGCTGACGCGCCTTGCCTATGAGGTGCCGCCGCGCATCCTCATCACCGGCTCGCTGTATCTTGCCGGTCATGTACTGGCCGCGAATGGCACGCTGCCGAAATGAGGCTTTGATGCGCTTTGCAGCGATCGCCGATGTGCATGGAAACCATCTCGCGCTTGAGGCAGTGCTTGCCGACATCCGCGCACAGGGTATCGCCGACATCGTCAACCTCGGCGACATGGCCAGCGGGCCGCTCGATGCGCGGCGCACCATGGATATCCTGCTGGACCTCGATGGACGAGCGTACGGGGCAATCATGATCGCTGGCTGATCGACCGGGAGCCCGACGTGATGGGATTATGGGAGCGGTTGGTCTATTCGCAGTTGGACCCACGCCACCTCGAATGGCTGAAGGCGCTTCCGATGACGACGGTGTTTCGCGATCGGGTCTTTCTCTGCCACGCCATGCCGACGGACGACAACACGTACTGGCTGGAGGCGGTGACACCGGATGGCGCGGTGACGATGGCCTCGCTGGAGTCGATCGAACTGGGCGCGGCGGGTATCGAACAGTCGCTGATTCTATGCGGGCATACGCACATTCCGCGCATGATCAAGCTTGGCGACGGCAGGATAATCGTCAATCCCGGCAGCGTCGGCATCCCCGGCTTTCGCCACGATAAACCGTATATGCATGTGATCGAAGCCGGCACACCGGACGCCGCCTATGCGATCCTGGAGTTGCGCGATGGAAGCTGGCACGTGACCTTCCGGCACGTGCCGTACGATCACGATGCGATGGCGGCGCTGGCGCGGCAAAACGGCCAACCGGAACTGGCATCGGCGCTGGCGACCGGCTGGATCAGGTGAGCAGCTTCATCGGATTGACGGCCTTCTGCTTCAGTTGATCGAGCGTGCATTGTCGCGGCGCCTTATCCGGGCGCCAGCGCAGGATCGCGGTGCCGTGGCGAAAGCGGTCGCCGCTGAAATGGTCGTAGCACACCTCGACCACGAGCTTCGGCTTCAGTGGGCACCACTGCGCGGAGCGTTCGGTCGACCAGCGGCTCGGACCGCCAGGTGCGTTGCCGGTGAATCCGGGCCTGGCGATGAGCGCTTCGAGTTTTGCGGTCAATGCCGGTTTTTGCTCGCGCTTGATTGCGGAGGTGAAGCCGACGTGATGCAGCAAACCTGTGTCGTCGTAGAGGCCAAGCAACAACGAGCCGACGACTTTCCTGCCGTCCAGCAGGTTGGTTGCGTAGCGAAAGCCGCCAATGACGCAGTCGGCGCTGCGAAAATTCTTGATCTTCTGCATGCCGTCGCGATTGCCGGACTGGTACGGCAGGTCGAGACGTTTTGCGATCACGCCGTCGGAACCGCCGCCGGCCTGCGCCAGCCATTTTTTCGCGGTGGCATAACTTTTCGTTGCCGGCGAGAGCCGAAAGGTCGTCTGCGGCCTGAACTGGACCTTTGCAAAGGCTTCCAGCGCCGGGCGTCGTTTTTCGAGCGGCTGTTCGGCCAGCTCCTTGTCTTTCGCACGCGCCAGAAGATCGAACGCCAGAAACAGCGCCGGCGTCTCCTTCGACAGCCGGACGACACGGCTCTGCGCGGGATGAATCCGCTGCAGCAGGCCGTCGAACGAAAAGGTCTTGCCATGTGGCACCACGATTTCGCCGTCCAGCGCGAACTGTATCGCTTTCAGCTGCAACGCCGCCTCGACCAGTTCCGGAAAATAGCGCGTGAGATCCTCGCCGGATTTCGACCGCAGCGTAATCTTGCTGCCGCTGCGGGTCAGCAGGCACCGAAACCCATCCCATTTCGGCTCGTATTGCCATTCCGGTCCGCACGGAATCGCATCTACGGAACGGGCTTCCATCGCGACCAGACCGGACCGTGAAGCAGTGTTCGGGCGGGAGGCGGAAATGAGTGGCATACCGCTTAACGCAAACGGCCGGCGTTTAGCCGGCCGTCAACGCGAATTATTTCAAAGCGCGATCAGACCGCAGCCGTGATCCACTGCTGCAGCTTCGCCTTCGGTGCGGCGCCGACCTGGCGCGAGGCCATTTCGCCGCCCTTGAAGATCATCAGGGTCGGGATCGACATCACGCCATATTTCGAGGCCGTCTTCGGGCTCTCGTCGACGTTCAGCTTCACGATCTTGACCTTGTCGCCCATCGCGCCGGAAATTTCGTCCAGGGCAGGCGCGATCATGCGGCAGGGGCCACACCATTCGGCCCAGAAATCGACCACGACCGGGCCAGTCGCCTTGAGCACTTCGGCTTCGAAATCGGCGTCAGAAACCTTGCCAACGGCCATGGGAGCACCTCGTTCACTACGGTTGAAAGCGGCTAAAGGAATCGCCGCCTGGATCATGCAGTCAACCTATGAACGCACCCTTGCCGGGTCAAGCTCGGTCATCCCTTTGGATAATGGTTGCCAGTTGCGCGTCCAGCGCAGAGGCATGAATCTCCATCATTTCAGGTGTTTCCGTCCACAGCAGTGCGGCGCGGATCGGGAGGTGGGGATAAAGTTTACGCAGAACCGCCCGGTACAGCGCAAGCTGGCGGATATAGGCCGCGGGCGCCTCACGGAGGCTGCGCGGCGGGGCGTGGTTGGTCTTGTAGTCGACGATCAGGATTTCGCGTGGCGTCACCACCAGCCGGTCGATCTGGCCGGACACCAGTGCTGGCGGGCGTCCCGGCCGATCCAGCCGCCCGACGATCGAGACTTCGGCCCGGCTGCCCGGCGCGAATACCGACGAAAAGCGAGCATCTTCGATCAGAGCGAGTATTTGGGTGGCGAGCGCATTGCGTTCATCGTCCTTCCAGCCAGCAGCGTTGCGGGCGAGATAGTTCAGCGCCGCATCATACCGGCGTTCGAATGGGACATCCGGCAGCGATTGCAGCAGCCGGTGCACCAGCGTGCCGCGCTGCAGCGCGCGGGCACGCAATTGCGCCGACTCGCCGGTGCGGACGCCATGGCCTTCGTTCTCGGCAGACTCCGACGGCCGCAAGAAGTTATCGATGAACGGCTCGCGCGGCGCGGGCGCGCGCAGCCAGCCGGGCAATGGGATGGAAGCGGCTGGAGAGGGCGGCGCGATTACGCCGATCTCCGGCGTGACATCCTCAAGCCGCGAATAGCGCTTCACCACGCCATCCGGCGGCGGCACGTTTTGCGTGTGCAGGCCGGAGGTCGCGAGGCCCTTTTCGATCAGGTCATACCACGACAATGGCCGCAGCACATTGCGGTTGCCGGGCATGCAGCCGGCGATAACGAGGCGGTCGGCCGCGCGGGTCATCGCCACATAGAGTAGCCGGCGGTACTCGTCCTCGGTCTCGCCGAGCATGGCCGCGCGCGCCGCCGCAACCACAGGCGGATCCTCGGCCTTTTTCCCCGCCCACACCACGACGCCCGGCGCATGGGGCCCGGCATTGCCTAAAGGCATCCGAACGAGTTTTAGCCGCGTGGTGTCGGCGGGCGAGGTCGTGGTATCGACCAGGAACACCACCGGCGCCTCCAGCCCCTTGGCGCCGTGCACGGTCATCACGCGGACTTCGTCGCGCGAGATTTCCATGTCGCGCTTGACCTCGGTATCGGCGGCGCGCAGCCACGCCACAAAGCCCTGCAGGGAGGCCGGGGCCTTGCGCTCGTAACCCAGCGCCAGTTCAAGGAACTCGTCGAGCGCATCATTGGCTTCATGCCCGAGCCGTCTCAGGATTCGTGCGCGGCCGCCTTCGTCCCCCCCTTGGCCGCCGAGCAGCCAGGCGTAGAACGCAAATGGCGTCTCCCGCATCACGCGCGCCTCGCAGGCCCTCAAGCGGCGCAGCGCGGCCTCGAACTTTCCATCCGACGCCGCGTGTTGCGCCAGCGCGTCACGCAGCGACCCCTTGCGCTGCCACGCCAGCTTGAACAGGTCGTCGTCGTCGAGGCCGAACAGCGGGCTCTTCAGCAGCACCGCCAGCGCCAGATCGTCCCGCGGCAACAGCAGCGCGTCGGCTAGATTCATCAGGTCGATGATCGCGATGTGCTCGGTCAGCTTCAGCCGGTCGGCGCCGGCTACCGGAATGTTGGCGTGCTTCAGCGCCTGGATCACCGTGTCGAAAGCATTGCCGCGCCGCCGTACCAGCACCAGCACGTCGCCGTAGGTCAGCAGCCGGCGGTTTCCCGTGCTGCCGGTCATGGTACCCTGCGCGATCAGCGACTTGATCTCGGCCTGAATGCGCCGCGCCAGCCGAACCTCGGGGCTGGTCTCCGACACCGCATCGAACGGCGCGCGCCAGCCTTCGATGTCCTGCCGGGGATCGGGCAACTCCAGCTCCCACAGGTCGATCAGGCTTGGACCCGCGTCGGCGAGCGACTCGTGGATCGGATAGCCGTTCTCGATGGCGTGGATGCTGCTGTAGGTCGCCTGCTCGCGAAACACGTGGTCGACCGATCGCAGGATCGCCGAACCCGAGCGGAACGAATAGGTCAGCGAAATCGGATCGAATTTCAGCTTGGCGTCTTCGAATTTGTTCTGCAGCGACTTGCGCCGCAGGTCGAATTCGCGGGGTGCGGCGCCCTGAAACGAAAAGATCGACTGCTTCTCGTCGCCGACCGCAAAGATGGTGCGCTTGACGCCGTCGCGCGCGCCTTCGCCTGACGTGAATTCGGAAATGAGATGCGTGACAATGTCCCATTGCCGGGGGCTCGTATCCTGCGCCTCGTCGATCAACACATGATCGACGCCGCGGTCGAGCTTGAAATGCACCCAGCCGGAGGAAACCCGGTCCAGCATCTCCAGCGTCTTGTCGATCAGATCGTCATAGTCGAGCAGGCCGCGCTCCTGCTTTTCGCGGCGGTAGTTTGCGGCAACGGCGGTCGCGATGACGAGGAGAGACTGGGTGCGATCGCGGATCGCTAGGGCGCGGCGTTTTTCGATCAGCGGGCCGACGCGGCTGATTTCCGCATCGAACAGCCGGGCAAGCGCCGGATTGCTGTCGCAAAACTTCTTCGTCACCATGGATTTGCGCGGCGTCAGCGCCTCGGTCAGAAACAGGCCGAGATACTCGTCGACCTGCTCGCTGCCCGAAGAGACGAGTGCTTCGCGAAGTCGGGCGGCCTGATCCTGATCCGACTTGCTGCCGGTATCGAGCCTCGCGGCAATTTCCTCCCATCGCGAGTTCGGCAGATGCGGTCCATAGACGATTGTGCGTTCGATCTCATCAAGCCGCTCGGCTGGATCGACGCCAAGCGCGGCGGATACCTGCGCTATGGCCGCATCGGCGCTGCCGGCAGTATCGGTCCACGCCATAAAATGGTCGCGGCTCAGGCAAGCCTCGCGCACCACGTCCTTGAACGTTACGTCGGCAGCACTCGACATTGCGACGTCGAGCGCGCGGCCGGCGGGGCTTTGCGGATCGCGCGAGGCGTCCAGCAGCACCTGGAGATTGGCGCGTTCCATCATATCGGTCTGGTCGCGTTCGTCGAGCACCGCAAAGCGCGCCGGCACGTTGGCCTCGAACGGAAACTGCTGCAGCAGCCGCGTGCACAGCGCGTGGATGGTCTGCACCTTCAGCCCGCCCGGCGTCTCCAGCGCGCTGGCGAACAGTTCGCGCGCACGCATGCGAAGCTTCGAGTCCGGTCGAGCGATGCCGGTATTGCGGATCGCGGTATCGAGCTCTGTGTCGTCAAGGGTCACCCAGTGGCCGAGCGTGGTGAAGACACGCTCCGCCATGTTGGCCGCCGCCGCCTTGGTGAAGGTGATGCAGAGAATTTTCTCCGGCGGTACGCCGTCGAGCAGCAGCCGGATCACGCGCTGCACCAGCACATGGGTCTTGCCGGAGCCGGCATTGGCGGAGACGAACGCCGACGAGGCGGGATCGGACGCGCGCGCCTGCGTGGCGCGCACGGCATCCGGGATGTTGCTGCGCGGCGCGTTCATTCGATGTCCTCGCCGAGGCCGCCGGCCGACCATTCCTTGATCCGCGCCAAATCGTCGTAGCTGCCGTAGCGGTTGGTCCACATCGACAGATTGAGCGACGTGTAGGCCTGCTCCTCGTTCTCGAAGGCGCGGATCAACGCTTCGAGTTTGCGGCGTGCTTCGTCGGCCGCGTCATCCGGAAATTGCGGCGGGTCGCTTTTGTTGACCTTCAGCTCCAGAAGGATCGATTTGCCCGGCGGGTTGTTGCCGCTGAGCCGGACATACAACAGCTCGCTGACGGACGAACCCGCGTCAATTCCATCAAAACCACCCTCGCGCAGGATCGCGGCTTCCAGCGTGAGCTGCGGCGACAGCCCCATGCGGACCTGCTTGCCGGTCGGAGGCTGTCCGGTCTTGTAGTCGAGGATCGCGAAAGTGCGGTCGGTGCGGTGCTCGATGCGATCGGCGCGGGCTGAGAGGGTGAAGGTGCGACCGTTGTCGAGGGGAATCGAAATCGAGCCGCCGACCTCGGCGTCGATGGTTCTGACATTCAGCCGCCGCTCGGTCTCCCAGCCGGCGAACCACGACGCGATGCGCAGGAAGCGTGGCCACCATAGGGCTCGCGCCTCCGGCCGCTCCATCAACGCTGCAAAATGCTTTTCGCCGATCCGGCGCAATTCGCCCGCGGGGTTGTCCGGCAGCGTTGCCTTATGGACTTGCGTGAAATCGCCTAGCGCATCGTGGATCGCCGAACCGCGGTCGGCGGCCGACAGCGGCATATCGACGGGATCGAGTGGGGTGAGATTGAGAATGTATTTCGCATAGATGGTGTAGGGATCGCGCAGCCAGTCCTCGATCGCCGTCACTGACAGCTTTAGCGGTCTCGCCGCGCGCGGTGGCTTTGGCGTCGGTTGCGGGATCGGCTCGACCTTGTCCGGCCGGTCCAGTTCATTCGCGAAGTGGACATAGTTTGCACCCGCGGTCTTCGCGGCTTCCCAGCGCGGCTCGCCTGCGACTGCCTCCAGCCGATGCAGGAAGCGCGACGCAACCGAAGGCGCGCCGCCGACTTTCGCGGCATGGCTGAGGATTACCTCGTCGGCGCCGAGCAGTTGCGCGAAATCGTGCGCCGAGAGGCCGATGCGACGCTCCGGCAGATCGAGGCCGAGTTCGTGCCGCATCGGGCGGCTCAGCCAGGGATCGTTACGCGGCGCCGGCGGCCACACGCCCTCGATCAGGCCACCGAGAATGACGCGGTCGCATTGCGTCAGCCGCGCGTCCAGCGGGCCGTAAATACGCAAATGCGTGTCGGCGACCTGCGGCCGCCGCACGATGCGGTCGCCAAACGCGGTCTGGAACACTTCTGGATAGTCGCCGAGCCGCACAATCAGTCCGCTGCGCGTGGCGCTGCCGAGCAGATCGTCGAACGCGGCTGCCAACGCCAAGCCTTGTTGGCCCTCGAACGCGCCGGCGACGCGGTTTTCGTCGCGTGACAGCGCCATCAACACATCGCGATGGCGTTCGGCAAGTTCGGAAAAATCGTGCGGCGTTGATGGATCGATGCTTTCGAGCCGCGCCAACGCCGCCGGCAATTGCGCTATCAGCGCGGCGGCGTGATCGAGGTCAGTGTCCTTGAGCTTGGTTCGCAGTTCGGCGTAATGCAGCGTGGAGGTCTCTTTCCGTCGGAGCTTGGCAAGCTCTTCGCGAAATCGAACGAAATCCCGCGCCAGCCCGGCGCTTCCCGCTGCCGGACGGGTGCCGCGCAGCAGCGCTAGTTCGAGCGTTTCGACCGCGTTTCGAAACGCGCCTTCCACGCCGCCCAGCCGCAGCAGCGGATGCTTCAGCAACGCCAGCAGCGTCGGCGGCTCCAGCTGCTTCGACACCGTCTCCGCCGCCAGCCGCGCAAAGATCCCCGCCGGCGTGTCCATCAACGCATCGCCGCCGGAATCGTCGAATTGCAGGTTCCAGCGCCCGAGCGCCGCCATCACCCGCCGCGCCAGCGCGCGGTCGGGCGTCACCAGCGCGGCCGACTTGTCGAGCTCGCGCGCCTCGCGCATCGCGACCGCAATCGCCAGCGCTTCCATCTCGGAATTGGGCGCCTCGATCACGGCGAGGTTGGTCATTCCGGCTGAAATTCTTTGTTCAACCTCCGGCTCGGCCAGCCGCCGATGCCACTGCGCCGTCGCATTCGATGGCCGCATCGCTTCGGACATCAGCAGTTCGCGCCCGTGCGGCGCTGGCATGGCCAGCGACTCGACGTCGCCGCGCTTGAGGCCGAGCTTTTCCAGCAGCGCGTGCATCGCGAATTGCGGATGGTTCGACGCGGTTGCAGAAATCCTGCCATGCGCGTCCGTGACGCCGCCGATCAATTGCCACGCCTCGTCGTCGAGATCGGTGTCGAGCCCCGGCAATACCACCGCGCCCTGCGGCAGCCCCGCGATGACTTTGAGAAATTTCGCGGTCGCTGGCATCGAGCCGGTGGAGCCCGCCGCGATCACCGGGCCATTGATATGGCCGGTCAGGCGCGCGGCTTCGGCCTCGATCAGCAGATCGCGGCGCGCGGCCGGCTCGATCCGGCCGTGGGCCTTGAGGATGTCGGGCCATACATCCCTCGCGATATTCAGGAATCGCAGCGTCAATTGCCAGTATTGGTCGAGCGCGTCCGGCACCAACCCGTCGAGTGCTCTCCAATCGACGCCGCGTGTCGTCATGTCGTCTATCAGCCGCGCCAGATCGTCTGATAGCGCCAGCGTCGAGGCGGGTCCACCGAGTACAAGCGGCGCCTGCGCCGGGTCGCCCGGCTTCAATCCCCTGGCCCATGCGGCGATCAGTTGCGCCAGCAGCAGGCGGCGATGAATTCCATCAAGCGCGGGCGGCGTGTCGAGCGAGGCGAGGTCGGTGCCGGACGCGGCCTGCGCGAATTCCAGTTCGTCCTCGTCGATGTCGCCAAGGGCGACGATGCGCGGCAACAGCACGGCGTCGGTGCCGAGCACATCGAGGAAAATCTCCCGCGCCATCCGTCCGGCGCGCCGGGTCGGCAGATACAGCGTCGCCTGCGTCAGCCGTTCGGGCTGCGCGCGCGCGTTGAATCCATGCACCAGCCGGCCATCGACCAATGCGGCGATGACCGTGCGCAGAAACGGCGCCGATGCTGGAACATTGAAAACGCGCATGAATTTCCTGATTCGAAGGTCAGGATGCATCATGGCATGGGGGGTTTTCGGGTGCGATTTCTAATTCTCGCGCCCCACACTCCGGTGTCGTCCCCGCGCAGGCGGGGACGACATGGGAGAATCAGGCCACGCTGTCGAGAAAGGCTTCTTCCGCGGCCTGGATCGCGTCGGGCGTTCCGACATGCATCCAGATGCCGTCCATCCGCAGCCCGTACAGCCGCTCCTGCTCACCCGCGCGGTCGAACATTCTTGTCAGCGAAAATTCGCCTTTCGGTGCATTTTCGAAGATCGCGGGCGACATGATCGCCACGCCGGCATAGACAAACGGCACCACTTGCAATTCTTTGCGCTTGCGCAAGCTTCCGTCGGTCGCCATCGCATAGTCGCCCCTGCCGGCGTAGCCGATGCTGCTCGTGGTCGGCGCCATCAGCAGCAGAATGTCCATGCGCGCGGGATCGAAGGCCTCCGCCAGCCGGGCGAGGTTGGGCCGCACGCCGTCCATCCACATCGTATCCGAGTTGACGTGAAAAAACGGGGCGTCGCCCAGCAGGGGTAGCGCCTTCACGACGCCGCCGCCGGTTCCCAGCACGGCCTCGCGCTCGTCGGAAATGGTCACATGGGGCTGCGCCCGCGCTGCTACATGGTCGATAATCTGGTCGGGCAGGTAGTGCACGTTGACCACGGCCTCGCACACGCCGGCGTCCGCCAGCTTGTCGAGTACATGGTCCAGCAACGCCCTGCCCGCCACGGGCACCAGAGGTTTCGGCATCCGGTCGGTGAGCGGCCGCATACGCAACCCGAGACCGGCGGCGAGGACCATGGCTTTGGCAGGTTTGACGGGCATGTTCAGGAACGTCTCAGGCGTCGGTCTCAGCATATCGTGGCCGATACTATCACGGTGATTCGGGCGGCGCATCGCTCACGCATATGGGCCGCGCATGACGGATGTACGACACCGGGTACAACAGGCTCAGACTTCCGCGGCCGCCGCGCTGGGGCGGCGCGCAGTCTTTTTCTTCTTGTCGGCGGGCTTGAGAAAGTTGACGCCGATCTGGTCGCCATTGACCCAGGCCAGTTCGCAGCGGCGATAGGCGAGACCGGTGGACGACAGCAGCAGGAAGAATTCCTTCAGATGCAGTCCTTCGACCGAGCCATCGACGGTGAGCTTGGCGCCGGTTTCCGAAATGTCTTCCATGGTGCAGTCGCGGCGCCAGGTGCCGTCGATGCCCATCATATGCGCAGCGATGCCGCGTTCGAAGGTAACGCGCTCGCCCTTGCGGCGTTCTGTAGCCATGGCGTTTCTCCCGCCGCAGGTCGCACCCGCAGCCCTAGGTAGAACTTTGCGGTTAGATTAAGGGCAGGTTGGTTAACAAGTGGTGAATCAGGGAACTGGGGGCGGCACATGGGACGCATACCAGGCGCGAATGCCTGATAGCGCGGGATGGCCCAGCGAGCGGTTGAGGTAGGTCCAGATCCGCGGCTGATGCCTGAGGTATTGCGGCTTGCCGTCGCGCCGGTTGAGCCGCGCGAACGTGCCGAGCAGTCGTGTATTCCGCTGCGCCGACATGATGGCGTAGAGTTCGGCGAAGGCCGCCGGATCGAACGTTTCATCCGAGCCGCGCCTTGCCTTGATGTAGCGCGTCAGCATCGACAGTTCGAGCGCCTCGGGCACGTCGATCCGCGCATCCTGCAGCAGCGACACCAGATCGTAGGCTTCGGGGCCGAGCACGGCGTCCTGAAAGTCGATGATGCCGACCTTGGCGATATCGGCGCGCTCATCAAGCCAGATCAGGTTGGGCGAATGAAAGTCGCGAATCACCCAGGTTTTCCACGCAACTTCGGCCTTAACCAGCAACTCGCGCCAAAGGCCGATGAACTCGCGGCGCAGCTCGGCCGTGGGTGCGGCGTCGCGGTCCGGCAAATACCATTCGGGCATCAAGCCCAGCTCAACCAGCATCGCCTCGGTGTCGAAGGGAGGAATAATGTAGGTAATTTGCGGCGCCAGCGGCAGTGTTTCAGGCAAAGGCAGATGATGCAGCGCCGCCAGCATATCGGTCGCGGCCTGATAGCGCTCGGGAATCGGCGTAGCCGGATCGCCTTCGACAAAACTCGCGCTGCCGAAATCCTCTGTGATCAGAAATCCGGCCTCGAGATCGGCATGATGGATCGCAGGCGCGGAAAAGCCGCGTTCGCGCAGGCCGCCGGCGATGGCGACGAACGGTTTTACGTCTTCAGCGAGATGGACGGCGGCACTGTAGGGCTTGCCATCGTAGATCGCCGGTCCATCCGGCCGCTTCGGCGAATTCATCAGGATGACAAAACCGTCATTGTGTACGAGCCGCGCATAAGAGCGCGTGGAGGCGTCACCCGGCATGCGCTGGCGTCTGGCGTCGGCAAAACCGGCGTCATCGAGAAATTCACGCAACGCCCTGAGCCGTTCGATCTGGGCTGCCGCCTTGCCATAGCCGGTGATGACGGCGGCGCGCGCGGCCGATCCCAGCGCAGGTCGATGACTCAGCGCAATGTCTATTCGGTCAGCAGGAAGCGCGCCGGGCGCGCGTTCCGGCCACTCGATCAGCGCCACAACACCTTCGGGAAATGGCGACAAGCCGATTTCTTCCAGCTCGCTTGCGTCGTTGACGCGATAGAGATCCGCGTGAACCAGCGGAAACGGCGGCAGTTCGTAGCCCTGCAACAGGGTAAAAGTCGGGCTCGGCACTTCCAGCGTCTCGTCGCCGGCGAGATAGCGGATCATCGCGCGTGCCGCCGCGGTCTTGCCGGCGCCGAGGTCGCCTGACAGCGTGATGACATCGCCGGCGCCGATCAGCATCGCGAGGTCGGCCATCAGATGCGCGGTTGCGGTTTCGTTCGCGAGCGCAAGTGAAAATATCGAGGGCTCGCTCATTCCGCGGCGTTGCGATGCGCCTGATCGGTCGGAAAGTCGCACGTGACTGTCGTGCCCTTGCCGACGATCGAATCGACGCGCACCTTGCCCCCGTGCAGTTCAACGAAGGAACGCACCAGCGACAGGCCGAGGCCGGCGCCGCGATGCCGCGAGCCGTTGGAGTGACTCTCGAACCAGTCGAACACCTTGTCCTTGACGTCGGGCGGAATGCCCGGTCCTGAATCCGTCACGGAAAAGACCACGCTGCGCTCTGTACGCTTCGCGCTCAGGGTGATCGCGGCATCCTGCGGCGAGAACCCGACGGCATTGGCGAGAAGGTTATACAGAACCTGCACCACACGGCGTTCGTCACCCACGAAAGCGCCGATGTTTGGATCGGCGTCGATCTTGAGTTCGATGCGGTCGCGGGCGAGGCGATCCTGAATGCCTTCCGCCGCCGCATCGATGGTCTTGCGGATATCGACGGGACCAAGTTCGAGCGCCATGGCGCCGGCGTCGATGGTGGCAAGGTCGAGGATGTTGTTGATGATGGCGAGCAGGGCGCTGGTCGATGTGGTGATGTAGTTGAGATATTCGGCCTGCTTCGGCTGCAACGGGCCGGTGGTCGGGTCGGTCAGCAGATCGGCGAAGCCGATGATATTGGTCAGCGGTGAACGCAATTCGTAGGACACGTGGTGGACGAAATCGACCTTCATCTGGTCGGCGGTCTCCAGCGCCTCGTTACGCTCGCGCAACGCACGTTCGACGTTTTCGGTGTCGGTGATGTCCTGGAACGTCAGCATGGTGGCGCCATCGGGCAGCGGCATGGTCATGCAGTCGAGCACGCTGCCGTCCTTGCGCTCCAGCTTCAACGGCACCGCGATCCGGTTCTCGATTCCTGTGATCGCCTCGCGCAGGGTTTGCCAGGTCGCCGCGTCGTCGAACAATGGCGTGCACCAGGTCTCGACCGTCGTGATATGCGGATGCTCCTGCAGCGCTTCAGCCGACAGCTTCCACATTTTCACAAACGCGGGATTGAACAGTTGCGCGCGGCCGTTGCTGCCGAACACCGCCACCGCTTCGGCGAGGTTGTCCAGGGTTTCGCGCTGCATCCGGTTCAACCCGTCGAACCGGCGTTCCAGTTCCAAGCTCTCGGTCACGTCGTCGAACAGATAGGTGACGCCGCCCTCTGGATTGGGCGTGGTGACGACGCTGAGCGCGCGGCCGTCGGGCAGGTACCAGCGGTCCTTTTCCGGCTCCACGGCGCGATAGGCCTCGTGCAGCTTCGCCTTCCAGGCCCGGAAATCCGGCTGCTCCGGCAGTTTTCGCGCGGCACGGAGCCGGTCCAGCACGCTGGAATCGTCGGGATTGCCATCGAGAAACGCGCGATCCAGGTCCCACAGCCGACGATAGGAATCGTTGTAGAACGCCATCCGTCGCTGCCCGTCGAATACGGCGACGCCGGAGGACAACTGGTCCAGCGTGCGGCGGTGCGCTTCCGCCATCCGCACCAGCGCATCGCGAAGCGCGGTCGCTTCGCTGGCGTCGATGGCGATGCCGGCGCTGCCGCCGGTTACCTTGAGTGCATGGACGTCGTAGAACCGCCGCTCACCGCCGACCACGATCGGCAGCCGCGCGGTAAACGCCGAATTGTCGTTGAGGGCGCGGGCCATGTCGCCGCGGTCGCCGCTGTCGAGCAGTTCGAGGTCGCGCTGCACCGCATCCGCAACATTGGCGGCCTCGGTCGCGCGCGCATAGGCGGCATTGGCGAACAGCAGCCCGCCCGCGGCGCGCTTGGCCCAGATCGGCCAAGGAGCCGCGGCTGCAAAACCGCGCAGCATCTCGGTTTCCTCCAGCAGCGCCTTGTGCCGCAGCGTCATTTCGGCAAGGTCGCGGCGCAAGCCGCTGAGTTCGCGAATCCGCACGATGGCCTGGCCGCCGATAGCGCGGCCCATGGCCTCGATGGAGCGGCCGGTGGAGGTCGTGAGGTGGAGCAGAAAACCTTCGCCGGCGTCGCGCAGCGCGTTGACGGCGCGGTCCATCTGCAATGCGGGTTCCGGCGCCAGCCAGGTGCCGAAGGCGAGAATGCGCTGCGGCGCCTGTTCGCGGGCGTCCTGCGCCATCAACAGCGAGATGTCGCCGCTGAGTTGCGGGCGATTGTCGCCGGCTGCCCACGCAATCAACACCTGCGGTTCCGCAAACAAGAGCGCCCGAAAACGGTCGGCCTCGACCTGCAGGCCTCGAAGTTCGGAACGCAGCCGCGTTTCGCTGTTGGCGGCGCGGACGCGGGTGCGCATCAAGAGAATCGCGGCGACCACGGAAAAGCCGAGCACGGCCAGTGCCGTGGCCAGCACGGCGATCTCCTGGCGGTTGAGATCGAAGAACGTCTCCAGCGCCCGCTCGACAAATTGCAGATCGGCGGCGGTGGCCGGCGCGCCCGTCAGCAGCGTGCTCACCGCAAGACCAACGATGCCGCCGCGCACCAGCGATGTGCACGACAGCAAAGTCCGACGCATCGCCGCGATCACGTCCGACATATCAGCCCCAAACCGCACGACTCCACGACCGGCGGTCGGCCGTTCGCGAATCGAAACACAATATCCCTATCGGGAGTCGGAGGGGTAGAGTCCGAACCGTGAACGCAAACTTCATTGCAAAAAAATGCGCGGCGTTAACGTTTGCCGCCGTGTTTTAGAAAAATGAATTGGATTTGTGGCGCGGGCCTACTGCCCGGTCGAACCAAAGCCGCCGCTGCCGCGATCGGTCGACGACAGCGAGGCCGTGGCGACGAGTTCCGCGCGGATTACGGCGGCGATCACCATCTGCGCGATGCGCTCGCCGCGCCGGATCGTGAACGGCGCGCCGCCATGGTTGATCAGCAGCACGCCGACCTCGCCGCGGTAGTCGGCGTCTATTGTGCCCGGCGCGTTCAGCACGGTAACGCCGTACTTGGCGGCAAGGCCGGAGCGCGGACGCACCTGCGCTTCGAAGCCCGGCGGCAGCGCGATGATGAGTCCGGTCGGAACCAGCGCGTGTTGGCCGGGTGCGAGCACCATCGGCGCGTCTTCCGGCACCGCAGCGAGCAAGTCGAGCCCCGCGGCGTGCGCGCTTTGGCAGGCCGGCAGCGGCAGGCCTTCGCCGTGCGGGAGTTGCCGGACTTCGACTTTTATCGCAGCGCTCATGTTGATGGAGCCTCCAGGGCTTCAACGATGTAACCCACCAGCGCTGCGGCGACCTCGTCCTTGGTCATCACCGGCCAGGAATCGACGCTGATATTGCTGCGGTCGCGCTTGAGCAGATGCACGGTGTTGCGGTCGCCGCCCATCACGCCGGTCGCGGGCGACACGTCGTTGGCGACGATCCAGTCGCAGCCCTTGCGGGCCAGTTTTGCCTTGGCGTTGTCGATCAGATGCTCGGTCTCGGCGGCGAAGCCGATCACCAGCGGCGGACGCTTGTCGTGCAGTTTTGAAACTGTCGCGAGGATGTCGGGATTCTCCACCAGTTGCAGCGGCGGCATCGCGGTAGCGGTTTTCTTCAGCTTCTGCATGCCTTCGCTGGCGACGCGCCAGTCGGCCACCGCGGCGGCAAAGATCGCGATATCGACTGGAAGTGTTGCTTCGACCCGATGCAGCATCTCGCGTGCGGATTCCACGCGGCTCACCGTGACGCCTACGGGATCGTTCAGTTCGACCGGGCCCGATATCAAAATCACCTCGGCCCCAGCCGCTCGAGCGGCAGCCGCGATCGCAAAACCCTGCTTTCCGGAGGAGCGGTTGGCGATGTAGCGCACCGGATCGATGGGCTCGTGCGTCGGGCCCGCGGTGATCAAGACGCGCTTGCCGGCGAGCGGCTGCTGTGGCGGCGGCCGCAAAAATTTCTCGGCAGCGGCTGCGATTTCAAGCGGCTCCGCCATCCGCCCGACCCCGGCTTCACCGGCTTCCGCCATCTCCCCGGCATTGGGACCGATCATCGCGGCGCCGTCGCGTTGGAGCTGGGCGACGTTGCGGCGGGTGGCGGCGTTATTCCACATCAGCGGATTCATCGCCGGCGCCAGCAGGATCGGCCGGTTGGCCGCCAGCAGAATCGCCGACGCAAGATCGTCGGCATGGCCCTGCGCCATCTTCGCCATCAGGTCGGCGGTGGCGGGCGCCACCACGATCAGGTCGCAATCGCGCGCGAGTCGTATGTGGCCGGCGTCGAATTCGCTCTCGGGGTCAAACAGATCCGTGTAGCAGCGCTCGTGCGACAGCGCGCTGGCGGCAAGCGGCGTCACGAATTTTTGCGCGGCGTTGGTGAGAACGCAGCGAACCGAAAAACGTCGATCTTTCAATCGCCTGATGAGGTCGAGCGCCTTGTAGGCGGCGATCCCGCCGCCAATGATCAAAGTTACGCGCGATTTTCCTGTCGAAACAAGGGGTTGAGCGCGGTGCTGCGGGCTTTGCGAGTCTTGCGGCAGCGTTGCGGCGAACCCGGGACGGTTCTGTGACGCCTCCCGCAAAATCACCCGCACCTCGTCCTCGACCGAGCGGCCGTTGCGGGCCGCACGCAGGCGCAGCTCGGCTTTGATGGCGTCGTTGAGTTTGCGGATTGTCAGGCTGGCCATTGCCGATTCCGTCTGGGTATGCTAGCAACGATATCACAGAATGATTACAATGCAATCAAATCAAAGCTGCCTGACCGCGAACAGGATGCCGATGAAGGTGAGGGCAATTATCCACAGCGCCGCGGTGCGCCAGCGGCTCTTGCGTCCCTCGGCCCGGCTCATCGCCGCGACCGTCTCCGGCGACAGCACCAGGCCCTCGCGCGTCATCGTCTCCAGCTGCTCCAGCACCACAACCGCGCGCGACGCAATCGCCGGCAGACCCGAGAGCACGCGGCCCAACTCGCCGGCGCCGGACATCGCGCCCTGAATGCGCCCCACAGGTCCGAGGTTGCGCTCGATCCATTCGCGCACCACCGGATCGGCGACGGTCCAGATGTCGAGTTTTGGATCGAAGCTGCGCGCCACGCCTTCGACCACCACCATGGTCTTCTGCAGCAGGATCAGTTCGGGGCGGGTGCGCATGTCGAACAGCCCGGTGACTTCGAGCAGCAGCGTCAGCAGCTTCGCCATCGAAATTTCTTCGGCGGTGCGGTTGTGGATCGGCTCGCCGATGGCGCGGATGGCTTGCGCGAAATTTTCCACCGAATGATGCGACGGCACGTAGCCGGCTTCGAAATGCACCTCGGCGACGCGGCGATAATCGCGAGTGATGAAGCCCAACAGAATCTCGGCGAGGAAACGCCGCTCCTTCATGCCGAGCCGGCCCATGATGCCAAAATCGACCGCGACCAGCCGCCCGGCATCGTCGAGAAACAGGTTGCCGGGATGCATGTCGGCGTGGAAGAAACCGTCGCGCAGCGCGTGGCGCAGAAAACTCTGGATCACCTTGCGCCCGAGTTCGGCGAGATCGACCCGGGATTCGGCGAGCCGCGCGTGGTCGCTCAGCGCGATGCCGTCGATCCACTCCATGGTAAGCACGTTGTGAGTGGTGCGGTCCCAGTCGACGGTGGGGACGCGAAAGTCCGGATCGCCCTTGGTGTTCTCCGCCATCTCGGACATCGCGGCCGCTTCCAGCCGCAGATCCATCTCCATCGCCACCGAGCGCGACATGGTGTTGATGACCTCGATCAGCCTCAGGCGCCGCGCTTCCGCCGAATATTTTTCCGCCTCGCGCGCGACAAAGAAGAAGTCGGCGAGGTCGCGGCGGAACCGGGCGGCGACATTGGGCCGCAGCACCTTCACCGCCACCGCCTGGCGGACGCCGCCGCGCCCGGTCTCGCCGCGATGCACCTGCGCGATCGAGGCCGCGGCGACCGAAGGACCGAAGCTCGCAAACGCCTGTGCCACCGGTTGTTCCAGCGATGTCGCGATGACGGCCTCGGCCTCGCTTTGCGAAAACGGCGGCAGCCGGTCCTGCAGGCTTTCGAGGTCGCGCGCCATCGCGGCGCCGACCACGTCGGGACGCGTGGCGAGAAACTGTCCGAGCTTGAGATAGGCCGGCCCCAACCGCGTCAGCGCGCGCGACAATCGCGGGCCGGATTTGGCGCCCGGACGTTCGATCAGCCGCGCCAGCCGCAGCGCCAGTTGGCCGGGCGGCGGCACCAACGACGGATCGACGACGCCGAATACGCCCTCGCGCGCGAACACGAAACCTGCGCGGGCAAGGCGCGCGATATGAGTTAAAGCGGAAATCACAAACGCCAGCCCGAATGCAGTGCCACGATGCCACCCGACAGGGTCTGATGACTGACGCGCAAAAATCCGGCGGCGCGGATCATCTCGGCAAACGCGTTCGGCTTGGGAAATTTGCGGATCGACTCGACGAGATACTGATAGGAGTCGGCGTCGCCGGTCACGGCCTTGCCCAACTGCGGGATTACCTTGAACGAAAAGCTGTCATAGAGCCGGTCAAGGCCGGGCACGTCGACGGTGGAAAATTCCAGGCACAGGAATCTGCTGCCGGGCTTCAGCACGCGAAACGCTTCGCCCAGCGCAAGGTCGATGCGCGGCACATTGCGAATCCCGAAGGCGATGGTGTAGGCGTCAAAACTGCGGTCCGGAAACGCCAGCGCCTCGGCATTGCCTTCCACGAACGACACCTGATGCTCCAGGTGCCGCGCGCCCGCGCGTTCGCGCCCCACAGCGAGCATATCGGAATTGATGTCGCAGACGGTGGCCTGGAATCCGCTTCCCGCGGCATGCGCGGCGCGGAATACGACGTCGCCGGTGCCGCCGGCGACGTCGAGCAGCGCGAACGGCCTGTCGTTGCGCGGCGGATTGAGCGCGTTGATCATCACGCTTTTCCAGACCCGGTGCAGCCCCGCCGACATCAGGTCGTTCATCAGGTCGTAACGCTGCGCCACGCTGTGGAACACGTCGTTCACCAGCGTCTGCTTGTCGCCCAAGGCTACGTCCCTGAAGCCGAAATGCGTGGTTTGGTCGGGATGGTCCATGCTTTTACGCCCTTGAACTCTTAAGCGGCGGACCATAGCGCGCCGCCGCCAATGGCGCTATCACCTCACGGTCTCAAGGTGAATGCGACCCATGCCTGAATTACCCGAAGTCGAAACCGTCCGCCGCGGCCTGCAGCCGGCCATGGAAGGCGCGAAAATCGTGCACGCCGAAGCCAGGCGCAAGGATTTGCGGTTTCCGTTTCAAAAGGATTTTATCGCACGGCTTCAGGGGCAGACCGTGACCGGGCTCGGACGCCGCGCCAAATATTTGCTGGCCGACCTTGCGTCCGGCGACGTGCTGCTGATGCATCTCGGCATGTCCGGCTCGTTCCGCGTCGTTGCGGACGACGCGCAGAACACGCCGGGCAAATTCCATCATCCGCGCAGCGCGGACCGCGCCCACGACCACGTGCTGTTTCGCATGTCGTCCGGCGCGACCGTCATCTTCAACGATCCGCGCCGCTTCGGCTATATGAAGATTTTCGCCCGCGATAAAATCGACGACGAGCCGCTGCTGCAAGGTCTCGGCCCGGAGCCATTAGGCAATGAATTCGATGCAAGCATGCTGGCGCGCGCCTGCGCCAACAAGAAGACCAGCCTGAAGGCGGCGCTGCTCGATCAGCGTGTGGTCGCGGGGCTCGGCAATATCTATGTCTGCGAGGCACTGTTCCGCGCGCACCTGTCGCCACGGCGGTTGGCGGCGACGCTGGCGACGAAAAAGACCAGGAGCAGCCCGGGTGGCGAAGCGACCGATCAAGCCAAGCATCTAGTGAACGCGATTCACGCCGTGCTCAATCAGGCGATCAAGGCCGGCGGCTCATCGCTGCGCGATTACCGCCAGACCACAGGCGAACTCGGCTATTTCCAGCACTCGTTCCAAGTCTACGACCGCGAGGGCAAGACCTGCCAAAGCCCCGGCTGCGGCGGCATCGTGCGGCGGTTTACCCAGAACGGGCGCTCGACATTCTGGTGCCCGAAGTGCCAGAGGTGATGCGCAAGGTACCGTCATCCTGAAGAGCCGCGCTCTTGCGCGGCGTCTCGGAGGATGGCCACAAGCACCTGCGTCTGCGGCCATCCTTCGAGGCTCGCCGAAGACGGCGAGCACCTCAGGATGACGGTGGAGTGGGTTGCAAACGGAGCCATCGATGAAATTACGAACCCGTCTGACCGCGGTTTGACATCGAGCATCCGATCATTTCCGCGCCGATGGGCATGATCGCCGGCGGAAGGCTGGCGGCCGCGGTGTCGAATGCCGGCGGGCTCGGCTTGATCGGCGGCGGCTATGGCGATAGCGGCTGGCTGGAGCGGGAATTTTCGGCGCCGGAAATGCGAGGGTAGGATGCGGTTTTATCTCCTGGTCGCTGGCGCAGCAGCCGGAACTGCTCGATCAGGTGCTGGCGAGAAAATCGGCCGCTCTGATGCTGTCGTTCGGACCCGCCGCTGCGTTTGCCGCGCAGATCAGGCAATCCGGAGTGCCTGTGATCTGTCAGGTGCAGTCGATGGCGCATGCGCGGAAAGCCGTCGGCGCCGGCGCCGCGGTGATCGTCGCACAAGGCGGCGAGGCCGGCGGGCATAGCGGCAGCCGCTCGACCTTCACGCTGGTGTCTGAAGTCGCCGATTATCTTGCGAGGACGGCGCCGGATACGCTGCTGGTGGCGGCGGGTGGCGTCGCGGATGGACGCTCGCTGGCTGCGGCGCTGATGCTCGGCCGACGGCGTTCTGATCGGCTCGCGGCTGGTCGCCAGTTCCGAGGCGTTGACGCCGCACGGCTTCCACGATGCGATCGTCGCCGCCGACGGCGATGCGACCGTCAAGACTGGCGTGATCGATCTCGTGCGCAATTATCATTGGCCGAGCGAATTCAGCGGCCGGGCGCTCAGGAACGGTTTTGTCGCCAAATGGCATGGCCGTGAAGACGCCTTGATCGACGCTGCGATCAATTGATCCGAAACCGAACGCTACTGGGCGGCTTTCACGTCGGGAGACGCCGACAATGCGGGCGTGCTCATGGGTGAGGCCGTGGGATTGATTCACGACGTCCAGCCCGCGGCACACCTCATCGAGGCAATGGTCGCGCAAAACCACGGACTGCTGCGTCAAGCCGGGCAGTTCGTCGTGTCTGGCTAGGCTCCGGTTTGGCTCAACCGGAGCCAGGCGCCTCGACGCTAGAAGTCGAACGGGTCTTCACCGTCGAGCGGCTTGATTCGCCCCAACCCGCCGCGTGCGGCAGCATCGCTCCCGAAGTCGAATGGATCTTCGGCTGGGGGCGGGGGCGGCTTAGCGGCCGCTGTCGCCAGCCCGTGCGGGGCCAGTACAGCAGAGCTCGCGACGGGTTTCTTCGCCGGGCTCACGGCATCCTTGACCCGTTCGACTGCGGCGGCGTCCATCGTCAAGGTCAACCCGGCGCTTTTTGCGGATTGCAAGAATGGCGTCAGGAGACCCCGATCGTGCAGGGTCCTGACAGTTCGCACGAAGCTCTCCACCGATACCGTCTTGTGCTGCGCGGCGGATGCGGAGCGAGCGGTGCGCTTCGCGCCACTGGCCCGCTTGGCCGCCGACGATTTCCTGCCTTTGGCAGCCGGCGATTTCTTGCGTTTGGAAGCAGCGACGCGTCGCGTTGTCTTGCGGGCCATGGGATTCTCCTGTTTCAGGGCTGGACCTGCAGCCTGAATTCCTTGCTCTTCTGTTGATCGATTGCGATGACGGCGAGAATCTCGGACGGGGTGCCGCCACCTGTCACGCGCTGCCCGGCCCACACCGACTGCCGCGCCGTGGAACGCCCACCGGCGAGCATGGCGCCGCCGCTTCCGCGTCCTGCCGAGAACAGGAAGCCGCGCACCGAGTCCACGCCGGCCACGTCCACGGCCAGGCCAATGGTGACCTGATGCTTGTCGCTGCGCCCCACGCTGAGACCGAGCGACGCGTCGGCGACGCTTAAGGCAGTGCCGACCGGCGCGAAAACGACCTTCGGGGTGCCCGACAGGGTGACCGCCGTGGTAAAGATCAGGTCGTCGGTCATGGTGGGCGCGCCGCCTGCGCCGGGTTTGGCATCTTTGCCGCCGAGGTTTTCGAACAGCAGCAGCCTGGCGAAATCCTTGACGGTGCGATCGACGCCGACACGGCCGGCGATGGGATAGACGTAGTTCGGTCCGACGATCTGCCCGTCGCAGTAGCGGATACCGCGTACCTCCGCCGCGTTCAGCTTGGCGAGAAGAAAGCCGAAAGTATCGGTCACCGTGAATGTGCGCTCGTTCGACCGTCTGCGTTTGGCGCTGCCTTCGATGGCGGCCGAGAACGTCGGCACCACGTTTCGCAGCAGGTTCACGTTGGTGGTGATGTCGTTATCCTCGAAAATGTTGAAGTCGAAGGTGTAGGCGGCGCCCGCTCTCAGAAGCAGGTCGATGGCGGCACGCTCCCGCACATATTTGGGGCCGGGGAAGTAACTGGAGTTGAAGGTGTCCATCAGGTCCGGGTTTTCCGTGTAGAGCGCCACCAGACGGTCGGCGACGGGGTCGCGGACTCCCGCAGGCAGCCCCGCGAACAAGCCTTTCGCGATGAATTCCAGGAAATCCAGCAATGTCGTTTTGACCGCGTCGCGCGCCTCGCACCGGATCTGTCGCACGATATGGGGAGTGTCGACTCCGGCGACCTGTTCCGGCAACGGATGGATGGCGCAGCCGCCGAGGCCGGCGGAAATAATAGCGGCACTGAGTACTCGACAGATCATGATCATGGCAGCCCCCTGCCCGGTGACGCATCGCCCAAACGGCTGTTTGTCCCCAGCCTGCAATCAGAGATTTAGGACAGCCGGCAAAGAGAAAGTCTGTAGTATTAACGCAACAGTTGTGATTTGTTTTCCACTCGTGCGCTGCGACACAATTCACCTTCCTGAAACGATGGCTTGATACCGTCGTCGCGTGCAGCGCTTCCTGAGACACGGTGTGCCGGCCTTCATCGCCATCTCCACCATGCTGTGGGCGGCGGAGAATCTATATTTCATGAAGCACGCGTCGGCCCATGCGACCAAAGCGTGCGCCGAAAAGGAATCGAAGTTTGCCGCGATCTTCGATGGACCGAATTCGTATTACTGGTGCCTGCGGCGTGTAGAGGCTGGCGGCAAACCGTAAGGCAATCGTCTTCCTTCGAGATGCCATGCTGCGCATGGCCCCCCAGGGTGAGGGCGGAGCAGGCGGCGAGCGGCGCTACTTCCTCACGCAGATCACGCGCACGACCGACGCCTTCGTATCCGGCGATCCGCTTGCCGCGCTCACGCCATTGGCCTTCAGGAATTCGCGCACGACATCCGCGCTCACCAGCGAAGCCTGCGCCGCCGCCGCGGTCATCGTTGGTCCCGCGACCACCACCGGCTTTAGCAGCGCAACGCCGGCGAACACGCCGTCGGCGTCTACAGCCGCGGCGCCGGAAAAGCCCAGGCCAGGCGCCGGCGCCAGCGCATCGCCGCCTGCCGCACTCGCCTTGACGCTGCTTGCGGCCGCACCGCCGCCCTGGTTCTGTGGATCGGCAATGCCGGTCAGTTCGACGTTCGGCTTCGCGGCACCGCTGTTCAGCGCCAGCGGCTTCAATCCGCGCGCGCCGTAGATGCGTAGCAGCGCGAGGTCGTGGTCCTTGTCTTCCGCGGTGCGGTCGGCATTGCCGTAGCCCGCGACCACGATCGACAGGCAGCCATCGACCACCAGACGATCGGTGACGATCGCGCCGTCTTCGCTGGCGACAATGCCGGTGCCGTATTCGACGGTCTTGCGCGGCGGCGGTCCAGCCTGCGGACCGTTGGGAAACGGATTGAACGCGCTCGACATCGCGATCACCACCGGCTCCATGGTGCCTTCGGTAGCCTGATCGTAGAGAATCGTGAGGATGCGGACCTCGTCGCCCTTGATCTGGCCGCGCAGGTAAAATTTCTTCAGGCCCTGCATGCCCGACAGCACGAAAAAATCCGGCTTGACCACGCTGTAGTCGATCTTTCGCCCGGCGGGCTCCTTCTTCTCCTGCTCGGCCAGTTTCGCGGTGGTGGGCCCCGCCTCCTTGCGCCGCGCCATCTGGATCTGGATGGTGCCGGTGGAGGAATTCCACTTGGCGCCGCTGGCGTCGCTGGATTGCTGCGGCACCAGTTTCGCAGGTACGCCGAGCCGCACGCCGGTGCCGGCATCGAATACGACCTTCCAGCCGACATTATCCTGCTTCTTTTTCGCGGCCTCCGACAGCACGCCGCGCTCCTGCGGATTGAGTACGCCGGTCTGTTTAGCCCCGCGGTCTCTCTGGAACGCCTTGATCGCGGCCACCATGCGGTCGCTGACCTCGCCATTGATGGCGCCGTTATAGTGCCCGGTCCAGACCAAGTCGGACTGGATCGACTGCCGCTCGGCCTGCGCCATGGCGCCGGCAGTGTCCGCGGGGGTCTGCAGCGCGGGCCGGATCGGAACGGTGGCGACCGTTTTCGGCTTGATACCCGCTACGGCCCCGGTTTGCGTCTGCGCGGAAACTGCGGAGGCTGCGATGACAATGGTTGCGGCGAGCATCGATCTCATGACAATTCCCAAGTTGACGCGGGCGCAATTAAGCACATCTGCTTGGTCGGCACCAACACGGCGGGGGTTCACGGAACTACATGCTGACCTCAGACGAACTTGAACGTTACGCCCGCCACATCGTGCTGCGCGAGGTGGGCGGGCCCGGCCAGACGGCGCTGAAGGCGGCCTCGGTGCTGGTGATCGGCGCCGGCGGGCTCGGTGCGCCGGTGCTGATGTATCTTGCCGCCGCCGGCGTCGGCACGCTCGGCGTGGTGGACGACGACATCGTGTCGCTGTCCAACCTGCAGCGCCAGATCATTCACGCCACACCGGACGTCGGCCGGGCCAAGGTCGACAGCGCCGCGACAAAAATTCATGCGCTCAATCCGCATGTGAAATTCGCCGGCCATGCCGCGCGGCTCGATGCATCCAATGCGATGGCGCTGATATCCGGCTATGATCTGGTGCTCGACGGCTCCGATAATTTCGAGACGCGCTATCTCATATCCGACGCCTGCTTTTTCGCAGGCGTACCGCTGATCACCGCGGCGCTCGGCATGTTCGACGGGACCCTCACCACCATCCGCGCGCATGAGAAAAACGCCGATGGGGAGTTCAATCCGACCTATCGCTGCCTGTTCCCCGAACCCCCGCCGACGGGCACGGTGCCGGCCTGCGCCGAGGCCGGCGTGCTGGGCGCGCTGGCCGGCGTGCTGGGTTCGATGATGGCGCTGGAGGCGATCCGCGAAATCGTCGGGTTTGGCGAAGGGCTGGTGGGACGCCTCTTGATGATCGACACCCGCGCGATGCGATTCGAGACGCTGCGGTATGCGCGCGATCCGGCCAATCCGCTAAATGGGGATGCGCCGGTGATCGTGGATTTGAGCGCTTATCGTCCTTCCCCTTGAGGGGACGGTTGACGCGAATGAATGTGCCGCGGGTTGAGAGCAGATCAGAGTGATTTGATAATGTCGTCGTAATCGGCGTGAGTGCCGATCCAGAACCAGACGGCGTCATCGCCACGGGCCAACGCCAGCGCGCGGTAGTCGAGACCGACGCGAACGGAATAAGCCCGGCCAATGCGCTTGAAATGCAAAGATGGATGCCGCAGATCAGCTTTCAGGAGCTTGAAATTCTTATCGGCGATCGCTTGGGCAGGCAGTGGTAGAAGGCGTTGTCCGGCCAGCCTCGAGATCGGCCAGAGTCTCTTCAAGCAGCTTGTCGAGCCTGCCGGCCTCGATGTCGGCTTCAATTGCCTGATCGAAACGGCCAGCTTCTAACCGCGCGAACCAGTCGCGGAAGCGCGCGAAATCGGCGCCTTCCAGACGTTCGACCGCGCGTTCGATGTCTTCTACGTTCGGCATGTCGCGATTATAGCATGATTGTACTGCCGGGAACAGACAGCGTTACGTCGTCCAACCCTAAGCGAGTTATCTGATCATGTCACAGCATGCTCGGCAGCACGCGGTCGGGCGGCTTGTGGTTGTCGAGGAAGGCGCGGATGTTGATGATCACCTTCTCGCCCATCTCCACGCGGCCCTCGATGGTGGCGGAGCCCATATGCGGCAGCAGCGTGACCTTGCCGGCCTTCGCCAGCCGCACCAGTTTCGGGTTCACCGCGGGCTCATTTTCGTAGACGTCGAGCCCGGCGCCGCCGATCTCGCCCTGCTCGATCAGCTTGACCAGCGTGTCTTCGTCGATCACCTCGCCGCGCGCGGTGTTGACGATATAGGTGTCCTTGCGGATCAGTTTCAGGCGCCGCGCCGAGAGCAGATGGAACGTGGCCGGCGTATGCGGGCAGTTCACCGAGATGATGTCCATCCGCGCCAGCATCTGGTCGAGACTTTCCCAGTAGGTCGCGCCCAGCTCTTCGGCGATGCGCGGCGGCACCGGGCGGCGGTTGTGATAGTGAATCTGCAGCCCGAAGGCGCGGGCGCGGCGCGCCACCGCCTGTCCGATGCGGCCCATGCCGATGATGCCGAGCCGCTTGCCGCCGATGCGGTGGCCGAGCATCCAGGTCGGCGACCAGCCCGGCCAGTCCTTGCCGTCGGTGAGGATCGAGGCGCCCTCGATCAGCCGGCGCGGCACCGCCAGAATCAGCGCCATAGTCATGTCGGCGGTGTCTTCGGTCAGCACCTTCGGCGTGTTGGTCACGGTGATGTGCAGCGCATGCGCCGCCACCACATCGATATTGTCGACGCCGTTGCCGAAATTGGCGATCAGCTTCAGCTTCAGATCGGGCTGCTTGAGAACCTCTTCGGTAATCTCGTCGGTGACGGTCGGCACCAGAATGTCGGCGCTACGTACCGCCTCGGCGATCTGCTCCTGACTCATCGGCGTGTCGTCGAGATTGAGCCGCGCGTCGAACAGCTCGCGCATCCGGGTCTCGATGGAGTCCGGCAGCTTGCGCGTGACCACGACCAGGGGCTTTTTCTTAACCGACATGTCCTGCTCTCATGAGGCTTTTAACTTAACTGTCAGGCTTTTTCTTAACCGTTCAGTCCTCCTTAACTTAGGTGTTCGAAACTGCCGCTGCGGCGCGGCCTCGAATTTCCCTGGGTTTTCCTGGGTTCCCTTTGGCTTTCTTTGGGCCTTGGCCTTCAGTCCTCTCTAGCAGAAGACCGGGCCAAGACAAGAACCCACGAACCGACGGCGGGATCACAATCGGGGCTTCCCCTCAAAGAATTTGAGTCTTTCTTCTCGGCAGGAGACGAGTGAATGGCGTTCAGGCAAATCTTCATCGGTGCGATGTTCGCAGGTGCGTTCCTGGGCGCGTCTGTCAGCACGGGGCATTCGGCCAAGGAGGCCGCGGTCGCTACCAGCGGGCTGCCGGTGCCGCGCTATGTCAGTCTGAAATCCGATCACGTCAACGTCCGGGCCGGTCCTACCAAGGACAATGACGTGGCCTGGGTCTACACCCGCTCCGGCCTGCCGGTCGAAATCACCGCCGAGTTCGAGAACTGGCGCCGGGTGCGCGATTCCGAAGGCGCCGAAGGCTGGGTCTATCACTCGCTGCTGTCCGGCCGCCGCACCGCGGTGATTACCATGAAGACCAAGGATGATCTCGCCTCGCTTTACGATCGCCCGGATTCCACCGGCACGGTCGCGGCACGGCTGCAAGCCGGCGTGGTGGCCCAGGTCAAGAAATGCGCGACCGGCTGGTGCCGCGTCACCGGCACCGGTTTTGACGGCTGGATCGAGCAGCAGCGGCTGTGGGGCGTCTACGCCGACGAGAAGGTGGAGTAGTTCGCAGTCATTCCGTGCAAGAATTTATTTATTCGTCATGGCCGGGCTCGTCCCGGCCATCCACGTCTTTGGCACATAAGAAAGTAAGACGTAGATGCCCGGGACAAGCCCGGGCATGACGACTTAATAGCGATGGATGTAGACTCAGCGCTTCTTGCGCAGGCGCACGATCATGTCGACGCGGCTGATCTCGTAGCCTTCGGGCACTTCCGGCATCTTCTGCAGCACCAGGTGCGGATCGGGAATGTCGACCAGCTCATGATTGCCTTCGAGATAGAAGTGATGATGCGCGGTGACGTTGGTGTCGAAATAGGTCTTGGTGCCGTCGACACTGACCTGGCGCAGCAGACCCGCATCGGTGAGCTGATTCAGCGTGTTGTAAACGGTGGCGAGCGAGACCGGGACCTTGGCGTGGGTGGCTTCTTCGTAAAGCATTTCGGCGGTGAGGTGGCGGGCGCCTTTGCCGAACAGCAGCCAGCCGAGCGCCATGCGCTGCCGGGTCGGACGCAAGCCCGCGGTCTGCAGCATCTCGTTGACGTCATGCCATGGGCAGCCGGTCAGCGCCGGCTGACGCCCGGCAGCCGCCAGCGCAACGCCATCGGCGTCGTCGCCTGAAATCGCAACGGTTTCACTCACATCCACTTGGGGCACCCCGAGATATTACGCCCAACTATAGAAACTAAAGCCATTACATGCAAGTTTTTCGCAACTAGAACGCTTCCAGAAGGTTAAATCCGCTGCCGCCGGCCCTGAAGCGACATGTAGGCAGTTCGGCATCATTTGTCCCGCGCGCAGGGAACGCGGCTTTGCCCGTTCACGGGCTTATGATAGAGAGCGCGCACCCCGCCTGAGCGCGGTTCCCCGCTCAAAATGTTCCATTTTGCGCGAAATCGCGGTCAAGGATTAATAGAAAATGGCTCCCAGCACACACGTCCGGCAGAGCAGCTACGATTACGAGGATCTGCTGGCGAGCGGCCGCGGCGAGATGTTCGGCGCCGGCAATGCCCAGTTGCCGTTGCCGCCGATGCTGATGTTCGACCGCATCAGCGAGATTTCGGACAGCGGCGGGGAATATGGCAAGGGGCTGATGCGCGCCGAACTCGATGTGAAGTCCGATCTCTGGTTCTTCGGTTGCCATTTCAAGGGCGATCCGGTGATGCCGGGCTGCCTCGGCCTCGATGCGCTCTGGCAGATGGTCGGTTTCTTTCTGGTCTGGAGCGGCGGCGAGGGGCGCGGCCGGGCGCTGGGTCTCGGCGAGTTGAAGCTGGCTGGCCAGGTGCTGCCGGATGTCCGCAAGATCGTGTACGGCATCGATATCAAGCGGGTGATGCGGTCGCGGCTGGTGCTGGGCATTGCCGACGGGTGGCTTTCCGCCGACGGCGAGATTATCTATCGCGCGAAGGATTTGAGGGTCGGCCTGTTCAAGCAGAACGCCGCACCGCAACCGGAAACCTGAAGTTATCGGATAAGACGGTCCCGGTCTGACGTCGGCCGGCAAACGACGACGCAACGAAAGGCGAGACGACATGAGGCGGGTTGTCATTACGGGGATGGGTATCGTCTCATCCATCGGAAACAACACTCAGGAAGTGCTTGCAAGCCTCTACGAGGCGAAGTCCGGCATCACCCGCGCGGACAAATATGCGGAACTGGGCTTTCGCTCGCAGGTCCAGGGCAGGCCGACGCTCGATCCGTCGGGGATCATCGATCGGCGCGCCATGCGCTTCCTCGCGGAAGGCGCGGCGTGGAATCACGTCGCGATGGAGCAGGCGATCCAGGACTCAGGCCTTGAGCCTGCGGACGTTTCCAACGTGCGCACCGGAATCATCATGGGCTCCGGCGGTCCGTCGGCGCGCACCCTGGTGGAGGCGGCCGACATCACGCGCACCAAGGGCCCGAAGCGCGTCGGACCGTTCGCGGTGCCGAAGGCGATGTCGTCGACGGCCTCCGCGACGCTGGCGACCTGGTTCAAGATTAAGGGCGTGAATTATTCGATCACGTCGGCCTGCGCGACCTCGAACCACTGCATCGGCAATGCCTACGAGACCATCCAGATCGGCAAGCAGGACATTATTTTTGCCGGCGGCTGCGAGGAACTGGACTGGTCGCTGTCGGTGCTGTTCGACGCCATGGGCGCGATGTCGTCGAAATACAACGACACGCCTGCCACGGCGTCGCGCGCCTACGACGTCAGCCGCGACGGTTTTGTGATCGCGGGCGGCGCCGGCGTCGTCGTGCTCGAAGAACTGGAGCACGCCAAGGCGCGCGGCGCGCGAATCTACGGCGAAATCATCGGCTACGGCGCCACTTCGGACGGCCACGACATGGTGGCGCCGTCAGGCGAAGGCGCCGAGCGCTGCATGCGGATGGCGCTGGCCACCGTCAACACCAGGATCGACTACATCAACCCGCACGCGACCTCGACGCCGGCCGGCGATCCGCCTGAGATCGAGGCGCTGCGCAAGGTGTTCGGCAACGAAGACAAATGTCCGCCGATCTCGGCGACCAAGTCGCTGACCGGACATTCGCTCGGCGCCACCGGCGTGCAGGAAGCGATCTATTCGCTGCTGATGATGAACAACGGCTTCATCTGCGAAAGCGCGCATATCACCGAACTCGATCCGGTATTCGTCGATATGCCGATCGTGCGCAAGCGCATCGACAACGTCAAGCTCGGCACCGTGCTGTCGAATTCGTTCGGCTTCGGCGGCACTAACGCCACGCTGGTGTTCAAACGGATGGATGCGTGATTTCGGTCGCAGTTCGATAATTTTCACCGTCATGGCCGGGCTTGTCCCGGCCATCCACGTCTTGATCCGGGCGACGGCAAAAAGGCGTGGATGCCCGGGAAAAGCCCGGGCATGACGAAAGAGAGAGAAGAACGATGCAGGACCTGATGAAAGGCAAACGCGGCCTGGTGATGGGTGTCGCCAACGATCATTCGATCGCCTGGGGCATTGCCAAAACACTTGCCGCGCAGGGTGCGGAGCTGGCTTTCACGTTTCAGGGCGAGGCGCTGGGCAAGCGCGTCAAGCCGCTGGCGGCGTCGCTCGGCGTCGAGCTGGTGCTGCCCTGCGACGTCGAAAATCTCTCAAGCGTCGATGAGGTGTTCGAGACGCTGCGGGCAAAATGGGGGCGGCTCGATTTCCTGGTCCACGCCATCGCTTTCTCGGACAAGAATGAGCTGAAGGGACGCTACGCCGACACCAGCCGCGAAAACTTTTCACGCACCATGCTGATCTCGTGCTTTTCCTTCACCGAACTTGCCAAACGCGCGGCGGAGCTGATGCCGGAAAACGGCGCGATGATCACGCTGACCTTCGGCGGCTCGACCCGGGTGATGCCGAATTATAACGTGATGGGCGTTGCCAAAGCGGCGCTGGAAGCCTCGGTGCGCTATCTGGCCTCCGATTTCGGCGGCCGCGGCATTCGCATCAACGCGATTTCGGCAGGCCCGATCCGTACCCTGGCCGGCTCCGGCATCGGCGATGCGCGCACCATGTTCGCATTCCAGCAGAAGCATTCGCCGCTCGGCCGCGGCGTCACATTGGACGAACTCGGCGGTGCCGCGCTGTATCTGCTGTCCGGGCTGTCGGGCGGCGTGACCGGCGAGATCCACTACGTCGATTCCGGCTACAACATCATCTCGATGCCGCGGCCGGAGGATTTGAAGAACGCGGGAGAGTAGCGTTCCCCGGACGCTGCGCAGCGCGTAGCACTTGCGAAGCGGTGCGCTGCAGAGCCGGGGCCCAGCTTGTTACCTAACCGGGGTCCCGATTCTGCGAAGCGGCATGAAGGATGCCGCATCGCGCCCGGGACGCGAGTTACCCCGCCGCGATCACGCTGGCGCGTTGAAACGCCGGCCTTGCCGAACACGCCTCGATGTAGCGGTCAAAGGACGGGCGCGACGGCACCATCTTGAACAATTTTACCGCAAAGTTCAATCCGGAACCGATCGCGATGTCGGCGGCCGAAAAGGTTTCGCCGAGAATCCACGGTCCCTTCTCCAGCGCCTTGTCGAGCACGTCGAACACGCGTTGCGCTTCGCCCCAGCCGGCGGCCACCGACGGCATCTCCACCTTGGTTGCGACCTGCATCATCGCGGGCTCGATGCAACTCGGCGCGAAGAACAGCCAATAGAGATATTTTGCGCGCAGGGGGTCTCCCAGCGGCGGCGCCAGTTTCGCTTCCGGATAGCGCTCGGCGACGTAAGCGCAGATCGCCGCGGCTTCGGCCAGCGTGGCGTCGCCATCCTGCAGCGCCGGCACCTTGCCCATCGGATTGATGGCAAGATATTCCGCCGTCTTCTGCGCGCCGGTGGAAAGGTCGGTCAGCACCCGCTCGTAAGGCTGTCCGGTTTCTTCCATCAGCCAAAGTGCTGTGAACGAGCGCGTGCGCGGCGACCAGTACAGTTTCATCATCAGGCGGCTCCTTGTTTCTTCCATCGGTAAACTTTCATCGTGAATCCCGACATCGGCTCGACCTCCTCCCTTTCGAACACAAAACCCTCGCGTTCGTACCAGCGCCAGGCCTTGTCGTTCTCGCGGATGCAACGAAGCCAGATTTCATCGGGCAGCCGCTCGCGCGTAAACGCTAGCAGCCGTCGGCCGAGGCCCTTGCCCTGATATTCGGGTGCTACGAACAACTGGTCGAGATAGCGTTTCGGCAGATGCAATGCCAGCATCGCGGCAATCCGGCCATTGGCGTCGGCCGCAAACAGGCTCCAGCCCTGCTCCAGCTCGCGCCGCACCCGGGCGCACAGATGGGCCAGCAAGGTTTCGCTGCCCTGCTCGAGCCCAACCGTTGCCCAGCTCTCCATCCAGACCCGCGCGATTTCGTCAGTTTCGTCGGGGCGGGCCGGGCGAATCGTTGGCGCGGACGTCATTTGATGCCTTGAAAAGCGATAGAGGGGCGCGTGCAGGAGAAACGTACGCAGATATGATACAAAATAGAGATGTGCGTCAGAGATTTGATCCTATGTGCACAAAATGCAGCGCAAATGCGGTGTTGAGAATTGGCCCCGGCAGCGTTGTCATTGGCCGCGCCTATGCCATGATGCTTTGCAGCCCAAACTGGGCCGACTGAAAGGGAGGGTTCAACATGTCAAAAGAGTTGAGCGCAGAATTTATCGGCACCTTCACGCTGGTGACCGCGGTCTGCGGCGCCGCGCTGTTCTCCGCGCCGAGCGCAGGACTGATCGCCGTCGCATTCGCCGTCGGGCTGTCGGTGCTGGCGATGGCCTATGCGGTGGGACCGATTTCCGGCGGCCACTTCAATCCCGCGGTGACCTGCGGCCTGGTCGCGGCCGGCCGTTTCGATTCCGGCAAGGCGCTGCCCTATATCATCGCGCAAGTGCTCGGCGGCATTGCCGCGGCGGCGGTATTCTGGATCATTCTGCAGGGGGCCCCGGCGGCTGGCAAATGGAACACCTTCCTCGCGGTGTCCAATACCTATGGCGGCTCTGGCTTCTCGCTGCTCAGTGTCGCGCTGATCGAAATCGTGATCACCGCGCTGTTCATTCTGGTGATCGTCAGCGTGACCTCGCCGCGCGCGCCGGCCGGATTCGCGCCGATCGCCATCGGTCTTGCGCTGGTGCTGTTTCACCTGGTCGCGATTCCGGTCTCTAATGCGTCGCTCAATCCGGCGCGCTCCACCGCGACCGCGCTGTTCGGCGGCTCGGCGGCGCTGGGCTCGCTGTGGCTGTTCTGGGTCGCGCCGATCCTCGGCGGCGTCATCGGCGGCCTGATCGGCAAATGGCTGCACGCGGAATATGTCAGCGGACCGACCAATCCGTGAGATGCAACGTTGCGTCAAACTCGTGTCCCGGACGCGAGTGCGGCATTCTTCATGCCGCTCCGCAGAGCCGGGACCCCGGTTAAGCAAGCTAGGCCCCCGCCCTGCAGCGCACCGCTCTGCAAGAGCTACGCGCTGCGCTGCGTCCGGGGCACAGTGTAAACAAAAAGGGCGGCCCTTCGGCCGCCCTTTCGCTATTCGCACTTCGCCGAGATCACTCCCCCGCGGCTTCGCGCGGCGGGGCTTCGGCCTTCTGTTTGGCCTCGAGATCCTCGCCGGTGGTCTGGTCGACGACCTTCATCGACAAGCGCGTCTTGCCGCGGTCGTCGAAGCCGAGCAGTTTTACCTTGACCTTGTCGCCTTCCTTGACGACGTCGGAAGTCTTCTGCACGCGGCTGGCTGCGAGCTGGCTGATGTGGACTAGGCCGTCCTTGGCGCCGAAGAAGTTCACGAAGGCGCCGAACTCCATCACCTTGACCACGGTGCCGTCATAGATCTGGCCGAGCTCCGGATCGGAGGCGATCGACTTGATCCATTTGATCGCGGCCTTGATCGATTCGCCGTCGGCGGAAGCCACCTTCACGGTGCCGTCGTCGTCGATGTTGACCTTGGCGCCGGTCTTCTCGACGATCTCGCGGATCACCTTGCCGCCGGTGCCGATCACTTCGCGAATCTTGTCGGTCGGAATCTTGAAGGTCTCGATCCGCGGCGCGTATTCGCCGAGCTCGGCGCGGGCGTTGGTCAAGGCCTTGGCCATTTCACCCAGGATATGGATGCGGCCTTCCTTGGCCTGGCCGAGCGCGACCTTCATGATCTCCTCGGTAATCCCCGCGATCTTGATGTCCATCTGCAGCGAGGTGATGCCCTGGTCGGTGCCGGCCACCTTGAAGTCCATGTCGCCGAGATGATCCTCGTCACCGAGGATGTCGGACAGCACTGCGTAGCGCTTGTCCTCGAGGATGAGGCCCATGGCGATGCCCGCCGTCGGCCGCTTCAACGGAACGCCGGCGTCCATCAGCGCCAGCGAAGCGCCGCACACCGACGCCATCGACGACGAGCCGTTGGATTCGGTGATCTCGGAGACCACGCGCACCGTGTAGGGGAATTCATGATGCGGCGGCAGCACCGGATGGATCGCGCGCCAGGCGAGCTTGCCGTGGCCGATCTCGCGGCGCTTGGTGCCGCCCATGCGCCCGGTCTCACCGACCGAGTAGGGAGGGAAGTTGTAGTGCAGCAGGAACTGCTCCTTGTAGGTCCCCGACAGCGAGTCGATGTATTGTTCGTCCTCACCGGTGCCGAGCGTGGTCACCACCAGCGCCTGGGTTTCGCCGCGGGTGAACAGCGCCGAACCATGCGCGCGGGGCAGCACGCCGACCTCGGCGATGATGTTGCGTACGGTCTTGGAATCGCGGCCGTCGATGCGCTTGCCGGTGTCGAGAATGTTCCAGCGCACGATCTTGGCTTCCAGCTCCTTGAACACGCCGGCGATGCGGAGCTTGTCGTATTGCGGCTCCGAATCTTCGGAAGATTTGCCTTCCGGGAAGTAGTGCGCCATCACCTTGTCCTTGGCGGCGCCGACGGCCTTGTAGCGGTCCTGCTTCACCGGAATGGCGTAGGCCGAACGCAGCTCGGTCTCGATCAGGCCCAGAATTTCCTTTTCCAGCACGCTCTCGTCGACGACCTTGACGTCGCGCGGTTCTTTCGCTGCCTTCTCGGCGAGCTCGATGATCGCCGAGATCACCGGCTGGAAATGCCGGTGTCCGAACATCACCGCACCCAGCATGATGTCTTCGTTGAGTTCTTTCGCTTCCGACTCGACCATCAGCACGGCGTCCGCCGTGCCTGCGACGACGAGGTCGAGCTGGGTCTCGACCATTTCGTCCAGCGTCGGATTGAGCACGTATTCGTCATTGATGAAGCCGACACGCGCCGCACCGATCGGGCCCTTGAACGGCGCGCCGGAGATGGTCAGCGCCGCGGAGGCGGCAACCAGCGCCAGAATGTCGGGGTCGTTCTCCATGTCATGCGACAGCACGGTAACGATCACTTGCGTTTCGTTGCGCCAGCCATCGACGAACAGCGGGCGGATCGGGCGGTCGATCAGGCGGGAGACCAGCGTCTCCTTCTCGGTCGGACGTCCCTCGCGCTTGAAATAGCCGCCGGGAATGCGTCCCGCGGCGTAGGTCTTTTCGATGTAGTCCACTGTCAGCGGCAGGAAGTCGACGCCCTCGCGCGGCGACTTGGCGGCGACCACAGTGGCGAGCACGACGGTCTCGCCATAGGTGGCGACGACGGCGCCGTCGGCCTGACGGGCGATCTTGCCGGTTTCAAGCCTGAGCGGACGACCACCCCAGTCGATCTCGACTGAATGAATACTGAACATCTGGTTTTTCTTTCATGGTTTCCCGAAAAGAGGGACGCCAGAAACGCAAAAACCATGCGCAAGATTGCGAGACGCTGAGCGCGGCGATGCCGCGGTCTCAGCGTCCGGCGATCCTGCCATGGCTTTCAAGTCTGAAATGGCGTCCATCCTTCCGATGGTACGGGCGTTTTACCCGTTATCGCCCAGCCGCCGGATTGCTGCTGGACACGCCGCGTGGGCATTTGAAGCACCACGCGTAAATCGCACGCAACGCGTACGAGAACTCTGTTAGCGACGAATGTTATGTTTCTCGAGCAAGGCCTTGTAACGCGTCTCGTCCTTGCGCTTGATGTAATCGAGCAGCGAACGGCGCGTGGCGACCATTTTCAAAAGGCCGCGGCGTGAATGATTGTCCTTCACGTGGCTCTTGAAATGCCCGGTGAGGTTGTTGATGCGTTCCGACAGGATCGCGACCTGAACCTCGGGCGAGCCGGTATCGCCGGCCTTGTTGGCATTGGTCTTGATGACTTCCGCTTTGCGTTCTGCGGTAATCGACATCGTCAAACTTTCTCGTTGCGACCGTGACTTGCAGTCAATCCGGTCAGGTTGAACACGCGCCTGGGGATGAGTTCGCCATTGCCAATTTCAGCAAGCGCCAAAAGACGGC
>Ga0210392_10000084_pt1 | contig 78782 bp, 68 predicted proteins | sample IncBWC30OmetaG_FD_161057 | JGI IMG/M metagenome (GOLD analysis project Ga0210392, IMG submission 161057) | Forest soil microbial communities from Barre Woods Harvard Forest LTER site, Petersham, Massachusetts, United States - Inc-BW-C-30-O ... | reverse complement strand
TATGGTCCTCGGGTGATTTCAGTCCAAGACATGTTGTGCTCCCATCGAGTCTCGCAAACACGAAGGAATCACAACGGGCTGGAATCACTCAACTTTCTTTTTCAATCAGGCTCTCAGGATGACGGCGGCGTATGTCCGGTGGGCACGGCACGAGGAGCGCGCCTTTGCCCACCCTACAATCTGAACTTCTTTGCAAAGGCCCAGAATTCCTCGGCGGTTTCGATGTCGTGGTTCAGCGGGCCGGCCTGCTTGATCCAGTCCGGATTGCCGGGCTCGAAGGTCGGCACCTGATGGCCGCCGCCGTTGACGCGATATAATCTCACCGCGCCCTCGACCGCGCAGCCGGTCCACTCCGAGAGCAGAATTCGGGTTCGGTCTTCGCTGACGCGATGCGGCAGCAATCGGAATTCCTGTCCGGTGCAGCCATGACGGACGCGCCAGAACTCCATCGTTTCGGGCACCGAGAGCAGACGGTAATCCTTGCCCAGCACGCCGTCGTAAGGCTGCAGGAAATCGCTGCTTCCGGCGACCGCCATCAGCGGCACCGCGCGTTTCGGATTGCAGGCGGCAATCTGCGGGCTGGTCATGCCGGTGATCAGCGGACCCGCCGCGGCGATCCGGTTTGCGAGCTGGCACATGACGGCGAAGGTCATGAGGCCGCCGCCGGAGTCGCCGAGCACAAAGACCCGCGATGGGTCGGCACTATGGTCGGCGATCAATTTGTCGATGAGCTTTTCGATAAATCCGAGATCGTCGGCGATGGCGTCGCCGGCCTTCTGCGGCTCTTTCAGTTTGTCGGCATAATTCCATCTGAATCCGATGGCTTCGGGATAGACGGTGATGACGCCTTCGCGGTCGGCGAGCACATCGATTTCGCGCTGGGTATGGTTTTTCCAGTCCTTCGGCCTGACGCCGTGAAGATAGATCAGCAACGGCGACTTGCCGACCAGGGTCGCGGATGGCTGGTGCAGGATGGCATGCCGGGCAATGCCCTGATGCTCGATGGTCAATTCGTCCTGTGCCGACGCTGGGTGGCAAGGAAGCTGGAAAAGGACGGCTGTAGCCAGAAGGATGCGCGCAAATACCATCGTTCCACCTCGGCAGATGCGTAGGGTGGGCAAAGCGTAGCGCGCCCACCATCTTACCGGCGTCGATTTGTCGATATTGTGGTGGGCATGGCGCGAAGAGCGCCTTTGCCCACCTTCCACAGAATCGACGTCACTCCGGCTTGATGCCGGCGAATTTTGCCACCTTGCCCCACTTCTCGGTTTCCGCCAGCACGTAAGCTTGCATCTCCTCAGGCGAACCACCGGCCGGATCGGCGCCGAGTTTTCGCAAGCGCGCGATGCCATCCTCGGTCTTGAGAAACCTGTCCACGCTGGCATTGAGCCGGCCGATGATCTCCTTCGGCGTTTTTGCCGGCGCGCCGATGGTGAACCACGATGCCGCCTCGTAGCCGGGCACGCCGGCTTCCGCGATGGTCGGCAGGTCCGGCAATAGTGGCCAGCGTGCCGCGGTGGAAACCGCGAGCGGACGGATTTGTCCGCCTTCGGCGAACGGCTGCGCCGCCGGCAGGTTGTCGATCATCACCTGGACGCGGCCCGCGATCAAATCGGTCAGCGCCGGCGCGCTGCCCTTGTAGGGGACGTGCGTCATCTCGACGCCGGTCATCGATTTGAACAATTCGGTGGACAGATGCGCGGTGCTGCCGAGCCCCGGCGTGCCGTAGAACAATTCGCCGGGCTTGGATTTGGCATAGGCGATCAGTTCCGCGACCGATTTGACCGGAAGCGAATTGGTCACCGAGCACAGGTTCGCCACTCGCGCGATGATGATCACCGGCGCGATATCCTTGATCTGGTCGTAGGTCATGGCCTTGAACACGAACTGATTGATGGCGTGCGTACCGGGCGTGCCGACGATGAACGTGTAGCCGTCGGGTTCGGCCTTCGCGACCGCGTCCGCGGCGATATTGCCGCCGGCGCCGGCCTTGTTCTCGACAATGAACTGCTGGCCGAATTCTTCCGACACTTTTGCCGCCACCACCCGCGCCAGGATGTCGGTGGTGCCGCCGGCTGCGAACGGCACCACCAGTTTCACCGGCCGCGTCGGCCATTCCGCAGCGCGCGCCCGGCGCGACAATAACGGCAGCGCGCCGAATGCGGCGCCGCCGATCAGGATGGCGCGGCGGCTGGGGCGCGATGTTGAATGAACAGGAGGCTGCATGTCGGTATGGTCCTTTGTCTCAGCGAGTCGTCCCCGCGAAGGCGGGGACCCATAACCACAGGCGGATGTTTTGTGAAGGGGGTGGAGCCGTTGCGCGTGCAACAACAAACATCGGCGGCTCCCCGCCTTCGCGGGGACGACAGTGTGCCTTACCCCCCGATAGCCGCTTCCTTGAAATGTTTCAACGCTGCAGCGTTCGGTCCGGTTTCGGGCATCATGACGACGAACAGCGCCAGCCCCACCGTCGCGACCGCTGCAAGGAACAGAAAGGCCGCGTTGTATCCCGCCGCCACGACAATAAAACCCGCCGCCGCGGCGCTGAGCGCGCCGCCGAGGCCTGCCGCGGTGGCGATCGCGCCCTGGCTGACGTTGAAATGGCCGGTGCCGCGGGTAAGATCGGCGACCACAAGCGGAAACAGCGCGCCGAAAATTCCTGCGCCGACGCCGTCGAGCAGTTGCACGCCCACCAGCCAGTATGGATTGTCCGAGATCGGATACAGCGCGCCGCGCAATGCCAGCACCGCCAACGCGGCTGCGAAGATCGGCTTGCGTCCCCAGGCGTCGGCCTTGGCCCCGACCAGGATCGCGACCGGCACCATCACGACCTGTGCCGCGACGATGCAGACCGACATCAGCGTGGTGCCGAGCTCCTTGTTCACCAGCGCCAGTTTCTGCCCGACCAGCGGCAGCATCGCGGCGTTGGAAAAGTGAAACAGCACGGTCGCCGCCGCGAAGATCAGCAGCGGTTTGCAGGTCAGCAGAACCTGGAATCCGGACGGCTCGTCGTGACGCGCGACATCGCCCTCAAGCCCGCGCGCCACATGATGATCGATAGCACCGGCGGGAATCGACAGCGTCGCGAATATGCTGGCGACCGCCATTGCGGCCAGCAGCCAGAACACCACGATCGGACCGAAGAAATAAGCCGATATGCCGGCAAGCGTCGCGGCAACAGCATTGCCGGCGTGATTAAAGGCTTCGTTGCGCCCGATGCGGCTTGCAAACGCTTTCGGTCCCACAATGCCGAGAGTTACCGCCGCGACAGCCGGTGGAAAGATCGCTCCCGCTGCCCCGGCAATGGCCTGCGTCGCCGCCACCCATTCAAACCTGCCGATAAACGGCAGCGCGAGGCACGCCAGCGTCACCATGATCGCGGCCGCGATCATCAGGCCGCGCTTGGCCGTGCTGCGGTCGATCAGGGCGCCGGCGGGAGTCTGGGCGAAAATGCCGGCCAGCGCCGCGACCGACATCACCACGCCGATACTGGCCTGGTCCCATTTCTGCTCGGTCAGCAGATAGATCGCGAGATAGGGGCCGAGCCCGTCGCGCACGTCGGCGAGAAAGAAATTCAGCGCGTCGAGCGGATATTTTACCTTGTCGCCTGCCATCGCATCGGTCCTGCTGGATCGCAGCAACCAACGGGGATTGTCGACGACAGTTCCGGCTGCGCCGGAACTCCGTCATTGCGAGGAGCGAAGCGACGAAGCAATCCAGTCTTTGGAGGCACTGGATTGCTTCGTCGCAAGGGCTCCTCGCAATGACGGCGGAGGCGATGTGCCTAGCCGCCCACGCCCTTTTCCTTGAAATATTTCAGCGCGCCGGGATGGAACGGGATCGGCGAGCGCGCCTGCACCTGGTTGTCGAGCGAGAAGCTTTCCGCCTCCTTGTGCACCGCGACGATGTCGGCCTTCTTCTCCACCAGCGTCTTGACGATGGCATAGGCGTCGTCGTTGCTCATCTTGTCGCCGGTGACGATCAGGTTCCAGACCTCGGCGATGGTGTTGTCCTTGTCCTGGCCCGGATAGGCGCCGGCCTTGATGGTGCTCGCGGAATAGAGCTTGCCGTATTTGGCGTTCATCTTCTCGACCGTGGCGGCGTGGTCGACCAGCTTCATCTTCATGCCCGGCGTCGCCGCGAGGTCGGTCACCGCGGCGGTGGGAATGCCGCCGACCCAGAAGAAGGCGTCGATCTTGCGGTCCTTGATGGCGTTCACGGATTCGGCAGCGCCCAGCCGCTCGCGCTTCATGTCCTTGTCCTTGTCGAGGCCGGCCGCCTCGATGACGCGGAACGCCATCACTTCGGTGGCGCCGCCGGGCGAGCCGGTGGAGACGCGCTTGCCCTTGAGGTCGGCGAGCGTTTCGATGCCGGTGCCCTCGACGGTGACCACATGCATGCGGTTCGGATACACCACCAGCAGGGCCTGCAGCGGCACCTTGTTGCCCTTGAATTTTTCCTGGCCCTGCATCGCATCGAGGGCTGCGTCCGCCATGGTGAACGCCAGTTCGCTCTGGCCGGCGCCGATCAGTTTCAGATTGTCGATCGAGCCGCCGGTGACTTCCGCCGTGGCCGTGACATTGGGGAGTTCTTTCGACAGCACGTTGGCGACGGCGCCGCCGAGCGGATAATAGACGCCGCCGGTGCCGCCGGTGCCGATCGACATGGTTTTTTGCTGGGCGTGGACAATTCCGGCGAGCGCGAGGCCGATTGAGGCGGTAAGCGCCAGCACCGTTGCGGTCTTTTTGGTTCGCGTCATCATCGCATCACTCCCTGGCTATGTTGGGTGGGCCGGTCTTGGCGTCGCCGGCGTTCTGGTCTGCCACAGCAGCACGCCCAGGCCGATGATCAGGCCGGGCACATAAGTATAGCTGATGTCGCGCCCGATGATCCATTCGACAATCGCCTCGATCAGGCTCGGAAATACCAGCAGCAATCCCGATAGCAGAAGCAGGCCGCGCTCGATCGGCGTATTTTGTCGCAGCGCCCAGTTCTGCGCCACCGCGGCCAGCGCCACCAGCCCGAACGTGGTCTTGACCGTGATCTCGACGACATCGACCCACGAGCCGCCCTTGGGGATCGCCAGCAGCAGGCCGACGCCCTGCGGATCGAGCACGAACACGAACGGCACCAGGAATGCCGGCAGCGTGTATTTCCAGGATTGCAGTGTGGTCTTGTAGGGGTCGCCGCCGGTGATGGCCGCGGCCGCGAACGGCGACAGCGCGGTCGGCGGCGAGACTTCCGACAGCACGGCATAATAGAAGATGAACATGTGTGCGGCGTAATCCGGCACGCCTAGTTTTATCAATGCGGGTGCGGCGATCACCGCGCAGATGATGTAGGACGCCGTCACCGGCACCGCGAGGCCGATGATCCACACGATCAGCGAGGTATAGATCGCGGTCAAGAGCAGGCTGCCGCCGGCATAGCTGATGACGATCGACGAGAATTTCAGCCCGAGCCCGGTCAGGGTGACGACGCCGACCACGATGCCGGCGCAGGCGCAGGTGGTTGCGGCATTCAGCGCGCCGATCGAGCCGTCGGCCAGCGCCTTCACCAGCTTCTTCGGCACCAGTGCCGTTTCCTTGCGCAGGAAACTGAGCGCGAAAGTCACTGCGGTGGCGTAGAACACCGACAGCGATGCCGAATAGCCGACGATCATGAACACCACGACGGCCAGCAGCGAGACGAAATGGAAGCCGTAACGCTTCGTCATCTGGCCAAGCGTCATTTCCGGCGTGAAGTTGACATCCCGCGCGCCGAATTTCTTGGCGTCCAGCTCGACCATGATCAGCAGCGACAGGTAATAGAGACAGGTCGGAATCGTCGCCATCCAGATCACGTCGAGATAGCTGATCTTGAGAAACTCGGCGATCAGGAACGCCGCGGCCCCGAGCACCGGCGGCGACAGGATCGCGCCGAGCCCGCCGGCCGCCAGCAATCCGCCGGCGGCGTTTTTCTCGAATCCGGCCTTGGCCAGCATCGGATAGGCGACGGTGCCGATCATTACGGTGGTGGCGACGCCGGAGCCCGACGGCCCGCCCAGCAGGAACGACGACAGCACCACGGTTCTTCCTGCGCTGTTGGCCTTGCCGCCCATCAGCGCCAGCGAGAAATCGATGAAGAATTTGCCGGCGCCGGACTGCTGCAGGAACGCGCCATAGATCGTGAACAGGATGATCAGCGTCGCCGAGACGTCGACCGCGACGCCGAAAATGCCTTCCAGGGTGATGAAGAGATGCCCCACCAGCCGCGGCAAATCATAACCGCGATGCGTCCAGGGTGCCGGCAAATGCGGCCCGAGCATCGCGTAGGCGATGAAGAACAATGACACCACCGGCATGATCCACCCGGTGGTGCGCCGCGTCGCCTCCAGCAGCAGCACAATGAAGATCACGCCGACGACGACATCCATGCGGTCCGGCGAGGTGGCGCGGTCGGTGAAGTCGTCGCCGCCCCACAGCGCATAGCCGATGGTCGCGACTGCGAAGATACCTGGAACGATATCCCACCAGCGCACGCGATTGCGGAAACGCATCGCCACCGGAAACAGCAGGAAGCTCAGCACCAGCGTGAACGCGACGTGGGTGTAGCGCAGCTCCTGGGTCGGCACGATCGCGTAGGCGGCGTAGAGATGGAACAGGCTCATCACGACCGCGATGGCGGTCGAGATTGTCCCCGCCCATCCCATCAGCCGGTTGGCAGCGCCTTCTTCCGCCTCGACAAAGGATTCCGCCTTGAGCAGGGCTTCGTTCGAGACGGCGACCGTCACGTCGACAGGCGGCGCGTCGCTTTTCGGTAATTCGTCTGCGGCCATGTTCCCCCCGGAACGATTCCCATGCGGCCGCGCTGGTCCGGGCCTTTTCGATCGGGCGGCATTGAGGCCGGATTTGAGAAGACTGGCAAGAGCCTGTTGGCGATAAATTGAGCGGATGCGACCATTGGAAAATGATGGCTTTAAGCCGAATCGCATGACGCTTCGGTCACCTCTCCCCGCAAGCGGGGAGAGGTAAGCGCGCTGCTTAATGTCGCAGCAACCGCCGCCGCGCGATGTGCAATTCTTTGACGCGCAATGGCCGGTCCATTATCCTCACCGCAAACAACAACGGCTCGGCGATTTCGCGGGCCGCGCAGGGAGATTTTATCGATGTTTCGTCATACGCGTCCGGTTTTGTTCGCCGCTCTGGCGCTGTTCGCATTATGCGCCGCCGCCTCGGCGCAGGACTATCCCACCAAGCCCATCACGCTGATCGTGCCGTGGCCTGCGGGCGGATCGACCGATATCGCGATGCGCGCCATCGCCGACAGCGCGTCGAAATTTCTCGGCCAGCCGATTGCGATCGACAACAAGGGCGGCGGCGGCGGCACGGTAGGCCCGGCCACCATGGCTGCGGCGTCAAAACCCGACGGCTACACCATCGCGCAACTCCCGATCACGGTATTCCGCCTGCCGCTGATGCAGGAGGTGTCGTGGGATCCTGCCAGGGACTTCAGCTACATCATCCATCTCACCGGCTACACCTTCGGCGTCACCACCAATGCCGAGTCGCAGTTCAAGACCTGGAAGGACGTGGTCGATTTCGCCAAGGCCAATCCCGGCAAGGTGACCTATGCGACGCCGGGCACCGGCACGTCGCTGCATATCGGGATGGAGCAGATCGCAGGCCTCGCCGGCATCAAGCTGACCCAGGTGCCGTTCAAGGGGGGTGCTGAAACCAACGCCGCGGTGCTCGGCCAGCACACCACGCTGCAGGCGGACTCCACCGGATGGCGGCCGCTGGTCGATGCCGGCAAGCTGCGCCTGTTGATGGTGTGGACCTCGGTGCGCTCGCCGAATTTCCCGGAGGTGCCGACGCTGAAGGAGCTCGGCTACCCGATGGTGTACGATTCGCCGTTCGGCATCGGCGGTCCGAAAGGCATGGACCCGAAAATCGTCGCCAAGCTGCACGACGCCTTCAAGAAGGCGATCGAAGACCCCGCCGTGATCGCGACGCTGGCGAAATACGACATGGTGCCGAACTACAAGAGCACCGAGGACTACAAGAAATTCGTGGTCGAACTCACCGAGTCCGAGCGCAAGGTGATCGATACGCTCGGTTTGACGAAGAAGACGAATTAGCCACGTGTCCCGGGCGCGATGCGGCATTCTTCATGCCGCTTCGCAGAACCGGGACCCCGGTTAACTAAGCAACCGGGACCCCGGCTCTGCAGCGCACCGCTTCGCAAAGAGCTACGCGCTGCGCTGCGTCCGGGGAACGCTTTGCGGCAACGATCGAAAAGAAGAACGGATGAGCGACTTGTCGAACCCCAACTACAAGCTCAACAACTCCGAACTCTGGGGCGGGCTGGTCGGGCTTGCGCTCGGCATCTTCGTGATATGGTCGAGCTTCAGGCTCAAGATCGGCACCATTCACGATCCCGGGTCCGGCTATGTGCTGTTCTACACCGGCATCCTGATGTGCCTGTTTGCAGCGACCATCATCGTCGCCGCGGTGACGGAGGGCGGTCCCACCTTTGCTTCGCGATGGGAAGGCACGCGCTGGACCAGGCCCGTGGCGCTGATCGCCTTCCTGATTGTCTATTGCTTCGCGCTTGAACCGCTGGGATTCCTGCTGTCGTCGATCCCGCTGATGCTGTTGTTGCTGCGGGCAATCGATCCGGTGCGCTGGCCGCTGGCGATTCCGCTTGCGGTGCTGGCGCCGCTCGGCGTGTGGTGGGTGCTCAAGCGCATACTGCTGATCCAGTTGCCCGCTGGCATCTTTGAAGTCGGCTGAGCGGCGAAATTCATGGACACAATTCTCAACGTCATGCACGGCTTCAGCATCGCGCTGCTGCCGGTCAATCTGCTGTATTGTTTCATCGGCGTGTTCATCGGCACCCTGGTCGGCGTGCTGCCGGGCATCGGCCCGATCTCGGCGATGTCGCTGCTGCTGCCGGTAACACTGTCCGGCACGCCGGAATCCGGCATCATCATGATGGCCGGCATCTATTACGGCTCGATGTATGGCGGCTCCACCACCTCGATCCTGGTGAATATTCCCGGCGAAGCGGCTTCCGTCGTGACCTGCATCGACGGCCATCAGATGGCGAAGCAGGGCCGCGCCGGACCGGCGCTGGGTATCTCCGCGCTGGGCTCGTTCATCGCCGGAACGTTCTCGCTGGTCGCGCTGATGCTGGTGGCGCCGTCGCTGGCCAGCGTTGCGATCGCGTTCGGGCCGGCGGAATATTTCAGCCTGATGGTGCTGGGCCTGGTGGTGCTGACATTCCTGACCCAGGGTTCGATGGCCAAGGCGCTGCTGATGGCGTGCATCGGCGTGGTGCTCGGCCTGATCGGGCTCGATGCCATCACCGCGCAGCCGCGGCTGACCTTCGGCCGCCTCGAACTGATCGACGGCATCGGCCTCGTGCCCGTGGTGATGGGCCTGTTCGGGCTTGCCGAAGTGCTGACCAATACCGAGCAGGTTCTCAAGCGCGATATCATCAACGCGAAAATCACCCAGCTGTTGCCGAACAAGGCCGACTGGAAAGCCAGCGCCGGCCCGATCGGACGTGGCACGCTGCTCGGATTCTTTCTCGGCATTCTGCCCGGCGGCGGTGCGGTGGTCGCCTCGTTTGCGTCCTACGCGCTGGAGAAGCGGCTGTCGAAAACGCCGGAAAGATTCGGCCACGGTGCGATCGAGGGCGTCGCCGGCCCGGAGTCCGCCAACAATGCCGCCGCCGGCGGCGCCTTCATTCCGCTGATGACCCTGGGCATTCCGCCCAATGTGGTGATGGCGCTGCTGCTCGGCGCTTTCGTGATCCACGGCCTGCAGCCGGGTCCGCTGCTGATCACGCAGAACCCCGGCCTGTTCTGGGGCATCGTCGCCAGCATGTATATCGGCAATGTGATGCTTTTGGTGCTGAACCTGCCGCTGATCGGAATGTGGGTGCAGCTTCTGAAACTGCCGTACAACATCCTGTTCCCGCTGATCATCCTGTTCACCATCATCGGCGTCTATTGCTCGAGCAATAACGTGTTCGACGTCTATGTGATGGTCGCGTTCGGGGTAATCGGCTACTTCATGCGCAAGTTCGGCTATGAGCCGGCGCCGCTGGTGCTGGCCTTCGTGCTGGGGCCGATGCTGGAAAACAACCTGCGCAAGTCGCTGATCCTGTCGCAGGGCGACCTGCTCACCTTCATGCAGCGCCCGATTTCGGCGGCGTGCCTGCTGCTGGCGGCGGTGCTGCTGATTGGCCCGTTGCTGCCATCGCTTCGCAAGAAACGCGAGATAGTCGCTTTGGACGAGGGCGCATAGGGCACGTGCTTTCACCTCTCCCTATGGGAGAGGTGCGCCATCATGCTCCACTTTCCGTCACGGGATCGTTACGGTTCCATTGCCGCAACATGGCGGTCGTCCGTTTGGACGGGTTGACCGCAGGCGTTCATCCGTCCACTTTCCCGCCAAATTCAAGGGAGAAACCAGTCTATGAATTCGAAGTTATTTGCCGCGGCCGCAGTGAGCGCAGCCCTGTTGTCGGCGCCCGCGGCCCAGGCCCAGTCATTCATCAACGTACTGACCGGGGGAACCTCCGGCGTGTATTATCCGCTTGGCGTCGCCATCGGCAAAATCTACAGCGACAAGATTCCGAACGTCAAAACCCAGGTGCAGGCCACCAAGGCGTCGGTCGAGAATCTGGTGCTGCTGCAGCAGGGCCGCGGCGAGATCGCGTTCACGCTGGGCGATTCGCTGAAAGCCGCCTGGGAAGGCGACGAGGAGGCCGGCTTCAAGACCAAGATGGACAAGCTGCGCACCATCGGCGCGATTTACCCGAACTACATCCAGATCGTCGCCACCGCCGAGAGCGGCATCAAGACGCTCGCGGACCTCAAGGGCAAGAGCCTCTCGGTCGGCGCGCCGAAATCCGGCACCGAACTCAACTCGCGCGCGATCCTTGCCGCCGCCGGCCTGAGCTACAAGGACCTCGGCAAGATCGAATATCTCCCCTTCGCCGAATCGGTCGACCTGATGAAGAACCGGCAGTTGAATGCCACGCTGCAATCGGCCGGGCTCGGGGTGGCCTCGCTGAAGGATCTGTCCACCTCGAGCGACATCACCGTGGTGTCGGTTCCCAAGGAAGTGGTCGACAAGATCGGCCCCCCCTTCGTGTCGGTGAACATTCCGGCCAATACCTATACCGGCCAGGACAAGGACGTGCCGACCGCGGCGGTGGTGAACTATCTCGTCACCAGTTCCGCTGTTTCGGACGACCTTGCCTACCAGATGACAAAGCTGATCTTCGAATCGCTACCGGAACTGGCCAATTCCCATGTCGCCGGCAAGGAGATCAAGCTGGAGACCGCGGCGGCGGGAAGCCCGGTTCCGCTGCATCCCGGCGCGATCAGGTATTACAAGGAAAAGGGTTTGATAAAGTAAGTCGATAAAGCTTATTCGGCCGTCATGGCCGGGCTTGTCCCGGCCATCCACGTCTTAAGCGGCGAAAAAGACGTGCATGCCCGGGACAAGCCCGGGCATGACGAACGAGAGGTTTCTGAGCGTGCTATGATCGGCGCGTTGCGGGCGGGGACAATACAACATGCTGCAAACCGAGGGCGGACAGCCCGTCAAGGTCGAATTCGACAATTTCGAGCACGGCTTTCCGGAAGGATTCGGTCCCCGTGGCTGGGGCCATCTGGCCTATGCCATCGGTATCGCCTTTGCCACGTTCCAGCTGGTCATCGCGGCATGGAACATCCTGCCCAGCCAGGTGGTGCGCGGGGTTCATGTCGGCTTCCTGGTCCTGATGACGTTCGGGCTGATCGGCAACTTCACGGCTAAAAGTAATGCGGGGCGCGCGCTGGGCTGGCTGATCGGCAGCGTCGGATTCCTCTGCGGTCTCTACCAGTGGATTTTCTATGCCGATTTGATCGCGCGAGACGGCGATCCGACCCACCTGGATCTTGCGGTCGGCACGCTGCTCGCGATCCTGATCTTCGAGGGGACGCGGCGGCTGATGGGGCTGGCGCTGCCGCTGATGTGCGGCGCCTGCCTGCTGTACTGGTTCTTCGGCCAGTATTTGCCGGCGCCGTTCAACCACCGCGGCTACGATTTCGATCAGATCATCACGCATCTCGCCTTCGGCACCGAAGGTTTCTACGGCGTGCCGATCTATGTCTCGGCGACCTACATCTTCCTGTTCATCCTGTTCGGCTCGTTTCTGGAACGTGCCGGCATGATCCAGCTCTTCACCGATGTGTCGCTTGGCCTGTTCGGCGGCACCCGCGGCGGACCCGCCAAGGTCGCGGTGTTCGCTTCCGGCATGATGGGCACGATTTCGGGATCGGGCGTGGCCAACGTCGTCACCGTCGGCCAGTTCACGATTCCGCTGATGATCAAGTTCGGCTACCGTCGCGCCTTCGCCGCCGGCGTCGAGGCCACCGCCTCGATGGGCGGGCAGATCATGCCGCCGGTGATGGGCGCGGTCGCCTTCATCATGGCGGAAACGCTGGGCGTCGATTACTCGGTGATCGTCAAGGCCGCGGTTATTCCGGCGATGCTGTATTTCGCCTCCGCGTTCTGGATGGTGCATCTCGAAGCCGGCAAACACGGGCTCGTCGGCATGAAGAAGTCCGAGATACCCAGCGCCTGGAAGGCGCTGGTAGCACGCTGGTATCTGGTGCTGCCGCTGGCGGCGCTGGTCTACATGCTGTTCGAAGGTTTTACCCCGCTCTACGCCGGCACCATGGGGCTGTCGCTGACGGTGGCGCTGATATTAGGCGCCAGCATCACGCTCGGCTTCTCCTCGAACGTGCTGCGCTACATCTTCTGGGTCGGGCTCGCGCTGGTGGTCGCCGCGGTGTCGCGCAACGGCCTCGACATCGTGCCGATCGCCTGCATCATCGGCGCGCTGGTGCTATTCAGCGCGATCACGCGCGGCGGACGCGCCACGCTCGCCGCCTGCCGCGATTCGCTCGCCGACAGCGCCAAGTCGGCACTCACGGTCGGCATGGCCTGCGCCATTGTCGGCACCATCATCGGCATGATGACGCAGACCGGCGTCGGCACCATCTTCGGCGGCTGGGTGATCGGGCTCGGCGAGAAGAGCCTGTTCCTGGCGCTGGTGATGACCATGTTGCTGTCGATCCTGCTCGGCACCGGGATCCCGACCATTCCGACCTACATCATCACCGCGGCGCTGGCGGCTCCGGCGCTGGCGAAGCTCGGCGTGCCGCTGATCGAGAGCCACATGTTCGCGTTCTACTACGGCATCATGGCCGACCTCTCGCCGCCGGTGGCGCTGGCGGCGCTGGCCGCGGCGCCCATCGCAAAAGAAAATCCCGACAAGATCGGCTGGGAGGCGATGCGCATCGCGCTGGCCGGTTACGTGATCCCGTTCATCTTCGTCTATTCACCGGCGCTGATGCTGCAGGCCGGCGATCCGATGGCGGCGCAGCTCGGATTCTACGGCGCGGTGGTGTTCGCGACCTTCAAGGCGCTGGTCGCGATCGGCCTGTTCGGCATGGTGGCGATCGGATTCCTGTTTGTGCGGATGACGCTGGCGGAGCGCGCGCTTTCCTTTGCCGCGGCGCTGTGCCTGCTCGGCGACTTCCGTTTCAGCGACACCATCGGTTTCGCGCTGGCGATTGCGATTCTGGTCTGGCAATGGCGGCAGCGGCCGCCGGTTGTGGCGGCGGCGGCTTGAGCCTGTGCCTCGCCTCGGCCGGTATCGTGAAGGCGCTGTCGGTCGCGGCGTTCACGCTTGCATGGACCCATTCGATCGAGAAGGTCGACTGGCAGGAAGACTGGCGCATCACGCCGCAGGGACTCGAACTGGTGCAGGCCCGCGTCAAAGGCTCCGGCGCCGGCATGGAGCCGCCGCCGGAGGCGCGGCTGATCGATGGCTGGTTTCGATGGCAGCCGCAGCGACCGCCGATGCCGGAAGTGGTGCTGGGCAATTCGGGTGCGGCCGGCGAATGGCGGTTGTGCACGGATGGCAGGTGCCGGACGCTGTCGGAGATTTTCGGTTTTCGGATCGGCTCGAACGTCACGATTATGAGCGTGTGTTATCCGTAAAGTCGTCATTCCGGGGCGTCGCCAACGGGTCCGCGCAACGCGCGGGCCGGTGACGACGAACCCGGAATCTCGAGATTCCGGGTCTGCGCCTCCGGTCGGTAATGCCGACCAAAGGCGCATCCCGGAATGACGACAGTATGTTGAATCGACAGCAACGAATTCTAGCAAGGGAGGAGCCGATGAATCGCCTCAAGGGCAAGACCGCGATGGTGGTCGGCGCCGGCTCGATCGGGCCGGGCTGGGGCAATGGCAAGGCCACCGCGGTGACCTTCGCGCGCGAGGGCGCGCAGGTGCTTTGTGTCGACCGCAATGGCGCCGCGGCTGAAGAGACGGCAGCCATCATCCTGTCCGAGGGCGGCGTCGCGGCGGCGTTCACCGCCGATGTTTCCAAAGCCGCCGATGTCGAGGCCATGGTCGCGGCGTGCCTGAAGGCCTATGGCCGCATCGACGTGTTGGACAACAATGTCGGCATCGCCGAGATGGGCAGCGTTGTCGAGGTGTCGGAAGCCGATTGGGACCGGGTCTTCGCGGTCAATCTGAAAAGCGCGTTCCTCGCCATGAAGCACGTCATTCCGGTGATGCAGAAGCAGGGTGGCGGCTCGATCATCAACATCTCGTCGATCGCCTCGATCCGCCATCTCGGCATTTCCTATGTCAGCTATGCCACCACCAAGGCCGCGATGAACCAGATGACCCGCACCACCGCGGTCGAGTTCGCGCCCAGCCATATCCGGGTCAACGCGATCCTGCCCGGCCTGATGAAGACCCCGATGGTCGAGCACTCCGCAGGCCTCGCCGCCAGTTACGCCAGGGGTGACGTCGAAGCGATGTGGCGCGCCCGCGACGCCCAGGTGCCGATGGGGCATATGGGCGAGGCATGGGACGTCGCGAATGCCGCGCTGTTTCTGGCGTCGGATGAATCGAAATATGTGACGGGGATCGAGCTGGTGGTCGATGGCGGGATCACCTGCAAGGTGGGGTAGGTGCCGTTCCCCGGACGCGGCGCAGCGTGTAGCTCTTGCGAAACGGTGCGATGCAGAGCCGGGGCCCCGGTTAATTGCGCTTCGAAGAAACCGGGGTCCCGGTTCTGCGAAGCGGCATGAAGAATGCCGCATCGCGCCCGGGACACGAGAACTAACCCCTTGCACTCAGTTCGGCAAAGTCGAACTCCTCCTCCAGCCGGTGAAAGGCGTCGTCGCCGATGTCTTCCGATTCGCGCAGCGCCAGCAGCGCGCGCCGCGCAGCCGCGATGGCGCGGCGCCGCAGCGGGTCGGCCGGCAGTTCGCCGGAGACGCCGCCGCCGGGATCGCCCTCCGCCCGCATCAGCATGGCGCGGTATTCGAGCCGGAGGATTTCGGCTTCTTCCGAAGGGTCGCCGTCGATTTCGTCAAGCGCTGCGCGCAGCGAAACGGCGCGGGCGCGCGCGACCTCGGCGCCCACCGGATCTTCGTCCTTTAGCTGCAAGGCCGATATCAGCGGCCGCAGCGTCAGGCCCTGAATCACCAGCGAGCCCAGCACCACCGCAAAGGCCGTGAGCAGGATGAGGTCGCGATAGGGAAATCCCTCCGGCAGCGCGAAGGCGGCCGCCAGCGTGACGATGCCGCGCATGCCGCACCATGAAATCACGATGCCGCCCTGCACCGTCGGTTCCGACATCGGGCGGCGCGGATGAAATCCGCGGCGCGCGATCGAAAGCCGCAACACGGTATTGTAGGACATCACCCAGACGATGCGGATCAGAATGACGGCGGCAAGCACCGCGGCGGCGACCATGCAGTAATGCAGCCGCAGCGGTTCATCCAGCCGCTCCCAGATCGGCCGCAACTGCATGCCGATCAGCACGAAGGCCAGCACGTTGAGCACGAACACCGCCGTCTCCCACACCGCGTAGGACGGCACGCGGATGCGCGCGGGCGTGCGCGCCGGTGCGGTGCGCGCGATGGTGATGGCATAGGCGACGATGGTGAGGATGCCGGAGAGGCTGATATGCTCGGCGATGATCCACACCGTGAAGGTGCCGGCGAACTGCACGATGATGGCGCTCGGCGCATCGTTGATCCGCCGCGTGAGCATCGTCGATAATTTTGCGAAGGCGTAGCCGGCGATCAGGCTGCCGGCGAGGCCGAGCGCAATGGTCGGCGCGAACGCGCTCCATTTGAACTGCGTCATCGCCGCGGCGCCGACCGCGACGCGGTAGATCAGCAGCGCGCTGGCGTCGTTGAGCAGGCTTTCGCCTTCGAGGATTTTCAAAAGCCGATAGGGCAGCCTGACCTGGCGCAGGATCGCGGTTGCGGCTGCAGCATCGGGAGGTGCTACGATGGCGCCGAGTGCAATCGCCGCGGCCCACGGCATATCCGGCACCAGCCGATGGGCGAGAACCGCAACGCCCAGGGTGGTAAGGGCCACCGCGACGAACACCAATGTGGAGACCGGCAGCCAGTTGTCGCGCAGGTCGCGCAGCGAGGTGTCGTAGGCGGCGTCGAGCAGCACCGGTGCGACGAACAGCGCCAGCGCCAGGTCCGGCTCCAGCGTCCATGACGGGCTACCTGGCACGAACGCGATTGCCATGCCGCCGAGCGCCAGAAAGGTCGGATACGGCACTTTTGTCCGCCGCGCCAGCGCCGACAGCAGCACAGCGCCGAGCAGCAAGCCGATGATCCATTCGAATGTAACCAAGAACCGGTCCCCTGCGACTGCGGGCGGCGTTGCCGTGCTGTATGATGCAATGTGCCAAGGGTCGAATGCAACCACCCGGCCGGCATTCGAACCTTGCCGGGTCTTGTGGCGACGAAACCAACAACGTGCCGCCGGTCAGGCGGCCAAGAGTCGAGCATTGTCGATGCGATTTTCCGTTTTTCTTTTTGCCGCTGCCGCAAACCTTGCCACGGCGCCCGGACCCGCCGGCGCTATCGCTCAAACCGCGGCCGAACCGCCGGTGGTCTGCGCCGCGCTCACCGTCGCTGCGCCGGAGCGCCTGATCGAAAGCTGCACCGCGCTGATCGACAACCCCGCGACGCCCGATGCCGACCGCCTCGACGCGATGATCACCCGCGCGGTCGCGCTGCATAACAAGGGCGACACCGACAAAGCCTTGGCCGAGATCGATGCCGTGATCGCCGGGGATCCGGCCAGGGCGCGTGCATATCGTGCCCGCGGCGAAATTTTTCGGCAGACCGGGCAGATCGACCGCGCCTTCGAGGCGCTGAACGAGGCGGTCCGGCTCGAACCCGATAATGCCAATGGCTTTGAAAGCCGCGGCAATGCCTTCAACAACGCCAAGAAATACGACCGCGCCATCGAGGACTACAACGAGGCGCTGCGGCTGAAGCCCGACTTCGCGCAGGCGTTTTCGGATCGCGGCGCCGCCTGGTACTTTAAAGGCGAATACCAGAAAGCCATTGACGACTACGATCAGGCCATCCGCCTCGAACCGAACCGGGCGCGTACCTATACCAATCGCGGCGCGGCTTGGCGCAAGCTCGGCCGCAACGAGCGCGCGCTGGAAGACGACGCCGCGGCGATCCGGATCGATCCGACCCAGCCGGAATTCTTCGATAACCGCGGCCTGCATCTTGCCGACAACAACGATTACGACCGCGCGATTGCCGACTACGACGAGGCGATAAAACTTCGCCCCGAGGCGAAATTCCTCACCAATCGCGGCGACGCGTATCAGGGCAAGAAGGATTACGACCGCGCCATCGCCGATTACGACGCGGCGCTGAAGCTCGATCCGAAATTCTCCCGCGCCTGGAATAATCGCGGCGCGGCGTATCGCCACAAGGGCGACCGCGTCCGCGCGCTGCAGGATTATGCCGCCGCGATCCGGCTCGATCCAGGCGACAAGACCGCCGCCGCCAATCACAAGGAGATCGCGCTGGAGGTCGAACGGCTGGGCGCGCTGATGTACCAGAAGAACTTGCCGAGTTTTAACTGCGCTACCGCCAGGCGCGCGGCGGAGAAGGCGATCTGCGGCGATCCGGAGCTTGCCCGGCTCGACCGCGAGATCAACGGCGTGTTTCTGCGCGTGATCGCGGATCAGCCAAACCGCCGTGACGCACTGAAATTGACGCAGCAGCAGCGCGACTTCATCGCCAAGCGCAACGCCTCGTTCGGTAAGCGCGGCTACGATTTGCGGGTGGCGATGGAGGCGCGGTTGAAGGCGCTGACCGGGGTTGATGGGTATTAAGGGTTACCTCTCCCTGCGGTGAGAGATGAAGGAACACGTGTTCCGGCTTGAATTGCACGCGCATCCCGTGACAATGGCGTCCCTGGAGACACGCCATGAATATCCACGACAAAAGCCGCTATCACGAAGTCCATGCGCGCTCTCTGGCCGATCCCGAAGGCTTCTGGGGCGAGGCGGCGCGGGAGATCGACTGGATCGAGCCGGCGAAAAAAGTCTTCGACCCCTCGATGGGCCTTTACGGCCGCTGGTTCGCCGGTGCGGTGGTCAACACCTGCTACAACGCGCTGGACCGTCATGTCGCGAACGGCCGCGCCGATCAGGTGGCGCTGATCCACGATTCGCCGCTGGCGAATCCGGCTGGCCCCAGCACCGTCACCAAATTCAGCTACGCGGAACTGCTGGCCGAGGTGCAAACCCTCGCCGCGGTGATGCAGGATTTCGGCGTCGCCAAGGGCGACCGCGTTATTCTTTATATGCCGATGGTGCCGGAGGCGATGATCGCGATGCTGGCCTGCGCGCGGATCGGCGCGGTGCATTCGGTGGTGTTCGGCGGCTTTGCCGCCAAGGAACTCGCCACCCGCATCGAGGACGCAAAACCGAAGCTGATCTTCTCGGCGAGCTGCGGGCTCGAGCCCGGCCGCCTCGTGCACTACAAGCCGCTGCTCGACGAGGCCATCAAACTCTCCAGCGTCAAGCCTGACGCCTGCATCATCCTGCAGCGGCCGCAGCAACAATGCGATCTCATCGCAGGCCGCGATCACGATTGGGCAGAGCTGCGCGGCAAAGCGATGGCTGCGAAAAAGTCCGCGCCTTGTGTGCCGGTGCTCGCCACCGATCCGCTCTATATCCTCTACACGTCAGGCACTACCGGCAAACCCAAAGGCGTGGTGCGCGACAATGGCGGGCATCTCGTCGCCCTGAAATGGTCGATGTTCAATCTCTATGGTGTTGCACCGGGCGAGGTGTGGTGGTGCGGCTCCGACATCGGCTGGGTGGTCGGCCACAGCTACATCATCTATGCGCCGCTGTTTCAAGGCGCGACCTCGATCATGTATGAGGGCAAGCCGATCGGCACGCCGGATGCCGGCGCGTTCTGGCGCGCGATTTCGCAGCACAAGGCGGTGGCGTTCTTCACCGCGCCGACCGCATTCCGCGCCATCCGCAAGGAAGACCCCGACGGCACTTTCATCCGCAAGTACGATCTCACAAAATTCCGCACGCTGTTTCTGGCCGGCGAGCGCGCCGATCCGCCGACGGTGGACTGGGCGGAGAAACAATTGAAGGTGCCGGTGATCGATCACTGGTGGCAGACCGAGACCGGCTGGTGCATCGCCGGCAATCCGGTCGGTTTGGGCATGCTGCCCGTCAAACACGGCTCGCCGACGGTGCCGATGCCGGGTTATCGGGTCGAGGTGGTTGACGAAGCGGCGAAGCCGCTGCCCGCCGGCACCATGGGCTCGATCGTGATAAAGCTGCCGATGCCGCCGGCCTGCCTGCCGACCTTGTGGGAGCAGGACGAGCGCTGCAAGGAAGCGTATTTCAATGAGTTTCCCGGCTACTACAAAACATCCGACGCCGGCTACCTCGACGTGGACGGCTACGTCTATGTGATGGGCCGCACCGACGACATCATCAACGTCGCCGGCCACCGGCTCTCCACCGGCGGCATGGAGGAAATCCTCGCCTCGCACCCCGACGTCGCCGAATGCGCGGTGCTCGGCATCAAGGACGCCATCAAAGGAGAGGCGCCGTGCGGCTTCCTGGTGCTGAAGGCCGGCGTGACGCGCCAGACGTCCGAGATCGAAAAGGAGATCGTGGCGCTGGTGCGCGAAAAGCTCGGCCCCGTCGCGGCGTTCAAGCTCGCGATCACCGTGGGCCGGCTGCCGAAGACGCGCTCGGGCAAAATCCTGCGCGGCACCATCAAGAAGATCGCCGATGGGGATGAGTGGACCATGCCGGCGACGATCGAGGATCCCAAGGTGCTGGAGGAGATTCAGGGCGCGCTGAAGGGGAGGGTGTAGCGAATTCGTCATGCCCGGGCTTGACCCGGGCATCCATCAAACAAACCGCCTTGATTTGGATGGATTGCCGGGTCAAGCCCGGCAATGACGAAATCGGACGAACGGAAAACGAATGCAGATACGCTACGTCGCATTGACCCTCGCCGCGCTCACACTCGCCGCCTGCGCGTCCCGCAACGAAATTCCCGTCTCTAGCCTCGGCGAGGACGACGACGCGATCTGCCGCGCCAACAATGTCGCGGTCGGCTCCTCCGACTACGTGGCCTGCCGCAAGAACCGCGACGTCCAGCGCGGCAACGCCGCCGCGCGCGCCGACCGCGCGCAAAAGAACCTGAGCGAAACCATGGTCAACACGCCGTACAAGCCGTAACCACAATTGTCGTCCCCGCGAAGGCGGGGACCCATACGCCCAGGGTTTTCAATTGGAATGAGATGTTGCAACAGTCGTTTTTGAGCCGCGAGCACGGTGGTTATGGGTCCCCGCCTTCGCGGGGACGACCCGGAGAGACAGCGCGATCCAAAACCAGGAGCCCACGATGAACGAAGACACCTTCAACACCAGCCTGCGCGGTTTTCTGAAAAAAGTCGGCATCACCTCGCAGCGCGAGATCGAGAAAGCCGTGCGCGACGCGATCGCCGCCGGCCGCCTCAAGGGCCATGAGAAACTGCCGGCGAAAATGGTGCTGACGGTCGGCGGGGTGGACCTCACGCATGAGATAACGGCGGAGATTGAACTGGGCTAATTGGATCAGGTCTGTAACCTAACACGGGCGGAAGCGCGCAGTTCACGTTCGCATCAAGGTCTTAGCTAAATTTAGATACGGATCAGAGTCGCCTGAGGACAGTTGCTTATCAACACTTCTCATTTTCTGCAGAGCTTGAGCAGGTTGCATATCCTCCAAGTTCCCTTTTATTGCACTCAGAATCTCCCGCTGATCAATAGACTCAGTTTTTATGCCAAGCGAATGCGCAAAATTTTCCAGTTGGAGTTCGCTCCGCAAAATCTTTTTGGCTTCTAACCGCTCGATAAAATAGGCAATCGCATTCCTAATTCCATCGCGGTTGTATTCACGACGGGGCGATGCCTTGGACCTCTTAGCTTTCTTGTCGCTCAGCTTTGTGCTCGAACGAACTCCCTGAATCTCTCTCAGAGCAAACAATATTTTCTGGATTTGAGGATCGTCAGTTACACCTTTGACATACGATAGTTGTTCGATGTCAGCCTCGGAATATCGAAGGCGCAGGAGACACAGTTCCAAGAAAAGTTGACGCACGTTAGGTGTCATAGGCCGATCCGTTTCATAAATTCAGCGCCCACCTTGTCAAATTCATCCTTCACAAACCAGCGAGCGTAACTGGTTGCAAAAATAGGATTTCCAGAGCGCGCGCCAGCGGGGAACGAGTCCGAATGACGCACCTCACCTTGAAACACATACCACCCCTCTTGAGTTGCAAGCGCCTGAATATCTTTTCTACCCTGATTATGCTCCTTTTTCACGTGCTGAGGGTCAGAGTCGTTGAACACGATCCCGGCAATTTGCAAACTGTGGTTGTCGAATTGTAGCTTGAAATCGTTCAAAGAACGAATCAGCAAAGGGATACCGATCGCAGCCAAAAACTCAGGTTTGACAGGTATGAGGACGAACCCGCTCGATCGATATGCGGCGCTGGTCAAGATTGATTCAGTAGGAGCGCAATCGATCAAGATGAGATCATAGGATGATTGAATTTTCGAAATAAAAGTCGGTAAAAGATGATCCTTGCTCGTAGGATTTTTCAACGTCCAAGCAAGCTCAAGTCTTGAGGGTAACAGATCAATTCGGCTTCCATCGGTCCATTTTCGCACATTAACAATTACGGACTTCGGATCGAATGGCGTAGGCGATTTCTTAGAGATCGTGGGTGCGGTAAACTGCTCAAACAGGTCAACTATGGTTGGCTTATTCGCGTCCAGAAATTTCTTATAGTTGACCGGCCCCATTAGATACTGACTTGCGTTCGCTTGCGGATCGAGGTCGATAAGTAGGACTTTAAGGTTGCCGCGATGGGCCACGTACCAAGCAAGATTGAAGGCGACGGTCGTTTTTCCGACGCCACCTTTCATGTTTATCAATGACACAACGACAGCCATATAGTCCTCCCTGAAATTTGTATTTGTATGAAGGCAGTGTACACAATTTAGGGGTGTCGAGGACTAATAAAGCTAGACTTGAAACTGGTGCCCGTCTCGCTTTTGCAGCGCGGATCGGCGAACTAGGCCGACGGCTTGGGGCGGGAAGGCATCGCCCTACGTCATTGGCGCGGTTGCCTTTGGGCGACCTGTGCGACGACTCGAACCCTTCCCTACTGGTTGGCTCAGTGCCCAGCCCCTCACCCGAAGCCTTCGCTGCGCTCCGGCTTCGACCTCTCCCCGCAAAGAGCGGGGAGAGGTTAAGACCTCACTCCTCGTTCTTTTTGCCACCAATCGTCTTCAGCTTGGCGAACACCGCATCGACATTCAAATCGTCGCGCTGTTTTTCGGTCGGCTCGAATTCCGGCTCCTTGCGCGTGGTCTCGGAGGCCGGCAGCAAGGTCGCGCCGCCGTAGGCGGTGTCGGTCGGCTTTTCCTTGGCTGCGCGCTGCACTTCGAAATCGAGTTCGATCTGCGAGCACAGGCCGAGCGTCACCGGGTCCATCGGCGTCAGGGTCGAAGCGTTCCAGTGGGTGCGGTCGCGCACACTGGCGATGGTGGTCTTGGTGGTGCCGACCAGCCGCATGATCTGGCTGTCCTTCAATTCCGGGTGGTTGCGCACCAGCCAGAGAATCGCGCTCGGCCGCTCGTGGCGGCGCGACACCGGCGTATAGCGCGGGCCTTTCTTCTTGGCCTGCGGCGGCAGCGCCACCTTGCTCTCACCGAGCTTGAGCCGGTAGTTCGGATCCTTCTCGCCCTTTTCGATCTCGTCGCGGGTCAGTTGCCCCGTCGAAATCGGGTCCATGCCCTTGATGCCCTGCGCTGCGTCGCCATCGGCGATGGCGCGGATTTCCAGCGGGTGCATTTTGGTGAAATCGGCAACCTGGTCGAACGACAGCGCGGTATTGTCGACCAGCCACACGGCCGTCGCCTTCGGCATCAGCGGTGCATTGCTCATGGCAAATCTCCTTTGCGCTTCGCCCACCTTTTTTTCAGGCGAAGCCGGTATTTTCGTCGGTAAAGACGGGAATTACGCCCTATATAAGCCGTCCGGGGCATAAGGCGCAATGGTTTGCTGCCCGGCCTTGACAGCGCCCAAAAGCCGTCCCAAGTGCTTGTTGGAATAAGTCCTTGTTGGAACACGCCCTTAATTGAATTGCCCTTATTTCGGGGTGATCCGGTCCGGAATTCCCCCATGTCAGCCAAACCGCCCCTGAAAATCGTGCTCTGCTCGCCAAGGGGCTTCTGCGCCGGCGTGGTGCGGGCCATCGATACCGTGGAGCGGGCGCTGACCATCTACGGCGCCCCGGTCTATGTCCGCCACGAGATCGTCCATAACAAATATGTGGTGGACAGCTTAAGGACCAAAGGCGCGATTTTCGTCGAGGAATTGGCCGAAATCCCCGACAATACCAATGCTCCAGTGGTGTTTTCCGCCCACGGAGTGCCCAAATCGGTTCCCGCCGACGCCCGCGCCCGTAATTTCTTCTCGCTGGACGCCACCTGTCCGCTGGTCACCAAGGTGCACCGCGAGGCCGCCATCCATTTCAAGCGCGGCCGCGAAATCCTGCTGATCGGGCATTCGCATCATCCGGAAGTGGTCGGCACACTCGGGCAACTGCCGACCGGTGCGGTGACCCTGATCGAGACCGCGCATGACGCCGCCACCTTCACGCCGAAGGATCCCAACAACCTCGCCTTCGTCACACAGACGACGCTGTCGATCGACGACACCGCTGAGATCGTCGCGCTGTTGAAGTCGCGGTTTCCGAACATCTCCGGTCCGCACAAGGAAGACATCTGCTACGCCACCACCAACCGCCAGCTCGCGGTGAAGAAGGTCGCACCGGTGGTCGACGCGCTGATCGTGGTCGGCGCGCCGAACTCGTCGAATTCGCAGCGCCTGCGCGAGGTCGCCGAGCGCGAAGGCTGTCCCGTGTCGGTGCTGGCGCAGCGCGCGTCGGATCTGGACTGGAGCAAGTTCGAGGGCATCAAGACGCTCGGCATCACCGCGGGCGCCTCGGCGCCGGAAGTGATCGTCGAGGAGATCATGGGCGCCTTCGCCGAGCGTTACGAACTGCATGTGGAGACGGTCTCGGCCGCGGAAGAAAACGAATTCTTTCCGCTGCCGCGTTCGCTGCGGCCCGACGCGGCTTAGTCGCCATGGCGGTCTATACCGACGTCGCCGCCGAAGACCTTGCGGAATTCCTGAGCGGTTACGACATCGGCGAACTGCTGTCCTACAAGGGCATCGCCGAAGGCGTCGAGAATTCCAATTTTCTGCTGCATACGACATCCGGATACTTCTTTCTGACGCTGTATGAAAAACGCGTCGCCTTGGGCGACCTGCCGTTCTTTCTCGGCCTGATGGCGCATCTGGCGCAGCACGGCATCGTTTGTCCGCAGCCGGTGAAAACACGCCGCGGCGACGCGTTGGGCACGCTGGCGGGGCGGCCGGCGGCGATCATCGATTTTCTCGAGGGCGTGTGGCCGCGCAAGCCGAATGCCGAGCATTGCGCAGCGGTCGGCCAGGCGCTGGCGAAGCTGCATCTTGCAAGCCGCGATTTTCCGATGACGCGCGCCAACGCGCTGTCGGTGGCGGGCTGGCGGCCGCTGTTCGATGCCGCAGCATTCCGCGCCGATACGCTGCAGCACGGGCTTCGCGCGCTGCTCAGCGACGAACTCGACCATCTGGAAAAATCCTGGCCGAAGCATTTGCCCGAGGGCGTGATTCATGCCGACCTGTTTCCGGACAATGTGCTGTTTCTTGACGACAAATTATCAGGCCTGATCGATTTCTATTTCGCCTGCAACGACATCCTCGCCTACGATATTGCGATCTGCCTCAACGCCTGGTGTTTCGAGACCGATCATTCCTTCAACGTCACCAAGGCGCGGGCGTTTCTCAACGCCTATGGCCGCGAGCGAAAATTGTCCGAGGCCGAGCAGGATGCGCTGCCGCTGCTGGCGCGCGGCGCGGCGTTGCGGATTCTGCTGACGCGGCTGGTCGACTGGTTCAACGTGCCGCCGGGCGCGCTGGTGCGGCCCAAAGACCCACTGGAATATGTCCGCAAATTGCGCTTTCAGCAGGGTGTGAAAAGCATCCGCGATTACGGCGTCGAGCAATCGGGGCTGGTGGCGTGAATTCGCAGCCTTCCGTCATCATCCACACCGACGGCGCCTGCTCGGGCAATCCGGGGCCGGGCGGCTGGGGCGCCATCCTCAAATTCGGCGATGTTGAGAAGGAATTGAAGGGCGGCGAGGCGCACACCACCAACAACCGCATGGAATTGATGGCGGCGATTTCGGCGCTGGAAGCGTTGAAGAAACCGTGCAGCGTCGATCTCTACACCGATAGCCAGTATGTCCGTCAGGGCATCACCGGCTGGATCCATGGCTGGAAGAAGAACGGCTGGCGCACGGCGGACAAGAAACCGGTCAAGAACGCAGAGTTGTGGCAACGGCTCGACGCCGCATTGAAGCCGCATCAGGTGCGCTGGCACTGGGTCAAGGGCCATGCCGGCCACGACGAAAATGAGCGCGCCGATCAACTGGCGCGCGATGGCGTCGCGATAGCGCGGCTGATGGGGTAGTTCGCGTTCCCCGGACGCAGCGCAGCGCGTAGCTCTTGCGGAGCGGTGCGCTGCAGAGCCGGGGCCCGGTTGCTCGCGACTCGAAAAAACCGGGGTCCCGGTTCTGCGAAGCAGTGCTACGCAAGAGCTACGCGCTGCATCGCGCCCGGGACACGAGGACCTACAACTGCCCGAGCAGCGTATCGCCGCCGGACACCTCGACCTTGCCGGGCGCAGGCTCCAGGTTGAGCTTCTTCACCACGCCGTCTTCCACCAGCATCGAATAGCGCTTGGAGCGGATGCCGAGGCCGTTGCCGGAGGCGTCCAGTTCCATGCCGATCGCCTTGGCGAATTCGGCGTTGCCGTCGGCGAGGAAGGTCGCTTCGTCGCGCTGGTCGGTGTCGCGCTTCCACGCATTCATCACGAAGGCGTCGTTGACCGACGTGATCGCGATGGTGTCGATGCCCTTGCCCTTCAGCGCATAGGCATTGAGGAAAATGCTGGGCAGGTGCATCTTGTGGCAGGTGCCGGTATAGGCGCCGGGCACCGCGAACAGCGCGACCTTCTTGCCCTTGAAGATGTCGTCGGTGGTCTTGACCTGCGGCCCTTCCGCCGTCATCACGCGAAATTTCGTCTCCGGCAGCTTGTCGCCGACTTGGATGGTCATTGTTGGTTCTCCTTGGGGAACGTGCGGGGATGTCTTAGAGCATTTTGCGGCGGAGAGGAAACCAGCTTGCGATTGGGAAATCGCGCCGGCAAAACACGGAGCCGTCATCCTGAGGAGCCGCGCTCTCGCGCGGCGTCTCGAAGGATCGGCCACATACACGCCCACGGCCGATCCTTCGAGGCTCGCCGCGATGCGGCGAGCACCTCAGGATGACGGCGTTGTACGTGGCAACGGCTTTCAGGCCGCCGCTTTCTTTTTCTCGTCGCGCAGCTCGCGGCGCAGGATCTTGCCGACATTGGTCTTCGGCAGGTCGGTCCGAAATTCGATCTGCTTCGGAACTTTGTAGGCGGTGAGCTGCGTCTGACAATGTTTGATGATGTCGTCGGCGGTGACGTTGGGGTCCTTCTTCACCACAAACGCCTTCACCGCCTCGCCGGAACGCGAGTCCTCGACGCCGATCACGGCGCATTCCAGCACGCCCGGATGCATTGCGAGCACGTCCTCGATCTCATTCGGATAGACGTTGAAGCCGGACACCAGGATCATGTCCTTCTTGCGGTCGACGATCTTGGTATAGCCGTCCGGCGACATCACGCCGATGTCGCCGGTGCGGAAATAGCCGTCCGGCGTCATCACATTCGCGGTCTCTTCGAGCCTGTTCCAGTAGCCCGCCATCACCTGTGGGCCCTTGGCGCAGATCTCCCCTGGCTCGCCGAGCGGCACTTCCTTGCCGTCGTCGTCGCGGATCGAAATGTAGGTGGACGGGATGGGAATGCCGATCGAACCGGTAAAGCGGTCGATGGTGGCCGGGTTACAGGTGAGGGCCGGCGACGTTTCCGACAGCCCATAGCCTTCCGCCAGCGGACAGCCGGTGGTCTTGAGCCAGGCCTCGGCGACCGCCTTTTGCACCGCCATGCCGCCGCCGTTCGACACCTTGAGCTTGGAGAAGTCGAGCTTGTCGAAGCCTGGTGTGTGGAGCAGGCCGTTGTAGAGCGTGTTCACCGCCGGAAAAAAGCTGACCTGGTATTTCGACAGCTCCTTGACGAAGCCGGCCATATCGCGCGGATTCGGTATCAGCAGATTGACGCCACCGGCGCGCACGCCAAGCAGATAACAGGCGGTAAGCGCGAACACGTGATAGAGCGGCAACGCGCAGACGATGAAGAGTTCGTCGACGATCGGCGGCTTTTGCAATGCAGGCTGCAGCCAGGCATCGTTCTGCAACACGTTGGCGAGAATGTTGCGATGGAGCAAGGTCGCTCCCTTGGAGAGGCCGGTGGTGCCGCCGGTGTACTGAAGGAAGGCTACGTCGTCCGGTCCGAGCTTCGGCTTGCTGAGCTTCAGGTTGCGGCCCGCGGCGACCGCGTCATTGAATTTGATCGCGTCCGGAATCGAAAATGGCGGCACCATCTTCTTCACCTTGCGCACCACGAAGTTCACGATCATGCCCTTGAGGCCAAGCAGGTCACCCATGCTGCCGATGATCACATGCTTGACGGAAGTCTTCGCCAGAACCTGCTGTACGGTCGGCGCAAAATTCTCCAGCACGATAATCGCCTCGGCGCCGGAATCCTTGAGTTGATGCTCGAGTTCGCGCGGCGTGTAGAGTGGATTGACGTTGACAACCGCGTAGCCCGCGCGCAGCACGGCTGCGGTCGCCACCGGATATTGCAGCACGTTCGGCATCATCAGCGCGACCCGCGCGCCCTTCGCGAGGCCCTTGCTCTGCAGATATGCGCCGAGCGCCGCCGACAGTTCGTCGAGCTCGCGATAGCTGATCGACTTGTCCATGCAGATGAAAGCTCTGCGGTCGCTGAATTTCTTGAAGCTCTCTTCCAGCAGTTCGACCAGCGACGAATATTGCGTGAGATCGATATCGGCGGGTACGCCGGCCGGATATTGCTTGAGCCAGATGCGCTCCATGGTATCTCCCCTCTGAACTTTTCTCCCGTTCTTGGACGGGACGCCTTTGTTTCAGGGAGTATTGAGCAATGCGGCGGCCCATGGCAAGCGGCTGCGCGCTATGGCCGCGCCAGGAGCCAAAAAGCCGGTCCGTCATTCCGGGGCGCGCGTCTTCGCGCGAACCCGGAATCCAGCCAAACACATCGACTTCTGGATTCCGGGTCCACGCGAAGACGCGTGTCCCGGAATGACGGTATTTTGGATGCCAAACCCGGTCTATGTGCGCGGTGCGGCGGCGGCCTTTTCACCGGCGGCCGGTTTGGCCTCGCCCGTGGTGCTGCTCTTGGGCGCGGGTTTGGTGGCCGCCTTGGGCCTGGCCGGTTTAGCCGTGGCGTCCGCGGGCTTGTCGGCAGGTTTTGCAGCCGCTGCATCGGGCTTGGCGCTGGCGTGGCGGGGGGCGGGCTTGGCGGGCGCGTTCGGATCGATGGTAACCGAGACCCGCTTCACCGGTTTTGCTTCGGATTTGGCCTCCTTCGCCTCAGCCGTATCGACCGGCTTCTTGCCGGCGGCGCGGCCCTTCTTTCCACGTCGCGGCGTCTGTTTCTCGGTCTCCACGGCCAGGGCGGCGATCAATGCCGTGCCGGTCTTCTTCGGACCGGTGTAGACGATCACCGGCTGCGACGGCGCGGGCGCTGCCGCCATCAGTTCCGACGGCTTCAGGGCCGGCGGCTGCAACCCGGCGGTAAAGAACGTCATCGCGGTCTCGCCGCTGCTGGCGCCGCTCGCATTGCTGGCAATGGTGGTATCTTCATCTTCGTCGCTGGCCGGACGCTTGCGCTTGCCGCCGCACATCTCGTCGCGCAGGTTGGGCGGCGAGGCGTCGATCGGCACCAGATTGTCGACGCTGCCGAGCGCGGGTTTAAGCCAGCCCAGACCGTTGTTGGCGAAGCCGCGTTCGAGCAGTTGCGCGGCGCGCACCGCGCGCATCGTGCCGGAGGATGAGCCTAGCACGACCGCGATCAGCCGCTTGCCATTGCGGGTCGCCGAGGCGACGAGATTGTAGCCGGATGCGCAGATGAAGCCGGTCTTGAAACCGTCGGCGCCGGGATAGCGGCCGATCAGCTTGTTGAAGTTCTGTGTCACCCTCCGGCCGAACCGGATCGACGGGGTGTGAACGAAATATTCGTATTCCGGCAGGTCGCGAATGATCGCGCGCGCGAGTATCGCAAGATCGCGCGCCGAGGTGATCTGGCCGTCCGCGGGCAGGCCGTTCGGATTGACGTAAGAGGTCTGCGTCATGCCGAGCCGCTGCGCGGTCTGGTTCATCTGCGCGGAGAATCCGTCGATCGAACCGCCGACGCCTTCGGCCAGCACCACAGCCATGTCGTTGGCCGATTTTACCATCATCATGTAAAGCGCGTTTTCGACGGTGACCTGCGTGCCCGGCCGGAAGCCCATCTTGGACGGCGACTGCGAGGCCGCGACTGGCGACACGGTCAGCGCGGTGTCGAGCGAGAGGCGTCCGTCCTTGACGGCCTTGAGCGCGACATAGGCCGTCATCATCTTGGTGACGGACGCAGGATACCAGGGATAAGTCGCGTTCTCGGCCTGCAGCACCTTGCCGGTGTCGGCTTCGACCACCAGCAACGCTTCCGCATGTGCCGCGCGCGGCGCGATCGCCGCGATCGCAAGTCCTGCAATCAGGACCAATCCATTCAACGACGGTCTGCGAAGCAACGCGAGAAGAAGATGCACGATCCGATTCCGGTTCTAAAGACCCGCCTGCGCGATGAGGAGGTCCGGGCGTGTGATGCGGGTTTCAAGCGTGTCCGGCGGCGAACCCGAACCTATACCGGCTTACAGGCCCGGAACAGAGGCCACACGATTAAATCGTGGATGAAAGGGGCCGAATTTCGACGATGCTTAAATCTTGATCGGCTCAGCGCTTGCCTCCGGCGGAGCCAGGCTGGCATGCGAATTCTCCTGAACCATGAATTGGGCCCTCGCAAGTTCCGCAAAACGGCCGCCCTGGGCGACAAGTTCATCGAAAGTTCCGCTTTCGATCACGCGTCCGGCGTCGAACACCAGGATTTGCGTGGCATTGCGGATGGTGGAGAGCCGGTGCGCGATCACGAAAGTGGTGCGTCCCTTCATCACTTCATCGAGAGCGGCATTAACCCTGGCCTCGGTTACCGCGTCGAGCGCGCTGGTAGCCTCGTCGAGGATCAGGATCGGCGGATTTTTCAGGAGCGCGCGCGCGATCGATAGCCGCTGCCGCTCGCCGCCCGACAGCATGCGGCCGCGTTCGCCGGCGTTGGTCTCGAATTTCAAGTCGCCGCGCTCGATGAATTCCAGCGCCTGCGCCCGTGCCGCCGCTATCCGCATCTCTTCTTCGGTGGCGTCCGGCTTGCCGACGCGAAGATTGTCGGCGATCGAGCGGTTGAACAGCAGCGCTTCCTGAAACACCACGCCGATGTTCCGCCGCAACGCGGTCAGCGTGATGCCGCGGACGTCCATGCCGTCGATCCTGATGATGCCGGACTGCGGATCGAAGGCGCGATGCAGCAGCGCGATCGCGGTGGATTTGCCGGCGCCGGTCGGGCCGACCAGCGCAATGGTCTGGCCGGGCAGCGCGGTGAAGGAGAGATCCTCGACCGCGGGCCGCTTGCCGTCATAGGAAAACGAAACGTCGTTGAATTCGACCAGGCCGGAGAGCCTGCCTGGATCGATGGCATCGGGCCGGTCGCGCACGGCAGGCACGGCGTCCAGCACGTTGAAGAATTCCTGCAGCCGCGGCGCCTCCATGAACACGTTGTTGATGAAGGAGACCACCTGTTCGAGCTTCTGGATCAGCATGGTGGCGAAGCTCACGAACATCACGATTTCGCCGACGGTGGTGAGATCCTGTTCGTGCAGGATGATGCCGACGGTGAAAATCGCCAGCACGGTGATGGTGGTCGAGGCGCGCGTGATCACGGTGACCAGCGCCCACCATGACAGCACCGGCATCTGCACCGCCAGCAACTTGTCGGCGACGAAGCGCAGGCCCTGCACCTCGGCGTCGATACGCACGAAGCTTTGCACCAGCGCGACATTGCCCAGCGCATCGGACGCGCGCGCCGACAAATCGCTGTAATGCGCCTCGACCTCGCTCTGCATGCCGTAGGTCTTGCGCACCACCAGCGTGGTCAGCACGGTGAACACGATGCAGAGCACGAACAGCAGAACCGCGAGCCGCCAGTTGATATAAAACGCCAGCGGCAGCAGCACCACCAGCGACATGATGGCTGCAAAGTGCTCGCGGAAGAATCCCAGCCACAGCCGCCACAATGCGTCGGTGCCGTTCAGCATCACCTTCATCAGCCGCCCCGAATGGGTGCCGGTGTGGAACGTCAGCGGCAGCTGCATGATGTGTTCGAAATAGCCGGTCAGCACCGCCTGGCGCTGGCGGTGGGCCAGCTTGTCCGCGTTCAGTGCTACCGCCGCGCCGCACAGGATGGTGAAAAGTCCGAACGCCACCCACGCCGCCAGTAGCGGCCATGCCGACGACGACGAGAGCGGGCCCGTCGAGGGCTTGCCGGAGAGCACGTCGACGATTCTGCCGAACAGCACCGGTTCGGCGAATTGCGCGCCGGCCAGCAGCAGATTGGCGCCCGCGAGAATCCAGCCCAGCCGCGCCTCCTTGCCGAGCAGCTCGAGGACCCGGGTGTAGAGGCGGAGGAGGGACATGCGGGTGGTGCTCGGGATCACGCTGATAATGGCTCATGAGAGAATGATCCGGAAAAGCGAATGTCACAAGCCGGCAATATGTGGATCAGACTGCTTTTAAAACAGGAATAGCGCTCACATCACATTGCGTTCGGCATGCCAAAGGTCGTAGGCGGCCTGCATCCGAATCCAGGGACCAGGACCACCGCCGAACAGTTTGCCTACACGTGCGGAAACCTCCCGTGAAATCGGCTTCTTCTCTTCCATGATGTCATGAAGGTGCTGACGGGAGATGCCGAGCAGGCGGCAATTTCGACCTTCGTCTTGCCTGTTGCAGGCAGCATATCCTCGCGAATGATAGCGCCGGGATGGGTAGGACACCGATTAGGGTTTCGCTTGGCTTTATATTCGGCCATGAAATTCTCCTCCGACAATCGAAGAATACAGTCAGAAAATCCGTTACTCAATGGATCAACCGCCCGCCGGAGTCCGGCAGGAACCCATCGTCGAAAATATCCGAAAGCACAGGCTTTGCGCGGAATTTGAGATCCTCGGCGAGCTGATCGACCGATCGATCGAAGCGGGCCGGATCGATGTCGCCGATGCCTTTGCGCCTGACCTCGTCGGTCAGGATATTGTCGCTGACGACGGCATGTAGACGCGCCAGTTCAAGCTCGCGCGATCCTCCCTCCATCAGGGTCAGAACGTCATCGGCCGCCCGCGTCGGATCCTTGATCGCAAGGCGCGTGCCGGCGATGACTGCGCGTATAAAACCCTTCACCGCTTCGGGCTTTTTGACCGCAAAGGCCGGATTGACGATCAGCGCAAAGCCGTAGGCTTCGCAGCCGTAATCGGCGTAGCGAAGCACGGTAAGGTCATCCGCGGGCACGCCGCGGTCCCTCAGATTAATCCCCGCCAGATACGAGAAACCGTTTACGGCATCGACCTGGCCCGCCGACAGCATCGGCTCGCGCACCGCCGGGCTGAACCTGGCCAGCTTCACGCTGGCGATCTTGATTCCGTTTTGATGCGCCAATGCCGGCCAGAACCAGATCGAGAAATCGCCATCGGCGACGCCCAGGGTCTTGCCTTCGAGGTCGGACAGCGCGCGGATGCCGCGGCTCTTGCGCGCGATGATGGCATAGGGCGCCTTGTTGAACAGCACGAACACCGCCTTGACCGGCGCCGCATCCGCCTTGTCGCGGAAGCGGATCAGCGTGTTGATATCGACCAGCGCCAGATCGCTGCTGCCGGATGCGACGCGCGTGATCGCATCTGCCGGTCCGTTGGCGATATTGGTGCCGACCGCCAGGCCCTCTGCGCGAAACAGGCCTCGCGCAGACGCCACCACGAGCGGCGCGTCGCTGGCATCGAGCGGGCGGTCGAGCGTGAACTGGATCGCGGTCGGCGGCGCGGTTTCGCCGGCGGCATGGCTCGGTCCCGCGCATGCGAGACCCAGCATGACCGCGAGCAAGGCCAGTCGCCGGAAGGAAACGGAAAAGGCTATGCGCATCGCTTGTACAACTGGAAAGCCGAAGGGCAGTTGCCGCGTCGGGGTTACTTATTTGACTGAACACCGGCCGAGGCCTGAATTGGCAATGTGTCTGACGAAATCTGAACCGCAAGTGACCGCCCCGATTCCGCCATCAAGCGTTCAGCCCCGTTCGGGTACGGGAACCCAACCTCCGTTCAGTGGTTAGCTACAGGAGGCCTGTCAGGCCAAGTTACCACAGAGGACATTGAGATGTTCACGCGAAACGCTTTGATTTCATCATTTGCACGCGGCGCCGCGCTGGCGACGGTTGCGGCGCTTGCGCTGACCGTATTTGAGCCATCGACGGCTCAGGCCGGCGCGTCGACGCCCAGCGGCGTGACCGCGGCATCCGGCACCAGCGGCGCGACCGATATCAGCGCCGCCCGGCGTTATTATCGCGGCGGTTATTATCGCGGCGGCGGCGGTGCAGCGGCTGCCGCGGCGGCATTCGCCGGCATCGTCGGTACGGGTATCGCGATCGCCGCGTCCCAGGACCGCGGCTACTACGGCGGCCCGGCCTATTACGGCGGCGGCCCGTACGAGTCCTACGGCTATTACGGCGGTCCGCCGGCCTATTACGGGGGCGGTGGGTATGGCTACCGCAATTCCAGCGTGCCCTATTTCAACGGCCATCCCAACGCTGGCTGGTAACTTTCGAATTCCCACCTGATCGCCGGCCGCCGCACGCGGCCGGCGATTTTTTATGCCTGGAGGTAGCCCAGGGAAACCCGCCGTTAACACGCTGGCCACGGGTTTGGATTAGGTTCGAGGGATGAGTGATTCGCTCGACCGGCTTTATCAGGCGGTACTCGCGGCCAAGGATCTCGATCCGGCAACGTCGCGAACGGCAAAGCTGTTTCAGCGCGGCCCGGCCAAAATGGCCAAGAAACTGGCCGAAGAAGCCATCGAAGTCGTGATCGATGCCGTCAACGGCAATACCGCGGCCGTGGTCCGCGAAAGCGCAGATTTGCTCTACAATCTCACGGTGTTGTGGGCTTCCGCCGGGGTCCGTCCGGAGGATGTCTGGCGCGAGATGGAGCGGCGCGAGCACATGCTGGGCATCGCGGAGAAGCTGCCGAAATCGGCGGTGAAAATGCCCAAGACAGGTGCGCCCCGGGTTGTGCGGCGACCAATTGTCGCGCTCGAGGGCCGCGCGCTGCGCAAACGCCGCTAGGCATTCACAAAATCCCCGTGTTTCCCGGCATGGACAAATCTACCGGACGGTGGTTCATCGCGCCATGCTGAGACGAATCTACGACTGGTGCATCGACGCCGCCCACAAGCCTTACGCGCTCTGGATCCTGGCCATCGTGGCGTTCGCGGAGAGCTCGTTTTTTCCGGTGCCGCCGGACGTGATGCTGATTCCGATGTCGCTGGCGCGGCCGCAACGCGCCTGGCTCTACGCCGGGGTTTGCACCGCGGCCTCGGTGCTGGGCGGCATTCTCGGCTACGCCATCGGTGCGCTGCTGTACGATTCGGTCGGGCACTGGCTGATCGAGTTGTACGGCTATGGCGACAAGGTCGAGGCGTTTCGCGCAGGCTACGCCGAATACGGCGCGTGGATCATCCTGCTCAAGGGCCTGACGCCGATCCCGTACAAGCTGGTCACCATCACGTCGGGCTTTGCCAACTACAACATCTGGCTGTTCGTGGTTCTGTCGGTCATTGCACGGGGAGGGCGCTTCTTTGTGGTCGCGATCCTGCTCAACCGTTACGGCGAATGGATTCGCGTCCGGATCGAGAAACATCTGGGGCTGTGGGTGGCGCTGGGCGCCGCCGTGCTGGTGGCAGGATTCATCGTTGCTTTCAGGATGTTCTAGCGGCTTTTCCGCATCGCGCCGGCGGGATACGCTGATTGTATGCTTGATCGAATCGGCAATCGGATCGCGGCGTCGCGAACAGGGCTCGCGATAATTTTGCTGACCATGGCGGTGGCGCCGGATTTGGCATGGCCGCAGGCCGCTCCCCAGTCTGCGCCGCCGGTCCAGACTGAACCGGCGCCGGCGCCACAAGGCGAGCCGGCGCCGTCGCCGGAGCCGGTGCCGCCCAAGGAAAGTCCGGGCCTGCTCAACGAAATCGGAAAACTGCTCGAAAAGCCGTCCTCGATGCTGCCGACGCTGAAGAGCCCGAGGGAAGCCATCGACGACTTGAACGCGCGCGCCAAGGATATGACCAGGGATGCGGCCGACAGCCTGTCGCGGCTGGCCAAATCTCCAGGCGTCAAGGGCCGCGTGACCTGTCCGGTCTCCGCCAACGGCGCGCCGGACTGCAAGGCCGCCGCCGACAAATTGTGTCAGAGCAAGGGCTTCAAGGAAGGCAAGAGCCTCGATATCGACACCACGCGAAATTGCTCTGCCAAGGCGCTGCTGTCGGGCCGCAAGCCCGACGAAAGCGAATGCCGGACCGACAATGTCGTTACCCGCGCGCTGTGCCAGTGACGCTTTTTCGCAAGCTCCGGCTTGCGCGCCGCCGCCGCAATTGCTTTGGTGCTCGGCGCATCAAAGGTTAACCGTCATCCATAACGGCGACGAGGATTCCTGAATGTCCATGCCTGCTCTGTTCAAGGGCCGTCTGTCGATTCCCGTGATCGGTGCGCCGCTGTTCATTATCTCCGTGCCGGATCTGGTGATCGCGCAGTGCAAGGCGGGCATCGTCGGATCGTTTCCGGCGCTGAATGCGCGGCCGCCGGCGCTGCTCGACGAATGGCTGGCGCGGATCAGGGAAGAACTCGCAAGCTATGACAAGGCGCATCCGGAGCGGCCATCGGCGCCGTTCGCGGTGAACCAGATCGTGCATCGCTCCAACAATCGTCTCGACCAGGATCTGGCGCTTTGCGAAAAACACAAGGTGCCGATGATCATCACCTCGCTCGGCGCGCGCGAGGAGCTCAATCAGGCGGCGCACCGCTGGGGCGGCATCGTATTTCACGACGTGATCAATCAGAAATTCGCGCACAAGGCGATCGAGAAGGGCGCCGACGGCCTGATCCTGGTGTCGGCCGGCGCTGGCGGCCATGCCGGCGAGATTTCGCCGTTCGCGTTCGTGGCCGAGACCCGGCAATGGTTCGACGGGCCAATCGCGCTGTCGGGCGCCATCGGCAATGGCCGCGCGATCCGCGCCGTCCGCATGCTCGGCGCCGACTTCGCCTACATCGGTTCGGCCTTCATCGCCACCACCGAAGCCAACGCGGTGGAGGGCTACAAGCAGATGATCACGGCCTCGACCGCGGAAGACATCGTGTATTCGAATCTGTTCACCGGCGTGCACGGCAATTACCTGAAACCCTCGATCGTCGCCGCCGGCATGGACCCGGATAACCTTCCGGAATCCGATGCATCGAAAATGAGTTTCGGCACCGATGCGTCGGGCGAGCGCGCCAAGCCGAAAGCCTGGAAGGAAATCTGGGGCAGCGGCCAGGGCGTCGGCAGCGTCGGCAAGGTCCTGCCCGCCGCCGAACTGATCGCGCGGTTCAAGACGGAATACGCCGAGGCCGTCGATCCGGCATTGTGAAGTCTTCCTCTCCGAAAGTTGAGATGGAATTTCGCTGCCGGTGGCCTGGTTGTACGAGCTGCCTCCAATGGCCAAGACGGCGGCTTCGACCCTCAGGGACACCGAATCGAACGGGCAATACTTCCTGAGACAGAGCGAATTAAGCCACATCAATCGATGGCGGTGTGTTAGGCTTTCGGAGCTGGCGGGGCAACGTCCCAGGATTGAGCTTCAAGAAAATTGAAATATCGATCAGCTGCGCGATGCGAAGTGCGCGGCGGCAATTTCCTTTTGACGCATTCATTCACCGCAGATCCAGACCAAGAGGCAGCCATGAGACGGCGCGAACTCCTCTCCCTTTTGGGCGGTACGGCCGCCGCATGGCCGTTGGCAGCGCGCGCACAGAAACCAAATATGCCGGTGATTGGCTATATCAGCGGGGCAACATTCAATTTCATGAGAGAGTATGTGAATGCCTTTCACCAGGGGTTGGGTAACTCCGGATATATCGAAGATATAAATGTGCTGGTCCAGTACCGTTGGGCGGAGGGACACAACGATCGGCTGGCCGGTCTTATTGCGGAGTTGGTACAGCGTCGGGTGGACATCATAGCCGTCGGAGGCAGTACGCCAGGGGCGCTCGCCGCCAAGGCGGCGACCCACACGATTCCGATCGTCTTTCTGGTCGGCACCGATCCGGTTGAGGTTGGCCTTGTCACCAGCCTCGCCAAGCCCGGCGGCAATCTCACAGGCATTACGATCCTCAATGTGGAGTTGATCGCAAAATGCCTTGAGTTGATGCAAAACCTGATGCCCCCGGACACGAGAACCGCGGTCCTTCTCAACCCGGCCAACACCCTCCAGATCAAGTTTGAACGGCAGACCCTGCAGGCCGCGGAACGCTCCCTGGGGGTACGCCCGATGATACTGAACGCAAGTAATCCCCGTGAAATCGAGGTGGCTTTCGAAGCCATGGTCGAGACAGGGGTGCATGCACTTGTGGTAAGCGGCGAGTATTTCTTCTTGACCCAACGCGATCTGTTGGTTGCTCTGGCGGCCCGCCACCGCATACCGACAATCTATGCCTATGCGGAGTTCACCGAGGCGGGCGGTCTTATGAGTTACGGGACCGATAATTTTGATGCGCATCGCCGGGTTGGAGCTAACACGGGCAGGGTTCTCAAGGGTGAGTTGCCTGCCAATCTGCCCGTACAGCAAATCACGAAAGTCGAGATGGAAATCAATCTCAAGACCGCGGACACGCTCGGCATCAAGTTTCCCCTTGCGATGCTCGGCCGCGCCGACAAGGTAATTGAATGAGAGTGGCGACTTGCTGACGGGTGATCGAATGATCCTTCGCCACTGGCCAAGAGACAACGCCTTCCATTCTTGCTAAATTGGGCCGGATGAGCATTTCCCTCCACCCTGACGCACCTGAAAGCCGGGCGCTGGCCGCCTCGCCGGCAGTGGAGCCGGCTCCGATACCTTCTTCGACAACAAGAATCCGCAGCCGGCTGTTCACCAAATACGTCGCGCTGTTCGTCGCGGTGGTTGCGGTTGCGCTGCTGTCAAACGGGATTTTCGAGGTTTTCTTCTATTATCGCGAGCACAAGGCGGCCCTGATCCGGATTCAGCACGCGCAGGCCGAGGCCGCGGCCGCCAAGATCGGCCAGTTCATCAAGGAGATCGAAAGCCAGCTCGGCTGGACCACGCAGTTGCCGTGGTCGGCGAAATCGATCGAGGATCGCCGGTTCGACGCGCTGCGGCTGCTCAAGCAGGTGCCGGCCATCACCGAACTGGCGCAGGTCGATTCCGCCGGGATAGAGCGGCTGCGGGTGTCGCGGATCTCCATTGACGCGGTGGCCGGCACCGTCGATCTGTCGAAAGATCCGAAATTCACCGAGGCCGTCGCCAACAAGGTCTATTACGGACCGGTGTATTTCCGCCGCGAGTCGGAGCCGTATATGACGCTCTCGCTTGCCGGCAACCGCAAGGAAGCCGGCATCAGCATCGCGGAAGTCAATCTCAAGTTGATCAGGGACGTGGTGTCGCAGATCAAGGTCGGCGAGCACGGCCAGGCCTATGTCGTGGACGCGCAGGGACGCTTGATCGCGCATCCGGATATTAGCCTGGTGTTGCGCAATACCGATATGTCGAAGCTGCTGCAGGTGCAGGCGGCGCGGGCCGGCACCCGGAACGACTCCGAGGAGTTGCAGGGAACCAAAAATATCCAGGGCCAGGAGGTGCTGACGGCGTCCGCGCCGATCGCGCCGCTGGGCTGGACCATGTTCGTCGAGCTTCCGGTCGAAGAGGCCTATGCGTCGCTGTATCAGGCGCTGCAGCGGCTTGCCATCGTGCTGCTGGGCGCGTCGATCCTGGCGGTGCTCGCCGGAATATTTCTGGCGCGGCGTATGATCGTGCCGATCCAGGCCCTGCGCGCCGGCGCGGAGCGCATCGGCAGTGGCGATTTTACCCAGCATATCTCGGTCAAGACCGGCGACGAATTCGAAGGGCTTGCCCACCAGTTCAACGACATGGGCGCAAGGCTGCAGGAATCTTATTCCGGCCTGGAACAGAAGGTTGAGGCGCGGACCCGCGAGTTGAGCGAATCGCTGGAGCAGCAGACGGCGACCGCAGATGTGCTGCAGGTCATCAGCAGCTCTCCTGGCGATCTGCAGCCCGTTTTCAAATCGATGTTGAATAATGCCTTGCGGATTTGCGAGGCGAAATTCGGGCAATTGCTGCTGTTTGACGGGAAGGGTTTTCTGCCGGCAGAGCTGCACAACTCGCCGGCCGAGTACGGCGAGTTGTTCAAGGACGGGCCGTTAATTCCGGGACCGCGTACGGCACTGGGACGTGTCATTGCAAGCAAGGAGGTGGCTCACGTCGCCGACGTAATGGCGGGTAGTACTTACGCCGAGGGTGATCCCCTGCGCATCGCTACGGTCGACATACTGCAGGCTCGTACCCTTCTTGCAGTGCCGATGCTCAAGGAGACCGAACTGGTCGGCGCGATTGTCATCTATCGCCAGGAGGTCCGCCCGTTCAGCGACCGACAGATCGAACTGGTCGCCAGCTTTGCCAGCCAGGCCGTCATCGCAATCGAAAACACCCGGCTGCTCAAGGAACTGCGCCAGCGCACCGGTGATTTGAGCGAATCGCTGGAGCAGCAGACCGCGATCAGCGACATCCTGCGCGTGATCTCGAGTTCGCCGGGCGAGGTCAAGCCGGTGTTTGCTTCGGTCGCCGAGCATGCGGCGCGCATCTGCGAAGCCCAGATCGTCGACGTACTGATCGTCGAAGACGATAAATTACATTATGCCGCCGAGTTCGGCGAATTTGGACGTATCCTGCACGGAGACACCGCGCCTCTGAATCGTGACTCGGTTATGGGACGTTCTATTTGCGATAAGCAGCCCGTTCATGTGGTCGACCTGCAGAGCATGGACCATGATTTTCCGCTCGGCCGGGAGTATGCGCTCGCGCTTGGACATCGCACCACGCTCGCCGTGCCGCTGATCCGGGAGGACCGCGCACTCGGCACCATCCTGGTCCGGCGCGCCGAGGTGCGGCCGTTCGACGACAAGCACATCGCGCTGCTGAAAACCTTCGCCGACCAGGCCGCGATCGCGATCGAGAATGCGCGCCTCCTCAACGAACTGCGCCAGCGCACCGATGATCTCAGCGAATCGCTGCAGCAGCAGACCGCGACCTCCGACGTGCTCAAGGTGATCAGCCGCTCGGCGTTCGACCTCCAGACAGTGCTCGATACGCTGGTGGAATCGGCTGCGCATCTGTGCGACGCCAACGAGGGAACGATCTTCCGCCCCAACCATGAGGGCGCCTATCACCTGGCGGCGAGTTGCGGGATTGTGCCCGGTCTCAAAGCCCATCTGGAGACCTTCGCATTTACGCCCGAGCGGGGGACCGTGGTCGGCCGCACCCTGCTTGACGGCACAACGACCCATGTTCACGACGTCCAGGCCAGTTCCGACTTTGCGGCGTCGGCAGCCCGCGGCCATGGCGTGCATACGATGCTGGGTGTGCCACTGCTGCGCGAGGGGACGCCAATCGGTGTGTTTGTGTTGACACGCCTGGCGGTACGGCCGTTCAGCGAAAAGCAGATCGAGCTTGCAACCACCTTCGCCGACCAGGCCCTGATCGCCATCGAAAACGTTCGGCTGTTCGATGAGGTACAGGCGCGCACCCGCGAGCTGCAGGAATCGCTCGAATACCAGACCGCCACCGCCGATGTGCTCAACGTCATCAGCCGTTCCACGACCAATGCGCAGCCGGTGTTCGATGCGATCGCAAAGGGCGCCGCGCGGCTGTTCGCGCCGTGCGAAACCACGCTCACCACGGTCCGCGATGGCCAGCTTCACTGGGGAGCGACCGCCTCGCTGGGTCGCCCGGTCGAAGCGATCGAACGGGTGAAGTCGATCTATCCGCTTCCGTTCGATATCGAGACCACCCCGTCGGCTCGCGCGGTACATGAACGCAGAATCATTGAAATCCCGGATGTGGCGGCTCCGGACACGCCCGAGAACACCCGCCGCGCGGGAAGTGCCGGCGGATTTCGTTCCATCACCTTCGTGCCTTTGCTGCGGGACGGCATCGGCATCGGAACGATCATCCTGACGCACCCTGAAGCGGGTTTCAAGCTTTCGCCGAAACAACTGGCTTTGGTGCAGACCTTCGCCGACCAGGCCGTGATCGCCATCGAGAATGCGCGGCTGTTCGATGAGGTTCAGGCCAAGACCGGCGAACTCACCGAAGCGCTGACGTATCAGACCGGAAGCGGCAACATCCTCAAGGTGATCGCATCGTCGCCGACCGACGTGAAGCCGGCCCTCAAGGCCATTGTCGAGAGCGCCTGCGAGCTTCTTGAGGCGGACGATGCGCTGGTCGCATTGAAGGACGGCAAGGACCTCGTTTTCAAGGAGCAGCATGGATCGATTCCCGTCGTGTGGGATAAAATAGCGATCAGCCGTGACTGGGCCGCCGGCCGTGCGGTCGTCGACCGTAGGCCGATCCATGTGCATGATCTTCTCTCCAGCGAGGGAGAGCAGTTTCCCGGGTCACAGGACTTCGCCCACCGCACCGGCGTGCGAACGGTTCTGAGCGTGCCGCTGCTGCGCGAGAATGAAAGCATCGGCGCAATCGTGCTTCGCCGCGCCGAGGTTCAGCCGTTCAGCGACAAGCAGGTCACATCGCTTCAGACCTTCGCCGACCAGGCCGTGATCGCGATCGGCAATGTGCAGTTGTTCGACGAGGTACAGGAACGCACCAAGGAATTGTCGCACTCGCTGGAAGACCTGCGCACCGCGCAGGATAGGCTGGTGCAGACCGAAAAACTGGCCTCGCTAGGCCAGCTCACCGCCGGCATCGCGCACGAGATCAAGAACCCGCTGAATTTCGTCAATAATTTCTCGGCGCTGTCGGCGGAATTGATCGACGAGTTGAACGACGTGCTCAAGCCGGTCCCACTCGACGGCAAGGCGCGGGAGGAGATCGACGAGCTTACGCACATGCTGAAAGGCAATCTGGAAAAGGTGGTGCAGCACGGCAAGCGCGCCGATTCCATCGTCAAGAACATGCTGCTGCATTCGCGCGAAGGCGCCGGCGAGCACCGGCCCGCCGATATCAACGCCATTGTCGAGGAGAGCCTCAACCTCGCCTACCACGGCGCGCGCGCCGAACGGTCGGGCTTCAACATCACGCTGCAGCGCGATTTCGATCCCGAGGCCGGGCTGATCGACCTGTATCCGCAGGAAATCACCCGGGTGTTCCTCAACCTGATCTCGAACGGCTTTTATGCCGCCACCAAGCGCAAGGAAGCAGGCGGTGAGGGCTTCGAGCCGACGCTGAGCGCGTCCACCAGGAGCCGGGGCAACAAGGTCGAAATCCGCATCCGCGACAACGGCACCGGCATTCCGCTCGAGGTAAAGGAGAAGATGTTCAATCCGTTTTTCACCACGAAACCGGCCGGCGAGGGTACCGGACTTGGCCTGTCGATGAGCCATGACATCGTGGTGAAACAACACGGCGGCAAGATCGACGTCGATACCGAGCCGGGCGCATTTACCGAATTCATTATTACGCTGCCGCGGACGGCAGCTTCAAATATTCAGGCTGGAGGCACAAATTGAGCGTTTACATACTTGTCGTCGATGACGAGCCCGACGTTGAGGCGCTGTTTCGTCAGCAATTCCGCCGCGACCTGCGGTCCGGCCGCTTCACCATGGAATTCGCTCCATCGGCGCCGGCGGCGCTGGAACGCGCGAAGAATGTCGCCGATCCATCGCTGATCCTCATTTTATCCGACATCAACATGCCCGGCATGAGCGGTCTCGAAATGCTGCCGATGGTACGCAGCGAGCGGCCCGACGTTCCGGTCATCATGATCACCGCCTATGGCGACGCCGAGACGCGGCGCAAGGCGATCGAGCGCGGCGCTGTGGGGCTGCTGACGAAACCGATCGATTTCGCGTTGCTGCGCCACGAAATCGATACACGGCTCGGACAGGCCGCATGACCCCGACCATCCTCGTCGTCGACGATGAGCCCGATCTGGAGGCTCTGGTGCTGCAGAAATTCCGCAAACGGATTCGCGACGGTGCGGTGACATTCGTGTTCGCCCGTGACGGCATCGAGGCGCTGCAGTCGATCGCGGCCCATCCGCAGGTCGACCTCGTGGTGTCCGATATCAACATGCCGCGGATGGACGGCCTGTCGCTGCTGCAGAAACTGCAGGAGGCCGACGACAAGAAGTCGACCATCATCGTCTCCGCCTATGGCGACATGAGCAACATCCGCACCGCGATGAACCGCGGCGCGTTCGATTTCCTGACCAAGCCGATCGATTTCGGCGACCTCGAACTGACGATCGACAAGACCATCCGTCATGTCGAGACGATGCGCGATGCGCGCCGCCGCCAGGCCGAAGCCGAGCGCGCCCACGCCTCGCTGTCGCGCTATTTCTCGCCGCAGATCGCCAGCCGGCTTGCGTCCGACGGCGAAAGCAACGGCATGGCGGTGCACCGCCGCGACATTGCCACCATCTTCACCGACATCACCAGCTTTACCTCGCTGGTGGAGACCACCGCGCCGGAACTGTTGAGCGTGCTGCTCAACGAATATATCGGCGGCATGATCGAAATCGTTTTCGCTCACGAAGGCACGGTGGCAAAGATCATCGGTGACGCGATCCAGATTCTCTTCAACGCGCCCGGCGACCAGCCGGACTACGCCACCCGCGCCATCGCCTGCGCGCACGATCTCGATGCCTGGGCGCAAGCGTTTCGCGCGCGCTGGAAATCCAAAGAGGTGGATTTCGGCGCGACGCGCATCGGCGTCCACGCCGGCCCGGCGCTGGTCGGCAATTTCGGCGGCAGCCGTTTTTTCGACTACACGGCCTATGGCGATACCGTGAACATCGCGGCGCGCCTGGAGGCCGCCAACAAGGCACTCGGTACCCGGATATGCGCCAGCGCCGCGGTCGCCGACAGCGCCGATGCGTTTCGCGGCCGGCCGGTCGGCGACCTGATGTTGCGCGGACGCAGCGAGCCGCTGCGCGCCTATGAACCGCTGTCGGAGGCGTCGTTCGCAGGACCGGCGAGAGCCCAATATTGCGAAGCTTTCGCGAAGCTGGAGGCGGGCGATGCGGCGGCGATGCCTGCCTTCGCCGCGCTGGTTGGATTGCACGCCGACGATGCGCTGGCCGGGTTTCATCTCAGACGTCTGTTGAATGGCGCCAAAGGCGTTCGTATTCAGTCCGAATAGGTGCAAAGGCCGCCTATGGCCGCCTTCTCCCTCACGGGGTGAAGGAAGAAGGCAACGCTCCCCCGGAACCATGGAAAATTCGATGGACGCCATCTATCGCATCGACGGCAATCGCGTTGAAACCAGCGCCAATGCGGCGGGGCCCTGGGACGCGACCATGCAGCATGGCTCAGCACCCGCGGCGCTGGTGACATGGGCGGCCGAGGCGATCCCGACCGCGGCGCCGATGCAGATCGTCCGCGTCACCATCGATCTGATGCGGCCGGTGCCGGTGGCGCCGCTGACGGTCGAGACCGAAGTGCTGCGCGAGGGCCGCAAGATTCAACTCTGCGCCGTCAGGCTGCTCGCCAACAATATCATCGTGGTGCGCGCCACCGTACTCAAGGTTCGAGCCGACAGCCTGCCGCTGCCTTCCGAAATCGCGGATGCCGCGATCGACGCGCCGTCGCCGGATCAGGGAACGCCGATGGAGCCGCCATTTTCACGCACTCCGTTCGTGACCGGGTTGTCCGTCAGCATGGTTCGCGGCGGCTTTTTGAAAATCGGCCCGGCCGCGATCTGGTATCGCATCGACCGGCCGATCGTCGAGAATGCTGCGATCTCGCAAGTCATGCGCGCGGTGGTCGCTGCCGATTTCTGTAACGGCACCTCGTCAACGCTCGACTTCCACAAATGGACCTTTCTCAATGCCGATCTTACCGTCAGCCTTTCGCGTGCACCGGTCGGCCACTGGATATTGCTTGACGCCGAGACCTGGATCGGCCCCGATGGTGCTGGCATCGCAGCGGGCCGTCTTGGCGACAGCAAAGGCTATTTCGGCCGCGCCGTACAAAGCCTCGTCATCGAGAAGCGCTGACATGAACGCAAAGCGGCCGACGCTTCCCATGACCGGCGGTTGCTCCTGCGGCGCGATCCGCTATGAGATCGCATCGTTTCCGTTGCTGGTCTACACCTGCAATTGCACCGATTGCCAGACCCGCAGCGGCAGCGCGTTTGCCGTGAACATGCCGGTGGCGGCCGGCGGGTTTCGCATTCTGAAGGGCGAGCCGAAGGCATGGCGCTATACCTCTCCGAGAGGCGTGCCAGTCATCTCCTGGTTCTGCGGCGATTGCGGCGCCCGCATTTACGGCGAGCGCGCAGGCCGCGCCGGGGTAGTCAACGTCCGCGCCGGAACGCTCGATGACACCTCCTGGCTGGTGCCGGCGGCGCATTTCTTTACCCGCAGCACAAGCGCCCAGTCATGGGTCCAGCCGGCGCCGCAAGCCGTTTGTATCGAGACCCAGCCGGACGGGTTCGATACGCTGATCAAGGATTGGCAGGCGGCGTGGCCGGAATTTTTCCCCCAAAAATAGTTCCAACGGCCGGGAACCGTTTGATCCCTTAGTAGTTTAGCCCGGGTTAGGGGGTCGTATGAACGCAGTCGAACCTATCGCCGGCAAGGCGAAAACCGGCATTTGGGGGCTGGATAATATCCTGTCAGGCGGATTTTCCCGCGGTCATATCTTCCTTATTGAAGGTGCACCGGGCACCGGCAAAACCACAGTGGCGCTGCAATTCCTTCTTGAGGGGGCGCGTGCGGGCGAAAAGTGCCTTTACATCACCTTGTCCGAAACCGAGCGCGAATTGCGCGAGGGCGCAGCGTCCCACGGCTGGGCCCTGGACGGTATCGAAGTGTTCGAACTGCTGCCGCCGGAGAGCCTGTTGGATTCCGAGCAGCAGCAGAGCCTGCTCTATTCATCCGATCTCGAACTCGGCGAGACCACCAAGCAGATTTTCGAGGCGGTGGAACGCAGCAAGCCAACCAGGGTGGTTCTCGACAGCCTGTCCGAAATCAGGCTGCTGGCGCAGAGTTCGCTGCGCTATCGCAGGCAGATTCTGGCGATCAAGCATTATTTCGCAAGATTCGGCACGACGGTGATGCTGTTGGACGATCTCACCGCCGAAGTGGCCGACAAGACCGTGCACAGCGTCGCGCATGGTGTGTTCCGGCTCGAAGAACTGGCGCCGGCCCATGGTGCGGAACGGCGGCGCGCGCGCGTCATCAAATATCGCGGCGTCAAGTTCCGCGGCGGTTACCATGATGTCACCATCACCACCGGCGGCCTGAATCTGTTTCCGCGGCTGGTGGCGTCGGAATATCGCTCAAGTTTCACGCGGGCCACCATGTCCAGCGGAATTGAAGCGTTCGACAAGTTGTTGGGCGGTGGCATCGAAACGGGCTCCAGCACGCTGATCCTCGGTCCCGCCGGCACCGGAAAGTCGCTCGCCGTCATCGTATTTATCGTGGCTGCGATTGAGCGTGGCGAGAAGGCGGCGCTGTTCGTGTTCGATGAAGAACTCGGCCTGCTCTATTCGCGCATGAAAGGGCTCGGCATCGATCTCGAAAAGATGCAGGCGAGCGGCAAGCTGTTCATCGATCAGGTCGATGCCGCCGAACTGTCGCCCGGCGAGTTCGCGCATCGGGTCCGCAAGCGCGTCGATGAAGACGAGATCAAGACCGTGGTGATCGACAGCCTCAACGGTTATCAGGCCGCGATGCCCGAGGAAAATTCGTTGATCCTGCACATGCATGAATTGCTGCAATATCTGAACCGCAGGGGCGCCGCGACCTTCATGACGGTGGCGCAGCATGGTCTGGTCGGCGACATGAAGGCGCCGGTCGATGTGACCTATCTCGCCGACACCGTCATCCTGCTGCGTTATTTCGAAGCGCTCGGCACTGTCCGGCGCGCGATGTCCATCATCAAGAAACGCACCGGCGCGCATGAATCGACCATCCGCGAATACCGCATCGATAGCCGCGGCCTCACTATCGGTGGTCCGCTCGACGGTTTCCAGGGAATCCTGCGCGGCGTGCCGGTCTATATCGGTGAAGGCAAGCCGCTGCTGCAAGAGCAAGAGCTGTGAGGCCTGGTGCATCCTCCGAACGCGCCGTCATCCTCGCGCCGACGGGGCGGGACGCCTCTGTCGCCGCGGCGCTGATCCGGGAGGCGGGCTTTTACGCGAATATCGCGGCCGATCTTGCGGCGCTGATGCATGAGATCGAAGCTGGCGCGGGCCTCGCCGTGATCGCCGACGAGGCGATCAAGACCGCCGATCTGCGCAGCCTGGTCAAATGGCTGAACGACCAGCCGTCATGGTCGGATTTTCCGATCGTGCTGCTGACCCACCAGGGTGGCGGGCCGGAGCGCAATCCCGATGCCGCGCGGCTCGGGCAAGCGCTCGGCAACGTCACCTTCATCGAGCGCCCGTTTCACCCGACCACGCTGGTGAGCATTGTCGGATCCGCCGTGAGGGGCAGGCGCCGGCAGTATCAGACCCGCGCCATTCTCGAGGATCTCACCGAGAGCGAGGGGCTTTTGCAGACCGCGCTCAACGCCGGCCACCTCGGCGCGCTGGAATTGCACCTGCCGGAGTTCGAGCTCGAAGCCTCCGACACCTGCAAAACCTTCTATGGCCGCAAGCCCGGCGACTCGTTTACGTACCAGGAGTTGCTCGCCGCGATTCATCCCGACGATCGCGCGCGGCGCCAGGACGTGCTTGAGCGCTCGATCAAGACCGGAAAGGATTACAGCTTCGAATACCGCAATATCTGGCCGGACGGCTCGGTGCACTGGGTCGATGTCCGCGCCCGCGCCGTCCGCGGGCCCGATGGCAGCATCAAATCGCTGGTCGGTGTGTCGTCGGACATCACCGCGCGCAAGACCGCCGAAATCGAGCGCGAGAATCTGCTGGCGCAACTGGCTGCGGAGCGCACCGCGTTGGCGGAATTGACCGCAACGCTTGAGCAGCGCGTCGAGCAGCGCACCGCGGAGCTGATGAAGGAAGTTGCCGCGCGCGAAAAGGCGCAGGAGCAGTTGCGCCAGGCGCAGAAGATGGAAACCATCGGCCAGCTCACCGGCGGCGTCGCCCATGATTTCAACAATCTGCTGATGGCGGTGATGGGTAACCTGGATCTGTTGCGCAAGCGCGTTCCCGACGACCCGCGGCTGCACCGGCTGATCGACGGCGCGTTGCAGGGCGCCGAGCGCGGCGCATCGCTGACGCAGCGGCTGCTGGCGTTTGCACGTCAGCAGGATTTGAAGGCGATGCCGGTCAACATGGGTGCATTGATCTACGGCATGATCGATCTGCTCGAACGTTCGCTGGGGCCGCGCATCGCACTGCGGCTGGATATTCCCGACAATCTTCCACCGGCAAGCATCGACGCCAACCAGCTTGAGCTTGCGATCCTCAATCTCGCGATCAATTCACGCGACGCGATGCCCGACGGTGGCTCGATCGACATCAAGGTGGTGGAATATCGGGCCAGCGGCGACCCGGCGCTTCAGCCGGGCAATTACCTGAAAGTGTCTGTCATCGACACCGGCAAGGGCATGACCGGCGAAACCCTGAAGAAGGCGATCGAGCCGTTCTTCTCCTCAAAGCCGCTGGGCAAAGGCACCGGCCTCGGGTTGTCGATGGTGCACGGGCTTGCGGTGCAACTCGGCGGTGCGCTGCAGCTTTCCAGCACCGTGGGCAAGGGCACCACGGCGACGCTGGTGCTGCCGGTCGCGACCGCGGCACCGGAGATCGAGAGCCCCGCGCAAGCCGTGCCGAAGGTCAACCGTTCCGCGGTGATCCTGTACGTCGATGACGATCCGCTGATCGCGATGTCGACCATGGAGATGCTGGAAGACCTCGGACACCAGGTAATCGGCGCCAATTCCGGGCCGCACGCGCTCGATATCATCAAGAGCGAACAGCCGATCGACCTGATGATGACGGATCACGTGATGCCAGGGATGACCGGCATCGAGCTTGCCGCCGCCTCGCGCGAGGTACGGCCGTCGCTGCCGATCCTGCTCGCCACCGGCTACGCCGATCTGCCCGAGGGCGCACAGCTCGACCTGCCGCGGCTGGCAAAACCGTATCATCAGGACCAGCTGCGCGACCGGCTCGATCAATTGCTGGGGTGATGGCGGGCGTGCCCCGGGCGCAGCGCAGCGCATAGTTCTTGCGAAGCGGTGCGCTGCAGAGCCGGGGTCCCGCTTGTTTCGACTCAACCGGGGTCCCGGCTCTGCGGAGCGGCATAAGAATGCCGCACCGCGTCCGGGACACGATCCCGTCCGCAAAGTTCCGGGCTTAACGCTTCGTTAACCAGTCCCGTTCCTACAATCCAGGCAGCGGCCGTTCGCCGCGCGGGCGTCAGAAGGCGTCCGAGACCTCAGTTGAGGAGGGATGCGGTATGGATTTCGAGTTTTCTTATGAAAAAACCCCGGCCACGATCCGTGAGCTGCAGGCCCGGGTGGCCGCGGCGTTCGGGCGGCACCCGCTGTGCCGGGACGTGCAGTTCGACATCGTCGGCATGCCCCGGACCGCCAAGGGCAACTGGACCGTCAGCATGCAGTCGGTGGCGCCGGACGCGCTGTGGGAGGCTTCGGATATTGTCTCCGACATCCAAGACGCCTACGATCTGGCCGTGGCGGCCTGAGCCGAGGGCGGGGGCCAGCCCAAAAGCGCCCTTGCGGGCATGGTTAAGCCTTAATTAATGTCCATTTGTGACCAAGGTAGACCTGATCGGCCGAACGGAGCCCTGCTTGACGAGAACGATGACCATCCTCGCGCTGGCCTGTTTTCTGGTGGTCGGCGCGGCAGTGGCGAGCATCCTGGGAAGCGACAGCGTGCCGGCGCTGCGGTCCGAGAACCCGCCATCCGCGGTCAAGGGTCCGTCCGCCAACCGGGAAAGCAAGAAGGACAAGCTGCCGCTGGCGATGGCGGCGCTGCCGCCGCCCGAACAGCAATTGCCCGAGCCGCTGCGGCAGGCCTTTGCGTCAGACAGTCCGTTCGCCCCGCAGCCCCCGAAGATCGCAGCACCGTCGTCGATTCCGCTTCCCGTCGAGAAGCCGAAGGCAGCCGCAAAACCGGCGGTGCAAAAAACCTATGCGCTGCTCAGCGACATCCAGATTGCCGGCATCAAGGAGCGGCTGAAACTTTCCGAGGCGCAGGAACGGCACTGGCCCGGGGTGGAAAACGCGTTGCGCGCGGTGGCGCGAAAAATTCACGCGACGCGCCAGGCCAATCCCAACGCGACCGGCGCGCCGATCGATCCCGACAGCGACGAGGTTACGCAATTGAAGACGGTGGCGATGCCGCTGCTGATCACGTTGCGCGAGGATCAAAAGCGCGAAGTCCGCATGCTCGCCCGCATCATCGGACTTGAAGCGGTGGCCTCGCAGATTTGAGCGCCGAACCGCGACGCTATTTGTGACAGCAGCCGGTGCCGGAAACCTGGCGCGGCGTGCCGCCGGCGGCGCCCTGCGTGTAGCCAATCGAAATGGAATAGGGTCGCGTCGTCGTCCCGTTGGTCTCGACGCAGCTCTGATGCGTCACGGTTGCGGAAAGTCCGAGTGGCGGGCCGCTGGTGATGCTGGTCGTGTTGCCGGACAATTGCGTGGCGCAGGCCGCGATCATGATCGGACCGGTATTCTCGGGATCGCTGAATTTGATTTTTCCACCTCCGGAGGGACTGAATGCCCAGTTCGGTTCGAAACTCGAACATTTGAGTTTGACGCGTTGGCATCCGTAATCGGCGGCGGCCGCCGCGGTGCCGATTGTCGCAAGGCTGGCGGCGAGCAATAGTCTGAGCATGGTCGATACCCCGATTTAAGGGCGAGCGTAGCACAATTCCAGATTGTGTGGCGCCAGCCTAAATGACGCAGGGGGACGGTTGTCAACGACTTCGAACCGCACACGATGAACTTGGTGCGGGTAGAGGGAAGCGAACCCCGACGCTCCATGAATAATCGATGATTTCTTGCGATGATTCAGGACTTGTGTTCGGTAATTTTGCCGTGGGCTGGATCATGCGTCCGCGATGGGAAAGCGGTTGGTGCCCTTGCGAACGCGAATTAACACGCGAGTCGCAGGCAAATTTTTCGTTGGGAGCACTGTTGCCAACGCAGGAATGCATGATCACATTCTACCCTTGACAGGCCCAAACGATCTTTCGATCGGTCGCACACATGCCCAAGTTCCTCCGCATCGGAGTCCATCAGTCGAACGTTTCCGGATACACGTCGAAGGCATGGTGGGTTCGCCGGGTTGGCTCGACGGTTTTGCTGAAGTGGGGCGCCGTCGAGGTCCATGGCGTCGGAGACGGGCGAAAGGTCTACTGGACGCTTCCACCGCGGGTGAAAACAATTCGCTGCGGCACGGAGCAGCGTGCCAGGGACTATGCAAAAGCCGCAATCGCGCGGCGACGCAGCCATCGCTATGAACCGCTGGCCGGAAATATTGCGATCCGGCGCCGTCCCGCCAATCGTGGCGCGGAGCTCGAACGAACGCTCGCCACGATCCTGGTTGTCGATATCGTCGCCTCCACCGAGAAAGCCGCGCGGCTCGGCGATGCGCGCTGGACCCAGGTGATGAATCACTATTACGCCGCCGTCCGCAGAGAGCTGAAGACCTTGCGCGGAAAAGAAGTCGTGACGACGGGGGACGGGCTGCTCGCGATGTTCGACGCGCCGGCGGCCGGGGTCCGTTGCGCGACCGCAATCCGCGAGGCCGTGCGTACGCTCGGGCTGGAGATCAGGGTCGGACTGCATGCGGGCGAATACGAAGCGAGCGGGGCTGACGTGATCGGTCTCGCGTTTCACATCGGCGCGCGCGTCGCCGCGAAGGCGCGTGCCGGCGAAGTCCTGGTCTCGAGCGCGGTCAAGGATCTGATGTCGCAGTCCGGAATCCGCTTCCGCGATCGCGGCGCCCACCAACTCAAAGGCGTGCCGAAGCGCTGGCGCCTGTACCGGGTCGAACATTGAGGTGTCGTGCAGCGTGATGATGCCGGACAGAGCCCGCCCGGCTTCGCTAAAGCTACGCTGAGGCAGCTTTCGCTTCTTCGCACCATGGATTTGAGTTGGGCTTGCCTGGCCGTAGCTGCGAAGCAGCGAAGGCTGGTGCCCCTGGCCGGAATCGAACCAGCACTCCTTGCGGAACTCGATTTTGAGTCGAGCGCGTCTACCAATTCCGCCACAGGGGCTTTTTCGCAAGCGCCCGGCCGAAGGCCGAGGTCGCGAAGCCGGCGGAATATAGCGGGCACGCGGCACCGGTCAACCCGGGCCGGATCGAGCTGCGAATCGGCCGGTTAGATGCACCATCGCCATCCCGAAACACTCCAGTGTGATGATGGGTTGTCTCGACAGGCCCGATTGCGCGGGATAGGACGCTGTTTCGACCGGAGAGACGACGTGACGCTGGACGCCATCAAGCCATCAACTGCGCGGAGCGAAACCAATCCCGCGCTCGCGGCGGCGCTGGCGATTGCCGTTGTTGCCGCGGCCACGCTGGCGGGGGCGTGGTTCTTTCAGCTGGTGCTGGACATCCGTCCCTGTCCGCTCTGCCTCGAGCAGCGCTACGCCTATTATCTTGCGCTTCCGCTCGGCCTGCTGGTGGCGCTGGCGGCTTCGAAGGATGCGCCGCGGGTGATGTTGCTCGCGGGGCTCGCGATCCTCGCGGCCGCGGCGCTCGGCAATGTCTATCTCGGCGGCTATCATGCCGGCGTCGAATGGGGGTTTTGGCCGGGGCCGACCGAATGCAGCGGGCCGCTGCTCGATCTCGGCAAGGCAGGCTCCCTGCTCGACAATCTCGACAAGGTGAAAGTGATCCGCTGCGACGAGGTGCAGTGGCGTTTTCTCGGGGTTTCGCTGGCCGGTTACAACGTGTTGATCTCGCTTGCGATGGCAGCACTTGCGGTATGGAGCATCGCCAAGTCGCTCAAGCCCGCCTAATCGTCGAGGTCGTCCTGCGCCTTGCCGTAGAGATGCACGATCCCCGGAGTTGCGATCGAGACGAAGATGAAGCGCGACAGATGGTGCGCGCCGACGAATACCGGATCGACATGCAGCGTTAGCGCCAGCGCCAGCATGGCGTCCATCGCGCCCGGCGCGAACGCCACCACGATGTCGCTGAATTTTACATGCGTGAGCAGGGCAATGGCGGCGACGAACACCGCGGAAATCGCAATCGCTACCGCGAACGAGCCCAGCGCGGCGCCGATGTGGCTCAGAATCGTGCGCGGGCTGATCTTGCCGAAGCGCGATCCGATCAGGGTGCCGATGCCGATCAGCGCGGTGAGGTAAGCCCATTGCGGCACGCCGCCCTCGACCCAGCCCGCGCCGTGCATCACCGAGGAGCCGAGCATGGCGCCGAACATCCAGCTCGCCGGAAAATTCAACCGGCGCAGCAATAGCGCCGCCGCGACCGCGACCGCCGCGAGTTCAGCCAGCGCCATCGCGCTTGCCGGGGGGCCGCGCGAGGGTAGCGGGCCATGGCCCATCACGCCGGTGGCGGCCAACAGCATCGGCACCGCCGCGGTCAGGATGATCACGCGCATGATCTGCACCACCGCGATGCCGGCGACATCGGCGTTGCGCTCGGTCGCCAGCATGATGACCTGCGACAGCGCGCCGGGGCTTCCCGCCAACAGCGCCGAGGTGCGGTCCCAGCCGTGGATTCGCTGCAGGTAAAAGCTCGAGCCGAAGGTGGCGCAAAAGGTCGCCGCGGCTAGCAATGCGATGGTCACCGGATAGGCGCTGAGATTCTTGATCATCGCCGGCGACACCATCGAGCCCAGCGACAGCCCGAGCGTCATCAGGATGATGTGCGCGATCGGCTGTGGCAGGCCGAGCGGCCGCCCCGCAAGACTGGCGCCCGCGACCGCGATCATCGCGCCGGTGATCAGCCCGCCCGGCAGTTCCGCCCACAGGAACAGCAGGCCGCCGGCGCTGCCGACGACAATCGTCTCGAGCGTGTTGAGGATTTTTGCGCAGCTGGGGATGGCAGATGCCATCGATGCGGGGATCAGGGTCACGCTGCCTTATGGCAAATGCCGGGGCAGGGGACAAATGCGTGGGGGCACTGCAGCAATGCGTGCTTACCCTCCCCTGGAGGGAGAGGGTCGACGCGAATGAAATTCGCGTCGGGGCGGGGTGAAAGTTTCTCCCTGCGAGCGGTGTTCGGGGCCGAGACTGTCTCCCCACCCCGGCTAGCATTCGCTTCGCTTAATGCGAGCCGACCCTCCCCCTCCGGGAAGGGTGAAGTGTGGCGACGTCAGACCCCATTCACGCCGGCTTGTCGGCCGCGGCCTTCTTGCATTCCGACATGAATTTCTTGCGCTCCTTGCCGTGAAGCTTCTTGCCGTCGGCATCTTTCGAGCATTGCAGCGAGGCCGCGCTGCGCGGCTTTTCGGCCTTCTTTTCCGCAGGCGCTGCCTTGGGCGCCGGCGCGGTTTTCGCCGCGGGTGCGGGGGTGGCGGGCGTCGTGGTTTGCGCGAACGCGGAGCTCATCAGTAGCAAGGACGCGACGGCGGCAGCGGCGGCGCGGGAAGAGAAAATCATCATGGCAGCACCTCGGGTTGTCGAAGCGAGCACCGTCGCGGCGCCAGACTGAACCGCGGGTGAACGAAGTGGCTCGCGCGGCGGATTCGCAATCACGAAGATTTGGCCCAACGATTGATCGCCGCGTTGTCAGACGCCGCCGGCGCGCTAGGATGAAGATCTTGGATTTGCCATCTGCTCAGGGAGAAAAAAATGATCACTCAAGCAAAAGTTGTGTGCGCCATTGCGGCTTCGGGTTTCGCCATGTTCGTGGCGGCGATGCCGGCGCAGGCGCTGACCATGCAGGAATGCAGCGCGAAATATAAAGCGGCGCAAACCGCCGGCACGCTCAATGGCCAGAAGTGGAATGACTTCCGCAAGGCCGAATGTGGAACGGACGCGGCCGCGACCCCCGCCGCGGCACCAGCCGCCCCGAAGGCGGCGGAAGCCAAGCCGGCCGCCACGCCGAAACCTGCGGCAACAGCGGCCCCGATGGGCGAGGCGGTGTTCCCCAAGGCGGTGGATCCGAAATATGCCAAGGAGAGCGAAGGCAAGGCCCGGATGCACACCTGCGTCGATCAATACAACGCCAACAAGGCCGGCAATGCCAATGGCGGGTTGAAATGGATTCAGAAGGGCGGCGGCTATTACAGCGAATGCACCAAGAAGCTGAAGGGTTCGGCGTAAGCGAACTACGACGCCGTCATGGCCGGGCAAAAGCGCGAAGCGCGTCTTCGCGCTGGATGTCCCGGCCATCCACGTCTTTGCTCTTCGTTAGTCAGTCAAGACGGGGATGCCCGGGACAAGCCCGGGCATGACGGCTTCTTGTGAAGCGGCGCAGCCAGTAGTCGACGAGCTAATCCGTAGCCTGGATGTAGCACAGCGAAATCCGGGGTCGGTCGGTCCCGCATTTCGCTTCGCTTCATGCGGGCCACGAAGATTCATCCTCGCAGCTTGGAAGCACAAGGCGCGGACATGCCGAAGTTTGAACCAAAAAACCCCGATTACCGCGCGGCCGCGACCGCGACCTTCGATGCGCAGCCGGCGATGCAAACGCTTGATATTTCGATCGCGCGGCTGGAGCCCGGCGAGGTCGATCTGGTGATGCCGTATTCGCCCGCCTGGACCCAGCAGAACGGCTTTGTGCATGCCGGCATCATCACCGCAGGGCTCGATAACGCCTGCGGTATCGCGGCCTTTACCCTGATGCCGGCGAACACCGATGTCCTCACCGTCGAATTCAAGACCAACCTGCTGGCGCCCGCGAAAGGCGAGCGGTTCTTGTTTCGCGCCCGCGTCGTCAAGCCTGGCCGCACGCTGACGGTGTGCGATGCGCTGGCCTTCGCCGAGCATGACGGCGCTGAAAATCTGATCGCGACCATGACCGGCACCCTGATGGCGCTGCGACGGCGCGGATAACCGTGCCGCAGCGGTGTTGGGATGATTGACAAGCGTCCGCCGCCGCACCCTGATGCGGGAGTTTCCGCCCGCGGGTCGCAGCCATGATCGCAAGCCTCAGCCTCGTTCTGCTGTGCCAGCTGGCCGGCGAGGTTTTCGTGCGCGGCCTCGGCGTTCCGATGCCGGGGCCGGTCGTCGGTCTTGTACTGCTGCTGCTGTTGCTGCTGGCGCGTGACCGCTTCGCCGTCCTCGCGCGCGGACCGCTGCGGCAGGACGGCGTCGAGCCGGTCGCAAAAAACATGCTGGCGCATCTGTCGCTGTTGTTCGTTCCGGCCGGGGTCGGCGTGGTGCAGAAGCTCGATCTCGTCGCCGAGCACGGTTTTGTCATCTTCGCGATTCTCGCGGTCTCGGTGGTCATCACGCTTTTGGTGACGGTGGTAACATTTCTCATCGCGAGCCGGCTGATGGCGCGCGGGCAGGGCGCGCCATGAGCGGCAATCCGTTCGCGTTATGGGTATACCTGTCGCAGACGCCGCTGCTGTGGCTGACGGTGACGCTGCTGGTCTACGCCATCACCGACGCGGTGTCGCAGGCGACGCACCGGCATCCGCTCGCCAATCCGGTGCTGCATGCGATGTGGATCATTGCAGCGTTCCTGCTGCTGACCGGCACTTCCTACACCACCTATTTCGGCGGCGCGCAGTTCGTGCATTTCCTGCTTGGGCCCGCGACCGTTGCGCTTGCAGTGCCGTTGTATGAAAACCGCAAGGTCGTGATCTCGGCAATCCTGCCGATGATCGCCGCACTGGTGGTGGGCTGCGCCACCGCCATCGTCTCGGTCGTGCTGCTGGCGGAAGCCGCGGGCCTGCCGCGCACGGTGGTGTTGTCGCTGGCGCCGAAATCGGTGACCGCGGGGGTTGCCATGGGCGTTAGCGAATCGCTCGGCGCCGATCCGTCGCTGACTGCGGTCGCAGTGGTGCTCACCGGCATCATGGGCGCGATCATCGTCACACCGTTGATGAACCGGATGGGCATCACCGACTTCCGTGCACGCGGCTTCGCGGTCGGGCTTGCCTCGCACGGCATCGGCACGGCGCGCGCCTTCCAGGTCGATGCGGTCGCCGGCGTGTTCGCCGGCATCGCCATGAGCCTCAACGCGCTGGTGACATCGCTGCTGGTGCCGCTGCTGGTGCGGTGATCCGCCCTCGTGCCCCGGACGCAGCGCAGCGCGCCGCTCTTCGCGGCGTGGTGCGCTGCAGAGCCGGGGCCCCGGTTGCTTGCCGCTCGAAGAAACCGGGGTCCCGGCTCTGCGGTGCACCGTGAAGAACGCTGCACCGCGTCCGGGACACGAGTAGAGATTTGCAGAAAATCCTTTTAAGGTCGCCATGCAGGCGAGGTTTCCGCATTGATCATCTCGATGACGCAGAGCGCGCTCGGACTGGCATCGGGGATGCTGGTCGGGTTTTCGCTTGGCCTGGTCGGCGGCGGCGGATCGATTCTCGCGGTGCCGCTGATGGTCTATGTGGTCGGGGTGCCGGATGCGCATGTCGCGATCGGCACCAGCGCGGTCGCGGTCGCCGCCAACGCCGCGGTCAATCTGTCCAACCATGCGCGCGGCGGCACCGTGCGATGGTCCTGCGCCCTGACATTCGCCGCGGCCGGCATCGCCGGTGCCTTCGTGGGGTCGATCGCCGGCAAGATGGTGGACGGCCAGAAACTGCTGGCGCTGTTCGCGCTGCTGATGCTGGTGATCGCCGGTCTGATGCTGAAGACGCGGGCGCGGATCGGGCTACCGGATGCGCGGATGACCTGGACCAACATGCCGGCAGTGCTCGCACTTGGACTGTGGACCGGGACGCTGGCCGGCTTCTTCGGCATCGGCGGCGGATTCTTGATCGTGCCGGCCCTGATGCTGGCAACAGGGATGTCGATCATGAACGCGATCAGCTCGTCGCTGGTCGCCGTCACCGCGTTTGGGCTGACGACGGCTGCGAGCTACGCCTGGTCCGGGCTGGTGTCCTGGAAACTGGCGGCGCTGTTCGTTGCCGGCGGCATCGCCGGCGGACTGATCGGCACCCGCGCGGCGCGGCTGCTGGCCGACCGTCGCGGCGCGCTCAACATTGTGTTTGCGGTGGTCATTATTGCGGTTGCGCTCTATATGCTGGCGCGCAACTTGTCTCTATCTTGAGCGTTGAGTTTCAGCACCAGCCCCGGCCGGAGGCCATCCATGCGTAAGTTTTTTGACCCGCACCGGCAGCCCGTTACGACGCGGCGCCAAACGCTCGGCGTGCTCGGACTAGGTGCCGTCCTTCTTGGCCTCGACATCGCGCCGGGGTCGGCGCTCGGCAAGGATGACGCCGGCGACGTGCTGAACGAAAGCGCCATCTTGCGCGATCCCGAAATTCCGGTCGCGGGCAATCCCGACGGCGACATCACCATTGTCGAGTATTTCGACTTCAATTGTCCGTATTGCCGCAAGCTCGAACCCGAGCTGCGCCAGGTGGTGCAGGATGACGGCAAGGTCAAGCTGGTCTACAAGGATTGGCCGGTGCTGGGGCCGGTCTCGATCGCCGCGGCGCGACTGGCGCTGGCGACAAAATATCAGGACAAATATGTCGCGGCGCATGACGCGCTGATGGGGACGGCGTCACGGCTGACCGAGCCGCGCATCCGCGAACTGCTTGCAGACGCGAAAATCGACGTCGATCGCGCCGCCAAAGATCTCGAAACCAACGCCAAGGCCATCGACGCCATCCTGGCGCGCAACAACGATCAGGCTACCGCGTTCGGCTTCAAGGGCACGCCGGCCTTCATCATCGGAAAATTCAGGGTGCCCGGCGCGCTGACCATGGCGCAATTCGACCAGGCCATCGCGGATGCGAGGAAGGCGGCGGCGAAGAAGTAGACAAACGCAACTGTCGTCCCCGCGCAGGGGCGGGGACCCATAGCCTCTGTCGCCAATGTTTGCGGACGCTCTCGGCCCCTTGCGGAAAAAATTCGTCAAGCGACGACCGTCGGTAGTTATAGGTCCCGGCCTGCGCGGGGACGATATCTGCATGTTATTGTGTGTTACTTCGACGACAGCTTGATCCAGTCGTCATGCGCGCGCGACTTCAGCGCGTTCCAGTCGGTCGCCGCCACGTCCCAGTTGACGATGGTGCGGCCCGCCTGCGCGACCTGGCCGCTGGCGACCGTGGAGGTCGACATCGAATCGCGGATGTAAACGCCGACGGTGAGCAGCAGCGCACCCAAAATCATTCCCAGAAACACGCGCATGATCAGACTCCGATGAGCGCGTATAACGCGCTTCGGGTCGCATAGTTCCATTACCAGCGGCCACCACCGCCGTCATCCCAGCCGCGCTTGCTGCGCCAATCCTTGAAATCCTTCTCGACCTCCGACGCCGCGGTTTTCGCGGCGTTGTATAGCCAGCCTCGGGGCCGCTTCTTCAGATCGCGCCGCAGCACATCGACGCCGACCGAACCTGCGGCGTGGATCGAGGCAAGGTCGAATGCCATCGCCTGCAGGAATTTGCCTTCGATGTGGGTTGCGGCCCTTTCGTTCAATTCGACCTTGCGCGAGTCCGGTGCGAGGCGGCGCACCACGAACCTGTTTCGGATATCGAGAAACGGATCCGGCGCGCGGTACTTGCCTCGTGCCAGTTCCAACAGTCCCGATGGCTGCTTGCCGTGGACATAGGTCCAGGCTGACGGCACACACGCCTTGGCCTCGCGCAGTATCCGCCCGCCATGCCAGTCGGCGATTGCGACGTAGCGCGGCCGTCCGAGGCTGCCGCCACCCGCAATCCGTCGTCGATAGAGAATGTTGGTTGTTCCTTTTGGCAGGCTTGCGTTCAGGAGCTGGACGATTTCTCGCGGCGGCTTCCCGTCGGACTTGCCGTCGATCAGCGGGTATTTTTTGACTTCGCCGAGCTTCTCCCAGAACTCTCCGGCCTCCAGCTCGGTCCCGATCGCGTAAGGCCGCAGCCAGGTTTCGCCTTCGTCCAATAGCGCCGGTTGCGGAACCCTGAGACCCTCAAGATAGCCCTTGATCAGGATGGCGGCGGCCTTGCGGTTGTCGACCGCGCGATCAGGAGCGATCCGGATGCTCGCGGCGAGCCGGACCAGATCGAGCGGGTAGGGCATCACGGCGGCCTCGTCGAAATCGTTGACGCCCCAGACGAAGCGCCCGTCGGCGTCACGCCAGGTACCGAAATTTTCCAGATGCAGATCGCCGACGCAGAGCAGCTTCGGCGCATCCATCAGTTCGGGACACCATGTGCCGATTTTCCTGGCCCAGCGGAAATAGGTCGCCCGCAGAAACATGAAGGCGTTGGTCTTCATGAGCTTGTGTTTGGCCTTGATATCGTCGGCGACCACGTCGCATTGCGTCGCCAGCCAGGCCTCATAGGCCTTGTTATCGTCGCGAAAAGACATCGGGTTCTCGCCCTCTCGATCGATCAGGACGCGTCAACCTAGCTCAGGATGCCGCCTCGCGAAACCTCGCAGATCGGTTGAGCGGATGGCGGCTCGATCAAAGCTGCGTGGTCCGCAGACGCAAGGCGTTGCCGACCACGCTTACCGACGACAACGCCATTGCGGCCGCGGCGATGACCGGCGACAGCAGCAGGCCGAGGGCCGGATAAAGCAGGCCCGCCGCGATCGGGATGCCGGCGGCGTTGTAGATGAATGCAAACAGCAGGTTCTGCCGGATGTTGCGCATTGTCGCCTGCGAGAGGCGGCGGGCGCGGACGATGCCGCCAAGATCGCCCCCGAGCAAGGTGACACCGGCGCTCTCCATCGCGACATCGGTGCCGGTCCCCATGGCGATGCCGACGTCGGCCACAGCCAGCGCCGGCGCATCGTTGACGCCGTCGCCGGCCATGGCAACGATACGCCCGGCCTTTTGCAGCCTCGCGACAACGGCGCTCTTCTGATCCGGCAGCACCTCGGCCTCGACCTCGGCGATGCCTAGCTTTCCTGCGACGGCGTTAGCCGTGGTGCGGTTGTCGCCGGTGAGCATGATGACCTTGACGCCCTCAGCCGCCAGTGCCTTCAGGGCGTCAGGGGTCGAGGGTTTTATCGGGTCGGCGATCGCAAACAGCCCCGCCAGCCTGCCGTCGATGGCGATGTTGATGACGGTAGCGCGGCTTTCACGCAGCTTCTCGGCCTCGGCGTCCAGTGCTTGCGTGTCGATGCCCAGCGAGCGGAGAAAGCCGGCATTGCCCAGCAATATCGTCTTGCCCTCGACCGTGCCGGTCGCACCTTTGCCGGTGGGAGAGTCGAATTCATCCACCTTGCTCAGAGCAAGATTGCGCTTCGTTGCGGCGCGAACGACCGCGTCCGCCAAAGGATGCTCGCTGGCGCGTTCGACGCTGGCCGCAAGCCTCAGCAGTTCAGCTTGCTGAAATCCACCGCCGGCCACGATAGCGACCACTTTCGGCTTGCCTTCCGTCAATGTCCCGGTCTTGTCGACCACCAGCGTGTCGATCTTTTCCATGCGCTCCAGCGCTTCGGCATTCCTGATCAATACGCCGGCCGCGGCGCCTCGCCCGACGCCGACCATGATCGACATCGGTGTAGCGAGACCGAGCGCGCAGGGACAGGCGATGATCAGCACGCTGACGGCCGCGACCAGACCGAACGCCATCCGCGGCTCCGGCCCGAACAGCGCCCAGGCGCCGAAGGCAGCCAGCGCGACGACAATGACGATCGGCACGAACCAGCCGGCGACCCGGTCGGCGAGGCGCTGGATCGGCGCGCGCGAGCGCTGCGCCTGCGCCACCATCTGCACGATCTGCGACAGCAGCGTATCGCGCCCGACCTTGTCAGCGCGCATCACGAACCCGCCGGACTGGTTGAGCGTGCCCGCGATCACTCTGCCGCCGGCCTCTTTGCTGACGGGCATGGATTCGCCGGTCACCAGCGATTCGTCGAGCGACGAGCGGCCTTCGAGGATCACGCCGTCGACCGGCACTTTCTCTCCCGGCCGCACCCGCAATCTGTCGCCGGCGACAAGGCTGTCGATCTCGACCTCATGGTCGGCGCCATTCTCGCCGATGCGGCGCGCGGTTTTCGGCGCAAGCTGCAGCAGCGCCCTGATCGCTCCCGAGGTGGCTTCGCGGGCGCGCAGCTCCAGCACCTGACCGAGCAGGACGAGGACGGTGATCACCGCCGCGGATTCGAAGTAAACCGAAACCGCCCCGTCATGTCCGCGGAAGGCCGGCGGAAAGCTGCCCGGCGCGAGGGTGCCGACCAGGCTATAGAGGTAGGCCACGCCCGTGCCGATCGCGATCAGCGTGAACATGTTGAGGTTGCGCGTCCGCAGCGATTGCCAGCCGCGCACGAAAAACGGCCAGCCCGCCCACAGCACCACCGGCGTTGCGAATATCAACTGGATCCAGTTCGAAACGCTCTGCTCGACCCAGCCGTGAGCGCCAATGAGGTGACCGCCCATTTCCAGGACCACCGCCGGCAAAGCGAGCGCAAGCCCCGCCCGGAAGCGCCGAGTCATGTCCGCGAGTTCAGCGTTGGGTGGCGCATCGAGGCTGGCCATCTCAGGCTCCAGCGCCATGCCGCAGATCGGGCAGCTTCCGGGACCGGGCTGGCGCACGTCCGGATGCATCGGGCAGGTGTAGATCGCGCCCTCCGCGACGTCCGCTTTCGTCTTGTTGAGGTACCGCCGAGGCTCGGCGGCGAATTTGGTCCGGCAGCCCGCGCAACAGAAATAATAAGAATCGCCGGTGTGCTCGAAGCGATGCCGGCTGGTCGATGGATCGACGCTCATCCCACAGACCGGGTCCACGACTGTTGCCGGCGCGCCGTGATGGCAACGGCGATCATGGGCCTCTTCGCCGGCGGTCATCGCGATCTCCGTCCACTTGCAACCCATACCATGTAGGGGTATATAGGCCGGATGCGAAAAGACATCAAGGCATCGTGCCGGAAACGCCTGAGCCGGATCGAAGGCCAGGTGCGCGGCCTCGCCCGCATGGTCGAGGACGAGCGCTACTGCATCGATATCGTGACGCAAATCTCCGCCGTCCGCGCCGCGCTTCGCCGCGTCGAGGAAGAGGTGCTGAAGGATCACGTCTCGCATTGCGTCGAGCACGCGATTGCCAGCGGCGACAAGACCGATCAGCGCAGGAAGATCGCCGAACTGATGGCGGTGGTCGGGCGGGCGGACCGGTAGCGCGGGATGCCAGGTTCAAGCGGGCATGTCCAATTGCCGCGGCGGAGGATTCGAGCGGTGCTCGATTGCTCCGCCGGACGCTTTCGCCGGCGCTATGACTTTTCCTGCGTCTTGAATCCCAGATAGGTCGAACTGGCGATTCCCATCAGCAGCAGCAGATTGGTGTCGAAATCGACCAGGACGAAATTTCTGATGACGTTCCAGACAAAGATGATCGCGAGAATGCAGGTCCAGATGATGATCTGAATGCGCTGCAGTTGCGGGCCCGTGCTGTCGCAGGTGATGTCAGTCAGGAATCCCTGCGAAACGGCCGGCGTAGCCGGCTTGGCTGGATCGTTGTTGTCGATCAGCATGGAGGCGAGGCCGGTGACGCCGTTGATACCGAGCAGAACCAGGATCGCCGGGGTGATGACGTTGAGATAGAAGCCAAGCGTCAGCCACAGGAAAATGAAACCCGCGATCGACAGGCCCAGCCATAGCGCCATCTGGGCGCGGCCGAGACTGAAGGTGCCGACCGGCCGGTCGCCATCGTTGCGAATGCGGTCGAGCGCGGCTTGCGCGGCGGCGGCATTCTTTCGATCAACGGCACTGCCGGGAGCCGCTTTCAAGGCGGTGTTGGCATTGTCGACAGCGGTGTTGGCCGCCGCGATAGCGGCGTCATATTTCGCGGGATCGAGTTCGCGGCTTCGCGTCGGGCTATCGCGCAGTACGGTCGAATTCGCCGCATAGAGCGCAAACGCGGCGACCAAGCAAATCATTGCCAGGGCGCCGACCGCGACAATCCCGTACAGATAGACCCGGAAATTGATCGAGGGGCCGCTGACTTCGGGAGTGCTGCTTTGGGATTTCGACACGCCGACGCTGAGAACGATGGCGCCGCCGGTGGTCTTGCCGGCAAGCAGGCCGCGCCAGAATTTGGCGGCATCGGAGGTGGCGCTGTCGTTCTCGCCGAATTGGTAGATCAGCAGTTGCGGACGCGCGATGGCATTGGCCTTGGCAACCAACGGTGTGCGAACGTCGTTGAGAAAAAGCGCGATGTCCGACGTGGGACGACTCGTGTTGGAGTCGGTTTGCGCCTCGCTGGCCTTTGGCGCGACGCCCGCCACGACGACGCACAACTGGCTGCCGATACCGACCTGGGTGGGCCAGACGCCGGTGATCTTGAGATTTCCGTCCTGGGCGTCCAGGTCGGGAGCGGCGTCGATCTTTTCCTGAAGATTGGCGCGGCAAGCGGCGGAGGTAGCGGGTGCGATGCCTGCCATGGCTGTCCACAGCATGCATGCCAGCAATAGCAGGATGCCTGCGATGCCGAGCCGCTTTGCCCAGATCCGGTCGGGTATTTTAAGTGCAATCATCGTAAGGCCTCCCAATAATCGATTGAAATATCTTCGAGCAACAACGGCGGAATACAAATAGAGGATGCAATACGGGATAAAAAAACAGTGCTTCGGTCCTACGGCTCCAGTTCGGTGTCCCAATACAAATAATCCAGCCAGCTATCGTGCAGATAGTTCGGCGGGAACAGTCTCCCGTTGCGGTGCAGCTGATGCACGGTCGGCGCGAACGGCGCCTGGCGGGGAAACATCCGCGCCTGCTGCGGCGTCAAATTGCCTTTGCGCAGGTTACAGGGCGAGCAGGCCGCGACGACGTTTTCCCAGGTGGTCTGGCCGCCCTTGGAGCGCGGCAGGATGTGATCGAAGGTGAGGTCGTCGTCGGCCGAGCAATACTGGCAGACGAAGCGGTCGCGCAGGAACACGTTGAACCGGGTGAAGGCTGGATGCGTGGTGGGGCGCACGAAGGATTTCAGCGACACCACGCTCGGCAATTGAATCTCGAACGACGGGCTGCGCACCGCGCGGTCGTAATGCTCAACGATATTGACGCGGTCGAGAAACACCGCCTTGATCGCGTCCTGCCACGACCAAAGTGAAAGCGGATAGTAGCTTAGCGGCCGGAAGTCCGCGTTCAACACCAGCACCGGCCAACCGCCCTGCGAAACGTGCGCGTTCAAGTAACGCTCCCGGCCTCCATTAGCTGCGAAGCAGCTTGTGACCACATACTACAGGCAGCGTGACGGGATTGTGAAGAGCATTGAGGGGCTTATCCTGCATGGGCGCATTCAGGTCAGTGCCCGGCTTTCGGCTCGATAAAAGCTTTCAGTTCCTCAAGGAAACGTTCAAGGGCGGGTTCGCCCTCGAGCATGATATGGTTCGGGCTTTCGAGCGGCAGGAAGCGGGCGCCGGGGATGCCCGCGGCCATCCGCCGGCCCAGTTCAAAGGGCACCCGGGCATCGTTGCGGGCATGCATGACCAGCGTCGGCACCTTGACCCGCGACAGCAGCCCGCTCACGTCGGCTTCGCCGTTGGCCGCGAGATTGTGCGCGGCGTCGGCGGCAGAACTCGAGATTCGTTGAAACTCATTGAACCAGTCGGCCATCTCCTTGCTGCCGCCCGGAATGAACTGGGTTGTGAACATCTGCCGGAACGACGGATTTTCCTGGCCCCATCCGAGCCGCATCAAGGTGAGCATCGCCGCGCCGGCTTCCTTCTCCGCCTCGGTACGGGCACGCTTCTTCCAGCCGACGGCATAGCCGCCGAGCAGTATCAGGTGCGACACGCGCTCCGGATGCCGCGCCGCATAGGCGATCGAAACCGCGCAGCCTTGCGAGATGCCGAGCAGGGGGAAGCGCTCGATTCCCGCCGCGTCGACAACCGCCTCGAGATCGTCCACGAAATCTTCGAATTTAACGTCGGGAACCTCGCGGTCGGACAGTCCGTTGCCGCGCGCGTCGTACCGATAGAAGGTATGGTCGCGCGATAGCTCGTGGTAGAAATGCCGCCAGACCGGGCTTTCGAAATCGTATTCGATATGCGTCATCCAGTGGCCGGTCTTGACCAGCGGAGGACCCTGGCCGGTTTGTGCGTAGGCCAGCTGCACGCCGTCCTTGCTCTGGCAGAAGCGGATCTCCTGCTCATATGGAGTGGTTGCGGCCTGAACCGTTTCCGCAGGCGTCGCGGCGACCGATTCGGGAAGCGCCTCGATGTCCCTGGCCGTAAGCCCGAACACGCCCACTGCGCGCGAAATGTTCTTCACCGTCTGCTCGCCGAGGTCGGCGAAGGCGACCGACAGCTTGTTCCTGATCTGGTCGTTGGCGGCCCGTGAAATACAAACGCCCCCGGGTTCGCACAGCGTCTCCAGGCGCGCGGCGATATTGACGCCGTCGCCGAAGATATCGTCGCCATCGATGATGATATCGCCGATATTGATGCCGATCCGGAACACGATCTGCCTGTCTTGCGGGATATCGGCGTTGCGCTCGCCCATGCTGCGCTGGATGGTCACGGCGCAACTGACGGCGTCGACCACGCTGGCAAATTCCACCAGCATGCCGTCGCCGGTGGTTTTGACAATGCGGCCGCGGTGCTCGGCGATACCGGGATCGATCAGGTCGCGGCGGTGCGACTTGAGCGAGGTGTGCGTCCCCATCTCATCGGCGCCCATCAGGCGGCTGTAACCAACCACATCCGCGGCCAGAATTGCCGCGAGCCGGCGTTGCATGGCAGTTCCCGTCAAATTGTCTTCAATGGGACAAGTTTGCCCGCGATCAACTGCCGCGACAAGCGTGAAGACGCCGGGAAGTCGCCCGCTAGACGCGTTCCAGCTTCTGCAGGCAGCGCGTCACCGCCACCTCAGGTGGCATCGGCGCGTCGGGAAAACTCGTCTTCCAGTCGGTGACGCCGACTTCGCCGACATAGATGTCGCCGCGAGAATCCAGTGCGATGCCGTGCGGCGCGAGGAATTTGCCGGCCTCGAGGCCGGGACCGTTTTCGCCGCCGAGTCGCGCGATGCGCTTGCCGTGTGAATCCACGATGCTGAGGCGTGGACCGAGATTGGGTACCTTCCGATTGACCGGCATGCCGGGGCCGAGTTCGCCGATAATAAAATTCGGATTCCTGGCCCCGCCGCAGCAACACAGCGCGCAGGGCCGGTGCAGATTATTCCACTGCGTTTCGTATTTGCCGTTGCCGTCGAACACCTGCACGCGATGGTTCTCGCGGTCGGCGACATAGACCCAGCCGTCGGCATCGGTGACGATGTTGTGCACGATGTTGAACTGGCCGGGATCGGTGCCCGGCTCGCCCCAGGTCTTGATCAGCTTTCCGTCGGGCGTGTATTTGTGCACGCAGGCATTGCCGTAACCATCGGAGACGTAGATCTCGCCCTTCGGCGACAGCGCAGTGTGGGTGCAGCGGTGGAATGGCTCGCCGCTCATGAACGGCGCAGGCCTGTTCGGGATGCCGATGGTCAGCAGCACCTTGCCGTCGGCCGAGCACTTGCGCACCGTATGGTCGCCGTCATCGGTGCAATAGAGGTTGTCATCGGCGTCGATGTGCAGCCCGTGCGCGCGGTTGAACAGCCCTTCGCCCCAGCTGGTTATGAAGTTTCCTTCGCGGTCGAGCACGACCATCGGATGCGCGCCGCGATTGAACAGATAGACGCGATCCTTTGAATCAACCGCGACCGAAGCGACATCGGTGAGAGTCCATCCGTCGGGAAGCCTGGCCCAGTTCTCGACTACGCGGTAGCGGTGCTCGCCCGAGCCCAGAGTAACTGGCATGCGTTTCTCTCCTGTTTCTCTTGGTCGTCATTCCGAGACGCGCCACTTGGCGCGGGCCCGGAATCCATACTCACGATCGTGGTTATGGATTCCGGGCTCGCGCTTCGCGCGCCCCGGAATGACATTTATGGAATTCATGCGAGAGACGCGGCAGGCTCGGCCATGCGCCCCAGCAAGCCCACCTCGATCGCCTTGATCTGCAGCGCGAGATATTTCGAGTTGATGCGGCTTTGGGCGAGGCTGCCGGCCATGAACCAGAGGCCGGGCTGCGCGGTGCGGACGTACATGTTGCGCAGTTCCTGGTTGTCGCCGAAATTCCAGATCGGGCCGACGCGGTCGGCGACATTGTCGCCGAACAGTTTGCGCACCAGATGCTCCTGGCCCTTGTAGCCGGTCGCCAGCACGACGAGGTCGGCGGCAATGATTTTGCCGTCGCGCAGCTTCGCGCCCTCGGCTGTGAATTCGCCGATGTCGAAAAACTGCGCCAGCGCGATCTCGCCGGAGATGACGAGGTCCGAGCAGCCGACATTGAAATAATAACCGCCGCCGCGGGTGAGGTATTTGAACTGCCAGCCAGTGCCGTCCTGGCCGTAATCGAGCCTGAAACCCTTATCCCGCAAACCGTCGAGCAGGCACTTGTCCAGTTCCTTGGAGCGGTCGGTGATCGACTGATGGCTTTTCTTGGCCAGCGACAGCGGCATCGAGGTCGCGATCAAATCATTATCCTCAAGCGTGCCTTCGTTGTAGGCCTCATAGGCCAGTTGCGCCGAGGGTTCGATATTGGTGATCAATGTCGGACTGCGCTGCACCAGTGTCACCTTGGCGCCGCTCGAATGCAGGTCCTGCGCGATGTCGTGGCCGCTGTTGCCGGTGCCGATGACGATCGCTTTCTTGCCCTTCCAGTTTTCGCCATCGTCGTACTGGCTGGAATGCAGCACCGAGCCAGCGAAATTCTTCAGGCCCGGAATGTCCGGCAGATTCGGAATGCCGCTGACGCCGGTGGCGAGCACCACGTGCTTCGGATGCATCTCGCGCGTGCTCCCGTCGGCGCGCCGCAGCGTCACCGACCATCGTCCTTCGCTTTCGTCGTAACTGCCGCCCGCAAAATCGGTCGAGGTCCAGTAGTTCAGCTCCATCGCGTCGACGTAAGATTCGAACCAGTTGGCGAGCTTGTCCTTCGGAATGTAGGTCGGCCAGTTCGGTGGGAACGGCATATAGGGCAGGTGGTTGACCTGCACCTGGTTGTGCAGCGTCAGCGCGTGATAGCGGTTGCGCCAGTTGTCGCCGATCCGCGCGCCGCGGTCGACGATCAGCGTATCGACCTGCAACTGCTTCAATCGCGCGGCGATCGAAAGCCCGGCCTGTCCGCCGCCGACCACCAGCACGACCGGATCATGGCCGGCATATTCGGCCGCGGCTTTGCGCAGGTCGAGCCAGTTGGGCCCGCGAAAATCGCGTGAATAGGAATGTCCCTTCGGGCGCGATCTCCCGGCCTGTTCTTCAAAACCTTTCAGCTCGTCCAGGGTCGTGAGCAGCGTCCACGCTTTCAGCTTGTTGCCGTCGCCGGCATCGGGGATCAGCCGCAACATTCCGCTGCCGCGGCCCTGCACGGTTTCGAATTTGAAGATCGCCTCGATCGCGGTTGTGCCGGCACGCGCGACCATGCGGGGTGCGGTGCGGTCGGGGTCGATCGCAAAACCGGATGGCTGCGCCCGGCTGGCATGCGCTCTCAGCTCTGTCAGAATGGCGTCCACGCCGGTGAGGGTGCGGAAATCCCAGCTGAGCGCCAGCACGTCGCGCCAATGGCTGTCGGGATGAAACAGCGTTCCGAGCAGGCCATCGCCGGGATTCGCCAGCGCCTGTTCGAACTGCGCAAGCCAGTTTTCCGCCGTCGTTGCAATGGCTTCGATTTTGTCCAGCATGCACCCTCGAGCCCTGCCGTCTGCGCGGCGTTTCCCCGGTCGAAACATATACGGTTTGGGACCGCGCAGAAAGGGCGCGAGACGGCGCCGGTCAGCGTGGCAGCCGCCGCAGATCGGCGCGCGCCTGTTCAGCGAGCGGGTCGTCGGCATGCCGCGCGATGAAAAGCTCCAGCGCCTGCACGGTGCCTTGCCGCCGCGCCATTTGATATTCTTCCTCGACCGCCGCCCGGGGATCCCGGGCAGGAGGGGTGGTCCTGTCGCGAACGGCGTTCTCGTCGGCGGCGGCTATTTTGACCATGAAGACAGGCCTATCATGGAAAACAGCAGTTGGGTCGAGCAGCAGCACGATCGCCAGCAAGGACTTCGCAAATGCAATATTCCAGTTTCCGGCTTTGCTGACGCCTTCCGTTTTTCTCATCACGGGCTCCGGGTTGGCCGCTTCAGTTCCGGCGCCTGGAACTCGCCGAAGTGATATTAACGGAATATTGTAAGCAGATCGAAACCTGACCGGTCCAAATTAAGCCAAACCTAGTTAGTCTGGTCTAGATTCGACACCTATCCGAATCAAACCGCGGACGTGCATCCGGGAGCTCGCCAAGTGGCCACCGCTGTATCCGTAACCAGAACCAACAATCCGGAAATCGATGGCCTGCTCGGCGGGACCAAATGGACCGGCACGGTCACCTACAGCTTTCCCGATTCGCCGAGCGACTATCTCGCCGGCTATAGCTCCAGCAAGGAGCCGACCACCGGCTTTTCGCAGGCGCCGGCCGCCGAGCAGGCAGCGATCAACTACGCGGTCGGCCTGATCCTCAGCTACACCAACGCCTCGATTCAATACGCCGGAACCAACAGCGCCAATATCCAGATCGCGCAATCCTCCGCCGCCAATCCGACGTCATATGCCTATTACCCGTCCAACAGCTCGACCGGGACTGGCGGCGACGTTTGGTTCGGCAACGCCTACGATTACTCCCAGGCAAAACTCGGCAACTACTATTTCACCACCGCGCTGCACGAACTGGGGCACGCCTTCGGGCTCAAGCACAGCCAGGAGACCGGCGGCGTCGCCAACGTCGCGGTGCCGGCGGCGCATGACGATTCCGAATTCACCGTCATGAGCTATCGCAGCTATGTCGGCGGTCCGCTCACCGGATACACCAACGAAGCCTATGGCTTTCCCGACACCTATATGGCCAACGATATTCTCGCGCTGCAGACATTGTACGGCGCGAATTTTTCCACCCATGCCGAAAACACGGTCTATTCGTGGAATCCTGCGACCGGGCAGGAGTTCATCAACGGCGTCGCACAACTCGCGCCGGGTGGCGGCGTCGGTGGATCGGCTGACCGAGTCTTCATGACGGTCTGGGATGGCAACGGCGTCGACACCTACGACATGTCGAACTATTCGGGGGGAGTCTCGATCGATCTCAATCCCGGCGCCTCGTCGATTACGTCGGCGGCGCAGCTCGCCTATCTCGGCAACGGGCATTATGCGCAGGGCAACGTCTTCAACGCCTATTTGTATAATGGCGACCCGCATTCCTATATCGACAATGCGATCGGCGGCGCCGGCAACGATACGTTGAAGGGAAACGCGATCGCCAACAGCCTCGACGGCGGCGCCGGCGACGATACGCTTGCCGGCGGCGGCGGCAACGACACCATCATCGGCGGTTCGGGCACCGATACCGCGGTGTTCTCCGGGTCCGAAGCCAGCTATTCGATCCTGTACAATGCCGCCACCGCGAGCTTCACGGTCGCGGATCAGCGCGCCGGCACGCCCGATGGCAGCGACACCGTCACCGGCGTCGAGAATTTCCAGTTCTCGGACGGCACATTCGCGAGCTCGGCATTTATGACCATTCCGCTGGTGCCGCAGCCGCTCACGGATAACGGCATCTGGACCCCGGCCGGCAACGGCATCGACAACACCTGGCATGTCGGCGACTTCAACGGCGACGGCAAGGCGGACATCTTCCGCTACCTCGACGGCGAGGACATGTTCCTGTCCAACGGCGCGAGCTTTTCGCACAGCGGCATCTGGTCGCCGGCCGGCAATGGCAGCGACAATCAGTGGCACGTCGGCGATTTCAACGGCGACGGCAAGGACGACATCTTCCGCTATCTGGGCGGCACCGGCGCCGACATGTTCCTCTCCGACGGCACGAGCTTCGTGCATGACGGCACCTGGACGCCGGCCGGCGCCGGCACCGACGGCAGCTGGCAGGTCGGCGATTTCAACGGCGACGGCAAGGCGGACATCTTCCGCATCCTCAACGGCGCGGATGTGTTCCTGTCCGACGGCACCAGCTTCGTGCATAGCGGCGTCTGGAGCCCGGCCGGCACCGGCACCGACGGCAAATGGTATGTCGGCGACTTCAACGGCGACGGCAAATCCGACATCTTCCGCGTCATGGCGGGAAGCTCGGGCGCCGACATGTTCCTCTCCAACGGCGTCGGCTTCGTGCATGACGGCAGCTGGACAACGGCCACCGTCGGCAGCGACGGCACGTGGCATGTCGGCGATCTCAATGGCGACGGCAAGGCGGACATCTTCCGCACCCTGGCCGGACAGTCCGGCGCCGACGTCTTCCTGTCGAACGGTTCCAGCTTCGTGCATGACGGCAGCTGGACCGCGGCGGCCGCCGGCACCGACAACCAATGGTATGTCGGCGATTTCAACGGCCACGGCGCCGACGATGTCTTCCGCCAGTTCTCCGGCGTCGACATGTTGCTCAGCCATTTCGGCTGAGGCGGTGTGCAACCAGGCGGCCTTGTTCTAGTATCGGGCCGAAGGTCTGATAATGGGAGCAGCGGATGCCGGACAGGAAGAAGGCGCGCGGCGCCAAGCCGGCCGGCAAGGCGGACGCGGAGCGCGCCGATGCGCCGTTGCTCGGCGAGGCGGCGCTGCGGCAGGCGTTCGCCGCGTTTGGCGGCGCGCATGGCACCTCGTCCGGCAATGGCGGCCAGACCGCCGCCGGCCATGCGCAGCCGGCGCCGAAAACGGTGTCGCAGGTGCTGGGCGAGATCACCTGGCTGATGACGCAGAGCCCGCGCCACAAGGCGATCCCGCTCGGCGATCTCGAATGGCTGCTGATGCCCGCGATCCTGCTGCGGCAATTCCGGATTTTCTATAAGGGCGAACAACCGGTCGGCGTCGCATTGTGGGCGCTGGCCGACGAGCTGGTGGCGAAGCGGATCGACGCCGGCGACAAACGCCTGACCGCGGTGGAATGGAAGAGCGGCGGTAACCTGCGCATTGTCGACATCGTGGCGCCGTTCGGCGGCGAAGCGGAGATGCGCGGCCAGATCGCCGGCATCTGATCGTGTCCGCGGCGGCGCGCGGACGCTGCCGGCCGCCTCTCGTAATAATTGTAGAAGGAGATTTTTCGCGGGATCGTCGCTGGATCTCGCGCTAACTCTCTCCATGATTGTAGACCGGGTTTTCTCGCGTAAAACTCGCGGAGGTAATGGTCTGTTCCGGGTCTGTCCCGAAATTACCCTCCATGGTTGTATATTCAACTTATTCGCGCATTTGTTCCCCCTTTGCCCCCTGAAGTCTCACGGCATGGTTGTAGACGATGCGTACTCTCGTAATCGTCCCGAAGTTGGATGTGGCGATGCCCGGAATGGTTGCAAAAGCAAGCTATTCTCGTGAATGAAGGCCACGGTCCGGGAATCTCTCGGAATAGTTGCGGACTATGTCTACTCTCGTAATTGTATCTAAGCTGGACGTGGCGCAAAAACGAGCATCCAAAAAATACTCGCGTGACTAGTGCGAGAATCGCCGGGGTGTTCGAGGTCCGTGGATGACATCGTGGCGCGCGCGGCGGATGGATACGCCCGGGCGCAATTGCCAGCACCGCTGTATCAAGACAAAATTCGCTGCATACGAGCGCCACGCCACTGCGCGTGCACTCTGCCAAAATACCTGTAATGCGAGCATCTCCGGCGCCGCGGCCATCGGAGCCGCATCGGCAACGTTCCCGCCTCTTGCCTCGCGCATTCACGACTCGCCGAGCGCCGCGGCGGCGTGCGGGACATCGCGGCATGCATCTCTCTACCAGCATTCCTTGCAATCAAGCTAACCGCTCGCAATGCGCGCAGAAATCCGACTGCTTGCATTGGGCAACAATGCGTAATCCGCGCAAGTTCCCTGGGAAGGAACGCAATTACTGGTTGCCCGGGGCAAAATCAATCTCGGTAATTTGCTCGGCGATCGGGCGCGCGCTGGCGCCGAACGATCCGTTTGCGCGCATCGCGATCAGCACGGTGGCAGGCAGCATCGGGGCGAAGTTCGCGCAGGTGTTTTCCGCCTCGCTTACGCTCGATGCCAGCAAGATCGATGTTTCCGCCATGCTCGCCCAGGGGCCGGTGGATTTGCGCGGCGCGGCGGCCGGCGCCGTGGCGTCGTTCCTTGTCGCCGAACTCGGCGAACAGCTTCATCTCGACCATTTCAGCCAGCAGTTGTTCGCGGCGGCCGGCGGCGGTTTCGCCGGCAGCCTGGCGCAGCAGGTCGCGCGCGACGGCCTCGGCGTGCTCTCAGGCGCCGCCTGGGGAAAAGCCCTCGACGCATCCGGCATCAGCGTCGGCAGCACGCTCGGCTCGATTCTCGCCAACCAGATTCATCCGGCCGAGACCCAAGCCGGCGCGATCGGCGGGCAGTTGCTGGGCGCGGTCGGCAGCCTCGCCGCGGCGACCGCGATCGGCGAGGCCGCGGGGCTCGCGCTGGACATCATCGTCCCCGGCATCGGATCGCTGATCGGCACTTTGCTCGGCACCATGATCGGCGACGCCTTCGGCCACGGCGTGCCGCATCCGACCTCGGTGGATATCATCCAGCCGGCGTCGTATTCCTACGGCCATAGTCAGTGGGCCGCGGACGACGGCGGCGACGCCTCGCTTTCGGCGGCGCTCTCCGGCGCCGTCACCGAGATCGTCAATGCCGACCTGAAGGCGCTCGACGGCATCGGGCTGGCGAGCAGCCTGCAGCACATCATGATCGGCTACCAGACCGGCTATCCGGCAGAGCCCTATGTCACCGGCTGGTTTCCGAACGGCGGGGAGGCTGCGCATTTTTCGATGCCGCCATCGGCTTCATCGACTGGAGCCTCGCCGCCACCCAGGCCGGCTACAACGTCTCGAGCGCCGTCGGGTCTTTCCTTGCGCATCAATTCGTGCCGGCGGAGACGCACAGCGGCCAGATCGGCGGGCAACTGTTCGGCGCGGTCGGCAGCGCGCTCGGTCTTAACGCTGTGCTGCCGCGGCGGCGCGGGAGATCGCGGCATGCATCGCGGGTTTCCCTGCCAGCATTCCTTGTACTCAAACAAACTGCCCGCAATACGCGCAGAAATTCATTTGCGTGCATTAGGAAACACTGCGCGTAATCCGCGCAAGTTCCTTGGGATGGAACACAATTACTGGTTGCCCTGGGCAAAAAACGCGTTAAAGGGGTCCCCGAAAATTAAAAACGCCGGTCTCGCTGGGTCGGCCGGGGGCGGGAAACGGGACGAAGTGGGGATTTCTGCAAACGGACAATTATGGACCGCCTATAACTGCGCTCCTGCAAGCGCTGCGCTGTGGGCGGACGATGAGGTGAAGCGGATCGATGCCGATGACCGCGTCTCGCGGCGTGTGAACGGTGGAAATGTCTAATCATGCTTGTACGCGCGATAACATTTTCCCTGCTCTGCCGGCTTCTGAAAACAGTGACGATGTTGCTGACACTCCTGGCGGGATTTAGCGCACAATCTGCAGGTGCAACGGATGGGAAAAAACGTGAGCCCGCAACGATGGAGGTAATTCAACGTCTGCCGCACATGAACTATGTGCAGGGACTGGCGTGGAATTCCGATGGATCGAAGCTTGCCACGCTCAGCGACTTCGGCGCGCTTATCACGATCTGGGATGCCAAGACGTGGGAGAAGGTGCGAGAGATACGGCAATACAGCGCGGCCTATCCAGGGCCAGGCATAGGGTGGACGCGGGATGGCAATTTACTGACCTCGGCAGGTGCAAAAACTCAAGCCGAGGGCATCTATTCGCTTAACCTGTGGGATCCCGTGACGGGAGCGCTGGTCAAGAGGATCGAAGGCCCTCCAATCCCGGCCGGAGCCGTCAAACACAATCAAGCTAATAGAATTGCAGTCTCGAAGAGCGGCTCGCTCGCTGCAATCACGCTCGGTCATATCTACGACAAGGTACCGATCTTTGGCGCGCCCGATTGGTCGATCAACCGAATTATCGAATTGGGCGGGGCCCCTCCACACACAGTGGGTTTTGCCACGGCGATGGCGTTTGCTCCTGACGAGCGTTCCGTAGCCATCGCGAACGCTGGAAATCTTGAGATCGTCGATCTGCAAAATGGCCACATCCGATTGTCAGTGCCTGCCTACATACGAACTGAAAACGCCCCCGGACCGATTGTAAAGGCACTCGCATTCAGTCCGGATGGAAAGTATCTGGCATCGGGCCCCGATTTTTTTCGGCCGCAGCCGGATCATGGGCCGGTGCGGATTTGGGACACTGTTGGCGGCAATCTGGTTCTGGCCTTGCCCGGTAGCGAGGCTATGACCCGAACTTTAAGTTGGAGCGAGGACGGTGCGCGGCTGGCCGTTGTCTCGGACCAAAAGCTAAAGGTCTGGACCGTCAGCGACTTGAGGAAAGTCGAGATCCTGTTCGAGTTCGACAAGGTAGAGGGTTTGGCAGTCGCCTTCTCGCCGAGTGGACTTCTTGCCGTCACGAATGACTTTTCGGTTTTGGTCTTCAGATAGGAGTACGCGATATGGCCACACCAGCAGATTACCTGGCAATAAGCGACGCCATGTATGTCAAGGTTGGCGAGACGCCTGTCGCGCCTGTTGGTTGGTCGTTGGTGCCGGGCAGCCTAATGGTTGTCGTACAGAACGGAACGATGGCGGCGGTGTTTAAGAACAACGCTGCGAATGAATACGTTGTCGGAGCTCAGGGCACCTATCGAAGTTCAGGTAATGACGCTTTTTCAAGCGCTCAAATGTCGGCCAATGCGACGATTGCAGCCGGAGGAAAACCTGCAATCTATGACGATATTTCAGATCTAATCGCTGCCACCAAAATCGCACACCCGGATGCAGTGGTGAATGCAACAGGCCATTCCCTCGCCGGAGGCGCGGTGCAGTTCGGCGCCGTTCAAAACAATGTTGGCGGTGCGAGCTTTGGTGGGCCGGGAATTCCGAACTACACAGACGATGGAAGCCACGGCAATTTTACCAGCTACGCGAACTACGGAGACCTTTTGGGAGTCTACGCACCGGTTGGCGGGAGTCACGTAGGCAATTTTGTAACGCAAGGTAACCCGTTGGATTTGGCTGCCGAGACTGGTCTTCTGCTTGGAGGGAAAGATCTCTTGGGTTTCTGGGCACTTGTCCTTAAAAATCACGCGCTGAGCACATACGCAGTGAATATATTAGGGCCGGACACCCCAACGCCAGTGCCTTTCCACATCCAGAAAATGATGGATGAAAGTCCCTATGGCGGTTTTGGCGCTCCTTTCGGTAACGATGCTACGAGTCAGTCTGCCATACTTCCCGACGGCACGTTGATCATAACGTACAAGGCGCCGGACGGCACGTTACTTGGAAACGCAACGCAGAATGTGGACGGAAACGGAAGCGTTTCTCTTTTTGCGACCAGTGGCCAAAGCTGGATCAAAGAAACCGGGTTTTTTGATACGAAGGGGCAGCTTGCTTCTGCAGAATCTCAAAAGGTTAATGGCGATGTTGAGCGAACGTCTTTCGATACGGCAAGTAACCAGTCCTTTTATGCACGTACTCTTACGGAAGATTTGAATGGCGCTCTCAAGTCGCAGGCCGATGTTCTCGACTCGCTCGACCGATTGACAAAATATTACGACACTCAGAACACCCATCCCTACCGCGAACTCGACGTCTCCACCGACTCCACCGGCAAGGTCACCGCCGCCCAGGTCCAGCTTGAAAACAACATCATCGCCGCCGGCGGTTCGGTCGGCCAGATTTTCGGCTCGGCGCTTGGCCGCGCGCTGGCGCCCGACAACCAGTTCGCGCAGCTTGCGGTGGGGACGGTCGCCGGCCTGATCGGCCAGAAGCTGTTCCAGACCTTTACGGCGTCGCTGACGGTCGATGCCAGCCGCTTCGTGGCAAGCAATTTTGCCACTGTCACCGGGCTGGACGTGGCCCATGCCGGCATCGGCG
>Ga0210392_10000083_pt1 | contig 79662 bp, 69 predicted proteins | sample IncBWC30OmetaG_FD_161057 | JGI IMG/M metagenome (GOLD analysis project Ga0210392, IMG submission 161057) | Forest soil microbial communities from Barre Woods Harvard Forest LTER site, Petersham, Massachusetts, United States - Inc-BW-C-30-O ... | reverse complement strand
CCCACCACCTCCGCCGCCAGGGTAGCCACCGCCACCGTAGCCACCACCGTGGTAGCCGCCACCTCCGTAGCCGCCGCCGTGGTAGCCGCCGCCATGATAGCCGGCGCCGCCGTATCCACCATGGTAGCCATAGCCGCCGTGATAGCCGTAGCCGCCATGGTAGTAGCCGCCATGGTAGCCGTAGCCACCCCAGCCATGGCCCCAGCCCCAGCCGTACCAGGGGCCGACGCCCAGGAAGATGCCGTTATAAAACCAATTTGGGCCGTAGTAGCCATAGGGGGCGCAGGCGTAGGGCGCGTAGTTGTAGTAGCCCCACTGACATGCGGGCGGGCCGTAGGGGTAGCCGCCGCCGATGCCGACTCCGACCGAGACCTGGGCGTGCGCGGGAGGAGTGGCGATGACCAGGAATCCAAAGATTGCTGTGAGAAGTGCGAGATGTTTGAGACTGCGCATGGGACGCTCCTAACTGGCGCTGCCCGAACGTACTAGCTATTGGATGCGGGCCAGGGGGACGGAGGCGCTTGTTTCGCCGCCATCCCTGTGGTTAGAAACACAGGATGGTGGCAAAAGTTCCGCGGGGTCTATCTGATTGGTGGGATAAGGCTTAGGAGGCGCAGGGGGGAGAGGGAGAGAATCGACTGGCAGAGGGGCGGGGCTGATTATTGCCCAAATCTAACCACGATACCGGCGCCGAGGAGAAGTCCGTTTTGGACATTGCTGGCTCCATTGGGCAGCTGGGTGTGTTGCCAGGCGGCTTCGACTGCACGCACGGCGACATGCCGGGAGAGCCTGTAGTCGAGGCCGCCGCCGGCCTGGGCTGCGAGGCTGTTGGCGCTGGTCTGTGCTCCCCTGATGGTGGGAAAGAGACTCTTGAAGCCGTTGGCTTCGCCGATCAGGCCTTCGACGTAGAACGAAACGCGGTGATCCGCATGCCATCGATAGCGGGGCCCAAACGTGGTTGTGACGATTGATAACGGAATGGCGGTCGCACCGATCGCGCTGGTGTGGGCGCCGGTGACATTCGCGGCGACGCCCAGACCGCGCCAGGTGTTGGTGCCAAGCTCGATGGAGCCACCCTGCATCCAGAAATTTTCGGGAATTGCGGATCGGAGGGAGCGCTGGGCGTCGAAGGTAACGGCGAGATCGATGCCGGGTGACGGCGCAGTGTGCAACTGCTGCGCGCGCACGACGAATGCCGGGGGCAGGAGAAGGAGACAAAGTGTAATTCTGGAGATTCTCGGCAAGTGCAATCGTCCTCTTGTGAACTTGTGAAACTGAGTGCTGATCGAGGCGGTCTCTACTGCACCGTCAACGTGACATTGGTGCTGTGCTGCAGGATGAACCCATTCGAGCCCGCGGCTGTTCCTGTGACGGTGATGGTGTAGTCGTGTTGAGGCTGAGCGAAGAAACCGGTGTCCGTACCGCATCCTGTGAGGCTGGCGAGTGCAGCGGCGCAGAAGAGCAGCGAAGCAAGGAGCGTGAGCGGGCGAAGATTCTTCATTTGTTTCGCACGCCGTCGCAAGCTGCCCAGGAAGGGAAGGAACAGGAGCGCGACGGCCATGGCGCCACCACCCATTGGGCGCTTGCTTGGCAAGGACCCTTGATTCGCTGCGGTCTGGATGGTCATGGTGAAGCTGGTCGGGGTCGTTCCGGGCGTGGAGATCTGTGGGGCGAAGGTCGCGGTGGCTGCCGGGGGCAAGCCTGCTGCGCTGAGAGTGATGGGGAAGTTGAAGGGTCCGAGCAGTGGGGTCAGTGCAAAATTGAAGGTCACTGCCTTGCCGGGAATCACGGTCTGACTGGTTGAACCGGCCGGGTTGTTGGGCTGCGGCGTCAGAGTGACGCTGAAGTCCTGGACCACCTGGGGGAGGGGCGTGGAGGTGCTGCCGGTGAAGGTTGCACTCCCTGAATAGACTGCGGTGATGCTGTCCGTACCGGTGGGTGGGGAGGTACGGGCGGCCGGGGCGGTGGGGCTTCCGGGGGGGGGGGTCTGGGTGGGGAAGGGGATGCCGGGGGCGTCGAAGGCAACGGTGCCGGTGGGGGTGCCGAGGCCGAGGGGGGCGACGACGGCGGTGTAGGTGATGGGTTGGCCGGCGAGTGCGGGGTTGACGCTGGAGGTGAGGGTGACGGTGGTGGGAGAGACGGTTGCTGTGCCGGTGAGCAGGAGGCTCTGGGGGACTACGCCGGTGCCCGTGAAGACGACCGAGCCGGTGGACGTGCCGGCGGCTACGGGGAGGAGCTCGAGGTTCTGGGTGCAGCTGGCGCCGGCGGCGAGAGTGATGGGCGGGGCGGGGCAGGTGCCGCCGGCGGCGGTGGTGAAGCCAGGACTGGTGGTGATGGTGGAGACGGTGATGGAGGCTGTGCCGGTGTTGGCGAGGGTTACAGCCTGCGGCGGGCTGGGGATGCCGACGTCTTCGGCGGGGAAGGCGAGGGTTGGGAGTGTGCCGGAGCGCAGGCGCTGGTTGAGGCGGTCGGCGATGGAGAGGTTGCCGAAGGCATCGGATGCGACGGCGCGGGGGGAGTTGAGGATGGCTGCGGTGGAGAGGCCGGAGTCGCCGCCGAAGCCTTGCGCGCCGGAACCTTCGACGGTCGCGATGGTGTTGTTGCCGACCTGGCGGATGCGCTGGTTGTTGGTGTCGGCGATGTAGACGTTGACGGCGGCGTCGACAGCAACGCCGGAGGGCTTGGCGAGGGATGCGGCGGTGGCCGAGGCGCCGTCGCCTGAGAAGCCCGGAGTTCCGGAGCCTGCGAGGGTGGTGATGGTGCCAGCGGTGACGACGCGGATGCGCTGGTTGAGGCGATCGGCGATGTAGAGGTTGCCGCTCGGATCGACGGCGACGCCGGTGGGTGAGTCGAGGGCAGCCGCGGTGGCGGGACCGTTGTCGCCGGCGTAGAGTTGCTCGCCATCGCCGGCGACGGTGGTGATGGTGCCGCCGCTGACCTTGCGGATGCGCTGGTTGTTGGTGTCAGCGATGTAGAGGTTGCCGGTGCTGTCGACGGCTACGCCGCTGGGGAGGGAGAGTTGGGCGGCGGTGGCGGCTGCGCCGTCGCCGGAGAAGCCGGGGGTTCCTGTTCCGGCGAAGGTGGTGATGGTGCCGTTGCTGACCTTGCGGATGCGCTGGTTGTGGGAGTCGGCGATGTAGAGGTTGCCAGTGCTGTCGACGGCGATTCCAGTGGGTGTGTCGAGTTGGGCGGAGGTGGCCGCGGCACCATCTCCAGCAAAGCCTTCGACGCCGGTTCCGGCGACGGTGGTGATAACGCCGCTGGTGGAGATCTCGCGGAGGACGGGATTATTTGCGTCGGCGAGGTAGAGGTTGCCGGTGGTGTCGTAGGCGACGGCAGAAGGGTTGGCCAGGGTTGCGGCGGTGGCCGGGCCAGTGTCGCCGGTGTAGCCGGGGGTGCCGGTTCCGGCGATGGTGTTGGCGGTTCGGCTGGGCGTTACGGTGAGGATGCCCTGGGCGTGCATGGAGACCGTGAGCGCGAAGAGAAGAACCGCTGCCGAGGCAAGCGGGCGGGGAGGCGTGCGAGAGAGGCGGACGGGTCGTGCTGCGGGTGTCATTCTCGGCTACCGCCTGGATTGCTGATTCCTGGATGGCTGATTGAGGTGGTGATGGGGTCGCTTAGATATTCCATATGTCGTTGCAGCGGAGTTTCGTCCTTGATGGTGAAGCCCTTGCGGGTGTAGAGGTGTTCGGCGCGGCTGCCGCGGTCGACGGTGAGTTGGAGGCGGCAGTGGTGAAGGGCAGCCTCCTCGATACAGCGTTCCAGGATGGAGGTGCCGATGCCGAGACCCTGATGGCTGCCCAGGATGGCGAAGTCGATGAGCCGGCAGACGCCATCCTCCGACCAATCGATGAGGATGCGGCCGATGCGTTCGCCGTCGTCGGTGACGAGGATGCGGTCCTCGGCGACGGGATACTGTTGGGCGTAGGAGTGGGCGCGGAACTCGAACTGGGATTGGAGCATGGCCTCAACCTGTTGCTCGTCCATACCCGCGGTCGCGAAGATCCTCGACCGCTGCTCCACGAAGAGGCGGAGCAGCAGGGGCTGATCGAGGCGAGTGGCGGGTTGGAGAGCAACAGGGTGTGGGAGGGCTGGGGTCATGGTGTACGGAAAGGGCTGGGGCGACCGTCGGATGCTATGACTAATCGCGAGGGGGGAAGATTCCTACGAGGGCGATGATGAAGTTGACGACCAGGTAGGGAGGGGCTACGTCGAAGGGAATATTGTTGCCGGCGACGCCGCTGGGATAGGAGCCGGCGGTTTGGCCGGGGGTGGCGGCGGCGGCGTAGCTCTTGCCGGTGAGGGTGGTGCGTTCGATGACGGGAGCGGCGGTGATGGTATCGACCGCGAGGAAGCCACCGACAGGGGTACTGGTGGTGCCGGCAGCGTTGGAGACCGGCGGTGCGATGAGGTGAGAGTGACTGGGGAGGTTGTTCGCAAGCAGGGTGACCGATGGGTTGCCGGCAAGGGTGCCGATGACGGCGGGAGGGAGATTGAGGCCGGCGCCCTGGTGGACGGGAACGCGGCCCTGCAGATTAGGGAGGTTGAAGTTGGTGGTGCCGTTACCGCCGTAGGTGGTGCCGATCAGAGCGAACAGAGCGTTGTATTGCGAGATGGCGAGGGTTTGCCCGTTGCAGAGTGCCCAGCCTTGCGGTGCGAAGTTGAATCCGGTCATGCGGATTTCGCCAAGATATTGATCCGACATAAAGCTCCTCGTGTTCGTGCGTCCAGTGTCGTTGCGGCAGGTTCAGCGTGCCTGGGAGGTATAACCCAAAACGAAGGTTCATTCTGGAGGGTGCGGTACCCATCACCTGGAGTACGAGAGCAGGGGTGCAAGGTGTTTCGGGTTCGACCGGGACATTGGGTATCGCGTCACGGTGGGAGAAGTCGAGAGAAAATCCTTTCAGAACGAAATCGGGGCGTGCCGGGCGGGGAAGGCCTCAGTTGCAGACGAGTTCCGTGCTGTAGTTGACGAACGGCACAGCGCTGGTCTGAGAGATTTGGAAGTCTAGAAAGTCTCCGGCGCTCACGGCGAACGTATGCGTGGTATCGCTACAAACTCCGGTGTTGCCGAGGGAGTTGGACGTGTTCACGGTGCAAGTCATCGACGTGTTGAGGTCGTTGTGTTGCACCACAAAGGTCGTCGAATCGGCAGCTCCCGTCGCAACCACGAGTCCACGAATTTTCAGCGAGGAGACGGTGCAGGAGGACGGAACGAAGATATCGCCGCCGCCGGGTTCGGTTGCGATGTTGAAGACCGCCCCCAGGGGTGCGGCATAATCCGTGTTCGTGTCTCCAGGGTTCAAAACATTGGCAAGGAACGTAAAGCCTGTGCTGCTGCCGCCCGCGGGGAAGTTGATGTTGAGGGTGGGGGTGGTGGTGGAGTTGCTGACAGAGAGCGTGCCGGTGGTGCCGGAGGTGGTGACGGTGCCCACGGTGACGGAGCTGACCGAGCCGGTGCCGTTGGTGCCAGGGGTGCCCTGGGGGCCGGCGGGACCGATGGGGCCAGCGGGGCCGGTTGCGCCGGTTGAGCCTGCAGGGCCGGTGGAGCCTGTGAAGCCGATGGGGCCCTGGGGGCCAGCGGGGCCGATGGGTCCCTGTGCGCCGGCTGGTCCGAAGGCGCCTGCACGGGCGATGAGGTTCCAGACGGCGGGGTTGGCGGGGGGATCGATATTCACGTTGTTGGCGAGCGCGATGAAGCTGGAGCCGCTGGTGGAGCAGGCCGCGCAGAAGACGACTTGTCCGATGGTGTAGGCGGTGGCGGAGGACCAGTTGGTGACGGTGCCGATGGTCCCGGTTGGGCCTACGGCGCCTTGCGGGCCGGCTGGGCCGGCTGGACCGGTGAGGCCGGTTGCGCCTGCGGAGCCCGTGGCGCCAGTTGGGCCTGCGGGTCCGGCGGGTCCGGTAACGCCTGCGGGACCGGTGAGGCCGGTTGGGCCGATGGGACCTGGGGCGCCGGTGGAGCCGAGAGGACCGATGGGGCCGGCGGGGCCTGCGGGTCCGATCAGACCCATGGGGCCAATGGGGCCGGTGGCGCCGGTAGGCCCTGCGGGTCCAGTCGCGCCGTGTTCTGCGATGAGGTTCCAGAAGCCGGTCTGGGTGGGAGGATCCTGATTGGTGTTGGCAGCGATCGCAACGAAGCTGGAGCCGTTGCTGGAGCAGGCCGCGCAGAAGACGACCTGTCCAACCTGGTAGGTGGTTGAGGAAGACCAGTTGGTGACGAGGCCGATGGTGCCTGCGGGACCGGCTGGGCCGGCCGTGCCATTGGCTCCGGCAGGGCCGATGGGGCCAGCGGGGCCGGGGACGCCTTGCGGGCCGAGGGGACCGGGGATGCCGTTGGCTCCGTTGGCGCCTGCAGGACCTGCGGGGCCCGGGGGTCCGATGGGGCCTTGCGGGCCGGTTGCGCCCTGGGAGGTGATGGTGATGTCGAGGATGGCGGCGTGGCCGGTCTCATCATTCTCCTTACTGTCGAGGAGGAGGTTGGCGGAGTCGGAGGTGAGGGCGAAGCCGAAGTTGCTGGCGGGGGTGGTGACCCAGTGCGGGACGAGGGCGGTGACGTCGAGGGTGACGTACTGGCCGGGAGCGGAGGCCATGAAGATGCCGGAGGTTGCGCCGAGGGTGGGGGCAGAGGAGGAGGTGACGGCGGACTCGGTCCAGGCGGAGGTGACGGGAGCGAGCGAGACGGAGCCGGCGGTGTTGACGCGGTTGACGAAGACGGTGAGAGTCGCGCGGGCGATCTGCGCGGAGGTGGTTCCGGCGGGCAGGGTGCTGAGATCGAATTGCAGGAAGGCCGAGTTGCCGTTGCCGACGTAGAGGTTGGAGAGGGTGCCGAAGTTGGTCGAGGGACGGGCGGTGCTGACGCTTGCATCGCCGGTGAGGGTTACCTGGGCGGCGTTGGCGGCGGTGGTGAAGGCAAGAGTGGCAAGGAGGAAGGAGGCTAGACGATCAACGACACGATGGCTCAAGAGAACGCTCCTGCAACGTTTGTACGCACGAGCCACGTTGAGGAAGGGTGTTCTATCCGCGAAGTGAAGCTCAGAAGCGTCGGAAACAGAAAATTAGTTGAATCAAGGATCGCCTGATTCTACATGCGGTCTTCATTTTGAGAAGATGAAAAATTCAGCTTCCCCAAAAAATTCACGAGAGACGTTGCACTGTTGATAGCGATATCAATGGGCATTGGAAGGAAGGCGCGAGGCTCGCGGGAGTGAGAGGTGGACGGCAAGCTGCTGACCCGGCGGAATTTATGCGGGCGACGAGTTGGTAACGATCCGACGTGAAGGAGCGCGTTGGCGATGATGCGCTCAGCAACAGAGCCGTAACGCGATCAGCAGTGGTATTCCCGAAGCGTATATATATATATCTGACTGAGAACAAAGCGCCGACAGTCCAAAAACGTGGTGCGAAGGCCGGTAGATTGTGTAATCTCTTGCTTACGGAGCTGTGTTTTTGGGTCAACCTCTGGCCCGCTGGATTTCTGTCGCTGGGTAAGGGGAATCGGCTTCGATCAGATTCGGATACTGCAACATTTGGAGGAATATGAAACCTTCTTCTTGCACTTCCTCCATCAAAAAGCATCGATTGAATAGACTTCTCCTGTTCGTGAGCGTCGGTCTCTGTGCCTGCAACTCGAACAGGGTGCCTCCCAAGCCAAACGTTCAAATCACATCAGTGCCCGCCGCCAATCCGGGAGGTCCGGTACAACTGGATTTTATTGAAGGGCGGGCAAGCGGCGTGAAACCCGGTCAACAGATCGTGCTGTACGCGCGGAGTGACATTTGGTGGGTTCAACCGTTTGCGAATCAGCCTTTCACGAAAATTCAACCTAATTCGACATGGAGAAACGCGACCCATCTCGGTACCGAGTATGCAGCGCTCCTGGTTGAGCCCGGCTTTCACCCTGCAACGAAAGTTTCGACTTTGCCCGCACCTGGCAACGGTGTCGTCGCAATTGCTACTTCGAAGGGCATGGCTGCTGCACCGATCGTTTCGAAGGTCATCCACTTCAGTGGATATGACTGGAGCGTGCGTAACGCGGCGAGCGACCGGGGAGGGCAGCCGAACTCCTATGATCCCTCGAATGTGTGGACCGATAAGAACGGGTATCTGCATCTTCGCATGGAGGAGCATGATGGCCTATGGACATGTGCCGAGGTGAGTCTGACCCGCAGCCTGGGTTATGGTTCGTACATCTTTGTCGTTCAAGACACCGGTCATTTTGGTCCCTCTGCTGCGCTGGGGTTGTATACAAATGATGATTTTCGAACGGATGACGTCCCGGGTGAACTTGACATCGAATTGAGCCGCTGGGGGATTGCGGACAGCAGGAATGCGCAATATGTTGTTCAGCCCTTTTATGTGCCTGAAAACGTCTCTCGATTCACGGCGCCGGGCGGAGTGCTGACCCACATGTTGCGTTGGGAGTCCGGACGCGCCTCCTTTAAGACTGTCCGCGGATCAGGGATAGGGGCCGGAGCCGCGACCATTAGTGAACACATCTTTACGTCGGGGGTTCCGACTCCGGCCAAGGAAACGGTTCACATGGGCTTGTACAGTTATCGACCTGCGAAGAGTTCTTCTCAACAACCGATCGAGGTTGTGATTGAAAAATTCGAATTCCTACCGTGAAAACGTGATGAAGCGGCATCGGCTACGCAAGGGACTCATCCAGGGGATCGCGCTGTTATGTCTAGTGAATACCGCGTTTGGATTAGACCCCAACCGGAGAGTCTCACAATACGTACATGACAAGTGGGGCGAGGATAAGGGATTTGTTGGAGGACGGATTTACGCCATTCGCCAATCGGTCGATGGTTATTTGTGGATTGGGACCGAACGAGGACTGGTTCGATTCGATGGGTCGAACTTCACTCTGATTCAGCGACCTCTTCCAGATTCGCCTCCGATTAGTCCGGTGCGCGGCCTGGTTACCGATGACAGCGGGAATCTCTGGATTCGTCTCGAAGGTCCCCGCATGCTTCTTTATCATGACGGGAAGTTTGAGGATCCATACACTCGATTCGATCTTCAGGGCATCACGTTTACAGCGATCGCTTCCGACGACAAGGGTCGCGTGATTCTCTCCGGACTTGGGGACCGGACCTTCCGATACGAGGGAGGACGGCTGGAGACAATCGTCAGTGCAGAGCAAAATCCGGGGATTGTTATCTCCCTGGCTGCGACGCGAGATCAGAGTCTTTGGCTCGGCACACAGGACAACGGTCTCTTTCGTCTGAGCCATGGACACATTTCCGCAGTTGCCGAGGAACTGAAGGATTCGAAGATCAATGCCCTTGTGCCCGCAGACACCGGAGGCTTGTGGATTGGAACCGACAACGGCATTCACTTGTGGGAGGGCGGCGTACTGGCCACCCTTAACTTGACGCCTTCGCTGAAGCAACTACAGATTCTGACGATGGCCAGAGATCGCGACCTGAACATCTGGATTGGAACCAACCATGGCATCGTGCGCATTACTCCATCCGGCGCAGTTTCGCTCGACCTGCTGAACCCAAAGCCTGGGTTCGAAGTAACGGCAATCTATGAAGATCTCGACGGAGATATTTGGTTTGGCGGTTCGCGAGGCGTGGAGCGACTACGCAATGGAATGTTTACAACCTATTCGACGTCTGACGGAATTCCGTCAACCGGCATTGGCTCAGTCTATCCAGACTCGACGGGGCGGATCTGGTTTGCGCTGCTCTCGGGTGGCCTCTACTGGATGAAGGGAGGGCAGGTCGGTCGCATCACTGTCGATGGACTGGACCACGATGTTGTGTATTCCATTAGCGGTGGTGGCGATGAAGTCTGCGTGGGCCGGCAATATGGCGGTCTCACCGTGCTGACCGAAAAGGGCGATTCCTTCGCGGCCCACACCTATACCCAGGCGGATGGGCTTGCGCAGAACAGCGTTTATTCCGTGCATCGTGACCGCGATGGGACGATCTGGGCTGGGACTGTGAGCGCTGGTGTAAGCAGATTGAGCGGCGGGAAGTTTACCAATTATTCGGACTCCAGCGGACTCCCCTCAAATGCAGTCAATTCGATCGTGGAAGGCTCCGATGGGACAACATGGCTGGCTACTCCGAGCGGTTTAGCTTCGATCGTAAATCGGCATTGGACGACGTACACAGCGAGCGACGGCCTACCCTCATCCATCGTAAGAACAATTTTTGAAGACACAAAGCATGTGGTGTGGGTCGTAACTGCCAGCGGCCTGGCGTACATATCCTCGGGAAAGATCAAAGTTCCTGCGAGACTGCCTGAGGCATTACGCGAGCAGATCTTCGGCGTTGCGGAAGACGGGATGGGGTCCCTGTGGTTCACGACCTCCGATCACGTGCTTCGCGTCAATAGGGACGGGCTTTTGAGTGGATTGCTCTCGGACACCGATGTGCAAAGCTATGGAATCGATGACGGCCTCCAGGGGGTGGAAAGCGTGAGTCGGGACCGCACGGTAGTTGCTGATCCGGAGGGACGCATCTGGATCTCACTCAAGTCGGGCTTGTCCATGGCCGATCCGACCGTCATCTCCGAAAATTCGATGCCAGTCGGAGTGCGAATCGAATCGATGTCCGCAGGCGGAAATAAGGTGAATGCGCGGGAGCCTGTCAAGATACCCTCTGGAATTCAGAGCATTACCCTGAACTATAACAATACGAACCTGGCTGCACGAGAGCGCATCCGTTTTCGCTATAAGCTCGATGGCTCCGATCAAGGTTGGAGCGATATCGTTGCGTCCAGGCAGGTTGTCTATAAAAACCTGGGCCCTGGCAGTTATCTCTTTCGCATTGTTGCCTCCAGCAGTGTCGGTCTTTGGAATGGTCCGGAGACTTCTGTCCCGTTCGTGATTGAACCTGCGTTCTGGCAAACGTGGTGGTTTCGAATCGTTTGTCTTCTGGGGTGTTGCCTGGCGATCCTCGCCATATATCGCTTGCGAATTCACCAAGTGACGAAGCGATTGAATGTTGGTTTCCAGGAGCGGCTCGCAGAGCGTACGCGCATTGCTCAGGAATTGCATGACACACTGCTGCAAGGTGTTCTGAGCGCCTCTCTCCAACTTGATGTCGCGGAAGACCAACTCCCGGAGGACTCTCCCACCAAACCTCTCTTGAAACGGGTTCTGCAATTAATGAGTACCGTGACGGAAGAAGGCAGAAATGCGCTGCGTGGGTTGCGCACAACGGAACCGAGCCACCAAAGTCTTGAGACTGCCTTCTCGCGGCTGCGACAGGAATTCCCCCTCGACGACAAAACTGATTTCCGGATTATCGTGGATAGTGTTACGCGCCCATTGCAGCCGCTGATCCGCGATGAAGTTTATCGGATTGGCCGCGAGGCGCTATTGAATGCATTTATGCATGCACAGGCGAACCGTATCGAAGTCGAAGTAGAATATGCGAGCAGCCATCTTAAAGTGTTGGTGCGAGATGATGGCCGTGGAATCGACCCTCAAGTGCTGCATTCAGGTCGCGAGGGGCACTGGGGACTGGTCGGCATCCGAGAACGCTCCGAAAGAATTGGCGCTAGTCTAAGACTTCGAAGCCGGATTGGCGGAGGAACTGAAATAGACTTAACGGTTCCGGGCACGATCGCATTCGAAAAAGGTTCGAATGGCGCGATATCGCAGTGGTTCCGTTGGCTCAGCCGAGAGAGGCTCGAGACACCGAAGCAGGACAAAGCGAAGCGAGTAAAGAAATGAGCCCTACCCCAAGAATCCGAGTCTTCTGCGTCGACGACCATCCTCTTATGAGGGAAGGCATTGCGGCCGTCATCAGAAATGAACCTGACATGCAATTGGTTGCCGAGGCATCCACTGGACACGAAGCCATTGAGGGATTTCGTGAACATCAGCCTGACGTGACTCTCATGGATGTCCGGATGCCGGATATGGGGGGCATCGACGCATTGCTTGCCATTCGCACCGAGTTTGCAGATGCCCGAGTGATCATGCTGACGACGTTTGAAGGAGATGCCGAGATTCAGCGCGCGCTGGAGGCGGGAGCGCAAGGGTACATGCTCAAAAGCATGCCCCGAAAACAGCTCGTGGATATGATCCGCAAGGTGCGCGCGGGGAAGAAACAAATCCCTCCCGAGGTCGCCGTTCAGCTCGTCGAGCATATGGGGGGTGAAACGTTGAGCAAGCGAGAGGTTGAGGTCCTTCAGAAGGTGGCAGGAGGAAATCGAAACAGCGACATCGCGGCGCTGCTGTTCATCTCTGAAGAAACGGTGAAGGGACATATCAAGCACATCATGGAAAAACTCGGCGCCAGCGATCGCACCGAAGCCGTCGCTGTTGGAATCAGGCGCGGGATCATCCAACTCTAGTTTTCGCCATGCTTCCGAGTGTCGCGAACTTTTCAAGGGGTATAGAAAAAGCACTCGTTCGGGGGGTCCGATTCGCAGCGAAAGAAGCTAGCCTTTTGGTGGCGCGTTTTTGTGCCTGAGGAGGCCCCGGCTGCAAAAGCTTTTTTCCAGCTTCCCGGAGGGTTGGCCAGGCATCGGCCTCGTCTTTCTGCGGCTCACTGTTGGTGTCAATGCGATGATTTGCGCCATTGACGCGCTGGTTGGACCCACCAGTCATACGATGATCGTAAGGGCCATTGAATCGCTCGCAGTCGCGGTTGGAGCGGCGATTGTTGTCGGCTTTCTCACGCCCGTTGCAAGCGCCGCGGCGACAGTTGCCTATCTCCTGATAGGCGGTTGGCCTTCCTTGTTGAGGGGAGCGAACAACCACATCAGTGCCCTCACTGCATTCGATCTGGCTGCGATATCCGGCGCGCTTGTCTTTCTTGGTCCGGGCGCTTTTTCACTGGATGCGCGTCTCTTCGGTCGTCGCGAAATCATTATTCCGGATGGCCGCGTTCAACCTATGGATGATTCTCAGGAAAATTCCACACGCCATTGAGTTGGAACGCGAACGGTTGTCCGCATTCCCAGGGAGCACCCCCTAAATAGTGGTATCCGAAACCTATCCGTCACTAGCGTTGAAAATACCTTCCTTAGCGGGATGCAATTGTCGGAGTCTTCCTTCATAGTCACTTCAGCAGTATCGAGCACGGAAGACAGAGCAGAGAATCAGGATCGGTTGAATCTTCAATTGGAGGCTCGGCTTTCGCGATGTTCCATTTGGATTATCTCTCTTGTTTCTTCACCGTCCTGGCAACCATACTGCTCGCGCGAAAATCCTGGATCGGGCTCCTCCTCGCAATAGCCAACAGCTTGATCGTCTGTGTCATTGGATTGCGAACGTCACAGCTTGGCTTTATTCCCGCGAACTTGTTTTGCATCGGCGTCTACGCGTTCAGCATGCGATCGTGGCTCAAGGAACGAAGACACATACGTCGAGATCAGGCGCAGCAACAGAAACCGCTGGTCGTACCTGCGCTCGGCGATGCGTCTCAAAACGGGCCTCCACCATCACACCGCAGATCATCCATCCTGAACTTAACCTCTGCAACGAAGATCGTCCTTCCGGAGGAACACCATGCGTGCTGACTTATCCCTTACCGCTCTCGCCCATCAATCGAATCGCTATTTACTTGCCCGGCTGGTAGCGAAAGCAACCCGCAAACTGCATCGTCCTAACACCCGGTTGCAGGATACGGTGAACGACGCGTTCGGGTGGTTCGGCGGCTCAAAACCGAGCGCCGATCGCCGTGCTGCGGAGATGGCCGGCAGTGCGGAAGGCGGTCCGGCATGAGGTCTCCGCAGCCCACTCGATTGCAGCCCTCCCCGTACGAAGGAGTAACGACCATGGCAACTTCATTCACATCTCCATCATTTATCCCATCACCGACAAGCGCATCATGGTGCTTCCTGCTGCTCGAGCACCTGGATGAATTCGCGATGCTGGTTTGGTATCTCGTAGCCGATGGCAGGCTCGTCGAAGACACATTCGCGCGCACGATGGCGAAGCTCGACAGGATTGAATTTGAATCTTCCATTCCAGCACTCGCTTACACTCAGGCTCGAGACGTTCTCATCACCCAGGCGATTGCCGTACTGTCGGACGCACGCCGAGAGGAAGCTGAGAACCAGTTTTTTCAGCGGAGTTCTACTGGCAGCTTGCCCGATCTCCCCCGCCTGGCATTCATACTGAGATTGATCATCCATTCGTCTGAAACAGAGGTTGCGAAGTTTCTCTGCCTGTCGCCATCTGAGGTGCAAGGACTTGTCAAGGATGAGATTGATCGTCTTAGCTCAGGTCCATTTCTCTCCCTATCGACCGTTTGCTATGACGCATAGGTAGCCATTCCTTTTGGACTCACCAGGAATAGGTGCAAAAACCCGCGAATTTCACGACAGCCCAGCCATGAGTACGATGGCGAGCGCGCAGTAGTGAAAACAGATAGAACGATCCAACCCTAACCTCGAACGTCGGTATGCCGCACGAACCGTGAACCACACGCGCGAAGCGCAGGCGCCAGTCATTCGATCAATGTCTCCAGATCACAAGGGGAAACGGTGAGTATACATCCTCAGAAAACAGAGATTGCACGCCGAGGCAATGTCCTTATGTTTGATAAGGGCGTTGGTCTTGGTCGGCGAAGAGCGCCGCATCCATGTGCACAAAGCGAACTGATCGAAGCAGAGAGGATGGCGGCAATCGGCAGGATGGCATGCTCGATCTCCCACGATATGCGCCACTCGCTCGCTGCGGTCTATGCGAACGCCGAATTTCTCGAGCGCGACGATATCTGTGCGGGCGGGCGGGCTGAGGTGCTGCTGGAAATTCAGGAAGCCGTGCTCGCAATGACGGAGCGTATTGAATCCTTACTGCAATTCGGTAGTAGCGGACGGAAAAGCCCGCTCGTCCGTGCGCGCGTTTCCCTGGTCGTTGAGAAGGCTGTCGCAGCTGTGAAGTTTCATCCCGACGGCCGGAACGTGTCCATCACCGTTGGCAAGTTCCCGCCGACGGAAGCAGACATCGATGCGAGGAATCTTGAAAGTGCCATCTATAACTTGCTGCTCAATGCCTGCCAGGCGGCAGCACGGTCAAGTCACGTGCCGGAGGTGAAGATCCACCTTACGGAAGTCGACGAACGGATCTACCTCACAATCCTGGACAATGGTCCTGGCATACCTGCCTCTGTGCGGAGGACGTTGTTCGATCCGTTCGTGACCGCAGGAAAACCCAACGGAACAGGCCTGGGGCTCACCCTGGCTCGTCGCGTAGCGGAAGATCACGGTGGCAGCGTGTGCCTGGTGGAATCGAATCGAGACGGGACGGTGTTCACGCTGAGTCTGATGAAGAAAAACTTGCTGCCTTTAGACGATCGGATTGCCGTAGCGCCTGCTCTCTCCGATGAGGAGGCTGTCATGCGCGTGGAGAAAAAGCTCCCGGCGGATCGACAGGAAGAACGTCTCGATCAACTCAAAACCGGACGCTGATTACGGTTGCGAACGAATTGGCGGCGGCGGGCTCGGCATTACGGCTGAAGAACTGCCCTCGACCTTTGGCTCAACGGTTGATTTCAGGCGATGGCATCCGCGCGCGCTGTCTAGAGGGATTGGTCTTTGGTTTCGCGGATGAGGAGGAGGCCGAGGGTGGTGAGGACGGCGGAGAGGGTTACGTAGTAGCCGACGAAGGGGAGGCCGTAGGTCTTGGCTAGCCAGGTGGCGATGTAGGGAGTGAGGGAGGCTCCGAGGATGCCGGCGGTGCTGAAGGCCAGCGAACTGCCGGTGTAGCGGACCGGGGTGGGGAAGAGCTCGGAGATGATAGTGCCGAGCGGGCCGTAGCTGAGGCCCATGAGGGTGAGGCCTACGGTCATCATGACGATGGCTCCGTGGATGCCGGAGGTGAAGAGCGGGGCGAGGGCGAAGCCGAAGAGGCCGATGGCGGCGGTGATGAGGAACATGACGCGGCGGCGGCCATGCTCGGCTAGCCAGGCGGAGAGAGGGATGGCGGCGGCGAAGAAGACGATGCCGAGCATCTGGATGAGGAGGAAGCTGGCGCGGCTGTAGTGCAGGGCCGTCGTGCCCCAGGAGAGGGCGAAGACGATCATCAGGTAGAAGAGGACGAAGGTGGAGAGGGAGGCGAGGATGCCTCCGATGAGTGCGCGGGTGTGGTTGCGGAAGACGGTGACGATGGGGACGGCGACTTGCTGGGAGCGGCGGGCGAGCTCGGCGAAGACGGGGGTTTCGGTGATGGTGAGGCGGACCCAGAGGCCGAGCAGGACGAGGACGGCAGAGGCGAGGAAGGGGAGACGCCAGCCGTAGTGGAAGAACTGCTTGTCGGTGAGGAAGTGCGAGAGCAGGAGGAAGGTGCCGCTGGAGAGGGCGAAGCCGATGGGGGCGCCTAGCTGGGGGAACATACCGTAGAGGGCGCGCTTGTTGGGGGGAGCGTTTTCTACAGCGAGGAGGACGGCGCCGCCCCATTCGCCTCCAAGGCCGATGCCCTGGCCGAAGCGGCAGAGGGCGAGGAGGATGGGGGCGGCGATGCCGAGCGTGTTATAGCCGGGGAGGACCCCGATGATGAAGGTGGAGAGGCCCATGGTGGCGAGGGCGATGACCAGGGTTCGTTTGCGGCCGATGCGATCGCCGAAGTGTCCGAAGAGGGTGGAGCCGATGGGGCGGGCGATGAAGGCGACGGCGAAGGTGGCGAGCGAAGCGAGGGTGGAGGTGGTGGGGTCGGAGGAGGGGAAGAAGAGTTTGGGAAAGACGAGGACGGCGGCGGTGGCGTAGATGTAGAAGTCGAAGAACTCGACCGAGGTGCCGACGAGGGAGGCGAATAGGACCTGGCGGGTGGTGTTGATTGGCTTGTGGGGCGTGGTCATTGGAAGATTGGATGGGGAGGACGGCACGAGGTTGAATTCTATTTGAATTTGCGGGCAAGGTCATCGGGGGGGAGCGTGCAGGAGACTCTGCGGTGTCGGGACAGTGCTGGGCCAGTGAGACAACGTAGAATGACGCTTATGTCTAACCAGCCCGACTGGCCTGACGATCTCGACGCGTTGAGCGCGGCGTCAGAGTATCACGCACTGTTATTCGAGAACGAGTTTGTGCGGGTACTGGACACGCGGATCCAGCCGGGACAAACGGTTCCACTCCACACCCACCGATGGCCGAGCACTCTGTACATCCTTAGCTGGAGTGACTTCGTACGCAGGGATGGGGAGGGCATAACTGTAGTGGACAGTCGTACTCTCGGGAAAATTCTTCCGGAGAGTGCTGTATGGTCGGGGCCGTTACCGCCTCACACGCTGGAGAATGTCGGCCTCGTGGAGTTCCGCGCGATCAGCGTTGAGTTGAAGGGCGCAACGTAGGGTGAGTTGGGGGCAACCGGATCGGCGTTAGAAGTGGCGGAGGCGGGGTGGGGTGTCGGTGTCAGAGCGGGTTGGGATTTCGGTGGGGCGTGGGGCCGCGGGTTTCTCCATGGTCTTTTCGATGGAGCGGCTGACGAGGTCGCGGGAGCCGAGGCCGATGGCGAGGGAGAGGGTGAGGACGATGCCGCCGAAGAGGATGCCGAAGGCGAGCTCGACGACGCTGCCACCGATGTTGAGGTGGTCGAGGGCCATGGCGGCGGTGAGGACGAGGACCAGCCACTTGATGCCGAGAGAGAGGAAGCGTGCGTACTGGAGCTGGGCGTTGACGGCGCCGATGAGGACGGAGCGTGCGAGGAAGCGGGCGACCAGGGTGCCGATGAGGAGGATGAGGATGGCTCCGGCGACGTGGGCGACGTAGGGAAGAAGGAAGATGGAATAGCGGGAGTCTTCGGAGTAGGAGGCGTCGAATGCGGAGATGCCGATGGCGACGCCGGCGAGGACCAGGAGCCAGAAGGTGGTGCGCTGGGCGAGGACGGTGGGGGAGTTGGAGGGCGACCACTCGGTGATGATGCCGGTGGAGCCGGGAGCTTCGCGGGCGGCGAGGCGCTCGTCAAAGCGAACCGCGATGAGCAAACGGCGGACGATGGCGGAGAGGGCCCAGCCGATGAGAGCGAAGACAATGAGCGCGAGCAGGAAGGCGAGGATTCCTGGAAGGAAGCTGGCCAGCACGAGGACGATGCGGTGGATGGACTGGCGAAGGGCGGCTGAAATTTGCAGTGCCATTTGGTGTCCCATGGTTGGTTCCTTTCCGGAGAGTCGAACTTAGTGAGTAGTGAGTAGTGAGTAGTGAGTAGTGAGTAGTGAGTAGTGAGTAGTGAGTAGGGGTTGGGCTTAGGGGTTGAAGCGGTCGGGCCAGCGCCAACGGGAGACGATGTAGGACTTTTCGTTTTCGAAGGCGGCGGCGGTTAGCTCGATGGCGTGGGTGGCGCGGGCGGCGTCGTCGGCGACGAAGCGGAGGTAGGAGGCGACCCAGGCGAAGTAGAGCGGGGTCATGGCGCCGAGCAGGTGGCTGCGGTTGAGGGTGCGGAGGTGGTAGGCGAGGGCGAAGTCGTAGACGATGCGGGCCCAGAGGTCGGGCTCGATGGTAAAGGCATCGGGCGAGAGGAGCGAGAGTTTCTTGAGGGCGAGGCGCGACTGCGGCGGGAGGACGAGCGACCAGATCTCCTGGAGGTTGTCCTGGGCGATGCGGAAGGTCTCGAGCATGGAGTGGATTTCGTCGGAGGCGGCGAGCTCGTGGAGGGGGGGAGGGGCGGAGGGCTGGATGGAGGGGGCGTACATGCCGCGGGCGCGCTGCCAGAAGGACGACTTGGATTCGATGTCGTTGAAGAGGGAGCCGGCGATGGAGGCGAAGAGGGCGCTGAAGTCGGCCTGGGTCTGGGGTGGAGGAGGGGTGGGTGGAGCGGAATCGCCGGCGGAGACTTCGCGAACGGAGAAGCCGGCGGCGGCGGCTTCGGCGACGGGCCAGATGAGCGAGGATCCTTGATTGAGGGCGAGGAGGCGCTGGGTGGTGGAGCCGAGGCGCTGGGCGAGGCGGGCGGAGAGGGCGGCGTCGATGGGGAGGGGGTAGTGGATGTCGGCGCCGAAGAGGGCGCGGGAGACGGGATAGAGGAGTGCGGAGTTGACGAGCGCGGAGTTGGGGCCGACGGCGAAGCGGGGAAGGACGAGGTCGACGTTTTTGGTGCGCATGCAGTCGGCGAGATTGCGCAGGAGGGTGGGGTCGAGGGCGTTGGGAGCAGCGAGGGCTTTGGTGTCGCCACCGAGGAGAATGATGGCGCGGGTGTTGTGCTCGAGGGCGAGTTGGGCGGCGGAGGCGTAGTCGCCGGCGGCGAGGATCCAGCCGACGTCGGAACGGGCGCTGGTGTAGGGGATGAGGTCGAGGGAGGGAAAGTCGGAGGGATTTTCGGGAGCGTGGGCGGAGGCGACCAGGACGGTCTCGTTGGGGAAGGCGGAGGCGATGGCGTGAAGCGCGTTGGGGAGGGCGTCGGGTGCGAGCGCGGGCAGGCAGATGAGCAGCTCCGCGGTGGAGTGGCGGGAGGGCGCGAGGGTGGGGCCGGATTCCGGGTGAGCGGAGGGCTGTGGGGCGTCGGCGGTGAGCGGGCTGGAGGACATGGGAGACAAGGGCGCTGCTATCGAGATGATCTGCTGAGAAGATTATGCGCCGTTGCGGGCGATGGCGAGAAGACCCTCCAAGGGTATGACGAGCCAGGTGGGTCGATTGTTGAGTTCGTAGAGGAGCTCGTAGGAGGCTTTTTCGAGGAGGAGGGCGTCGATGAGGGTGGAGGTGTCGTGGGGGAGGAGCGCGGGGTTGGCGGCGATGGTGGAGGTGTAGGCGTCGAGGAAGGAAGCGGTGACGGCGGTCTCCCATGCGTTGGCCCAGGCGGTGAGGTTGGTTGCGTTGTTGGCGTTCGCGGTGAGGGCAGATTGGAGGGCGGTGCGGGCGGCGTAGCTGAAGCTGCGGAGCATGCCGGCTACGTCGCGGAGGGGCGATTGCTTCTTGCGGCGATCGGCGAGGGAGCGGGCGGGCTCGCCTTCGAAGTCGATGAGGAGGAAGTCGGCGGAGGTTTTGGATTGGGTGCGGAGGAGCTGGCCGAGGTGGTAGTCGCCGTGGATGCGGATGCGCTGGCCGAAGCGGGCGGGGTCGCCGTTGAGGGAGGCGACGCGGGCGAGGAGGTCGTCGCGGTGGGAGAGGAGCTCGGTGGCGAGAACCCAGGTCTCAGAAGCGAGACCTGGGGCACCCGGATTCGTGGGGGCCTTGAGGGAGGACTGGAGGGCGTCGAGGGCGGCGGTGAGTTGCTGGTGAATGCGCTGGCGATCGTTGGCGAGGTCTTCCGGGGTGGTGGGGGCGGCGGCGAAGGCGGGGTTGTCGGTGGGAGTGGCGAGCGCGAGGTGGAGCTCGGCGGTGCGCTGGCCGAGGAGGGCGGCGGCGTCGAGGTAGGCGCTGGCGTGTGCGCGGATGGAGTCGGGGCTGGAAGCTGCAGGTCTCTCCGCTGCGGTCTCGCTGCGCGAGGCCTCCGGTCGAGATGACAGATTTGCGGGGAGGGCGTCCGGTCGAGATGAGGGATTTGTGGGTGGTGGGAGGGTGGCGATTTCGGAGAAGAAGCGGTCGAGGCCGGCGAGGGTCCAGGCCCAGCCGTCGGCGAGGTTGGGGGCGAAGGCCTGAAGGAAGGCGAGGGTGGTGGAGTCGGCGGTGAGGTGGAGGTCGCCGAGGTAGGCGGGGACGTGGTCGAAGTGGGCGACCTCGGTGAGGAAGCGGGCGATTTCCACGTCGGGGTTTTCGCCGGAGTTTTCCGCGCTGGAACCGCTGCGGACGCGGCGGAAGAGCTTGAGGATGGCGAGGTCGTCGTAGAGGATGCTGGTGTTGGATTGCTCGGCGGAACCGAGACGGGAGGGTACATCGGCGAGGCGGGCGGGGTCGAGTGCGGTGGAGCGGGTGGCGGTGATGTTGGGGATCGTGTTGGCGAGAGGCTGTGGTGAGTCACCCACCTTCGTCGATGAGGAAACTATCGACGAAGATGGGGCACCCGGATTGGTGGATGGGACTTTCGAATCTGTGGTGGGGACGGCGATGATGAGCTTCAGGAGGGCGGCGCGAAAGGTGGGGCTGGCGGAGGCGTCGATGAGCGCGGCGTTGTCGAGGGTGGTGATGATGGCGTTGGGCGAGGAGGTTTGGAGAGAGGCGGCGTCGGTCGCGGCGGCGAGGGCAAGGGGGAGCTGATAGAGGTCGGTGGAGTTGTCGGTGTAAGTGATTTCGACGAGGGCGATGAGAGAGGCGGCGTCAATGGAGTTGGTGGAGGCGATGCGGGTGGAGCGGATGGTGCGGGATTTGCCGCCGAACCAGCGCTGCTTCGCGATGTAGGCGGGGAGGATGGAGTCGAGGTTAGGGGCAAGGTCTTTGAGGACGGCGAGGAGGGAGGGAGCGTGGGTAGGAACTGCAGGTCTCTCCACTACCCCCTCGGTTCGCTTCGCTCTCTCGGGGCCCGGTCGAGAGGACAAATCTTTCGTTGACGACGCGGGCTGCGATTGAGAGGACAGATTTGCAGGGGCGGCGTCGGGGGTCGGGGTGGCTTCCTGGAGGAGATCGACGATGGGGTTGGGGGGGCGAGCGGGGCCAGGCTGGAGCTCGAGCCAGAAGAAGCTGTAGGGGGCGAGAGTGATGGCGTAGGGCGCTTCGTTGATGATGGGGAAGGGGACGTAGCCGAGCATCTCGACGGGCTGACGGCCTACGTACTTGGAGAGGTCGAGGCCAACGGGCTGGGCGAAGCGGGAGAGGTTGGCGACGCAGAGGACGGTTTCGGAGTGGCCGTCTTCGCCGGTGAATTCTCTTATATAGGCGAGGACTTTGCGGTTTTCGGGGTGGAGGAATTCGAGGGTGCCGCGGCCGAAGACCTGGAAGATTTTGCGCAGCGCGATCATGTTGCGCGTCCAGTGGAGGAGGGACGAGGCGTCGCTTTGCTGGGCTTCGACGTTAATAGCCTGGTAGCCCCAGATGGGGTCCATGATGACGGGGAAGTAGAGCTTGGCGGGGACGGCTTTGCTGAAACCGGCGTTGCGATCGGAGTTCCACTGCATGGGCGTGCGGACGCCGTTGCGGTCGCCGAGGTAGATGTTGTCGCCCATGCCGATCTCGTCGCCGTAGTACATGATGGGGGTGCCGGGAAAGCTGAGCAGGAGGGAATTTAAGAGCTCGATGCGGCGGCGGTTGTTGTCGACGAGGGGAGCGAGGCGGCGGCGGATGCCGACGTTGATGCGCATGCGGGTGTCGGCGGCGTAGGCGAGGTTCATGTAGTCGCGCTCGTCGTCGGTGACCATCTCGAGGGTGAGCTCGTCGTGATTGCGGAGGAAGAGGCCCCACTGGCAGTTGTCGGGGATGGCGGGGGTTTGCGCCATGATGTCGGTGATGGGGAGGCGGTCTTCCTGGCGGAGCGCCATGTAGATGCGCGGCATGAGGGGGAAGTGGAAGGCCATGTGACATTCGTCGCCTTCGCCGAAGTAGGGGCGAACGTCGGCGGGCCACATGTTGGCCTCGGCGAGGATGAGGCGGTTCTCGTATTCGGTGTCCAGGACGGCGCGGATGTGTTGGATGAGGTGGTGGGTTTCGGGCACATTTTCGCAGGACGTGCCGTCGCGTTCGATGAGGTAGGGGATGGCGTCGAGACGGAGGCCGTCGACGCCCATGTCCATCCAGAAGCGCATGGCGTTGAGGACTTCTTCCATGACGCGGGGGTTATCGAAGTTGAGGTCGGGCTGGTGGGCGAAAAAGCGGTGCCAGTAGTACTGCTGGGCGACTTCGTCCCAGGTCCAGTTGGACTTTTCGGTGTCGGTAAAAATGATCCTGACGCCTTCGAATTTTTTGTCGGTGTCGGACCAGACGTACATGTTGCGTTCGGGTGAATCTTTAGGGGCGAGGCGGGCGCGCTGGAACCACGGGTGCTGATCGGAGGTGTGGTTGATGACGAGCTCGATCATGACCTGCATGTTGCGGGCGTGGGCTTCGGCGAGAAATTGTTTGAAGTCGTCGATCGAGCCGTAGGACGGATTGACGTCTACGTAGTTGGCGATGTCGTAGCCGTCGTCGCGGAGGGGCGAGGGGAAGAAGGGGAGGAGCCAGAGGCAGGTGACGCCGAGCTCCTGGAGGTAGTCGAGTTTGGAGATGAGGCCCTGGAAGTCGCCGATGCCATCGGCGTTGGAGTCGGCGAAGGCGCGGACGTGGAGCTCGTAGATGATCGCGTCTTTGTACCAGAGCGGGTCGGTGGCGCTGCAGGGCTTCTTCACGAGCGGGTTGCCTCTTGGGTTGGCTTCTGGGGAGTTGGATGCGGTCGAATGGCGGACGTATGTCTAGTGCATCAGTAATGAGACTAGATCATGGACTTGCTGGTTGGTCATTCCGTTAATCTGGGCGCTTCCGAGCGGGTGGTCGGGATCGGCGATGACGAAAAGAGGGCGTTCACCGACTGGTCGGAGCTTGATAGAAAGCTTGAGGTTGAGTGTTTCTGAAGAATACTGCTTCAGTGAATTTCCCAATCGACCTTTGAATGGGCCGTGGGCATTTTCCCTTCCCACTTGATCCCAACAATCTGCAATTTCTAAGTAATCCTCTTTCCAAAGTCGTGCCCACACTCCCCATAGGAACACTCCGTCGTCTTCTAGCAATGGAATTTCTAAACAGCCGCGGACGTAGAACTGATCTTCATCGATGACACATTGATCCGAGCCGGCAATCGCGCGCTGTTCACGTTCTTCGATGGACATGTTGGCGTAGTTGTCGGGGTAGTCTGCGGCGAAGCTCAAGGGGACGTCCTCGTGACTTCCGCCACAGGTTGCGCAGGTCCAACTCATCTTTACCTCACGATGCGGAAGATGTGGGCGGTGGCGTTGGGGGTTAGGGAGACGTAGTTGGTGGGGCCTTGCCAGGTGTAGGTGGCTTGGGTGAGGAGGTCTTCCACAGTGTAGGTGGCATCCCAGGGGAGGTTGAGTTTGTCGAGGGCCAGGGTGATGAGGGCGGACTGCGTATTGATGGGGTCGAGGTTTACAGCGACGAGGATCGTGTTCGAGAAGTCGGCGGTGGATTTTGAATAGACGAGGAGGTTGTCGTTGGGGACGGTGTGGAAGTGGAGGTTTTCGTTGCGCTGGAGGGCGGGGTTGTTGCGGCGGATGTGGTTGAGGTCGGCGATGAGGGGCGCGATGGAGTTGGGGTCGGTGCGGTCCCAGGTGCGGAGCTGATACTTTTCGCTGTCGAGATACTCTTCGCTGCTGGTCTTGCCGGGGGATGGTTTTGCGGGACGGCCTTCTAACAATTCGTAGGCGGGGCCGTAGATGCCATAGTTCGCGGAGAGTGTGGTGGCGAGGATGACGCGCTGGCGGAAGATGGCGCGGCGGGGTGCGAGGTCGGCGATCTGGAATTGGGCGTGGAGGATGTCGGGGGTGTTGGGCCAGACGTTGGGGCGGAAGAAATCGGAGACGGGCGGGTTGCAGATTTCTTCGAAGTATTCGATGAGGTCGGCCTTGGTGTTGCGCCAGGTGAAGTAGGTGTAGGACTGGGAGAAGCCGGCCTTGGCGAGCGAGTACATGACGTGGGGGCGGGTGAAGGCTTCGGCGAGGAAGAGGGCGTCGGGCGCGGACTTTTGGACTTCGGCGATGCACCACTGCCAGAAGGGGAGAGCCTTGGTGTGGGGGTTGTCGACGCGGAAGACGCGGACGCCGCGGTCGACCCAGAACTTGAAGACGTTGTGGAGGGCGTCCCAGAGGCCGCGCCAGTCGGGGGACTCGAAGTTGAGGGGGTAGATGTCCTGATATTTCTTGGGGGGATTTTCGGCGTACTGGATGGTGCCGTCGGGACGGTGCGAGAACCAGGAGGGATGCTCGGTGACCCAGGGGTGGTCGGGGCTGCACTGGAAGGCGATGTCGAGGGCGATGTCGATGCTGTGGGCGCGGGCGGTTTCGACTAGGGCATCGAAGTCGGCGAGCGTGCCGAGGGCGGGGAGGATGGCGGTATGGCCGCCTTCAGATGAGCCTATTGCCCATGGGCTGCCTACGTCGTTGGGCTCGGGGGTGGTGGAGTTGTTGCGGCCTTTGCGGAAGGCGTTGCCGATGGGGTGGATGGGCGGCATGTAGAGGACGTCGAAGCCCGTGGAGGCGATTTCGGGGACGCGGAGGGCTACGTCGCGGAGGGTGCCGTGGTGGGCTTGGCCACCGTTTGCCGCGGCGCTTGCGCCGGCGCTGCGGGGGAAGAGTTCGTACCAGGAGGAGAAGCGGGCGCGCTCGCGATCGATCCAGAGAGGGAGCTCGGGGGTGTGTTTGGTGGAAAAGCTGAAGTCGGGATACTTGGCGACGAGCGCGATGAGGGTTGGGGTGATGGGGTTGTCGTAGAGGGCTAAGTTTTGGTCTGCGAGGGTGCGGAGATGGGTGGCAGCGGCGAGCAGTTTTTTGGCGTCGGTGGCTTTGGCGCGGGCGGCTGCGGCGTCGAAGTGGAGGGCGCCGATGCGGAGGGCGAGGGGGATGTCCTGGGCGGAGTCGGATTGGGCGGCGAGGCGTTTGGCGAGGTCGTGGACCCAGGTGTCGAAGTGGTCGATCCAGGCTTCGATGGTGAAGTACCAGAGGCCTAACTTGGTGGGGTCCTCGGGTGAGCCGGCGGGGAAGGTCGCGGTCCAGCGATCGTTATTGATTTCGGTGAAGGGGACGGAGCTGGCTTTGCGCTGTGAGGCGTGGCGATAGAGAAGGCGCGCGGCGACGTGATCGTGGCCATCGCCGAAGATGGCGGCGGTGACTTCGACCTGGTCGCCCAGGATACGCTTGGCGGGATAGCGGCCGTCGTCTACGGATGGCTGGATCTCTTCGATGATGATTCGTTTGCGGCCTTCGCTGGGTTTCATGCGCCGTGCAACTCCTTTGCGATCTACAGACATGGTAGTGGATGCGGGTGAGGGTACGACGCCGGGAGGTGGATGTGCATCCAATTGCGTACAGCGTCGACGTACTCGGTTGAGGGTGCTCGCGATCCCAACGTCCCCTTCTGGACTCTGGTTGGAGGGATGCGGTGGGGGTGGGACTGGTTGTAGAAGCGTTGTGGAATACGGGGCCGGGAAGATCGGGCTTGGTGACGCGATCGATTGATCGCGAAAGGTACTCGGTGAATTGTTCGTTTTTTGTTGAGGGCGTTTGGAGGAGATCGTGTCGGGAGGATTATTCAGCAGGAAGGAGAAGAAGCTGCCGCTGCATGGCGCGCGGATTGAAGACTACGCCTTGATTGGGGATTGCGAGACGGCGGCGCTGGTGAGCCGCGATGGATCGATCGACTGGTTGTGCTGGCCGAACTTTTCTTCGGCGGCATGTTTTGCGGCGCTGCTGGGGACGGCGGAGAACGGGTTCTGGAGGATTCGTCCGGTTGAGGAGGTGGTGGAGGTGCGGCGGTGCTATCGGCCGGGGACGATGATTCTGGAGACGACGCTGGTGACGAAGCGGGGTGAGGTTTGTTTGACGGATTTCATGCCGCCGCGGGGAAAGCACTCGGATGTAGTGCGGATAGTGCATGGGGTGAGCGGCCGGGTGAAGATGCATATGGACATGGTGCTGCGATTCGATTACGGGCTGACGGTGCCGTGGGTGACCAAGCATGGCGATGATTTGCATGCGGTTGCGGGGCCGGATCTAGCGGTGTTGCGCAGCCAATGCCTGAGTGGCCGGCCGGTGGAGCTGAAGGGTGAAGACATGAAGACGGTGAGCGACTTTGTGCTGCGCGCGGGCGATACCGTCTGCTTCACGCTGACGTATGGGAGCTCATTTGAGGACGTGCCGAAGGCGATCTCTGCGGAGGACGCGTTGCAGGACACGCACGACTACTGGTGTGAGTGGTCGGACCGCAGCGCGTACAAGGGGCAATATGCGGAGGCGGTGCAGCGCAGCCTGATGACGCTGAAGGCGATGACGTATCGGCCGACGGGGGGCGTTGTGGCGGCGGCGACGGCGGGGTTGCCGGAGAGAATTGGCGGGGAGAGAAACTGGGATTACCGGTACTGCTGGCTGCGGGACACGGCGTTCACGCTGCTGGTGCTGATGCGCGCGGGATACACGGAGGAAGCGGTGGCGTGGAGGCTATGGCTGCTGCGTGCGGTGGCGGGATCGCCGGGGCAGGTGCAGAGTTTGTACGGGATCAACGGCGAGAGGCGGTTGCCGGAGTGGGAGTTGGACTGGCTGCCGGGCTACGAGAACTCGAAGCCAGTACGCGTTGGGAATGCGGCGTCGCAACAATTTCAACTGGATGTATATGGCGAGGTGGTGGTGGCGCTGAGTCGAACGCCGGAGGCGGAGAATGAGCTGCGCATCTCATCGACCGAGTTGGAGGCAGCGTTGATCGATCATCTTTGCGAGGTGTGGACGCTGCCGGATGAAGGGATATGGGAGACGCGCGGCGGGGCAAAGCACTTTGTGCATAGCAAGGTGATGGCGTGGATGGCGCTGGATCGGGCGGTAAAGCGGCACGAGCACTTTGATGGCGTCGGCGATGTGAGGCGGTGGCGCAAGAATCGCGACCTGCTGCACAAGGAGATTTGCGCGAAGGGATTCAATAAGAAGTTGAACTCCTTTACGCAGAGTTATGGATCGACGGCGCTGGATGCGTCGTGTCTGCGGTTGGCGCTGGTGGGATTTTTGCCGGTGGAGGATCCGCGGATTATCGGAACGATCGATGCGATACAGAAAGGTTTGATGAAGAATGGGCTGGTGCAGCGGTATGATCCGGGGAAGGCCTCGGATGGATTGAAGGGCGGCGAGGGAACGTTCCTGGCGTGCAGCTTCTGGATGGCGACCTGCTTGTGGTTGATTGATCGCAAGCAGGAGGCGACGGAGATGTTTGATCGGCTGCTGGCGCTGCGCAACGATGTCGGGCTGCTGAGCGAAGAGTACGATGCACAGGATAAGCGCATGCTGGGCAACTTCCCGCAGGCGCTATCGCATATTGCGCTCACGCATACAGCGTTTACGCTTTCGGGCCAATGGACACCGGAGCCATACAGCGCGAAAGCGTGAAGCAGCACTGCGATTGGTGCAACCTGACCGTCGCATTTCCGAGTCTATTGATTGACAGAGATCACTTCATCCAAGATGCGAGGAGCAGATAAGGTATGAGGCGTGTACCGGGTTCGACTTACCGTCTGCAATTGCATCGAGAATTTACGTTCGATGACGCTGCGGCGATTGTGGAGTATTTGAAGACGCTTGGGGTGACGCACGTGTACTGCTCGCCGTATCTGCAGGCAGCACCGGGAAGCATGCACGGCTATGACGTGGTGGACCATCGCAGGGTGAACGAGGAGCTGGGCGGCGCGGCGGCGCATGAGCGCTTCTGCAGGCGGCTGGAGAAGTTTGGACTGGGACAGGTGCTGGACATTGTTCCGAATCACATGAGCCTGGGTGCGGAGAACAAGTATTGGTGGGATGTGCTGGAGAACGGGACGAACAGCCGCTATGCGAGCTTTTTTGATATCGACTGGAATTCGTCGGAAGAGAGGTTGCGCGACAAGGTGCTGGTGCCGATCCTGGCAGAGCAATATGGCCGGGCGCTGAGCGCGGGGAAGGTGGTGGTGCAGCGCAAGGGCGCGAGGTTCACGGTGGATGCGGCGGGGCAGACGTTTCCCGTGTCGCCGGGAAGCTTGTCGATGATTTTGGGGAAGGCCGCTGAGTATGCGAAGAGCGATGCGCTGAATTTTGTGAGTGCGAGCTTTGCACGATTGCCGTCGCCGGACTTCTGGGATCGGCGAACGATCCTGGCGCGGCATCGGGACAAGAAGGTGCTGCATGGGCTGCTGGATCGGCTGTGCCATGAGGACGCGGAGGTGACGGAGGCGATCGATCGCGTGGTGCGCGAGGTGAACAGCAGCGTGGATGCGCTGGATGAGTTCCTGTCGCAGCAGTACTATCGGCTGGCGTATTGGAGGACCGCGGACCAGCAGCTAGGGTATCGGCGGTTCTTTGATGTGAATACGCTGATTGGTTTGCGGGTGGAGCGCGAGTTTGTGTTTGATGAGACGCATGCGCTGGTTTTGAAGTGGCTGAAGCAGGGATTGCTGGATGGTGTGCGCGTGGATCATCCCGATGGGTTGAGGGATCCGAAGCAATATTTCGAGCGGCTGCGGGAGCGGGCGCCGGAGGCTTGGATTGTTGGCGAGAAGATTTTGGAGCCGGGGGAGTGGCTGCGCGAAGACTGGCCGATTGAGGGGACCAGCGGGTACGACTTTCTGAACATGGCGATGGGTGTGCTGGTGAATCGCGCGGGATTGAAGAAGCTGGGCGAGCACTACACGGCGTTTACCGGGGACGACTCGGATTTTCCGGGCGTGGCCCATGATAAGAAGATCGCGGTGGAGCAGGAAGCGCTGGGCAGCGATGTGAATCGACTGACGACGCTGTTTGTGGACATCTGCGAGAGCAATCGGGACCAGCGAGACTTTACGCGGGCGGAGATACGGCGGGCGATTCGCGAGGTAGCGGCTTGCTTCTCGGTGTACCGAACGTACGTGGTGCCGGAGCGCAACGAAATTGGAGAAGAAGATCGCAAGCGGATTCGGCGGGCGAGCGAGAGCGCAAAGGCGAATCGGGCGGACATTGATGGTGGGCTGTTCGACTTCATGCGCGACGTGTTGACGCTGAAGGTGATTGGGAAGACTGAGACGGAGTTCGTGAATCGCTTTGAGCAGTTCACCGCGCCGGTGATGGCGAAGGGCGTGGAGGACACGGCGTATTACTGCTGGAATCGGCTGGCGGCGATGAACGAGGTGGGCGGCGATCCGGACTGCGACGGGTTCACGCTGGAGCACTTCCACAACTACCAGGCGAGGATGCAGCAGACGTTTCCGATGACGATGACGGCGTTGGGCACACATGATACGAAGCGCAGCGATGATGTGCGGGCGCGGATGATCGTACTCACCGAGATGCCGGATGCGTTTGCAGAGGTGGTGCGGAGGTGGAGCACGCACAATGCGAAGTTCAGAAGCGGCGATCAGATTGACACTGGCACGGAGTGGTTTCTGTACCAGACGCTGGTGGGGGCGTGGCCGATCAGCGAGGAGCGGCTGTGGGAGTACATGCAGAAGGCGATGCGGGAAGCCAAGGTGCGAACCAGCTGGGTGGCGAATAACGCGGAGTATGAGAACGCGCTGCATGCGTATGTGGACGCGATCCTGGGAGACCCTGAGTTTGTCGCGGAGCTGGAGAGATTTGTAGGAGAGATTGCGACGGCGGGGCGGATCAACTCGCTGGCACAGACGTTGATGAAGTACACGGCTCCAGGGGTTCCTGATCTGTACCAGGGAGGGGAGCTGTGGGATTTTTCGCTGGTGGACCCGGATAATCGGCGGCCAGTGGATTATGGCCGGCGAGTGAAACTGCTCAAGGAGATGCAGTCGTTGAATGCTGAGCAGGTGTTGGAGCGCGGAAACGAGGGACTGCCCAAGCTGTGGGTGGTGCATAAGGCGCTGCTGCTGCGCAGGGAGCATTCGGGGTGGTTTGGGCCGGCGGCGGAGTATGCGTCGTTGCCAGTGGAAGGGACGGAGCGTGAGCGGGTGATCGCGTATCGACGCGGAGAGCGCGTGGTGACGGTGGTGCCGCGGTGGTCGCATGCGGCGAAGGCGTGGGGGGAGACGGCGGTAGAGGTGCCGGAAGGACGATGGCGGAATCGGCTGACGGGCGCTGAGTGTGAGGGTGGACGGGTGCTGGTGGGTGAGCTGCTGAAGGCTTTCCCGGTGGCGCTGTTGACAAGGGAAAGCTGAGCGCAGCGCGAGCGGATAAATTAATCAAGGGAGAGGTAGTGAATGCACAAGTTTGGAATCTGGGCGCCGCGGGCGAAGACGATGTCGGTGCAGTGGCGAGACCAGGTGTTAGCGATGAAGGGACCGAACAAGCGGGGGTGGTGGACGCTGGTGGTGGCGGATGCGCAGTGTGGTGATCCGTATGCTTTTTTGATCGATGATGATCCGACGGCGTACCCGGACCCGCGCAGCCTGCGACAGGGGGACGGAGTGCATGGGCCGTCGCGACTGTACGACCATGCAGAGTTTGCGTGGCATGACCAGTTGTGGCGGGGGTCTCCGAAGAGTGGAGCGATCTTGTACGAGCTGCACATTGGGACGTTCAGCGAGGCTGGAACGTTTGATGGAGCGATTGAGCACCTGGATTATCTGGCGGAACTGGGGATCACGCATATCGAGCTGATGCCGGTGGCGGAGTTTGCCGGGCAGAGGGGTTGGGGATATGACGGGGTGGCGCTGTTCGCGACGCACGAGCCGTATGGCGGGCCGGACGGGTTGAAGCGATTTGTGGATGCGTGCCATGCGCGGGGGCTGAGCGTGATCCTGGACGTGGTGTACAACCACTTTGGGCCAGTGGGGAGCTACGCGAACAAGTTTGGGCGGTACCTTACGAAGAAGCACAAGACGCCGTGGGGCGATGCGGTGAACCTGGATGAGGGTGGAAGCGATGAGGTGCGGCGGTTCTTCTGCGACAACGCACTGATGTGGCTGAAGGATTATCACTGCGATGGGTTGCGGTTCGATGCGGTGCATGAGTATATGGACCGGTCGGCCGTGAACTTCATGGAGCAGATGTCGAGCGAGGTGGAGCGGTTGAGCTCGACGGTGGGAAGAGAGTTTTATTTGATAGCCGAGAGCGATCTGAATGATCCCCGTGTGATTCGGCCTCGAGAGGCGCACGGGTATGGGATGGACTCGCAGTGGAGCGACGATTTTCATCATGCGCTGTTTTCGCTGCTGTACACGAAGGAGAAGGATCGCGGGTACTACGGGGATTTTGGGAAGTTGTCGGATCTGCATAAGGCGTTGAAGCACGCGTTTGTGTATGACGGACAGTACTCGAGTTACAGGAAGAGCAAGCACGGGAGGATAGTGGAAGGTTTGTCCGCGCATCACTTTGTACACTTCGATCAGAACCATGACCAGGTGGGGAATCGGGCACAGGGGGAGCGGCTGGAGCAGCTTTGCGGTCTGGATGCGGCGAAGGTGGCGATTGGATTGGTGTTGACGGCGCCGTATGTGCCGATGCTGTTTATGGGGGAGGAGTTTGCTGCGTCGTCGCCGTTCCAGTATTTCGCGGATCATGAAGACGACGAGATGCGGAGGCTGGTGGCGGAGGGACGGAAGCGCGATTTCGCGCAGTTCGGATTTGGCGAGGACGTGCCGAATCCGGAGGAGATTGAGACGTTCGAGCGATCGAAGTTGAACTGGGGGGAGATTGGCGAGGGCAAGCATGCGGAGATGCTGGCGTGGACCAAGTCGTTGATCAAGCTGCGGCGATGCACGGTGGCGTTGAATGACGGGAGTATGCAGCATCTGCTGGTGTCGAGTGACGATGCGCGGCGGACGCTGGTGATGGCGAGGGATGAGGCGCGGATCGTGGTGAACCTGGGGGCGGAGGCTTGCGCGTTTGATTTGCTGGAGGGTGAGGTGCTGAAGCTGGCGTCGCGCGAGGGGCTTGCGGTGGCGGACGGGAAGCTGGAGTTGCCGGGGATGACGCTGGCGGTGTTGATGTCGACGACTGAGCAGGCGGAGGATCGCGAGGTGCATTGAGGGCAGGGGAGAGGGGAGAGGGGTTCGGGCGCTGCGATAATTGTTGGAGGCTCAAGGGGGTGTTGTGTCGATTAAGACGATTAGTAGCCGCGAGGTGTATCGGAATCCGTGGTGTCGGGTTCGCGAAGATGTGATTGAGCGCAGTGATGGGACGCGCGGGATCTATGGGGTGATGGATAAAGATCCGGCGTGCATTGTGATTCCGCTGGAAAAAACCGATGAGGGTGAGTTTGTGTGGTTGGTGCGGCAGTTCCGGTACACGGTGGGCGGGACGTATTACGAGCTGCCGCAGGGCGGGTGGGAGACGGCGGAGGTGAATGCGGAGGAGCTGGCGAGGGGGGAGCTGGCGGAGGAGACGGGGCTGCGTGTGGAGAGGATGACGCCGCTGGCGGATTTGTGGATTGCGTATGGAGCGATGCGGCAGATTCATCATGTGTTTCTGGCCGAGGGGCTGACGCCGGGAGAGACCAAGCGCGATGCGGAAGAGCATGACATGACGGTGCATCGGGTGGCGCTGAGCGAGTTTGAGGCGATGCTGCTGGATGGGCGCGTGATGGATAACTGCACCGCGGCGGCGTGGGGGGTGTATCGGGTGTGGGAGAAGCGCAGGGGATAGAGGATAGGGATTAGAGGCGGTTGGTGTAGGCTGGCGGCATCCTGGTGGAACGGAGGTTGTGATGGTTTGGACGCGGGTGATGTGGCTGGGTTTGGTGGTGGGGTGTGGGTGTGGGGTGGTGCAGGCGCAGGCGAAGGTGGAAGCGAAGGAGCCGGTGCAGCATGAGTTCGTGATTAAGAACTTCAAGACCGAGAGTGGGGTGGTGCTGCCCGAGGCGAAGATGTGGGATGGCACGTATGGGAAGCTCGATGCGGCTGGGGATAATGCGGTGCTGCTGCCTTCGCACTACATGGCGGAGATGCATGGGTATGGGTGGTTGATTGGGGAGGGCGGGATTGCGAAGGGGAAGGCGCTCGATCCGACGAAACTTTTTTTGATTACGAGTGAGCTGTTTGGGAATGGGCGATCGAGCTCGCCGAGCAATACGCCGGAGCCGTTTCATGGGCCGCGGTTTCCGGTGATGACGATTCGGGACAACGTGAACGCGGTGCACCAGATGCTGACGGAGCAGCTGGGGGTGAGGCATCTGCGCGCGGTGATTGGGTTTTCGATGGGAGCGCAGCAGGCATTTCAGTGGGCGGTGAGCTATCCGGATTTCATGGACCGGATTGTGGCGACGAGTGGGACGGCGAAGACGTATGGCCACGGGATCGTGCGGAACGAGGGGGAGATTGGAGCGATCGAGACCGATGAGGCGTTCAAGGGCGGGGACTATACGGTGGAGCCGAAGAAGGGGATTGAGGAGTTTTCGTTGATGTGGACGGGGTGGCTGTACTCGCAGGAGTGGTGGCGGGAGGAGCTGTGGCGGACGGATTCGCCGAAGGGCACGACGTTTGAGCAGGTGGTGCAGCAGTACGAGACGGATTTTATTCCTGGTGCGGATGCGAATAATTTGATTCTGCAGATGCGTACGTGGGAGAAGAATGATGTGGGGGCGACGCCGGGGTTTGGCGGGGATGAGACGAAGGCGCTGCGTTCGATCAAGGTGCCGGTGTTGTTTATGCCGTCGGCTACGGATCTGTATTTTCCGGTGAGCGATGCGCGGTATGAGGCACAGTTTATTCCGCATGTGACGCTGCTGCCGATACCGAGCTTGTGGGGACATCCGGCGGGGGCGGGGGCTTGTCCTGCGGATGAGAAGTTTTTGAATGAGCACATTGCGGAGTTCATGGACGGGAAGTAGGTGCATATGCCGATCAGGGTGATTATTACGGGCGCTACGGGCATGGTTGGCGAGGGCGTTTTGTTGGAGTGCCTGGCGCATCCGGCGGTCGAAGAGGTGCTGCTGGTGGGGCGCAAGACGTTTGGGCGGACGCATCCGAAGTTGAAGGAATTGCTGGTTGCGGATTTTATGGATCTCGATGGGGTGAGGGATCAGCTGGGTGGGTATGATGGCTGCTTTTATTGCGCGGGGGTGAGTTCGGTGGGGATGAAGGAGGACGAGTACACAAGGGTTACGTATGACGTCACGCTGCACTTTGCCGAGGTGCTGGCGGGACTGAATCCGCAGATGGTGTTTGACTATGTGTCGGGTGCGGGGACGGATAGTTCGGAGAAGGGGCGGGTGATGTGGGCGCGGGTAAAGGGGCGGACCGAGAATGCGCTGACGCGGCTTGGATTCAGGGGAGTGTATAACTTTCGGCCGGGATACATTGGGGCGACCGAAGGGCAGCAGAATGTCATGTCGGCGTACAAATATTATGCTTGGATGATTCCGCTGCTCTATCGCGTGCTGCCGAACCAAGGGTGCACGATGCGTGAGATTGGGCTGGCGATGATCCACAGTGTGCTGAGGGGATATCCGAAGCAGGTTCTCGAGGTGAGGGGTATCAAGGCGCTTGCGGCTGAAGAGCAGGGATTAGAGATTAGGGATTAGGGAGTTCTGGCCGATGGTTCAGGCTTAGCGAAAAAAGAACGCCCGGGCTAGTTGACCCGGGCGTTTTGTTGGTTACGCGGCTTGGGACTAGCCCTTCTTCTGGATGGAGTCGCGCAACTTCTTGGCGGCGGCGGCGGGGTCGTGGGCGCCATAGATGGCGGCACCGGCGACTGCGATCATGGCGCCGGCGGCTTCGACTCCAGAGATGCGGTCGGCGTTGATGCCACCGGCGACGGAGAAGGGCATACCGGCGTCGCGGCCCGCGGCGAGGAGGGAGTCGATGGAGTAGCCGGCCTGGGCCTGCTCGTCGAGACCGGCGTGGAGCTCGACCCAGCTGACGCCGAGGGCCTTGAGCTGCTTGAGACGGGTGGGCTTGTCGGCGACACCGATCATGTCGGCGACGACGGCCTTGCCGTGGGCCTTGCCGGCCTTGACGGCGCCGGCGATGGTGCTGTCACCAGCGGTGGCGAGGACGGTCATGATGTCGGCACCGGCTTTGAAGGCGAGGTCGGCTTCGAGCTCGCCGGCGTCCATGGTCTTCATGTCGGCGAAGACAAGCTTGTTGGGGTAGGCGGCCTTGACGTTGGTGACGACGCTGAGACCCTGCTGCTTGATGAGGGGGGTGCCGAGCTCGATGACGTCGACCTGGTCGGCAACTTTGTTGAGCAGGGTGAGGGCGTCGGCGGTGGAGAGAAGGTCGATGGCTACTTGCAGTTTCATGAGGACTCCGTGGGTTGAGGATGAGTGGATGGTTGGTTACTCGAGGTTGGCGTGGCGTTTCCAGAGTTGGGCGGCGGTTTCACCGCGCTGCTGCCACATGGATTGAAAGAGGGCGTCGGTGAGCAGGAGAACGCTTTGTTCGAAGAGAGCGCCGGCGTACTGCTGGGACCTGGTGGCGGAGGTGTCCTGCTTGGTGGCCGCAGGGAGGAGGAGGACCACGCTGGCGACGGCGGCGAGGGGAGACCGGGGAGCGGTGGTGATGGCGAGGACGTTGGCGCCGGCGTCAGCCGCGGTGACGGCGGCGAGGACGACGCCGGCGGTGGTGCCAGAGCCGGAGGCGGCGATGAGGAGGTCGCGGGGGGCGATGGCGGGGGTGGTGATTTCGCCGACGACGTGGACGGTGAGGCCGAGGTGCATGAGGCGCATGGCGGCCATCTTGAGGGCGAGGCCGCTGCGGCCGGCCCCGGTGACGAAGATGCGGGGGGCGGTGAGGATGGCGTGGATGGCGGCGCTGGCCTGGGCTTCGCTGACCTGGGCGAGGGTGTCGGTGAGCTCGTTGAGGATGAGGTACTGGTTGGCGAAGAAGCTGGATTCGGGGTGGGTGGCTTCGGTGGGAGTGGATGCTGTGACAAGCGGTTCGGAAAGGGTCGAGGTAGACATGACTCTGTTAGGGTCGCAGGCCTGAGAGTCTGGATCAAACTGGAAATTTCGATGGGTCGATAGGATCTGTCTATCGTCGGAGGTGATTTATTTTGAGTGGGTTAGGCGATGGCTGTGACGGTCTTGCGGGCGGCGCGGAGGAGGTAGGGTTTGTGGCTGGCGAGCATGGCGCGGATGGCGTCGACGAGGGGGGCGGAGTGGGCCATCTCCATGAAGGCGTGGACGGCCGGAGGGAGGGGCGTGGCTTTGATGGTGACGAAGCCGATGTTGGCCTGGACGGGGGCGGCGGAGGTGGAGTCGGCCGCAGATATTTCGATGGGGATGGCGCGGAGGTTGGGGGTTGGGGTGAGGGTGGAGGCGAGGGATTGGGGGAGGACGGTGGACCAGTGGCCGGAGGCGACCTGCGCGACGAGGACGGCGGGGGAGTCGGTGAGGAGGAGGCGGGGGGCGCGCTGGAGTTGCTGCTCGGCGGGGAGGGGGACGGAGGAGTGGAGGAGGGAGAGGGGGAGGGCGGTGACGTCGTCCCATGAAATGCGCGGGCCGGATGGGAGGGGCGAGGTGGTGAAGAGGAAGAGGCGCTCGCGGTAGAGGGAGAAGGCGTCGAGGCCGTCGCCGGGGGCGTCGTCGACGTAGGTGAGGGCGATGTCGAGCTCGCCCTGGCGGAGGGAGTGGAGGAGCTCGGGGGCGGTGGCGGTTTGGAGAGAGAGCTGGAGGTCGGGAAACTGCTCGGCGAAGGCGATGCTGAGGGTGGAGGCGAGGGCGGAGGTGGCGGGCAACATGCCGAGGCGGAAGGCGCCCTGCATGCCTTGATCGCGGAGCTCGTGGAGCTCCTGCTTGAGGCGATTGCAGTCTTCCTGCATCTGCTGGGCCCAGGCGAGGACGCGTTCGCCTTCGGTGGTGAAGCCTTCGAAGCGCTGGCCGCGCTTGACGATGCGGACGTCCATGTCTTCTTCGAGCTGCTTGATGCCGGCGGAGAGCGTGGGCTGGGAGACGTGGCAGGCAGCGGCGGCGCGGGCGAAATGGCGCTCCTGGTTGAGGGCTAGCAGGTATTCGAAGTTGCGGACGATCATGGGGTTTAGCTTCTTGTTGGGGAGTAGCCGCTAGTTCACTTGATGCAGAGCGAGGGCTGAGCGTTGCGGGTAATCGCTAGTTCACTTGCTTGCTTCGGCGGGACATGAAGTCCATGAGGAGATAGTTGCCGAGGGTTTGTGGGGTGGTGAAGTAGGCTTTGCCGCGGCACATGGCGGACATTTTTTGCACGAACTGAATGAGTTGGAATTCGTTGGCGAGCATGAAGGTGTTGATCATGATGCCGGCGCGCTTGCAGCGGCTCACTTCTTCGAGGGTTTCGGAGATGACGATGGGGTCGAGGCCGAAGGCGTTTTTGTAGATGCGGCCGTCTTCGAGGGTGAGGGCCGAGGGTTTGCCGTCGGTGATCATGACGATCTGCTTCATGTCCTTGCCACTGCCGCGGAGCACGCGTTGGGCGACGCGGAGGCCTTCGCGGGTGTTGGTGTAGTGGGGGCCGACTTTGACGCGCGGGAGTTGGGAGATGGGGATGTGCTCGGCTGAGTCGTGGAAGAGGACGAGGTCGATGGAGTCGCCGGGGTACTGGGTGCGGATGAGGTGGGCTAGCGCCATGGCTACGCGCTTGGCGGGAGTGAAGCGATCTTCTCCGTAGAGGATCATCGAGTGCGAGCAGTCGAGGAGAACGACCGTGGCGCAGGAGGACTGGTAGTCGGCTTGCTGGACTTGGAGGTCGCCGTACTCGAGGTTGAGGATGCCGGAGCCGTCGGGTGGGCCTTCGCGCGCGAAGACGCTGTTGAGGGTGGCGGGGATGTCGAGGTTGAGGGAGTCGCCGAACTCGTAGATCTTGGAGGAGCCGTTGGTCTCGACGCCGGCGGCTTCGTGACGCGTGTCGTGGCGGCCGAGGGAGGACTTGCCGATGGGGCCGAGGAGATCGCGGAGGGCCTTGTAGCCGAGGAAGTCCATGCCCTTGTCGGTGACTTCGAATTTGGCGTCGGTGTCGTTGCCTTCGCCGGCGGACCCCTGGCCTTCGGCGGGTTCTTCGGCGTTGAGGTAGGACTCGTCCTTCATGCGCTGGATGATTTTGTCGATGAGCTCTTCGACTTGGGCGGCGTCGAGTTTTTCGAATTGCTCCTGGGCGTCGTCGTCGAGGAGCTCGCCGGACTCGAGGGCCTGGCGGATGGCCTCACGGAGGCTCTCCATGGAGTCGTCGGCATTTTGGAAGGGCGAGTAGGGGTCCTGGAAGCCGGAGTCGAGGAGGAAGTCGGAGAGGGCTTGCAGGAGGTCTTCGAGGTCTACGCTCGAGGAGAGGTCGCCGGTGAACTTGGTGTAGCGGGTGAGTTTCATAAGGGCAGTGGGTAGTGGGTAGTGACGGACGTGGATTCGCGGCTACGTTTAGATTAGACGCTTGCCGGGGCTTGGGGATTCTGGGTGGGTAGGCGAAGCAGATTCCCGGAGGGAATGACAGAAGGAAAGGCAAGGGCAACAGCAACAGCAAAAAACAATACGGGGGTCCTTCGGCTTCGCCTCAGGATGACGGCGAAAAACAGGCAACAGCCTTGACGCAAAGCGCGCTAAGTTTGCGACGTTTCGCCACGTGAGACCGGGGGAGGATTGGACGAAGCGACCGTCACACGGCAGGGAAATCGGCGAAGGGAACGTTAGGCGGGGCGGGTGCCGGCTAGTACGGCGAAGCGGTTGTCTTTGAACCAGCAGTCGGCGTCGGTGAAGCCGGCTTCGCGCATCCAGTGGAGTTGCTCTTCGACGGAGGCGCAGCGGTCGTCCTGCTGGCGGTAGAGGGAGTCGGCGATTGGGCGCGGGGTGGCGCCGCCTTCGCGGACTTGTTGTAACCACAGAGCCTTGTAGACGGCGTCGAGGGCGGGGGTGGGGCCGGCGACTTGCTCGGCGTTGACGAAGGTGCCGCCGGGGCGGAGGGCGCGGAAGATTTTGGCGAAGAGGGCGCGCTTGGCGTCGTGGTCGATGTGGTGGATGGAGAGGGCGGAGACGATCGAATCGTACGTACCGTTGATGGGGGCGGTGGTGTAGTCGGTGACTTCGAAGGTGACGTTGGTGTCGTTGGCGAAACGTTCGCGCGCCTTGGCGATCATGGGTTCCGAGAGGTCGGCGAGGACGATGTGGGCGCTGGGGTACCACTGGCGGACGAACTGCGAGAGCAGACCGGTGCCGGCCCCGAGGTCGAGGATGTTTTTGGCGTCGTGGGCGATGAGGTCGGTGGAGCGGCGGTAGAAGGCGTCGAAGCAGGGGATGAGCTTGGCGCGGTCAGCGTCGTAGGTGGGGGCGGTGATGTCGAAGATGGTTTGGGTGGTGGACATGGCGGACTCCCTAGCTGTCAGGATACAGCGGGGCGAGGTTTAGTTGTCAGTTCTCAGTTCTCAGTTCTCAGTTGTCAGTGGGCGCGGGTGGGCGGCCAAGATGGTGGTGTTGCCGCCGATGCGGGTTTCGGTTGTGGGGTGCTGGAGGGCGTCGGTGATGGAGGGTGGGAGGGTGTCGGTGGGGAAGCGCGAGGCGTAGAAGTTGAAGGCGGCGAAGTCGTTGGGGCTGGCGTCCAGCTTCTGGGGGTCGGAGGTGTAGGGCTTGACTAGGGAGGGGGCGGCGATCGCGCGGCCGTAGAAGAGGACGGCGTCGCGGATAGAGCGGTTGTGGGATTGGTAGGCGTAGAGGTCGGTGCCTTGGCGGTCTGCGAACTGGGCGATGAGGATGAGGGGGGTGAGAGCGAAGCCCTGGTAGTGGATGGCGTTTTCGTGGCGGGCCATCTCGCGGGGAAAGGCGCCGGCGGGATCGATTTCGGCGATGGCATCTTTGTAGGCGGTGATGCCGTAGTGGAAGAGAGTGTCGTCGGACGCGACGACACCGGTGGCGATGGCGGCGAGGGCGCGCCAGTAGTGATGATTGTTCATGTCCTCGGGGCGCTCGAAGGTGATGTCCTTGCGGGAGACGGCGTCGAGCCAGGTGATGACGCGGTGGAGTTGGGCGGGGTCGAGGGTGGGGTCGTTGACGAGGACGGAGGTGGTGATGGCGGCAGAGCCGAGGGTCCACTCGACTTGATACCAGGATTGGGAGCGGGGCGGGTAGTCGACGAGGGCGTTGGCCTGGGCCCAGATGTGTAGCTGGGCTAGAGCGCAGGCGGACTCGGCGTGATCGTTGGTGGCGACGTATTGGTTCATGCCGGCGGTGATGCGGCGCTCGAAGGCGGTGTAAGGGCGGGTGGCGATGGCTTCGGCAGGGTTGATGGGGCCGCTGGAGCCGGAGAGGTAGTGGTGCGGGATGTCCATGGGGGCGGGCGGCGCGGGGATTGCGGGCGTGGCGACGCAGGAGGGTAGCGCGTGGAGGGCGGCGAGGAGAAGAGGGTTGGTGGTGGTGGCGAGAGTTTGCTGGCGGGCGGGGACGTCGAGGAAAGAGGCGCGGGGGCTGAGGTGTTGGGAGTGGGCGAAGGGTGAGGTTAGCGCGAGGAGAAGGAGGGGGAGCCGAAGGCGCATGGAGTGAGTTTAGTGGAGGGGACGTTGGTCGCGCTTGCGGGGCGTGTCACTTGCGTTTGAGGGTGTCTAGTTCGGCTACTTTTTTCGGAGGGCTTCGAGTTCGTCGAGGGTGCGGGGCCAGTCGGAGCCGAGGAGGCGGGAGAGGCTGCGGTCGGCGAGGACTTTGCCGTTGGTCTGGCAGGTGGGGCAGTAATTGGTTTCGTTGTCGGCGTAGCGGATGCGCTGGATGGGCGAACTGCAGCGCGGGCAGGGCTGGAGGTAGCGGCCGTGCGCGGCCATGTCGGGGCGGAAGGCGGTGACTTTTTCGGGGAAGGATTTTTCGGCTTCGGCGTTGAAGCGGGCGATCCAGGTTTCGAGGGTGGTGCGGGTCGCGGAGTAGAGGCGTCGGAATTCTTCGGGCGTGAGCTTGCGGGTTTGGGAGAGCGGGGAGAGTTGGGCGGCGTGGAGGATCTCGTCGGAGTAGGCGTTGCCGATGCCGGAGAGGATGCGGGGGTCGGTGAGGGCGCGCTTGAGGGTGCGGTTTTCTGTGGTGAGGGTTTGCTGGAAGGCTTCGAGTGTGAGGGCTAGCGGGTCTAGGCCGCCGGGGTCGAGGTCGGCTAGTGCGGATTCGCCGCGGACGAGGTGGAGGGAGGCGCGGCGCTTGGTGCCGGCTTCGGTGAGGGTGAGGGTGCCGTTGGGGAAGTCGAAGGCGGCGAGGTTGTTGCGGCCGTTGAGGGTGGGTCGGGGCTTGTTGTCGAGGTCGCGCCAGTGGAGGCGGCCGGCGATCATGAGGTGCAGGACGAGGAAGAGGTCGTCGTCAAAGGCGAAGACGATGCGCTTGCCGATGCGGCGGAGGGCGCGGATGGGCTGGCCTTCGATGGAGGTGATGGGTGGGATCGCGGTCCGGAGGAGGAGGGGGGAGGCGATGCGGAGGTGTTCTAGGGGTTGGTTGAGGACGCGTGGGGCGAGGGCGGTTAGGTAGGCCGTGATGTCGGGGAGCTCGGGCATGGGGGCAGGGGATAGAGATTAGGGGATAGGGGATAGAGAAGGCGATGCTTATGCCGACATCGTACATCCCACGCATCCGCAAGTGCGCGTATGGATGGGGCACCCGGGTTTGAGGGCGGCTTAGAAGTGGTCGCGATTGATGTTGTTCTGACCGGTGATGGCGTAGTAGGCGCATCGCCAACAGAGGCGAGTTGCGCCGATGATTACCGGGATGCCACCAAGGATCAGGAAGAGGCCGAGAAACTTCAGGACGATGAAGCTTCCGATCAGTGCGAAGACGCCGAGAAAGATTGCGCAGGCGCCTTGGATCCAGCGGCCCTCGTAGTCGTTCTCATCCCACATGGGAACAGTCTAGTTGAAGCCGCGGCGGGTGCGGTTGCGGGCTATGTCGTCGAGGTCGCGATCCTGGAGGCGTTCGCGGGCTCGCTCGCCCAGGTTGGCGGCTTCTTCGTTGCGGCGACGCTTTTCGCCGGCGGTGAAGGTGCGGGCTTCCGAGCGGGAGATTTTCTTGTGGGCGGTCATGCCTTCTAGGAGGAACTCGGCTGCGGAGACGGCTACTTCTACCGGGGTGCGGGAGTTGATCTTGAGGGGCGTGAGTTTTTCGAAGAGGCCCTGGATGGTGTGGAGCTCGGTGAACACGGATTTGGCGGGTTGCTTGTCGTTGAGTTCGACGGCGCCGCCGAGGTTGAACCACTGCTCGATCTGCTGGGTGTTGGTGTCGGCGAAGTAGGTGTCGTAGATGTTGGCGACGGACTGGCGGATGAGCTCGCGGATGACGATGTCGGCGCCCTTCATCTCGCCTTCGTACTCCAGCTCGATCTTGCCGGTGATGCCGGGGAGCGCGGCGAAGATGTCGCCGACGCGGGGGACGACGAGGCTCTCGCCGTGGATGAGGGCGCGGCGTTCGGCGTTCGAGACGACTAACTCCATGGTGCTGATGGGGAGGCGCTGCGAGACGCCGGAGCGTTTGTCGACTTTTTTGTCTTCGCGGGCGATGAAGGCTACCTGCTCGACGATTTGGCGGATGTAGTGCGGGATGATGATGTTCTGGATGGCGTTGTTGCTGGGGTCGTAGCTGCGGGAGGTCCAGGCTTCCTGCTCGGTGATGGTGATGGCTTCGTCGATGGACTCGGGGTAGTGCGTGCGGATTTCGCTGCCGATGCGGTCTTTGAGGGGGGTGACGATTTTGCCTCGCGCGGTGTAGTCCTCGGGGTTGGCGCTGAAGACGATGGCTACGTCGAGCTCGAGGCGGACGGGATAGCCCTTAATCTGAACGTCGCCTTCCTGCATGATGTTGAAGAGAGCGACCTGGATTTTGCCGGCGAGGTCGGGGACTTCGTTGATGGCGAAGATGCCGCGGTTGGCGCGGGGGAGGAGGCCGTAGTGCATGGTGAGCTCGGAGCCGAGCTCGTGTCCGGAGCGGGCGGCCTTGATGGGGTCGACGTCGCCGATGAGGTCGGCTACGGTTACGTCGGGGGTGGCAAGTTTTTCTACGTAGCGCTCGCGCGGTGTCATCCAGGCGATGGGGGTGTCGTCGCCGAGGGAGGCGATGAGGTCGCGCGAGAATTTGCTGAGAGGGGCGTACGGGTTATCGCGGAGTTCGCTGCCGGCGACGTAAGGGCAGTGAGGGTCGAGGAGGGTGGTGAGGGAGCGAAGGATGCGCGACTTGGCCTGGCCGCGGAGGCCGAGGAGGATGAAATTGTGGCGCGAGAGGACGGCGTTGACGATTTGGGGGACGACGGTGTCGTCGAAGCCGATGATGCCGGGGAAGAGGGACTCGCCTTCGCGCTGGCCGCCGGGCGCGATCTCGCGGAGGCGCGCGATGAGATTATCGCGGAGCTCGTCCTTGACGCTGCGCGCGACGCGTTCGGGGGTGAATTCGGAGGAGCGGAGCTGGCCTAGTGTGCGCGGAAGTTGAGTCTGCAGCATCGTTTAAGTATAGATGTTTCGCGGGGGCAGAGGATTCGGGGGGTAAGGAGAAGGAATTTACCGAATGGGGTTTTCTACGCAGCGCAAGATGGCGTCTAAGGATTTGACTATGCAAGGATGAACTTACCGGTGCGGGAGGGTTGGCTTATGGAGAAGATGTATCACCACCATCCATGGTTTGTGGTCATCTTTCTCTTTTGCGGCGCGCTGGTGCTGGCCAACGTGGTGCATTACCTGCTGTTTCGCCTGCTGAAGCGCGACGCGGCGGCGGGGAAGAAGTTCGGGTGGGGACTGCAGAAGCATCTGGGAGGGCCCGCGCGCGCGATTTTTTTGGTGACGTGCATATGGATTGCACTGCCGTTTGTGCCGACTGTTCAGGGAAGAATTCGACACACGATCATGCATTGCCTGTTCATGCTGGTGATAGCGGCACTGGGGTGGTTCGGCGCTGGCTTGGTTTATGTGGCGCAGGACTTTCTGCTGCGCAAGTATGACCTGACGGCAGCGGATAATATTCGGGCGCGGAAGGTTCATACGCAGTTCCAGGTGTTTCGGCGGATTGCGATTGCGTTTGTGATGGTGCTGACGGCAGGAGCGTTGCTATGGACGTTCGACGACCGGCGTATCTGGGAGTACGGCAGTGGTTTGCTGGCGTCGGCGGGAATTGCATCGCTGATTCTGGCGACGGCGGCGAAGTCCACGGCGTCGAACTTTCTGGCCGGATTGCAGATTGCGCTCACGGAGCCGATACGAATCGACGATGTGGTGGTGGTGCAGGGGGAATGGGGACGGATTGAGGAGATCACGTCGGCGTATGTCGTGATCAAGGTATGGGACTTGCGACGGCTGATTGTGCCGTTGAGCTGGTTCATGGAGAATGCGTTCGCGAACTGGACGCGAGAGAGCTCGGCGATCCTGACGTACTCGTTTCTGTATCTGGATTACATGGTGCCGGTGAAGGAGCTGCGGGCGCAGCTGGAGGTGGTGGTGAAGGGGTCGGGGCTGTGGAATGGCGTGGCGCTGGCATGCCACGTGACGAATCTTACGGCGCAGGCGATGGAGGTGCGGTGTTTGATGAGCGCGAAGGATTCGGGAACGGCGTTTAATCTGCAGTGTTTGGTGCGCGAAGAGATGATGGAGTGGGTGAAAGAGAAGTATCCGGCGGCGTTTCCGAACATGCGGTATCGGGCGGTGGGAGAGGGGGCGAAACAGGAAAGTGCCGGGCCGGTATCGGGATAGAGGTGCGCGAAGCATTTCGTGTGGTACATTTCCCGCAGATATAAATTGGCCCAAGTGGAATGCTACCGATGGATGTCGCAGCCTTTCGAGAAGCCACGCAACAGTTTCTTCTCTCGTACGCTTCGGATGGGTACAAAGAGGCTGTAAGGGTAGCTGCGCTGATCGAGGACAAAGCTCAAAAGACCGCGGCGCTGGCGGGCGTTTTTCTTGCAGCTGGACTTAGCTTCATCAAGCCAGAGAATTTAGTGGATTCTTCGCCATTGGGTGGATCCTGGATCCTCTTCTGCCTGGGGTCCGCAATCGTTGGGCTGATCGCGACGATCCTCATTTGTCTCAAGGTGTTGTGGGTGACAGAGCAGGCTGCGCCAATGCCGCTTGGCCAGGTGAAGGAGATCGTGAAGGGCATCAATGTGCTGGAGGACGCGGCGATCACCGCTGACGTGCAGCTGCAGTTGCGGCTTGAAATCGTGAAGCGGTGGAGTAGGATTCTAGACACCCAGGCAAGGACGAACCGGACCAAGGCGGTAGGAGTCATGCTGGCGCAGACGGTTCTGACGATTTCGATATCCCTGGTTGCGCTGGCGTTGGTGATCGTTTTGTTCGGGACCTTGATGATGCGATTTATTTCTTTGTTCGCGAGGTGAGAATGATGAAATGCAGGGGAAATTGCGGAAGGGACGTGGAAGAGGGGCTGTACTGCGACAAATGTTTGGAGCCTCCGCCGGGAACGATGTACCTGCGACAATTTATCTTTGAGGATCGCAAGGAGGCTCCTCAAGACACCGAGGAGGGTGACCAGGAAACGTTGAAATAGACGATTCGGTTCGAAGTGACGGCAAAAGTGAAGGGCGCGGCTGGTGGCCGCGCCCTTTTCGTCTGCCATTTCCACCCTGAGGAAATTACAGCGAACTCATGTTGTGGAGGAACTCCTGGTTGTTGCGGGTCTTGCCTAGCTTGTCGGAGAGAAGCTCCATGGCTTCTACCGGCGAGAGGGGGTTCAAGACCTTGCGGAGGATCCAGGTGCGCTGGAGGTCGTCCTTGGGGATGAGGAGTTCTTCTTTACGCGTTCCACTACGTTGGATGTCAATTGCGGGGAAGACGCGCTTGTCGACCAGCTTGCGGTCGAGGATGACTTCCATGTTGCCGGTGCCCTTGAACTCCTCGAAGATGACTTCGTCCATGCGCGAGCCGGTATCGATGAGGGCCGAGGCGATGATGGTCAAGCTGCCGCCTTCCTCGATGTTGCGGGCCGCCCCGAAGAAGCGCTTGGGGCGTTGCAGGGCGTTGGAGTCGACGCCGCCGGAGAGGACTTTACCGGAGGGCGGGACGATGGTGTTATACGCACGCGCTAGCCTGGTGATGCTGTCGAGCAGGATGACGACGTCGCGCTTGTGCTCGACAAGGCGCTTGGCCTTTTCGATGACCATCTCGGCGACTTGTACGTGGCGTGCTGCCGGCTCGTCGAAGGTGGAGGAGATGACTTCGCCTTTGACGGAGCGCTGCATGTCGGTGACTTCTTCCGGGCGCTCGTCGATGAGTAGGACGATGAGAACGATCTCGGGGTGGTTGGCGGTGATGGAGTTGGCGATCGACTGCATCAGGACGGTCTTGCCGGTGCGGGGCGGGGCGACGATGAGGCCGCGCTGGCCCTTGCCGATGGGGCAGAGAAGATCCATGACGCGGCCGGGAATGCCGTCCTTCACGGTCTCCATCTTGATGTGTTCCTGGGGATAGAGCGGGGTGAGGTTGTCGAAGAGGATTTTGTTGCGGGTCTCTTCGGGGGACTCGAAGTTGATGGCCTCGATCTTGACCAGGGCGAAGTACTTTTCACCTTCGTGGGGGGAGCGGACGTTGCCGGAGATGGTGTCGCCGGTCTTGAGATCGAACTTGCGGATCTGCGACGGGGAGACGTAGATATCGTCGGGCCCTGGGAGGTAGTTGTAGTCCGGGGAGCGGAGGAAGCCGTAGCCGTCGGGCAGGATCTCGAGGACGCCTTCGGCGAAGATGTGGCCTTCTTTTTCGCTTTGGGCCTGGAGGATCTTGAAGATGAGGTCTTGTTTGCGCAGGGCACTGGTGCCGGCAATTTCAAGAGCGCGGGCGAGCTTGCCGAGTTCGGCGATGCTCTTTTCTTTTAACTCGGAGATGGTCATGAGTACCTGGGTAGTTTCCATAATTTTTACGGGATGGGATGTTAGGAGGGGGGTGATGCGGATTCACGCTGGAACGGAGATGTACCGGAGAAGCGGAGTTGCAGGGAAGATCGAGCGGGGGGGCCTACAGAGAATGGGAGTGATCGTACCTATTGCGGAGTGAGATGCTGGATTTCGGTACAGCGTATCAGAACGGGGTGAGGAAAAGTACGGCTGCGCGACGGAAGCCGCGCAGCAAACAATTTCCAGCTATGCGGCGCGGCGCTCGGGAGCGGGGACGCCATCTTCGACGGTCAGGTCCATGGGGACGGTGTCCTTGAAGCGGTCTAGAACCTCGTTGGTGGTGTCCTGCAGGCGGGTATTGGGCTTGTGCAGCTTGCGAGTTGCTTTGGAGGCAAGCTGACAGAGCTTATATCGGTTATTGACGTGCGTGAGAGCACCAAAGATCAAATCTGAGCGCATGGAAAGGGTCTCCTGGGGTATGCGAAGCTCCGGGCGTCCTATAGCGCTGATGGTCGGATACTTCGTGGCTTGCCGGGCGGTAAGGCAGAGCAAACCGGGGTTACAGATTAGACGCGCGCGCGAGAACAAATGGCGCATCAAAAAGTTGACGCAGGGCTCAGCCTGCTGGAAGTTATTGCCGTACAAGGACTTAGTCGGCGACTGCAAGGGCGCGCAACGTGTTAAGGACCGCGAAAATCCCTCACAATGACGCGAACACGATCTTTGGGAGGAATGTACGGACAGACGTTGGCTGAACCCGTACATCGAGCGGGGAAAGGAAACTTCTTCGCTCTCGAGAGGGGAACAGTAGGCCCTGATTTACTACAAGTTGAACGATACCGCCTGAGCGGGAATGGGTCAATCCTTTTTTTGGGACACACTGTGAAAACGGTACTAAAAATGGGATTGTGTCCGATTTTGGGAAATTTTTATGGATTGCCTCTGGATTGGCGTTGGGTTGGTTTAGGACCAGTAGCTGCGGTCGAGCGTGCGGTACTGGATGGCTTCGGCGATGTGGGGGACGGTGATGGAGGGGGCGGCTTCGAGGTCGGCGATGGTGCGGGCGACCTTGAGGATGCGGTCGTGGGCGCGGGCGCTGAGGCCCTGTTGCTGCATGGCGCGCTCTAGGAGGCGCTCAGCGTCGGTGGAGAGCTCGCAGAAGGTGCGGATCTGCTGGGTAGACATTTGGGCGTTGGCGAAGATAGCTCGGGTGCTGGCCGCACGGGCGGGGCGTCCTGGGCGTGTGGGAATTTTCGGGCCGTATTCGAGGAAGCGGGCGTGCTGGATTTCGCGGGCGGCGAGGACTCGGGCGCGGATCTGGGCGGACCCTTCGGCGGCGGCGTTGCTGCGGAGCTCTTTGTATTGGACCGCGGGGACTTCGATATGGATATCGATGCGGTCGAGGAGCGGGCCGCTGACTTTGCTGACGTAGCGCTGGATCATGGGCGGGGTGCACATGCACTCGCGGGACTTGTCGTTGAAGTAGCCGCAGGGGCAGGGGTTCATGGCGGCGGCGAGCATGAAGCGAGCGGGGAAGGAGAGGGACATGGCTGCGCGGGAGATGGTGACCATGCCGTCCTCGAGGGGTTGGCGGAGGACTTCGAGGACGTTGCGGGGGAACTCGGGGAGCTCGTCGAGGAAGAGCAGGCCGTTGTGGGCGAGGGAGACCTCGCCGGGGCGGGGGATCATGCCGCCGCCGATGAGGCCGGCGTCGGACACGGTGTGGTGCGGCGAGCGGAAGGGGCGGTGGGTGACGAGGCCTTCGTCGCGGTTGAGGATGCCGGCGACGGAGTGGATCTTGGTGGTCTCGAGAGCTTCCTCAAAACGCAGCGGCGTGAGGATGGAGGGGAGGCGCTTGGCCAGCATGGTTTTGCCGGAACCGGGCGGGCCGATCATGAGGATGTTGTGGCCACCGGCGGCCGCGACTTCTAAAGCACGCTTGGCTACGTGCTGGCCGCGGACGTCGCGGAAGTCGGCCTGGTATTCGACGGCTTCGTTGAGGAGGACGGTGGTGTCGACGACGAGGGGCTGGGCGAAGATGTTGCCGTTGGCTCCGGAGTTCAAGAGCTCGCGGACTTCGAGGAGCGAGGTGACGGGGTAGACATTGACGCCGGAGACGACGGCGGCTTCGCGGGCGTTGGCAGCGGGGATGACGAGGTTCTTGATGCCAGCAGAGCGGGCGGCGATGGCGATGGGGAGCATGCCCTGGACGGCGCGGAGGGAGCCGTCGAGGCCGAGCTCACCGACGAGAACGAAGTCGGAGATGTCTTTGATGGAGAGCGCGCCGTAGGCTCCCAGGATACCGATGGCGATGGGGAGATCGAAGCCGGAACCTTCTTTTTTGAGGTCGGCGGGGGCGAGGTTGATGGTGATGCGAGTGGGTGGGAGATCGAAGCCAGAGTTCTTGATGGCGGAGCGGACGCGGTCGCGCGACTCACGGACGGCGGCGTCGGGGAGGCCGACGGTGGCGAAGGTTTCTTCCTGGGTTTTGATGCCGGAGAAGTCGACTTCCACGTCGATGATGTGTGCGTCGATGCCGTAGACGGCGGCGCTGCGAGCCTTGAAGAGCATGCCTGGTAAATCCTTGAGGCCGAAGTGCGGTCAGTGTAGCACCGGTCCTAGAATGATTGCGGTGATGGAGGACGGCATGAAGAAGTCGGCGGCGAAGAAGGTGGTGAAGCGGGCGGCGGTGAAGCGCGCGGCCGGAGACGCGGCGGGGACGCATGATGTGAGCGCGTATCGGCGGCTGGCGCTGGCGATGCCGGGGGCGGTGGAGGGGTCGCATATGGGGGCGGTGGATTTTCGCGTCGATGGGAGGATCTTTGCGACGCTTGCTTATGGGCACAAGGGGCTGGGTACGCTGATGCTGAGCCCGGAGCAGCAGGCGATGTTTCTTGCGGAGGCACCGGAGTATTTTTCAGCGGCTCCGGGTGGGTGGGGGCGGATGGGGATGACGCTGGTGCGGGTGGATGCGCCGGAGAGTGTGCTGGCGGGGGCGCTGTCGACGGCGTTTCACTCTGTGTTGGCGAAGAAGAGTGTGGGGAAGAAGCGGGGGTCGAAGAAGAAAGCTTGACGGCTACGCACGGGGCTGACGGCCTACAATCAGATGGATTGGATGGGCGATGCATACGAGTTTGTTTGAGCTGTTCAAGATTGGGATCGGGCCTTCGAGCTCGCATACGGTGGGGCCGATGCGGGCGTCGCTGCGGTTTGTGCGCGAGCTGGCGGCGAGGGGAGAGTTCGGCGCGGCGATTACTGTGGATCTTTATGGGTCGCTGGCGCTGACCGGGATTGGGCATGGGACAGACCGTGCAGTGATGATGGGGTTGCTCGAGGAGTCGCCCGACACGGTGGATTTGGATGCGATTGACGGGCGCATTGCTGCGCTGCGCACGACGAGGGAGTTGAGGCTGCTGGGGGAACATGCGGTGCGGTTCGATCCGGCGGTGGATTTGCGGTTTCATCGAGAGCAGATGTATCCGGATGCGGGGGTGGTGACGCATCCGAACGGGATGCGGTTTACTTCGCTGGATGCCAGCGGGAAGGTTTTGTTTGCGCAGGTGTTCTACTCGGTGGGCGGAGGATTTATTTTGTCGGCGGAGGAGCTTGCGTCGGCCGATGGTGGGGCGAAGAAGCGGGATGTGCCGTACATGTTTTCCAGCGCGGATGAGTTGTTGCGGTTGGGAGAGAAGCAAGGGCTTTCGATTGCCGAGATGGTGTTGGCGAATGAGGTGGCGTTGTTGGCGGACCCGACGATTGTGCGACGGATCGATCGGATCGTGTCGCCGCTGCGACCCGGGAATAAGACGACGCAGGTGGAGGCGTCGTTGACGGGCGAGGCGCGGGTGAAGGCGGCGATCTTTACGCTGTGGCAGGCGATGGCAGATTGCATTGAGCGCGGGATTGCTACGGAGGGAACGCTGCCGGGTGGGTTGAATGTGCGGCGGCGGGCTCCAGGGCTGGCGCGACGATTGGCGAAGATGGAGGCGGACGGGAAGACGCGCGATCCGCTGGCTCCGCTGGATAGCGTGACGCTGGTGGCGATGGCGGTGAACGAGGAGAATGCCGCGGGGGGGCGGGTGGTGACGGCTCCGACGAATGGGGCTGCGGGTGTGATTCCTGCGATCGCATATTACTACGTGCATCATGCTGCGAGCGATGTGAGCGATGAGGAGAGAGAGGCAGGGTTGCTGCGCTATTTTTTGACGGCGGCGGCGATTGGAATTTTGTATAAGGAGAACGCGAGCATCTCGGGCGCGGAGGTTGGGTGCCAGGGCGAGGTAGGTGTGGCGTGCTCGATGGCGGCGGGCGGATTGGTGGCGGCGCTCGGCGGCGATAATGCCGCGGTGGAGGGGGCCGCGGAGATTGCGATGGAACACAACCTGGGGATGACGTGCGATCCGATTGGGGGGCTGGTGCAGATTCCTTGCATCGAGAGAAATGGGATGGGCGCGGTGAAGGCGGTCAATGCGGCGCGGCTGGCGATGAATGACCAGGGCGTGCACAAGGTGTCGCTGGACCAGGTAATTGAGACGATGTACCGGACGGGGATGGATATGCAGTCGCGGTATAAAGAGACGAGCCTGGCGGGGTTGGCGCTGAATATTATTGAGTGCTGAGGCGGCCGGCGTCGATCCAGCATTTGGTGGAGGCGGTGAGGATGCCATTGGTGGCGTGGGTGTTGAAGTAGTCGTGTAGGAGTTGGTGGAAGGTTTCCGCGCGGGGATGGCCGGGTTGGGGGACTACGGAGAGGGACAGCGTCTGGCCGAGGAAGGTGTCCCAGTCGAGGTGCTGTTGGCCGTCGATCTCGAAGTGGTGGTGATCGGTGGCGAAGAACTCGTGAAGATTTTCGTGGACGCGGAAGCCGGTGCGGGCGTAGTGGTCGTCGATGCCGTGGTGGGTGAGGAGATGTTCGAAGTCGCGGGACTGTGGGTCTTCTCCTTTGTCGCGGCCGAGGGAGACGAGGACTAGCCAGCCATCCGGTTGGAGGATGCGGCGGAATTCGGCGAGGGCGCGCGGGATGTCGAACCAGTGGAAGGCGCGGCCGGCGGCGACCATGTTGATGGAGGCGTTGGCGAGGCCGGTGGCTTCGGCTGTACCGTCGCGGACTTCGAGGTGTGGCCAGGTTCGGAGGAGTTCCTCGCAGGCTGCACGCATCTCCCGATTGGGTTCGATGGCGATGACGGGATTGTCATTGGAGAGGAAGACTTCGGAGAACATGCCGGTGCCCGCGCCGACGTCTGCGATGAGCCAGTTGGGCTGGAGGCCGCACCAGGCTCGCAGCAGGTTGAGAATTGTGTCGGGTGGATAACGCAGGCGATAACGCTCGTAGATTGCGGCGCGCCCTGTGAAGCGTTCGGTGTTCTCCATGGAAATGATGATAGACAGAACGTACGAGCGAGGGCACTTGATAGACTGGAGCGCATGGCTTGGTTGGAATCGCAGGGCCCTGGTGCGCGTTCGCATGACCGGCGGCTGTTGATCTTTGTATTGGTAAGTTTGTTCGCAGCAAATATTTTGCAATGGGCGGTTTGCCGGGCGTTGCATCTGGGGAATCCCGGGAGCATCGTTCCCGACCTGCGACAGTATTTTCATGTGCGGCAGTGGACGGATTCGTGGCTGCCGATGATGAAGTCACTGGATTATTTCAAGGCTCATCCGACACTGCCTATCTACGACGCGAAGCTGTATGACACGCTGATCTACTCCTTGGCGAGTGAGTTGCCGCTGGTGGCGATGCGAAAGATGGGGATGAGCGATCATACGATGCTGCGCACGTTGGCGCTGCTCTCGTTTCTAGCGGTGTGGGGTGTGGCGGCGGTGTCGTTGGTGATGGGGCGGTGGTTGCTGCGGCGGCGCGGCGCGGAGCTGACGTGGATGTCCGCGATCGCGGTGGTACTGGCGACGCTGGGTTGCTATCCGCTGATCAAGGGATATTCGCTGGGCAATGCGCAGACGTTTCTGTCGTTTGGATTTACGGTGTTGCTGCTGCTGTGGACGACGGGGCGAGAGCGGAGCGCGGGAGCGGTTGCGGCAATGCTGACGGCGGTGAAGCCGCAGTTTATTTTGCTGCTGGTGTGGATGCTGGTGCGCAAGCGGTGGGGAGCGGCGTGGGCATTCCTGGCTTGCGGAGCGGTGTTGCTTGGCGCCTCGGTGGCTGTGTTTGGGTGGCACAACAATTTGGATTACCTTGGCGTGCTGGCGGGGCTGAGTCATAAGGCGCAGTCGCATTATGCGAACCAGTCGATGTTCGGGACACTGAACCGCATGATCTCAAATGGCGAAAATATTGAGTACACGCCGTACGTGTACACACCGTATATTGCGTGGGTGTATCGGGCGACGGTGGTGACGTCGCTGGTGCTGGTGGGGCTGGTGCTGTTGTATCCGTGGAGGAAGTTGCGCGGGTCGACGGCGGACATTGCGGCGATGGGGATCGCGTCGGTGGCGGCGAGTCCGATGGCGTGGGAACATCACTACGGGATCGTGGTGGGGATTGCGGTGTGGGCCTGGTTTGCGCATGCCTGCTGGAAGAAGCAACGGCCATGGGTGCTGGCGCTGGCGGTATTTCTGTGTCTGAATTTTCTTCCGGCGTTCAACTATCTTTGGGATATGCGCGGGTGGAATGTGTTGCAGTCGTATCTGTATATCGGCGCGCTGACGCTGATGGGGTGGCTGATGTCGCTGGCGCGGTCGAAGGATGAGACGACATTGGGATAGCGGCACGGACAGAAAGAAGAGCAAGAGCCTCGACGCAAAAGGGCGCCAAGGCAGCAACGTTTCGCAAGGTGAGACAGGCAAGGGCTACTGCAGGTGTCTCCACTGCGCGTCACAGAGACAAGAGCGTGATGCTGCGGTCGAGATGACAGAGTGTGGGTGGAACAGTTGGTCGGCGGGCGGTCAGCGTTCGAGGGCCATGGCTACGGAGTTGCCTCCGCCGAGGCAGAGGGCGGCGACACCTTTGTGGGCGTCGCGGCGCTGCATCTCGTAGAGCAGGGTGACGAGGATGCGGGCGCCGCTGGCTCCGATGGGATGGCCGATGGCGACGGCTCCGCCGTTGACGTTGACGCGGTCGAGGGAGAGGCCGAGTTCTTTGGTGACGCCGAGGGCCTGGACAGCGAAGGCTTCGTTGAGTTCAAAGAGGTCGACGTCGTTGAGGGACCAGCCGGCGCGGGCGAGGACTTTCTGAACGCCGGTGACGGGGGCGAGCATGACCCAGCGGGGAGCGACGCCGCTGGTGGCCTGGGCGCGGATGGTTGCGAGCGGCTTGAGATGGAGATCGCGGGCGCGTTCGGCAGACATGAGGACGACGGCAGCGGCTGCGTCGTTGACGCCGGGCGCGTTGCCGGCGGTGACGGTGCCATCCTTCTTGAAGGCGGGCTTGAGGGCGGCGAGGGCTTCGAGTGAGATGTCGGCGCGAACGCTCTCGTCGTGGGTGAAGAGGGTGGGCGGAGCGCCTTTCTTGTTAGCGAAAGTGAGGGGAATGATCTCGGCGTCGAAGCGGCCGGCCTGCTGCGCGGCGGCGGCTTTGCGGTGGGAGTCGAATGCGTAGGCGTCCTGCTGTTCGCGCGTGATGGAATGCTTTTCGGCGACGAGCTCGCCGGTCATGCCCATGTGCTGATCGTCGCAGGCGCACCAGAGACCGTCGTTGACCATGGAGTCGATGGCCTGCGCGTTGCCCATGCGAAAGCCTTTGCGCGCGGTGGGAAGAAGATAGGGTGCATTGGACATGGACTCCATGCCGCCGGCGACGGCGATCTCGGAGTCGCCGAGAGCGATGGCCTGGGCTGCGAGGCCGACGGCCTTGAGGCCGGAGCCGCAGACCATGTTGATGGTGAGAGCGGAGACGGTGTCGGCGAGGCCGCCGCGCAGAGCAGCCTGGCGCGCGGGATTCTGGCCGAGTCCGGCGGGGAGAACGCAACCCATGATGCACTCGGTGACGTCTGCCGCATCGATGGACGCTCGTTCGACGGCGGCTCGCACCGCGATGGATCCGAGCTCGACAGCGGAGAGATGGGAGAGTGCGCCGAGGAACTTGCCGACGGGGGTTCGGGCTGCACTGACGATGACGACTTCACGCATGAGATCTCCGTTCTTTCCAATGCTGGACATGCTTTGCGGCGATAGAACGAATCGCCGGGGGGGACTATCGAAGTATACGACTCACGAGATGTTGCATGCAGACGTTGGCTGCAGGGCTCGGACAGGAGGAAGCGTCTAGATGTGTAGGCTCACGTGCGCGGTGCGTGGACACTTCTAAGTCGGTTGAAGTTTTGTTGCGAGGCAAGCGCGTGTTGCGTCGCGACAGAGCATGTTGGTGATGCATAGCATGAGAGAGTGGTTGCGTTTCGGTCGACAGGGAGGGATGGTCGACGCAAAAACGCGATGCGATGTTCGACAGAGGGAGGAAAGCAGCTAAAAATTTCGATGCACAAATGTCGTTTTTTTCTTGACTCTTTGACGAGAGAAAACTATACCTTCGTTAGCTGCTTCATACGCATGAATCAGCGTCGATGTTCGACATCGATTGGGAGCGCAGGCAAACGCAACCAAGGCAAAGCATCAAAGCAATGGCAACACACTCAGGGAACGCGATCATCGTGTTCCCTGAGGTGTTTAATCGCCAATGTTCATCGGTGTTTCGCGCGCATGGCAGAAACAGTATGCTGATTGCATGACGAGACGAAGATGGATCGCCGATACGTGGACAGAGACAACTGCATCGTTGAAGGGGGAACAGGCGGCGCATCTTGCGCGGGTGTTGCGAGCGCAGCCGGGGCAGGTGTTCGACGTGGTGGCGAATGGATTTTTGCACCGCGCGGAGATTGTTTCTGCCGGTGAGGATGAGGTGGTGTTCACGCTGCACGAAGAGTTGGAGGCGGAGAGTGCGCTGCCGGTGCACCTGCTGATGGCAGTGTTCAAGTTCGATCACATGGAGTGGGGGATTGAGAAGGCGACGGAGTTGGGTGCGGCTCGGATTACTCCGGTGATTGCGCGACGGACGGAGAAGCATCTTGCGCAGGCGGCGGCGAAGCGCGTGGAGCGGTGGCGAAGGATTGTGCGCGAGGCGGCGCAGCAGTCGCGCAGGAGCGATGTGCCGGAGGTGGATGAGCCGGTTGCGTTGAAGGTGGCGCTGGGGATGGTGAGTGCGGAGAAGAAGTTGCTGCTGGCGGAGACGGAGCAGGAGAACTCGTTGTGGAGTGAGTTAGCGGGTCGGCGAGTCAGCGAGTCAGGGAGTGTGGCGCTGGCGATTGGGCCGGAGGGTGGGTGGACGGCGGAGGAGATGGCGCTGTTCAGCGAGAGCGGGTGGAAGCCTGTGACGCTAGGGCCGAGGATACTGCGGGCGGAGACGGCGGCGATTGTGGGGCTGGCGGTTTGTGGGGCGATGCTGTAGCGCGGTGGATCCCACATCTCAAAATCGAGATGTGGGGCACCCGGTGTTGAGGTTTGATTAAAGAGGACAGCGACCGATGGGCTCGGTCGCTGTTCTGTTGGTGGGGAATCTTGATTAGCTGAACATTTCCTTGACCTTGCTGAAGATGCCGCGGGAGGCTGGAGTGTTTTCGATGGCGATAGTTTCGGAGAGCTGCTTGAGCAGGTCCTTCTGCTGCCGGGTTAGCTTGGAGGGAGTCTGCACGCGAACCTCGACGATGAGGTCGCCCTTGCCGTGGGAGTTGAGGTGGGGAACGCCCTTGCCGCGGAGTTTGATCTCGCGACCGCTCTGCGTGCCTTCGGGGACCTTGATGATCTCGACGCCGTCGAGGGTTTCGAGCTCGAGCTCGGTGCCGAGGGCGGCTTGCGGGAAGCTGATGGGGATGGTGCAGTGGAGGTCGTCGCCATCGCGCTCGAAGAACTTGTGGGCCTTGACGTCGAGGACGACGTAAAAGTCGCCGGCAGGGCCACCGAAGCGGCCGGCTTCGCCTTCGCCGGAGTAGCGAATGCGGGTGTCGGTTTCGACGCCGGCGGGAACCTTGACGAGGATCTTGTGTTCGCGCGTGACGCGGGAGTCGCCCTTGCAGGTGGTGCAGGGGGTGCGGATGACGGAGCCGGTGCCGCTGCAGATGGGGCAGGTGCGGGCGACGGAGAAGAAGCCTTGTTGCGAGCGGATCTGGCCGCGGCCGCCGCACTGCTGGCAGGTCTCGGGCTGCTTGCCGGCAGCGGACCCGGTGCCGCGGCAGTCTTCGCAAGCCTCGGCGCGGCGGATGGTGATCTCGCGCTCGACACCGAAGACGGCCTCTTCGAACTCGAGCTTCATGTCGAACTTGAGGTCGCGGCCGCGCTGCTGACGCGTGGCGCGGCGATTGCCGCCGCCCATGTTGAACATCTCGCCGAAGAGGTCGCCGAAGATGTCGTTGAGGTCGCCGCCCTGGAAGGGGCTGCCGCCGCCGGGGAAGCCGCCGGCGCCGTTGACGCCCGCGTGACCGTAGCGGTCGTAGGCGGCGCGCTTGTCGGGGTCGGAGAGAACCTGGTAGGCCTCGCTGCACTCCTTGAACTTCTCCTCGGCCTGGGGATTGTTCGGGTTGCGGTCGGGATGGAACTGCATGGCGAGTTTGCGATACGCGGTCTTGATCTCGCCGTCGGAGGCGGTGCGTTCGACGCTCAGGATCTCGTAGTAGTCGGTCTTCATCGTGGCTGTGGGCATTCCTGATTCCTAAAGTTTGCGGCAGTGTTTGCCCGCGGTATTCGGAGGCCTTCGCCTCCTGTTTTGTTCTATCGGAATTTATTCGCTCTTCTGGGCGGAGTTGCTGGCGATACGAACTAGCGCTGGTCGAAGAAGCTTGTCGCGGAGCTTGTAACCGCGGCGAATCTCTTCGAGGACCTGGTGGTCTGGATGCTCCAGAGTTTCGATGCTCCCGAGCGCCTCGTGGATTCGCGGGTCGAATTGGGCGCCAACGGCTTCAACCGGTTGGACGTTGAGGCCGCGGAGAGCGTCATCCATCTGCTTGACGATGAGTTCGACGCCGGTCCGGAGCTGAGCTACATCACCGTTGGACTTGAGGGCGAGGGAGAAGTTGTCGAGCACGCCGAGGAAGGGTTCGACGGCGGACTGGATGGCATAGTCGCGAACATCCTGGCGCTCTTTGGCTTCGCGTTTGCGGGTGTTGTCGAACTCAGCCTGGAGGCGGGCGAGGCGGTCCTGCGCTTGCGTAAGTTGGAGAGCGAGCTGATCGCGCTCGTTGCGGAGTTGATCCTGCTCGGAGTTCAACTGGCCCTCGGCGCCGGCTTCGATGTCGACGTGCGCGTTCTCGGTCTGGTCGTTCTGTTCGATCTGTTCGGTGCTCATGGAGTCTTCCTTTTTGCTATGGGAGTTTCGCGGCCAACGCGGAAAGCGATCTTTTGCCTGGGTCATGGGTTGATCCTGTCTGCAAATTGCCTTTAGGTGGATATGGGGGCGGTGTCGCCGGTATCTATTCGATGCAGAAGCTGGGCGATGTAGCTCACGGCGTTGATAGCGCTCTCGTAGTTCATGCGCTTGGGGCCGAGGATGGCTACGGCAGAGTCGCCGGAGACCTGGGCGGGGGCGGCGATGAGGACGAGGCCCGCCATGCCGGGATCCTGCTGCTCGAGGTCGAAGATGACGCGGACGGATTGTTCGGAGGTGTCGATGTAGGCGTTGAGGAGCTCGATGAGGCGCTGCTTTTCTTCGAGTGCGGAGAGAAGGGCGCGGAGGCGGTCGCGGTCGGCGGGAAGGCCGATGAGGTTGACGACGCCGTCGATGTAGACGGACTGCTGAGGGAGGGCGTCGGCGGGGACGGTGCGTGTCCAGAGGTCGATGGCGTCGGAGAGTTGCTGGTACACGGTGCGCTCGTGGTCGACGCGGCGGGTGAGTTCGTTGCGGACGCGATCGATGTTCCAGCCGCGGAAGTGTTGATTGAGGAAGTTTGCGGCGGTTTCGAGCTGGACGGAGGAGAGGTCGTGGTCGAGGGCGAGGACGCGGTCGCGCACCATGCCGCTGCGAGTGACGACGACGGCGAGGACGCGGCGTTGGGTAAGGCGGCTGAAGTGGATGTGCTCGAGGAGGTCGGTGGAGGCTGCTGCGCCGATGGCGAGGCCGACGCCGCTGGAGAGTGCGGCGAGAACGTGCGAGGTGCGCTCGAGGAGGGCGGAGGCTCCGGCGATGCCGGCGAAGCTGGTGTCAATTTGCGATTGCCAGTCGGCGCGCGAGGGGTGGGGAAGGGCTGAGGGCGCGCTGGTGAGCTGGTTGACGTAGAGACGGAAGGCTTCGGCGGAGGGGATGCGGCCGGCGGAGGTGTGGGGCTGTTCGAGCAGGCCAGCGTCGGCTAGTTCGGCCATCTCGTTACGGATGGTGGCGGAGCTCATGGCGTTGGCGAAGGCCGATTGCGCGAGGGTGCCCGAGCTGATGGGCTCGCCGGTCGAGATGTAGCTCTCGATGATGGCGGTGAGGATCTCGCGCTGACGGGTTGTGATGGGGCGGGCCACTCCTAATCATTTTACGCGGGTCGTCAAACGAGCGCTGGTGCGGGGCGGCTTTCGCATCATTGGAAGTTGGTAGAGGGCGTGTTAGCTGATCTCGAGCACGTCCTCTGACTTGGCGGCCAGCTCCTGGGTGCGGGCGACTACGTTTTGGGCGATGGCGAGGAATTCGCGGCCGCGCGGGGTGGCATCGCCGGCCAGGGCGGCGGGTAGGCCGCTGTCGCCGGCGGTGCGGACCTGGGGATCGAGGTCGATGGAGCCGAGGAAGGGCAGGTTGTATTGCTTGGCGGTCTGCTGAGTGGCGCCGGCGCCGAAGACGTCGAGGATGGTGCCGTCGGGGAGGGTCATCTGCGACATGTTTTCGACCAGGCCGAGGACTTCGACGTTGACCTGGTGGAACATTTCGAGGGCTTTGCGGGCGTCTTGCAGCGCGACGGACGAACCCGTAGAGACGACGATGGCGCCGGTGAGGGGGACGGTCTGGACGAGCGAGATGACGACGTCGCCGGTGCCGGGGGGCAGGTCGATCAGGAGGTAGTCGAGCTCGCCCCAGGCTACCTGCTGAAGGAACTGGCGGATGATCTGGTGGAGCATGGGGCCGCGCATGACCATGGGCTTATCGCCGGGCGAGATGAGGCCGATGGAGATGAACTTTACTCCGTGTGCGGTGATGGGCTCCATGAGATTTTCGGCGACGATGCTGGGCTGGCGGGTGGCGCCGAGCATGGTGGGAACGTTGGGGCCGTAGATGTCGGCGTCGATGAGGCCGACGCGGTGGCCGAGTTTGGCGAGCGAGACGGCGAGATTGACGGCGACGGTGGTCTTGCCGACGCCGCCCTTGCCGGAGCCGATGGCGAGGATGTGCTGGATGCCGGGGAGGCGCTGCGGACCTTGGGGCGCTGCTGCGTGCTGGTGAGACATGGGAACCTCTTCTGGATAGAGCTGGTGGTTAGAGATGCCACTCGGGGGCGAGGATGGCGCGGAGTTCTTTCTTGCGCTGGGTTTCGCCGGAGCGCATCTCGCGGCGGCGGGCGGCGTCTTCGTAGCGGCGGATCTGGTGTTCGGTTTCGGGGAGGACTTGAGGGACTTCGATGCGGTTGCCGGCGGCGTCGACGGCGACGAAGGTGAGATAGGCGGAGGAGACGTGGCGGAGTTTCTGCAGGCGGACGTCTTCGACCATGGCTTTCACGCCGATTTCCATGGAGGTGCGGAAGGCGCGGTTGACGCTGGACTTGAGGATGAGGAGATCGCCGACGCGGACGGGAGCGACGAAGTCGAGGTGATCCATGGAGGCGGTGACGACGAAGGAGCGGGCGTGGCGGCTAGCGGCCATGGCGCCGACGAGATCCATAAATTGCATGAGACGGCCGCCGAAGAGGTTGCCGAGGGCGTTGCTGTCGGCGGGAAAGATGATCTCGCTGCGTTCAGACTGGGAGGCGCAGACGGTACTGGAATTGGTGCAATCGGACATTCTTCCATTGTAATTGCGGGCGCCGGTGGTTGAAGAGCAGCGGCCAGTGCTTGGACGCAAAGGCCGCAAAGGAAGCCAAGTTTCGCAAAGGAGGGCGTCGTAGGATGGAGGCATGGACAAGATTGGGATGTTGAGCGAGATTTTGCAGCAGAATCCGAACGACGCGTTTGCGCGGTATGGACTGGCGATGGCCTACGCGGCCGAGGGAAAGACCGACGACGCGCTGCGGGAGTTTGCGACCACGACGGAGTTTAATCCGGACTATGTGCCGGCGTACCAGATGTCCGCACAGACGCTGGTGAAGGCGGGGAAGCTGGACGAGGCGAGGGCGCGGTTGAAGGAAGGGCTGGCGGCGTGCGAGCGGACGGGGAATACGCACGCCGCGAGCGAGATGCAAGGGATGCTGGACGAGCTGGGCTAGTTGTGACGCCCGGTTGCTTAGTAGCCGTTGGCGAGGAGGTAGGCGGGGGTGAGCCAGTCTTCCTCGGCGTGGGTGCGCTGGGCGGCGGCATACTTGGCGAGGGCGTCGGTCTCAAGGTTGACGGGGGAGCCGGGCGTGAGGGTGTGCAGGTTGGTGGACTTGTAGGTGTGGGGGATGACGGCGATCTCGATGCGCGGCAGTTCGACGCTGGCGACCGTGAGGCTGATGCCGTCGACGGTGATGGAGCCTTGCGAGATGACTTGCGAGGTGAGCTGATCGGGGAGCTCGAGAGTGAGACGCCAGTCGGTGGTGGCGAGGTCGGAGTGAAGCGGGACGATGGAGACGAATTTTCCGGTGGCGTCGACGTGGCCCTGGACGACGTGGCCGCCGAGTGGGGAGCCTGCGGGGGTGGGGAGCTCTAGGTTGATGGTGGCGCCGATGGGGAGCGAGCCGAGAGTGGTGCGGGCGAGCGTTTCGGCGGCGAGGTCGGCGGCGAAGTGTGTGGGCTCAGGGAGAGGGATCGCGGTGAGGCAGACGCCGTTGACGGCAATGCTGTCGCCGGTACGCCAACGGCCGGCGAGTGCGGGGGCGGCGAGGACAATGCGCGTGGCTCCTCCGGTTGGTGTGAGCGAGACGACGGTGCCAGTGGTTTCGATGAGTCCAGTGAACATAGGAATAGGGTAACGCGATCAGGTGTGGGAGACGTTGGCCCAGGGGTCGTGGAGGTAGCCGGTGATGCGGACGTCTTCGGCGTTGGGGGCTAGATCCGAGGGCAAGCTGGTGCGCGTAACTTGCGTAAGGCGTTGCTGCAGGGCGTAGGGCGAATCGAAGCCGGTGGCGAAGGGAAGAGCGTCGAGGCCGAGTTCGGATTCGGCGTAGTAGAGGACGAGCTTGTCAACGAGATTGGCGCGGAGGAGACTGCCGTTCAGGGCGGAGCCGGCTTCGATGAGGACGCTGAGGAGGTTGCGCGCGGCGAAGGCAGCGAGGGCGGCTTGCAGGTCAAGGTGATTGGATTGGGTGGGGATGCGGAGGACGTCTACGTTGCGAGCGCGGAGGGCGGACTCGCGTTCGGTGGGGGCGTGGGTGGCGTCGTCGGAACAGAGGATGAGGAGGTCGTTCGCGGAGGAGGTGACGAGGGTGGAGTCGAGCGGGGTGCGGAGGGCGCTGTCGAGGAGGACGCGGAGAAGCGGGCGGCGGCGTGGAAGGCCAGTGCGATCGGTGAGCGAGGGGTTGTCGGCGAGGACGGTGCCGATGCCGGTGAGGATGGCATCGGAGGCGTGACGGAGGAGTTGCGCGTCGGTGCGGGCGGCAGTGCCGGTGACCCAGTGCGGCGCCGTGGAGGTGCGGGAGGAGCGTGGGGGCGCGAGTTTGCCGTCGACCGAGAGCGCAGCCTTGAGGGTGATGAAGGAGCGATGGTGCTGGACGAAGTGGGCAAAGGCATCGTTGAGATGGCGAGCCTGGAGGGCGAGGGGATGAGCGGGGTCGAGGAGGAGGACATCGATGTTGGCGGCGCGGAGTTTGGCGAGGCCCTGGCCACTGACCAGAGGGTTGGGATCGACGGTGGCAACCACGCAGCGCGCGATGCCCGCGGCGATCAGTGCGTCGGCGCAGGGGCCGGTGCGGCCGTGATGGGCGCAGGGCTCGAGGGTGACGTAGGCTGTCGCACCATGAACGTTGTGACCGAGAGTAGCGGCTTGCTTGAGGGCGGCGATCTCCGCGTGGTCGCGCGCGTCGTAGAGATGGACGCCTTCACCGAGGAGGAGGTCATGATGCAAGAGCAGGCAGCCAACGGTTGGATTAGGTGAGGCGAGACCGACGGCGCGGCGAGCGAGTTCAAGTGCGCGCTGCAGGTATCGATCGTCTTGCGGAGTGGATGGCATGCATCCTCAGCATCTCACGAGCCGGTCGCGGGCCGGTTGTTACATGGTCGCTGGGTCAGGTCGAAAGCTATCAAATGATTTTTGACGAAGTTTTGACGCGAGTTAGGCGAAATGCGTTTCACTTAATCAAATTATTTAAAAATGGTCGATAAATTCGAGTATCCAGACAACTTATTCGTCAGGATTTGAATTTATTTAAGTGGGTAACGCTGCTTCCGTGTGGTGCTTCGGCGCGTCCCTACAGAAAGGTTGGGATTACCTCGTTAGAGGTCCGCGATCGCTGGTTTGCGATGGATTGCGGCACTGGAGTCTCTTTCATGAAGTCGGATTTTAGTCGTTACGTTCCTGCCGTTGCTGCTGTTTTTTGGTTATGCGCATTTATTAGCGCGGTTATCTGGGCGTTCAGCCCGTCGGTTTCTCCGGGCTGGGATTTACATGTGTATGCGAATGCTGTACGGTCGCTTCAAATTGGACATGACCCTTATTGGGACGGGATCGCGGTGCAGCGAATCTTCCATGCTCACTTAGCGGAACATCCCAATGCTGCGCCTCCGTTCACTTATGTTTATTCCCCAATTACCCTTCCGCTGTTGAGGTGGCTGGGCAGATTTCCTCTGCGATGGGTGGGTGGAATGTACTGGCTGGTGTATGGTGCCTGTGCAGCAGCGGCGATGTGGGTGGGGATGCAGGCAGTGGAGCCGGAAGAGCGGCCTGTTTTTATGCTGCTCGCGCCGGCGGCCATCTTTTTCCCGGGCCTGCTGGAGAATGATGTTCTGTTCAGCGGGAATATTGCTTATGTAATTTACGGACTAGTTTTTCTTACCGCGATGATTGGATGGCGCAAGGGTCAGTGGTTGTGGTTTTACCTGGCGGCTCTTGCTGCGTCTTGTTGTAAAGCTCCTCTGCTGAGCGTACTGGCGATTCCTGTTCTGTCCAGCCGGAAGCAGTGGTGGCAGGCGGGTGTCACCGCTGTGTGTGGCGTGGGACTGTTCGCGGTGCAGCCGTTGCTGTGGCCGGCTGCGTTTCAGCACTACCTGACGGCGGTGGAGCTTCAGTTCAGTTACAACCATGACTTCAGTTGCAGCCCGGCGGGTCTGCTGGCGGATGCGCTGTACAACGTGATTCCGTATACAGTGACGAGCGCAGTGTTTTACCTGGTCTATGCGGTTCCAGTTTTCCTGATTCTCTTCTATCTTTCGCGCAGATATCTTGATGGAGAGTTTTCGCTTGAGCAGTGGATGCCGGTAATGCTGGCTGGCGTCATTCTGCTGAACCCACGCATCATGGAGTATGACGTTGCGTCGATCGCGTTGCCGATGGCGCTGCTCGCGTGGCGATCGTTTGCGCGCAATAACTCGCTGGGTAAGACAATTCTTGAGATGTCATTCTTCTGCGCGTTGCTTTATCAGTTTTCGCGCACGCAATGGAGGGTGGTGGAGTGCCTGTCGCTGGTGGGACTCTTTGCTGCCGGCTCGTGGAACCTGTATACGCAGGTGCATCACGCACAATATCGGTCCAGGGTGGCTGCTACTGCGGACGAGGAGACGATGCTGGTCGGCGCACAGATGTGAGGTTGATGGTGTGCGCAGCGCGTTCGGGATGGTAAGGAGTTAGTCGAGGAGCGAGTCGACGAAGGCAGTGGCGTCGAAGGGGATGATGTCTTCGAGTTTTTCGCCGACCCCGGCGTAGCGGACGGGAAGACGCAGTTCATGCGCGATCGCGACGACGATGCCGCCCTTGGCGCTGCCGTCGAGTTTGGTGAGGACGATGCCGGTGACGTGGGCGGCTTCGGTGAAGAGGCGTGCTTGCTGGAGACCGTTCTGACCGGTAGTGGCGTCGATAACGAGGAGGGTTTGATGAGGGGCGCCGGGAAGGAGGCGCTCGGCGGTGCGGCGCATCTTGTCGAGCTCCTTCATGAGGTCGGTCTTGGTGTGGAGGCGTCCGGCGGTGTCGACGAGAAGGACGCCGGTGTGGCGGGCCTTGGCGGCGGTGAGCGCGTCGAAGAGCGCGGCGGAGGGATCGCCACCCTGGCGGGTCTTGATGAGGTCGACGTTGGAGCGTTGGGCCCAGACTTCTAATTGCTCGATGGCGGCGGCACGGAAGGTGTCGGCTGCGCAGAGCAGGACGGTTTTGCCTTCGCGACGGTAGAGTGCTGCGAGTTTGCCGCTGGTGGTGGTTTTGCCGGTGCCGTTGACGCCGACCATCATGATGACTTCGGGCGGAGCTGCGGGATGGGCGACAGGTTTGTCGACGGAGTTGAGGATGCGGAGGATCTCGGACTTGAGTTGGAGCTTGAGTTGGGCGCCGTCGGAGATGCCGTGAAGCAGGGCGCGATCGCGCAGGCGGGTGATGATTTCGTTGGTGGTGGTGGAACCGATGTCGCAGGCGAGGAGGGCGAGTTCGAGGTCGCCAAGCGAGGCCTCGTCAACTTCACGGGTGAGGGCGACGACGGAGGAGAGGGAGTTGGAGAGAGACTCGCGGGTGCGGGTGACCGCCTGCTTCATGCGGTCGAAGAGACGGCGCGGTGCGGCGGGCTCCTGCTGGGCGGGATCCGGCAGTTCCGGGTCAGGGGTTGGAGTGTCGCGCTTGCCGAAGAGTGAAAAGGCCATCGCTCTTTAGTTTAGCGGATGGAGGCTTTGGGGGCTTTGGGGAGGGGCGCTTGCCGAGGAGGAGTTTCAAAAGAAAAATCCCGCTCTGAAGAGCGGGATTTCGCACATCGTAGCGACTATGACTTCAGCGCAGCCTCGATCGCCGCGATCACCTCTGGCGAATCGGGCGTCACGGCCGGCTCAAAGCGAGCGATCGGCTGTCCGTTGCGCGCGATGAGGAACTTGGTGAAGTTCCACTTAATCTCGCCGCTAACGTTGGGCGCCGCAGTGAGGTACTGGTAGAGCGGCGTCTCATCGGTGCCCTTTACGGAGACCTTCGCCATCATCGGAAACTTGACGTGGAACTTGGAGCTGCAGAACTCTTTGATCGTTGCATTGCTGCCGGACTCCTGGTTGGCGAAGTTGTTCGCCGGCACGCCGATGATCACGAGGCCCTTGTCCTTGTACTTCTCGTAGACGGCCTCGAGGGCGGTGTACTGCGGCGTAAATCCGCACGCGCTGGCGACATTGACCACTAACAGCACCTTGCCCTTGTAGGCACCCAGCGTGGTGGGGTCACCGTCGATGGTGCTGAGTTTGAACTTGTAGACAGGCGCACCGGCATCGGCCACGGCTACGCCGCTAAGGAACAACAATGTCAGCATCAGGAAGATTTTGCGCACGAACGCCTCCAGAAAATCGTTATGTTCCCAGTGTACCCGGGACGGTTAGCGAATCTTGTGCCAGAGGCCGCAGGGCTTGGTTAGGGGTGGGCTACTCGGTGCGGCCGGGGCGGGACATGAGCTCGCCGATGGCGTCGAGCGGTGGTTTTTCTGCGTGGAGGATGGCGGCCATCTGCTCGGTGATGGGCATTTCGACACCGTAGCGGTTGGCGAGGCCGAGGGCTGCGGTGGTGGTGAGGACGCCTTCGGCCACCTTGCCGTTGAGGGCGGCGATGATGTCGTTGAGCTTGCGGCCTTTGCCGAGCTCGACGCCGACGGTGCGGTTGCGGGAGAGGCCGCCGGTGCAGGTGAGGACCAGGTCGCCGATGCCAGAGAGGCCGGACATGGTCTCGCGGCGGCCGCCGCAGGCCATGGCGAGGCGCGTGATCTCGGCGATACCGCGGGTGATGAGCGCCGAGGTTGCGTTGTTGCCGAGTTCGAGGCCGGTGACGACGCCGGCGGCGAGGGCGATGACGTTCTTGAGGGCCCCGCCGAGTTCGGTGCCGATGACGTCTTCATTGCGATAGGTGCGGAGCGAGGCGGAGCTGAAGTTGTCCTGAAGGGACTTGCCGAGGCTGGGGTCGTCGACGGCGAGGGTGATGGCGGTGGGCATGGCGGCGGCGACTTCGTAGGCGAAGGACGGACCACCGAGCGTGCCGATGGGGTTTTCAGGGGCGTACTCGAACATGATTTGGGACATGCGCAGGAAGGTCTTCTCCTCGATGCCCTTGCTGGCCGAGAGGAGCACCTGGCGCGGGGTGAGGATGGGAGCGATCTGCACCATGATGGAGCGCAGGGCCTGCGAGGGCGTCACGCAAAGGATGATATCTGCGCCGGAGATGGCGAAGTTGAGGTCGTGGGTGATTTCGACGTCGGCGGGGAGGATGAAGCCGGGGAGGTAGCGGGTGTTCTCGCCGGTGTCGACGAGGGTTGCGGCGTGGTCTGGCGAGTGTGCCCAGAGGGTGAGTCGATGGCCGCCGCGGCGGGCGAGGGAGACGGTGAGCGCGGTTCCCCAGGCACCGGCGCCGATGACAGCAATACGGCTCATGCGTTGGCCTTCTTTTCGGTTGGATCGGTGTTGTCCTTGTCGTCTGAACCAGTGTTGCGGCCGAAGCGGCTTTCGGTGCCCTTGAGCAGGCGAACGATGTTGGCGTGGTGCTTGACGATGCTGAGCAGGGCGATGAAGCTGAGGCCGGCCAGCAGCGCGGGAGAGCGATGGGGTACAAGCAGGATCGCGAGGAATGGGATGGAGACCGCGGCGAGGATCGAGCCGAGAGAGACCAGGCGCGTGGTAGCGACGATGAGGGCGAAGACGCCGACCGAGGCGAGGGCGACCATGGGTACAAGGGCGATAAAGACGCCGAGCGCGGTGGCGATGCCTTTGCCGCCTCGGAAGCGGAGCCAGACGGGAAACACGTGGCCGATGACGGCGGCGACGGCGGCGGCGACGGCGAGGGTCGAGGGGCCGTTCGCGGTGCTGGGAGCGAACTGCATGGCGAGGAAGGCGGCGATGAAGCCTTTCATCGCGTCGAGCAGGAGGGTAAAGATGCCCAACGTGGTGCCGCCAGCCCGGGCCACGTTGGTGGCGCCGATGTTGCCGCTGCCGGTGTCGCGCACGTCCTCCTGTTGGACGAAGCGTACGAGGAGGTAGCCGAAGGGGATGGAACCGAGCAGGTATGCCGTCGTGAGTGTAAGGAGCCAGAGCATGATCATGTATCGATGTTGAGTGTAGCAGCGGGAGTTTACTGGAGGTTTCTAGGCAAGGTATCGGCGCAACATCTCAAGGGCATGCTGGGTGGACCAGAAGCGGATGCGCTCGCGGTCTCCGGTGATGTGGAACTCCTTGACCTGGGTGTCTTCGCCGTCGGTGAGGGCGATGTAGACCAGGCCAATGGGTTTGTTGGCGTCGAGGCCGCGGGGAGCAGCGGGGCCGGCGATGCCGGTGACGCCGAGGGCGAGGGAGCTGCCGGTGCGGCGGCGAATGCCTTCGGCGAGGGCGCGGGCGACGGTGTCGGAGACAGCGCCATGCTCGTCGATGAGGTAGGAGGGGACGTCGGCGAGGGCGGTCTTGCTGCGATCGGAGTAGGCGATAGCGCCGCCGAGGAAGACGCGCGAGCTGTTGGGGACGGAGGTGAGGCGCTGGCCGAGCCAGCCGCCGGTGCAGCTCTCGGCGACGGCGAGGGTGTGGCGGCGAACGCCGAGCATGAGCAGGACGACCTCCTCGAGGGACTCGCCGTTGAGGGAGAAGATGTCGTCGCCCATCTCGCTGGCAACGGCGTCGGCGACGGCCTCGACGCGGGCTTCGGCTTCGGCGAGGGTGTGCTTGACGGAGACGAAGTGGAGCTGGATCTCGGCGGAGCCAGCGAGGATGGTGGTCTGGACGTCGGGGAACTGCTGGTAGATGGGAGCGGTGCGAGCGTCGACCTGGCTCTCGGGAATGAGGGCCATGCGGAGCTGACGGCGAGCCATGTAGTAGGGCGGAAGCGCGGCGGCGAGGCGCGGCTTGCACTCGTTGTCGAAGAGGGGCTGAAGCTCCTTGGGCGGACCGGGAAGGAGGGCAACGAGCTTGCGGTGTCCGCGGTGGGCGAAGTCGAGCCATTGGCCGGGAGCGCTGCCGTTGAGGTTGGGCAGGATCTCGGCACCCTGGAGCTGGTCGGCCTGCTTGGCGTTGTTGGGAGGCATGTCCAGGTTGCGGGAGGCGTAGCGCTTGTGGAGGAAGGCGAGGATCGCCTGGTTGCGATGGAGGGAGAGCTTGAAGGTTTCGGCGACGCACTCGCGGGTGAGGTCGTCTTCGGTGGGGCCGAGGCCGCCGGAGAGGAGGACGATGTCGGCACGGTTGATGGCGGTGTGGATGGCGGAGCGGAGATGTTGCCGGTTGTCGCCGACGATGGTCTTGAAGGCGACGGTGACGCCGAGGTCGTTGAGGCCGGTGGTGAGGTAAAGCGAGTTGGTGTCCTGACGATGCGGTGTCAGCATCTCGGAGCCAACGGCGATGATCTCGGCTAGCATGTGGTTCGATGGTAGCGCGAGCGGAGGTTAATTCCTGTGACGAATGTTGCTTCGGACGGTACGTGAGGCTGTGGGTTCGGTCGGTTGCGTGCGTTGAGCGGGTTGGGCGCGTTCGGCGGTGAGGAGGGGCTCGGGGTTGAAGGCGGGCTGCTTACGGCGGATGCGGCCGAGTTCGAGCTCGTAGCGGCGCATAGCGATGCCGATGCTGCCTTTGACGCGGGCGGCGAGTTCGGCGAGGAGGTCGCGACCCTGCTGCGCCGCGAGTTTCGTGCGGTCGCGGAGGCCGGCCATCTCGGATTGGGCGAGGGCCTCGATCTCGGCGTCGAGGGTGAGGAGATCCTGATGGGTCTGGGCGATTTGTTCGGTGAGGCGGGCGAGCTGGGCGGCGGCGGGCTGGTCGTCGCCGCTGTCGGTGGAGGGGTCGTAGCCGTTGAGCATGCGCTGGAGGAGGTCGCGGTCGTTGCGGTCGAAGGCGGCGTTGGCCTGGGACATGAGGTGGTTGCGGTGGAGCTCGTCGTGGGCGTTGCGGGCGCGGTCGGGGTGGATGCGCTTGGCTACTTCGCGGAAGAGGGACTTGAGGTCGAGCGCGGCTGGGTCGGGTTCAGGATCGGTTTGGATTTCAGGTTCGGGTACGAGGGCCTCGGGTTGGGGTGGAGCTGGGTTGTGGAGCTCGGCGATGCGGTCTTCCCACTCGTCGAGCTGAATGTAGAGGACGCCTACCTGGCGGATGTAGCGGCCCTCGAAGCTGTTGAGCTGGGCGCGGAGGTGGTCGAGATGGGCTTCGCGGGTGGCGAGGGTGGCGCGGAGGCTGGTTAGCTCGGCGCGGCGGCGGAAGAGTTCGGCGTCTTCCGGTCGGGGCTGGCGGGCTATTGCGGCGCGTCTGGGCATGGGCAGCTTTGATGATATCCGGAGGTGTCGGCCCTACCCCCCCATACCCTTCTAGCTGCAAAGTGCTCTTGGGAATGGGGTTAGGGGGCAGAGTATCTGTTTACAGTACTAACCTTCTCTATGTGGCTGATTTCAGGTTGGTTATGGCGATGATTGCCGGTAAAGTCGTGCAGGCAGTGACTTTACGGGTAAAGTAGGCCATCCATTGGGGTTACGGGTGAAATGTTGGGAGGGGTCCGAGAGGGGCTGGGTCTGGAGTTTTCTTCCTTATTCAATTGTAGCTGTGTGGGTGGGGTAACTATGCCAAGTTGGGGGAAGAGAAATCGGCAATGGGGGCGCGGGTTTTGTGGGGTTTGGGGGTGGGTGGGGGGTTGACACGCGGATTTTGGGTTGTTTTTGGGGGTCGGGGTGGTGATTTATTTTTGGGGGTTGGGGTCGAAGCGCCCGGGGCTAAAGCCCGCGTTGGTTGAGGTCGTATCCAGGGGCTGAAGCCCCCTGCTAATCCGGTAGAACGGGTGCGCTTGAGGGCGTTGGGGTTATCGTTGTCTGGGGCGAAACATTTCTTTAAAAAACCCGTCTGGAATGGGCGTGGAGGTTTCTCTCCACCTTTCAGACATTTGATTTCGGGAGATTGCCATGATGCAGCGTTATGGGTCGCTTCGGCAGTTGTTTTCTGGTGCGCGTGAGACGGTGGCGCGGAAGAGCGGGATCGGGAAGAAGGGCTTGCGCGCGGGGCTGGGAGTGGCGGCGCTGGCTGCGATGGTGGGGCTGTCGGGTTGCTATTGGGGATACGGCAGCTACTACTACTATTACCCCGGCAACGGCGGCTACAGTGCGATCTGGGTGGCGAATGGGACCAACGTGGTGGAGTTTTCGCCGTCGCAACAGGTGAATGGGGTGAGCGATCCGGTGCCGCGGCGGACGATCAGCTCGAGTGTGTTTGGAGCGCCGCAGGGCGTGGTGTTCGACTACTACGGAGACCTGTGGGTGATTGATGGCGGGACGATGGCGAGCGGTGGGAAGGTGGCGCCGGCGCTGTATGAGTTTACGGCGAGCCAGTTGTCGAACCTGGGGAGCAACGCTGCGCCTACGCCTGCGGTGACGATCTCGTCGGCGAGCTTTGTGTTTCCGCAACAGGCGACGTTTGATAACAATGGCAATCTCTGGGTGACCGATAACGGCGCCAACGCGGTGTTTGTGCTCTCGGCCAAGCAGCTGAGTACGTCGGGTGCGACGACGGTTCCGGTCGCAACGATTACGTCGACCCCGGCGTTCAATGGGCCGCTGGGGATTACGTTCGACAATCGCGGCAATTTGTGGATCGCGAACAATGCGTCGACGACGATCTTCGGGTTCAGCGCGGGAAGCCTGCCGGTGGTGACGCCGTCGAGTACAGCGGCGATGACGGTGGCGGCGCTGACACCGACGACGACGCTGAGCGATAACGGGGCGGGATCGATCCAGGCACCTTGGGCGCTGGCGGTGGATAGCTACGGAAACCTGTGGTCGAGCAACGCGAATGCGCCGAATACGGTGGTGGAATTTGCCAAGGCGCAGCTTGTGACGGGAAGCCCGACGCCGACGATTACGCTGGCCAGTGCGACGGTGAGCAACAATGCAACGCTGGTGGCGCCGAATGGACTGGCGTTCGATAACTATGGCGACCTGGCGGTGATGAGCTCGGGCGCACCGTTTGGGATGGCGGGATATGGGCCGTCGCAGCTGCGATCGCAACCTACAAGCCCGGTGACGCCGGCGGTGTTTTTCGTGGGCAGTTCGACTACGCTGAATGCGCCGGCTGGAGACACGTTTGGGCCTACGTATTAGTGAGTAGTGGGTAGTGAGTAGTGGGTAGTGATTTTTGCAAATTTGCTCAGGAAATAGTGCAAAAATCGTGGTCTAGTTAAGCACAGAAGTGACGCGTTTTGCACCGATATTTTGGTGTTGCGCGATCGTGAATTTGTGGCATGATTCTTCTCAACGGAAGAGAGATCTTCCAGAGAAGAGAGAAGAATCAGAGGCAGCGAGGGACGAGGAAGAGACCCACTTCGGGCAACCGGAGACAGGGATCGGAGACGAAACTCAGTTCGGGCGACCGAACATGCGGTCAAAGAGGACGCTCACAAGATTTGCGGAACGGACCAACGACGGACAGCGGGCTTGCCTGCAGACCGAAGGGAGGACGGGAAGCGGAGATTGACCTGGTGCCGAGATCAGGTCTTCGAAGATTCGGACGGCGGAAGGGCGAGTCCTCGCGAGAGGGTTCGCCCTTTGGCTTTGTGGTGCGCGGTGGGGTTGATGGTGGGACTATGCTTCGGGCATGAAGCTCGCGCCTCAAGAGGTTCGGACGTACTTGTTGACTGCGGTGACGGCGCAGCGGAGACGATTATTCCAGGTTACGGCTACTGCGGAGATGTTTCTTAAGACTGTGGAAGCCTATCGTGCGAAGGGACGCTTCGCGTTGCATGCGTTTGTCGTGATGCCAGATCACATTCACTTATTGTTGACGCCTGCTCCTGAGGTGGCGCTTGAGAAGGTCGCGCAGTTGATCAAGGGTGGGTTTTCGTTTCGGTTGAAGAGCGCTCACGATGTGTGGGAGAAGGGGTATGACAGTCGAAGAATCATGGACGGTGCGCACTTTGAGCGTGGTCGAAGGTATATCGAAGAGAACCCGGTGAGAGCGCGGATGGTGGGTTCGGCGGAGGAATATGCGTATAGCTCGTGCGGTCGGGGGGGATGGTGGACGCGAAGCCGTTGTGGTTTGGCCCGGGCTAATGCCCGGTTTGTGGCGGGGAGTATTCAGCGGGCTAAAGCCCGCTGCTAATCCGGTGAGACTGACGGCTAGAGGAGGGGGAGGCCTTCTATGCCCAGGTCGGCGTGGAAGATGGTGCTGTTGGTGGCCAGGGCAGCGCAGCCGTCGTCGAGGAAGCAGAGGCCGATGAGGTCGTTGCCGGCTACGATGAGTTCGGCTTCGGGGGTGGGGGAGTTGGGGGTGTCGCGGAGGCGGACGATGCCTCGGTGACCGCGGAGGCTGGCGGCTACGTAGAGGTTGCCGTCGACGTCGAAGGCCATGCCCTGGGGACGGCCGAGGCCGCGGTAGTAGGTGGTGGTGGTGCCGTGGGGGTCGATGGCGTAGATGTTCTGGTGGGAGCTGATGGTGGGGGTGGTGACCATGAGGACGCCGTCGGGACGGAAGCAGAGGTGGTAGAAGGCGGTGGAGGGCTCGAGGGTGGCGAAGACGAAGATTTCGCCGGAGCGGTTGGGGTTGTGAGGGTCGAGGGCGCTGCTGGGGGTGAGCGCGAAGGGCGTGTCGGGCTCCGTGGTTTTTGGGCTGGGGATGATCTTGAAGATGGTGCCGGAGCGGTCGCCGACGAAGAGGTTGCCGTCGCGGTCGAAGGCGATGCCGGTGGCGATGCCCATGCCTTCGGCGAAGGTGGAGATGAGGCCCGAAGGGGTGATGCGGTAGATGGCGCCTTCGGTGCGGGAGCTGGCGTAGAGATTGCCGTCGGGGCCGAAGGCGAGGGCGGAGACGTTGAGGATCTCGCGGGTGAAGGCGGTGACTTGCAGGTCGCGGGCGATGCGGAAGATGGAGACGGGGACCTGCTCGCCGCGGGGGCCGGAGACCATGGCGAAGAGATTGCCTTCGGCGTCGACGGCGGGGTTGGAGATAACGTGGAGGTCTTCGACCATGGGGACGCCGATGTTGGCGTGGAGGGGATTGCTGGCGAGGCCGTCGCGGCGCAAGGAGAGGTCGGAGGAGATGGCGCCGGCGGGGACTCGGATGACGGCGCGGGTGGGGCGGGCGAGGTCGAGGAGGGCGGGGATCTCGCCGAAGAAGGCCTGCGGGAGTTCGCGGTCGGCGGGCGGGAGCTGGGATTTGTCCTGGGGCGTGGCGGGGGAGAGGAGCTGGGTGCCGAGGACTTCGAAGCTGCCGCCGGGGATGGCGGAACGGGGGTAGAGGCGGTCGAGGTGGGGAGCGTCGGGGCGGGATGGGTGGAGCAGAGGCATTGATGCTTAGGGTATGCGTGGTGGGTGGGGGATGCAAATCCTACGCGGATGGCGGTCCTGCGCGGACGGCGAGGTGCTTCGCGTGGTCCTGCGGGGCGGGGGGAGGATGACAATTCTTATGAGACAGGAAGGTTGGCGATTCAGGAGAGGGAGGTTGGGTCGGGTTGAGGGTGGGCCTGCTCTGCGCAAAGGCGGAAGGGCTGGGGGCTGGCTGGCGTGCGGAAATTTGGTGACGGAGCGCGGTTCGGAGTGGTAGGTTTACGGGCTAGGCGATGCCGTCGGCGCACGGTGTGGATTGTTTTGTGGAACCGGGCGCGCAGACATTTCAGGGGGGTGGCTTTCACGAAGCAGCTACTGCAGAAACGGCAGCAGCTGCGGGAAAAATTGATTCGCGAAGGAGAAGGAACATGAGCGCAACCCAACCTGTTGTTGATATGGAGAAGCTGAACGCCTTTCTGGGGCGGTTCGTAATGGATCTCGGCGCTGCCGTCCATACGGGCATGGTCGTGATCGGAGAAAGGCTTGGACTGTACAAGGCGCTTGCGGAAGAGCCGATGGATTCGGCGGAGCTCGCGAGGAGGACCGGGACAGATGAACGGTATGTGCGGGAGTGGCTGTCGTCGCAGGCGGCTGGCGGTTATGTCACGTATGACGAAAAAACCAACCAGTTTAGTTTGAATGCGGAGCAGGCGTTCACGTTGGCCAAGGAGGACAGTCCCGCCTATCTGCCGGGCGCGTTTGAACTGGCGTTGGGTTCGCTGGCAGCGGTTCCACGGATCGCCGATTCCTTCCGTACCGGCGCGGGAATGGGCTGGGGTGAGCACGTGGACGGTGTGTTTCACGGGTGCGAGAAGTTCTTTCGTCCGGGCTATGCGGCCAATCTCGTGAGCAGTTGGATTCCGTCGCTGAAGGATGTTCAGGCGAAGCTTGAGAAGGGAGCGAAGGTGGCCGATGTTGGCTGCGGGAAGGGCGCGTCGACGCTGTTGATGGCGAAGGCGTTTCCCAAGTCCCGCTTCTTCGGTTTCGACTATCACGTGCAATCGATCGAAGCCGCGCGCGAGGCCGCCAAGCGCGAGGGACTTTCTGAGCGTGTGACGTTCGAGGTGGCCAAAGCGAAGGAGTTTCCGGGGAAAGACTATGACTTCGTTGCTGTGTTCGATTGCCTGCACGATATGGGAGACCCTATCGGCGCGGCCGCACACGTGCGGCAATCGCTGACCAAGGACGGGACGTGGATGATTGTCGAGCCCTTTGCGAACGATGAGTTGAAGGACAACCTGAATCCGGTGGGGCGGGTGTATTACTCGTTTTCAACGCTGCTGTGCACGCCTTGCTCACGGTCGCAGGAGGTGGCGTTGTGCCTCGGCGCGCAGGCTGGCGAAGGCCGGATACGGGAGGTCGTAGGTGCGGCGGGGTTCGGTCGATTTCGCCGCGCCACGGAGACACCGTTCAACATCGTGTACGAGGTGAGGCCTTAGGTATCGGGTCCTGCGCGGACGGCGAGGGGCTTCGCGTGTTGGGGAAGGCGTGAGCGGGTGAGGGGCGTCGCGAGCTTCGGGGTTCCTTCGGCTGCGCTCAGGACAGGCTCTTCGGCTGCGCGACTCGTGCAACTGCTTGGGGAGAACGGGTGAAAAGCAGGTTCCTCGTTTGGCTCGGAATGACAATTTCTTTCAGAAATTGTCTAAAAAACGGCAAGGGCAAGGGCAAGGGCAAGGGCAACGGCAAGGGCAAGGGCAAGGGCAAAAGAAGATGCAGATCCCTGCGGGATCGCAACCAATCGCAACGACGCAAAGCAGGTCCTGACAATGTTTGCATGGGTGAGGTCCTGCGCGGACGGCGGAACGCTTCGCGTGGCGATGCGCTAGAGGAGGAGGTGGTGGAGGTAGCTGAGGAGGAGGCCGGTGAGGAGGGCGAGGAGGCCGGCGGCTACGTCGTCGAGCATGATGCCGGTGCCGGAGGGGAGGGCTTCGAGGCGGCGGATGGGCCAGGGTTTGAAGATGTCGAAGAGGCGGAAGAGGAGGAGGGCTAGCGCTGCATGCTGCCAGTTGGGGGGCGTGAGGATGAGGGCGAAGAGCTGGCCGGCTACTTCGTCGATGACGATGAAGCCCGGGTCTTTGCGGGAGGACTCGCGGGCGGTGAGGGTGGAGGCGGGGATGCCGATCGCGGTGATGAGGAGGGCGGCGAGGGCGGTGGCGAGGGCGAGGGTGAGGCGAGTGGGGGCGAAGAAGTGGGCGGCTGCGAGCCAGAGCAGGACGGCGAAGATGCTGCCGTAGGTGCCGGGGCCGGGCTTGAGGTAGCCGGCGCCGAAGAAGGTGGAGAGGGTCCAGGCCCAGCGGGTGCGGCGGACGAGGGGGCTTGCGTCGGGCATGCTTTGATTCTAACGGGGTGGTTCGCGCGCGGTCGGCGGGAGCGGTCGTGTGAGAAAGGCGTGAGCGACCGGGGTCACGTAGAGGGCGTTGGGGTCCTTCGGCTGCGCATCTCGCAACAGCGCGAGCTGCTTCGCTGAGGATGACAGAGTGGTGGCAAGCAATCGATGCGAGCTGCTTCGCTGGGGATGACAGAGTTGGGGCGGGGATCAGGGGCGTGGTGCTAGTTGCGCCACTTGGAGTGGGGCTTGAATTCGTTGTGGAGGTCGCCGGTGGGGTTGTGTTGTTGCTGGGCGTGCTCGAGGTCTTCGAGGAGGTCGGGGTCGAGGATGGGGGAGGAGATTTTGTAGTCCCCGGAGGCCCACTTGCCGAGGTCGATGGTGCGGCAGCGCTCGGAGCAGAAGGGGACTTCGGGGGAGTCGAGGGGAACGAGTTTTTTGCAGATGGGGCAGTGGAGGGGTTTGGTCATGATGATTGCTCAGTGATTAGATTACTGCTTGCAGGGTTGGGTTTCATGTGCGGGCCGTTGGTGCAATCGTTTGAAGGAGAACGGGAGAAAAAGCAGGTTCCTCGTTTTGGCTCGGCATGACAATTTCTTTCAGAACGTGTCAAAGAACGGCAATGGCAAGAGCAATACAGGGATCCTTCGCCGATGGCTCAGGATGACGGCGCTGATGGATGATGGGAGTGGGAGTGTGGCTACTCGAGGATGCGGGCTACAACGTCGTAGTCGTGGGACTCGGTGATTTGGGCGCGGTAGAAGGTGCCGGGGACCAGCTCTTCGTGGGGGCCGAAGTCGTTGATGAGGACTTTGCCGTCAATCTCGGGGGCCTGGTCGAGCGAGCGCCCTTGCCAGAGGAGGTCGGTTTCGTCGGATTCGCCTTCGACCAGGATGTCGAGCTCACGGCCGATCCACTGCTTGCGGGCTTTTTTGCTGATGCGCTGCTGCAGCTTCATGAGCTTGCGGCGGCGGGATTCTATGGTGCGTTTGGGGACTTTTTCGTCGAGGGAGAAGGCGCCGGCTCCTTCTTCGTCGGAGTAGGAGAAGACGCCTAGCCAGTCGATGCGGGCTTCGGTGATGAAGGCGCAGAGCTCTTTGAAGTCGGCTTCGGTTTCGCCGGGGAAGCCTACGATGAAGCTGGTGCGGAGGACTAGATTTGGAATGGTCTTGCGGGCTTGCTCGATGATCTGGAGGAAGCGTGCTGACGTCCCGCCTCGGCGCATGCGCTTGAGGACATTCGTGGAGGCGTGTTGGAGGGGGACGTCGAGATAGTTGGCGATGGTGTCGTGGCGCGCGATGGTCTGGAGGAGGCGCGGGGTGATCTTGTTGGGGTAGGCGTAGAGGAAGCGGAGCCACTTGAGGCCTTCCAAGGGGGCTAAGGCATCGAGGAGGTCGGCTAGTTCGGGGCGGCGCGTTGAGACGCCCGGGGCTAAAGCCCCATTTTCCCCGCTGGCTGACAGGGGGCTAAAGCCCCCTTCTAATCCGGGTGAAGCAGATCCTCCGCCTTCGGCGAAGGATGACAATTTCGTGGGGGGGAAAGGCTGGGGGGCGAGGTCTTCGCCGTAGCAGGTGGTGTCCTGGCCGATGAGGGTGATCTCGCGGACGCCCTGGGCGATGAGGGATTTGGCTTCGGCTACGATGCTGGCCAGAGGGCGGGAACGGAACTTGCCGCGGAGTTGCGGGATGATGCAGAAGCTGCAGGGGTGGTCGCAGCCTTCGGCGATCTTGATGTAGGCCGAGGAGCGGGGGGTGGTGAGGATGCGCGGGGTCTCGTCGGAGTAGAGGTAGGTGGGGAGGGCGGGGGTGGCGCCGTCCCAGGAGTCGCGGGAGAAACGGCCTTGTTGCTCGCGGAGATCGCCTTCTGCTCTCGAGGTGGTCGCCTGTCCAACCCAGGTCTCAGAAGCGAGACCTGGGGCACCCGGAATATCGCCTGTTTTGTTACCCAGTTCGTGGGCGATTTGGGCGCCGGTGCCTTCGGGGCGGGAGTGCTGGCTTACAGAGCTCGCGTGGCGGTCGATTTGGGCCGTCGTGAGGATGGGGAAGGGGGAGTTGGTGGCGGGGCGGTTGAGGCCGGCGGCTTCCAGGATTGCTTCTAGTTCGCCGGTGCCTACTACCGCGTCGACCTCGGGGATGTTGGCGCGGATCTCGTCGCGGTAGCGCTCGACCAGGCAGCCGGCTACGATGAGGCGCTGGGCGCGGCCGCCGTTGGCTACTTTGTGCTGGACCATCTCGAGGATGGTGTCGACGGATTCTTGTTTGGCCGAGTCGATGAAGGAGCAGGTGTTGACGACGAGGATGTCGGCGTCTTCGGCGCGGGGGGTGAGTTGGGCGCCGCCGCGATGGAGCAGGCCCATCATGACCTCGGAGTCGACGAGGTTCTTGGGGCAGCCGAGCGAGACGAAGCCTACCGTGGGGGTTTTTGCCCGGTTGGGTTCTGGGGAGGGGGTCTCTTGGGCGGCGCCGTCTTCGAGAGTGGAGGACAGGCTCACCCTGTTATTTTAGCAGGTTTGGCGCGGGTTTGAGGCTGATGGAAAGGCAAAGGCAAGAGCCTTGACGCAACGGGCGCGACGTTGGGCGCCACGGTCGCCAAGTAGAACGTGCATGGGTGGGAGCTACTGGATCCGGTTGGTGAGGGGAGGGGCGGTGAGGGTGGGGGCGGGTTTGGGGGTGGGGTGGCTGGTGACGACTACGCCGTTGGTTTCGAAGTGGGAGATGCGGTGGTCTGTGGAGTGGCCTAGCATGACGGCCTTGCGCAGCATTTGGAGGTGG